>Ga0180432_10011351_pt1 | contig 10501 bp, 8 predicted proteins | sample SS_ome_10_FD_132414 | JGI IMG/M metagenome (GOLD analysis project Ga0180432, IMG submission 132414) | Hypersaline lake sediment archaeal communities from the Salton Sea, California, USA - SS_1_MS_2 metaG | ecosystem: Environmental > Aquatic > Non-marine Saline and Alkaline > Hypersaline >...
CGGACAACGGGGGGACGAAGAACGGCTCCAACGGCGCCCTGTCGGGCTATAAGGGCAGCCTCTGGGAAGGCGGCCATCGCGTTCCCGCTGTGGCGTACTGGCCCGGCAGGATCGAACCGGCAACGACCACGGACCAGACGGTCCTGGGAATGGATCTGTTTGCGACAATGGTGTCTATCGCCGGGGCGAAGGTGCCCGCTGGTCTTAAACTCGACGGCGTCGATCTGCTGGGCATGATGACGAAGAATGAGAAGCTGCCGGATCGCACACTGTTCTGGCGCTACAGGAAGGAAAAGGCCGTTCGCAGAGGCCCCTGGAAGCTACTTGTTCGGGACGGCAAGGCTGCTCTGTACAATCTCGACGAAGACCTCGGCGAAAAGAACGACTTGGCCCGGAAGAAACCACAAATCCTGAAGAAACTCGAAGACGAGCTGGCGGCATGGGAAAAGCAGGTCTCAGCCGGTGTCAAACTGAGAGCTTAAGACAACTTAGAGATTAAAAGGAAAGATCTATGAAAAACACATTGACTTCTCGGCGTAGTTTTATGAAAAGTTGTGCCATAGGCGCGTCAGCACTGATTTCAGCCGGAGCATTCGCGCGCCACAATAAGAGGCCCAACGTCGTTCTGGTCGTAAGCGACGATCACGGGCTCGATGCTCTGGGCTGTTACGGCAACCCGGTCATCAAGACGCCCAACCTGGACGCACTCGCGGGCGAGGGCGTGCGCTTGACCAACGCATTCTGCACCTCGGCCAGTTGCAGCGCGAGCCGGTCGGTGATTCTCTCCGGCATGTACAATCACGCCAACGGCCAGTACGGGCATCAGCATTCTTACCATCACTTCGTCTCCTTCCCCAACGTCAGGTCGCTGCCGGTCATGCTGACCGAAGCCGGCTATCGAACCTGCCGAATCGGCAAGTACCACGTCGCGCCCGAAGAGGTGTACAAGTTCGACGCCACACTGCCGGCCAACACGCGCAGCCCTGTCCAGATGGCGGACAACTGCCGGGATTTCATCAGCAGCGACGACGATAAGCCCTTCTTCCTGTATTTCTGTACGAGCGATCCGCACCGCGGCGGAGGAGTCGCGAACGAGCTGCCCGGCAAGCCGGATCGATTCGGCAATAAGCCCGGCGGCGGCGCCTATCCGGGCATAGATGAAGTCAAGTACGATCCGAAAGACGTGGTGGTCCCGCCGTTTTTGCCGGACCTGTCCGAGTGCCGCGCCGAGCTGGCGCAATACTACCAGTCGGTATCCCGCGTCGATCAGGGGGTGGGCAGGCTCATGCGCGTTCTCAAGCAGGCGGGCAAATACGACAACACAGTGGTCATCTACATCTCCGATAACGGCGTCGCTTTCCCGGGCGCCAAGACGACGCTGTACGAGCCGGGGATGAACCTGCCCTGCATCGTGCGCGATCCGCGGCAGAGGAACAAAGGCATCGCCTGCGATGCGCTGGTCAACTATGCCGATTTGGCGCCCACGATACTGGACTACGCCGGCGCGCTGCCGCGTAAAAGCTCGCTCCAGGGCCGGTCGTTCAGACCGGTGCTCAATCAGGAGCATCCGAAAGGCTGGGATGAGACCTACGCCTCGCACACTTTCCACGAGATAACGATGTATTATCCTATGCGCGTTGTCCGCCAGCGAAAGTACAAGCTGATCTGGAATATCGCTCACGGGCTCGATTACCCATTCGCCAGCGACCTCTGGGCTTCGGCAACCTGGCAGGCGACGATCCGGGCCGGCAACAGGTACTACGGCAAGCGCACCGTCGATGCATACCTGCACAGGCCGAAATTCGAGCTGTACGATCTGGAAAACGACCCGCATGAGGTGGAAAATCTGGCCGATAATCCCGGTCACCAGAAGGTCCTTACCGAACTCAAATCTAAATTGAAGGCCTTCCAGAAACGGACAAAAGACCCCTGGATCGTCAAGTGGCAGTACGAATAAAAGGGGCGAAACCGAGCTATAAAGCCACAATTATCTCACTCGGATTGGCACGAGATATAAAAAGGATCATTTTTTTAGGGGGGGATCCCTATGACGAGAACAAAAGACGGATCAAGTCTTGCTCAAAAGTTGTCGATAAGAATGTGTTGGAAAAGCTGCGCCCTGTACGCGCTACCGGCGGAACGAGCAACAAAGTTAACTCAAGGGGCCGGACCTTCTCGGCTTGAGCACGCTAAGGGCGGTGATACCAGCGAATTTGCACGATTCAGACAAATTTACATGACCAACAAATTAAAACATCTGGCAGTAACAGCGATTATAGCCGCATCCGTTGGCGCGGTCTATGCCGGTCCTCCAGTTCCCTCGCACACTATCGAAGGCAACAGCGGCGCGCTGATTACGAGCACGGCGTATCTTATCAATCCGGCTGAGAAAAGAGATATCTTCGGCACACCGAGCATCTCGGCTACAGCGCTGTTCTTCGTGGAGAAGGACTTCGAATCCTTTGCAATAGTGGAGAACCTTTGGGGAAACATGGAGATCGGTTATGCTTACGAGCGACTGGGTCTGGGCGGCTGGACCGACGATGCCAAGAACGCTCTCGGAGTGACTATCGACCAGCATCTAGGCCTTCATAACCTCAATCTGCGCTACATGGCCATTGAAGAGGGCGATTTCGACTTGACCTGGATGCCGGCAGTGACGTTCGGTGCCCATTTGAAGTGGAACGAAAGTCAGACGAAACTCGATCAGGATACTACGGTTATCCCGGCCTTCGGCGGCCTGCTGGATCAGCTTGGCTCAGATCATAGCCGGGGAGTTGAATTTACGGTCGTTGCCAGTGAAATGATATACGACCTGCTACCGTGGCCGCTAATGGTCTCGGCAGGACTTAGAAACGGAGATGCAATCCAGACCGGCCTACTTGGTTTTGCAGGTGAAAGAAGCACTACCTTCGAGGGCAGCGTTATCGCCTTCCTTACCGATGATCTGGCAATCGGCGCCGAATATCGTCAGAAACCCGACTTCCTCGACGCATACAGCATACGCGGCTACGACCTGGTCAAGCGAGAAAAGGACTGGTTTATAATGTCTCTGGCCTTCTCGATAAATGAAATGACCGTAGCGGGAGCATACGCCAACTTCGCCCGCCTGTTCGATCGCAGCGAAGACAACGTATTCGGAGTCCAGTTGAAGTACGACTTCTGAGCAAGTAAATTGAAAAAAGGCCGCACACCGAAGGCACAGCCTTGCTTTGAATTGTTTGATTCCTTTATCCGGCGGTATCAACTCCGCCGATAAAAAACAAGCCTTACCAAGCACGCTTACGCAGCTTCAAACCAACTGCACTCAAGCCGAGCATCGAGCATCAACCCGCTCTGCGATGTCTCAGGCGGTCGAGGGCGACTGCTATGATGATAATTGCGCCGGTGATGATCTCCTGCCAGTAGTTGGGCAGTCCCATCTGCGTGCAGCCCGAGGCGATGACGGTCATGATCAGTGCGCCGACGAGGGTGCCGAGAATAGATCCTTCGCCGCCGGACAGAGAGCCTCCGCCTATTACGACCGCCGCGATGACGTCAAGCTCCAGGCCCACTGCTACAGTGGGATCGCCAACCGTGAGTCTTGAGAACTGCATAAGCCCCGCCAATCCGGCAAAAGCACCGCAGAGCATGAAGACAATCACCTTGATGCGCCAAACGACCACTCCGCACAGCCTGGCCGTCTGCTCATTCGAGCCGATGGCAAAAATATGCCTGCCCAGCCGCGTATAGCGCAGCAGGAAAGCCATAGCCAGCGCCATGACGATTAAGATCCACACACCCAACGGCAGGAGCTGCCAGCTTCCTTTCGGAACCGAGGCCATCAGCTCGTCAAGCCATTTGAGCTTTTCCGTATCGACGTCTATCTTCTGCTCCTGGCCGATCAACTTGGCCATACCACGGGCCACGAGCATCATGCCCAGGGTGACTATGAACGGGACCACGCGAAGCGACGTTATCAGCGTGCCGCTCACAAGGCCGACCAGCGCGCCGGCCACGACACCTCCTATCGCCGCGGCTACCGGCCCGGCGCCGTAATCCTGCAAAAGTTTTGCAATCACCGCCGTAGCCAAAGCAACAATAGAGCCTACTGAGAGATCTATCCCGCCCGAGATAATCACCAATGTCATGCCAAGAGCCGCCATTCCGACGATAGTCGTATGCTTGGCGATCATCTGCAGATTTGCCGTCGACCTGAAGCTCGACGGCGCCATGCACACGAAAATCCCGTAGACCAGCAGAAGCGCCAGCACCGGCCCCACCGTATTTAGCCACCGCCGCCAGTTGCTTGCCAGTGCGGAATTGAGAATTGAGAATTGAGAATTAAGTGTTCGATTATCTTGCTTCATTATGCGTATTCCTTGCCGTCATTCCACATTCTGAATACTCAATTCTTCTGCCCGGTTGCTTCGAGCATCAGCTTATGCTCGTCGGTTTCATTAACCTGATGGATCGGCCCCAGATTGCCCCGGCACATCACGGCAACCCGGTCGCAGATTCCCATAAGTTCCGGTAAATAACTGCTGACAATCAGGACCGCCTTCGGTTCACGCCCTTCGGCGGGCGAGCCTGTCGCCAGTTCGTCGATCAGCTTATAGATCAGCGCCTTGGCCGCCACGTCGATGCCTCTCGTCGGCTCATCGAGCAGCAGTACGTCCACGTCGTGCTGGAGCAGCCTGGCAAGCGCGACCCGCTGTTGATTGCCACCCGAAAGGGAAAGCACTGATTGTCTCGGATCTCTGCACCGGATTTCCAGCTTGTCTATCCATCGGTAAGTTGCTGCGTTCTGCCGGCTCGGCAGGACGGTACCGAGCGGGCCGAACCCCCTGAGCCTGGAGAGCGTGACGTTCTCGGCAATGCTCAAATCCAGGGCCAGGCCCTCTTCCTTGCGGTCCTCGCTGAGGATGCCGGCGCCCTGCGTCCATCGCTGAGCGGGCGATGCCTGGCCTGTATAGACGCCCAATTTGATTTGTCCGCTGCGAACGGGATCCAGTCCGAACAGGCTCCGCAGCAATTCGGTGCGTCCCGCTCCGATCAGCCCGGCGATGCCGACCACTTCGCCGCGGTGAAGCTTTAGACTCGCCGACTCCGGCTTTTCGACACCGGCAAGATCGTTTACTTCGAGAATAAGCTCGCCGCGTTTGCGTTTCGATCTCGGATAAAGCTCCTCGACCTGCCGGCCCACCATCAAGGCAACGATATCCTCGTTGCTGATATCATCAACGGCGCTGACTCCGGCAACCTGTCCGTCGCGAAGGACCGTTACCTTATCGGCGACGCGCCTGACTTCTTCAATAAAATGCGAGATGTAGACGATGGCCTTGCCCTGCTGTTTCAGACGCTCTATGATCTCGAAGAGGCGCTCGACGTCCTGCCGAGTCAGACTGCTGGTCGGTTCGTCGAGGACCAGCACGCGGCAGCCCGTAGCCAGTGCCCGCGCGATTTCCACTAATTGCTGCGATCCCACCGACAGTTTGCTGACCCTGGCGTCCGGCGTCAGCTCCGGATTGTCAAACTCTCTTATCGCCTCGATCGTGCGCCTGCGTACTTCTTTCCAACGCACAATTCCCATCCTCGACGGTTCCATGCCGAGCATGATGTTTTCCTCGACGCTCAGATGCGGGGTTAGGGAAAGTTCCTGGTAGATCATCGCCACTCCGGCCTGGCGGGCCTCCAGCGGATTGCCCGGACGATACGGCTCGCCGTCAAGCCACATCCGGCCGGCATCGGCTTTGATCGCACCTGAGAGCACTTTCATCAACGTGCTCTTGCCTGCGCCGTTTTCGCCGACCAAAGCGAGGACCTGCCCCGCGGCCACTTCTATTCCCACGTCCTGAAGGGCAATGGTGGCTCCGAAGCGCTTGCTGACGTGCTGCATTCGAAGCCGGGCCTTTGATTGCTGAGAATCTATTCGTTCAGCCATTTCTTGAAATCTGGCTCCAACAGATTCTTTATCTTCGGCTCGTTCATGTTTTCCGGAGTCGCGACCGCCGAGCCTGTGTCGATTCGCTTTTCGACTTCCTTGCCTTGAAGGTGTTCCACTAATGTCTTGACACCCAGATATCCCATATTGATCGGATCCTGCAGCACCAGGCCGTGAATCTCACCTTCGGCCAGTCCCTTGACAAGCCGATCCGAGCTGTCGAAGCCGACGTACTTTACTTTGCCCGCCAGGCCGCTGTCCTGCAGTGCCCGCAGCATTGCAAACGCCGTCGACTCGTTCGGGCAGAAAATCCCGTCGATGGTCAAAGTACCATCGGCCTTGCGCAGCGGCGCCAACAGGTTTTCGCTGGCCATGTAGGCACTTTCGGTGGTCGCTCCGCCGTACTGGTTCGAGCTGACGACTTCGATATCCGGATATTTCTCTTTGAGAACGTCAAGGAATCCCTCTTCGCGGTTCATCGTGCTCGCCGAGCCTTCCTGGTATCGAAGCATGATAACCTTGCCCTTGCCTCCCAGGATTTCAGCGAGACATTCGCCGCCTTTTCTGCCGCCCACCTTGTTGTCAGTAGCGACAAAGCTGGTGTAGTCTTTGCTGTCGAGACCGCTGTCGATTATCACCACGGGGATGCCGCTGTTGACAGCGTCCTTGACCGGGATCCGAAGCGCTGCGTCATCCAGTGGCGCCAGCACTATTCCGGTTACGCCGCGCGTAATAAAACCCTCCACTACCTTGATCTGGGACTCCCTGTCGTCTTCCTTAAGCGGGCCTTTCCAGATAATCTCGACGTCAACTCCCGCCGCCTTTAGCTCCTTTTCGGCCTTGACCGCACCGGCGTGGATCGACTTCCAGAATATGTGGGTCGTTCCCTTGGGAATGACCGCGATCTGATACTTGGCGGCGCCTTCCTGCCCTTGCTGAGCACCTTCCTTCTTGCAGCCAATTGAAGAGATGACCACAGTAAGAGCTGCAAGTGCAATTATTATAAAGGTTCTTTTCATAATTATGGCTCCCTGAAACGTTATTTTGACGGTAATAGTAAGATTTCCACGGTAAATAGTCAATAAAGTATACCTGCTTTGCCGCCGGTTACAAGGATACCGTCAGAAAACTGCTCTCAGGGTGCAGGTGTAGGCTCGGTCTCGGATTGCAATTCCTGGATTACCTGTTCGATCTTCTCTTTCGGCAGGCCTTTCCTGAGGGGCAGCTCCAGAGCGATTCGAGCTTCTTTCAGGGCTTCGTCTTTGGCTTCGGGGCGATGTTTGCCCAGAAACCGGGCCAGCCAGAGATGCACTACCGGATTCTTCGGCTCGATGTTCAAAAGCTCGCGGAAATGCTTCTCGGCTTCATCGAGTCGGCCGGCCTTTTCGAGCATGTGGGCGAGCTGTCCCCGGAACGGTCCTCTTTCCGGCAGCAATTCGACCGCTTTGGTGATGTTCGCAATTGCCTCGTCGGTTTTGCCTAACCTGTGTTGGCAAGCGCCCAAATTCACCCGCAGATAGGCATTTTCGGGATTGATCTTCAGAGCTTCCTCAAGCAATTCGCCGGCGTGCTGGAATTCATTACGTCCTGCGAGAATATTGAACATCAAGAATGCAACGGCAGGTTTTAACTCGTCGATTTCCCACATTTCCTGAAAAATCTCAAGAGCCTCGTCGGGTCGCCGATCCGAAAGAAACTGAGCGTAATAGAACCGCGAACCTATTGCCTCAGGATTCAACTCAAGAGCTTTCTTGTGGTATTCCTCAGCTAAGTCAAGTTTCTCTTGCTTTTCGGCGATGGTAGCGGACTGGGTATTTCCAAACGAAGATTCAGGCCTGAGCTTAAGGAATCTCTCTATACGATCGGATGCCCACCCATACTGACGGTTCGAATAATGATGATAGGATTGAATGAGAAGCAAAAAAGCATCCGCCGCGTCTTCGGGCCCGGCCAAGCGTAAATCGCAGGGCAATAGGGATTGTTCGTATTCGCTTTTATTGAGCAAACGTCTGATCTGGTTGACGGCGGGGCCTTTAGCGCCTTTCACTTCACCGGATTCATCGCGTCTTCTTTGAAGCGCTGTGAAACAACCGGCAGCTATATTCGACTCCGGCAGCAGCATAGGCGAGCCGCTCCATCCGGGACCGAGTCGCCCTGTTTCGGATAGAGATATGAATCGGGGAATTTTTTGACGGACGGCGACATAATCAACGGCCAGATCTTCGGACCACGCATCGATATTTTCCGAATGCGGTTCGTATCCGCTGGCGCCGATGCTCCGAACTATCTCCGGGATCGCCGTCACGACGAGCTGCTCGGCCGACATAAGGTCGGATTCGTCAACCAGCCTCAAGGCGGGATGTCCCTTCCAGGGTATTTTAAGGACCGCAAGGTCAAGCTCTTTGTCAACGGCAATGATTTCAGCTTCGATCCCTTCCCCAAGGTAAGGACTGGCCACGAAAACAAATCCGCCCATTTTGTGCCGGCCTTTTTTGGATTTTTCAAAGACTAAATGATGCGCAGTTACCGCCAGCGTGCCATCGCCGATTACGAAGCCATTGCCTGCAAATCTTCCCATGACAGAACGCGTGTTGACCAGTACTAAAGCATCCTCCGGATCGACAGCGGCAGGAACCTCCGCGGCAACAACCGCCCGACAAAAGACTATCTGCAAAATTCCGGCCAAAATCAAAACTCTCATCCTGCTCATGTGCTTTCTCCTTAATTATTTGGCGTAAGCCAGTATATACCAATCGCGCGATCCGGAAAAGAACTCGTTCGGAAGAAAATAATGGTCCGGAAATGCAAAATTTGTGATTGGCCTGTTGACAATTCCATCCGCCGACATTACGATAAAAGCCCAGTTGGAATTTCGACCCCGCACAGGCATCGCGGCTGCCGAGTTCCCTGAACATGTTAACTTACCCGGAAAAATGCTTTTTAACGTAAAGGCTTGATTGCATTGAAGGTTATAGCTGTTATACCGGCGCGTTACGATTCCACCAGATTCGCCGGCAAGGTTCTCGCCAAAGATACGGGAAAGTACCTAATCCAGCACACCTACGAGCAGGCATGCAAGGCAAAGCTGCCGGAGAAGGTGATTCTCGCCACCGACGATGAAAAAGTCGTTGCCGCCGCGGCCGAATTCGGCGCCGAGTGCATCTTGACCTCGCCCGACCACCAGAGCGGCACCGACCGCATCGCGGAAGCCGTTGAGAAAATAGCGGATAGCGGACAGCGGATAGCGGATAGTAACGAAAAAGATAAACTAAACGCTGAACGCTGTACGCTGAACGCTCATGAAAAACGCTATACGCTGAATGCTGACGACATAGTCGTGAACCTCCAGGGCGACGAGCCGGAAATCGACCCGGCCAACATCGACTACCTTGCCCGGTTGCTGATGGACAATCCCGACTGCCCGATGGCGACGCTCTCGGCCGAGTTCCAGACCCCCAAGCAGGTCACCGATCCGAACATCGTCAAAGTGATTGTCGGCGCCAATAAGCAGGCGGTCTATTTTTCCCGCCATCCGATCCCCTACGACAGAGACGCGGCTGGCGTCGGAAACGTGCAACAGTATTTGCGGCACTTGGGGATATATGCTTATCGCAAGGGATTTCTGCTTAAGATAACATCTCTGCCGCAGACACCGCTGGAAAAAATCGAAAAACTCGAACAGCTAAGAGCAATCGAAAACGGCTACTCGATCCTGGTCGGCAAAGTAAAACACACCTGCGACGGCATAGACACCCCCGAACAATACGCCGAATTCGTAAAGCGATACAAAGGGAAATAGCCACAGAGGTCACAGAGATCACAGAGACAGAAATCAATGGATATTGTAGGACGGTCAAAGGAATTCTTCTTTAAGATATGTAGCAAGATTGAAGATCGCCTTGCGGACCTTCTAGCCGGTGTGATTCTCGCTACGGCTGTGGTGGTGTGCGTTGTTTTCTGGGAGTGGGCGAAGACGAAGCATTCACTTGAGACTTATGGGTGGTTATGGATATTAGCTTCAACTGTCTTTTTATTCTTAATGGTTTATTCTCTGCGCAGTGCTCTTCAGCATAAAGGACGGCTGAGAGATCCAGGTGACATTATCAGCACCATTGATGCTTGGTTAGCCGATGGGGATCAACAATCGTATCCAGTTGATTTGGGTACACCAAATTCCTTTCGCGCGTTGGAGAAGGAATTACACTTGAGACGAGGTAGCAGTTTAAAGTATCTCCCGATGTGCGCTCTAAAACATGATTACGCTTTTGAAATGGGCCATGAGACATTCACGCTGAAGAGACTCACACGCGACAATGATCCGAGAGACATTATCCAAGAGTATTTGGGCACATTAAGCACCAAGGATGAAGAGGAGTTTGTGGTGCACTGTAGCGATATTGAGAATCGCATTGGCTGGCCTAAGGGGGCTTTCAAGTCATTCCTATTAATTCGTCCGCCATTGGCAAATGAGAAACATGGATACCAAGCTGTAGATGCTGGTGGAGACCGAGTACGTATAAAGCGCAAGAATTGAATTGTTTTCTTCTCTGTGAACTCTGTGCCCTCTGTGGCTAAAAA
>Ga0180432_10011353_pt1 | contig 10500 bp, 6 predicted proteins | sample SS_ome_10_FD_132414 | JGI IMG/M metagenome (GOLD analysis project Ga0180432, IMG submission 132414) | Hypersaline lake sediment archaeal communities from the Salton Sea, California, USA - SS_1_MS_2 metaG | ecosystem: Environmental > Aquatic > Non-marine Saline and Alkaline > Hypersaline >...
GGTTACGAGATCTTCGTATCGCAAGAGGTAGCATGCTTCAGGGTGAGCTTTGGCGAAGCTGTCTGCCGCGCGGACAGCGTTCGTCCAGCGATCAGCGGCATATTCCAATGAGCGTCCGCATTTCATCATCGAGGCAACGACATCAACCCCGTCGCGAAGTACGTGAACAAACTTTGCGCGCGGAAATGTCGATCGCAGGGAGTCAAGCGCAAAGACGTTCCATGGGGTCTTGTCGCCCCAGACACGGAACGACGGTTTCACTTGTTCGGCATGATGTCGGTAGTAGCTGTCGATCAGAGTCGCGAGATTCCGCTCGTTGGACTCCTTGGCGACAAGTTTTTGGATGAGAGGGCGAACCGATGAGGCGTCGCTCAGGGTGCCGATGTTGAGTTCGAACTGTGCGATCACTAGGTGAACGACATCTCGCCAGTCGAGGTGCTGGATTTTTTGAAAAATCTCGAATTGCCTGGCCAGGACTGGAAGTTCCGGCGGAATGTGTACTTCCGGGCTAGCCTGTAAGATGCGACGCAGCAGTGTGGTCCCTGAACGGCCAGACCCGACGATAAAAAACGGGGCCTCTGAGATGTCTCCCTGTAGCGGATAGCGATAGCGAGGGCTGGCAATGCGGTATAGGTCGACGAGCTTTGCTAGCGGTCCCCGGCCTAGCGAGGCACGCAGGCGTGAGAGCAATTTCTTGTCTTGCCCTATGGTTGTCGCGGCGCTAGTCGAGTTTAGGGGCATTTGACGCCTGACAAATACAAAAAAATGCGGTGGCGACTGCCGGCCACTCGGACGAACGCAGGAAACTAGACCGGGCAAGACCACATCGCCAGGGCGAGGTCTTAGGAGGCCGCCTAGGCGGCTTTTCGCTGCGGGGTCGCGACGCGCGATTCATTGCGAGCCAATTCCCAGTCAGCGTCGACCATTAGTTTGACGAGCTCGGCGAACGAAGTTCGTGGTGTCCATCCGAGCTTTTCTCTTGCTTGGCTGGCGTCGCCTAGCAACAGGTCCACTTCGCTTGGTCGCAGGTAGCGACTGTCGATTTCGACATGCTCCTCGGGATCCAGTCCAAGGTATCGGAACGATTCTTCAAGGAAGTCTCGCACACTGTGGGTTTCGCCTGTGGCGATCACGAAATCCTCGGGTTTATCTTGTTGCAGCATTAGCCACATCGCTTCGACATAGTCCTTGGCAAATCCCCAGTCTCGCTTGGCATCCAGATTGCCGAGATAAAGCTTGTCTTGAAGACCTTCCTTAATTCGGGTGGCGGCCCGCGTAATCTTGCGAGTCACGAAGGTCTCGCCTCGGCGAGGCGATTCGTGGTTGAACAGGATGCCATTGCACGCATAAAGGTCGTACGCCTCGCGGTAATTCACGGTCTGCCAGAAACTGTAGACTTTGGCACAGGCGTAAGGGCTGCGGGGATGGAACGGGGTCTTTTCGTTCTGCGGTGTCTCTCGTACTTTGCCGAACATTTCGCTCGACGATGCCTGATAAAGGCGGACATCCTTGCGGGTGTTTAGTTGGCGAATGCCCTCCAGCAAGCGAAGCGTTCCCAAGGCGTCGACATCGACCGTGTAGAGTGGCTGGTCGAAGGAGACTCGTACGTGACTTTGGGCGCCGAGATTGTAAACCTCGTCCGGTTCGATGTCGTGCAGCAGTCCGGAGATGCTGGTTCCGTCGGTCAAATCGCCGTAGTGAAGTGTTAGGCGAGCGTCGCCGTCATGGGAGTCCTGGTAGAGGTGCTCAATTCTCGCCGTGTTGAAGGTGCTGGCGCGGCGAATCAGGCCATGGACGTCGTAGCCTTTTTGTAGCAGCAGCTCCGTTAGGTACGAGCCGTCTTGTCCAGTAATGCCCGTGATTAGCGCGACTTTAGCCATGGAATCTCAACTTCCTTGTTGGGTTTCAGCAATCAAACTGGCGTCACTGCCAGCGTCCCAGCTGGCGATGTGAATCATTCACATCAAACCTGTGCTGCCGTCCATTTGTGGGCTGGATTGTGCTTGAGCGGGTATTCTCCGTCAAGACGAATTCATGGCGGATGGGATCGAGGTGAGTGGTGGTTGCTAGCATCCGTGTTCGTCAGTGAAAACCGTGAGCGGATTTGTGACGAGTCGAGGTTGACAGCAATCTCCTCCGGTCCTATATGTTGCTGCCTTGGCTGGAGTTAGGTGTGCTGGCGGTGGCCTCGTCAGCGAAAGTTTTAGATTTGTCGCGTTTCGACGCGATCGTGTAGTCGTGCGTCACTTCAAGGACGAGAGTGTCGTCGAATGAACCCATCCTTACCGCTACTGATTGGCGGCTTCGTGTGCGCGGCAGTGTCGGCCTACGGGCTTACGTGGCTGGCGCGATACGTCGCACCTCGATGGGGCTTCGTCGATTTTCCCGACGGAGGGCGTAAGCGACATCAAGAAGCGACTCCCTTGCTTGGTGGCCTCGCGATCTATTTCGCGTTCGGTGTCACGTTGCTGGCGTTTCTGGCGGCGTTCGCTGAATCGCTCCCGGGGAATACACAGAATGTCAATTTATTGATCGGTTCGGGCGGCCTGTTCTGCCTGCTGGGGCTTTGGGACGACAAGCGACCGCTGCGTGCCCGCAATAAATTCTTTCTGCAAGTTCTTGCCAGTCTTCCGTACGCGATGTGGGGGCCGCAGGTCGACGCCATCCACGTCGTTGGATTTCACTTTGACCTAGGCTCATTGTCGCTGCTCTTTTCGGTGTTTTGGCTGGTGTCCTGTGCGAATGTGGTCAATCTTGTCGACGGTCTCGATGGCCTGGCCTCCAGCGTTGGGCTCATCGCGATGGGGACTTTGTCCATCATGGCCCTGAATGGACAGGCGCTGGTTGTGCCGCTTGTCGCCTTGACGTTTGCCGGTAGCGTTGCCGGATTCTTGATTCACAATTGGCCGCCAGCTCGGATATTCTTGGGTGATGCCGGCAGTTTTACGATCGGGTTCATGGTCGGTGCGGTCTCCATTGAGGCGTCCAATAAAACGACGGCCGGGTTCATGCTGGTCTTCCCATTGGCCCTCTTGAGTGTTCCGATCTTGGATACCTCGATGGCTATCTTGCGCCGAAAGCTGACGGGACGAGGTATCGGGCAAGCGGATCGTGGACATATTCACCATCGACTGCAGGATCATGGGCTCAGCCGAGTTCAGACACTGCTTGCGATTGTCGGGATCTGCACCACGATGGCCGCGGCTTGTCTACTGGCGATCGCCTTGAAGCAAGACTTGATTGCGGTCGTTGTTTGCGTTGGTGTCATTTCCACGATCGTGGCTGGTCAGATTTTCGGATTCCACGAACTGTCACTCGTGTTTCGACACGTCGAGATCTTTCATTCGTCATTCGCAATGGCTCTTCGGCATCTGACGGCTCGCCGCATGGTGGTGCATCTTGAGCATGCGGATATCGTCTCGCTCGATTCCATATGGGGTACCGTGCTCTCGTGTTGTGAGCGAGTCGGAGGGGTCTCGCTGCAATTGCAATGTACGAATCAGGATCTGAGCGAGGAATTCTTGTCCCGCAGTTGGTCTGCGAATAGCGGCGAAGAATCTGCGGACGAGAAATGGCACTTTCAGTACTCCGTTCCCAGGCCGGATGGCTTGCGTGCAACGTTCGTGATTGCGGGCAATCAGGAGTTGGGTGGCCGCGGACAGAATCTTGACCAGTTGATTCAGGTGTTCGAGGCGTGCGGTCAGAATCTGCCGAGCATCGGTGAACTTCGAGAGCTCAATAGCAAGGTGGTTATCTTTCCGCTCGTCGGAGAGGATGCGGAAGAGCATCGTGGGGAAGATAAAGAGTCCGAAGCTGGTGCGGCGGCTGATTCTCGCCGAGCTGCGTAACGAACGATGCCAGCTGCTAGGTCAATCTCGCCAGGACTGGTCGATCGGGGCGGCTATTCCCAGTCGCCCATGCGGGTGAAGAGATAGTCGACAGCGTCGACGTCATCGTCCTGGGGCTTGCCGGCGATGGCTTGGGCCAGTACTCGATCAAACGAGTAGGCGGTCTGCGTGGTTGCTTCACGTCGGGTTTCAAATCGACTTGCCCGGCCGTAGACCGAATCTTCATTGGAGAGTTCGTATGCGACCGCCTTGTCGTAGCCGCTGGTCGCATAGGCAATGCTGCGATCAAATCCCTTCTGGAAGTTGTAGAATCCGCTGCCTTGCATCCAGCTGCGGTCGGCGTACGCGATATAGGTGTCGTTGCCCGCGGAGTCGTGCATTTTCGCCGTGTCGAATCCGGAAGACGCATATGCTTTCGTGCGATCAAATCCCTTCTGGTAATTATAGAAGCCATCGCCCCGGATGTAGCTGCGTGTGGCGTAAGCAACAAACAGGTCGTCGCCGGTGGAGTCCAAGAGTGTGGCTTGGTCATGACCGGTTGATGCGTAGGCGTTAACGCGGTCGAAGCCCTTTTGGAAGTTGTAGAACCCCGCTCCACGAAGGTAGCCATCGGTGGGTCTGGCTACGTAGGTGTCGTCGCCAGCGGAGTCAAAGAGTGTGGCTCGGTCGTAGCCGGACGATGCATAGGCGTTAACGCGGTCGAAGCCCTTTTGGTAATTGTAGAATCCGGCTCCACGAAGATAGCCATAGGTGGGTCTGGCGACGAAGATGTCATTGCCGGCGGAGTCAAAGAGGTACGCTTGGTCGTAGCCGGACGATGCGTAGGCGTTAACGCGGTCGAAGCCCTTTTGGAAGTTGTAGAATCCGGCTCCGCGAAGATAGCCCGAGGTGGGCCCGGCGGCGAAGATGTCGTTGCCTGCGGAGTCGAAGAACTTGGCCTTGTCGTATCCCGTCGAGGCGTAGGCCTTGGTGACGTCAAAGCCTTTTTGAATGTTGTGGAAACTGTCGCCTTTGAGGTAGCTGTGCGTGGCATAGGCGACAAAGATGTCGTTGCCTGCTGAGTCGAGCAGCTTCGCCGTGTCGTTTCCGGTCGTGGCAAATGCGGTGACGCGATCAAAGCCAGTTTGGCGATTGAAGTATCCGTTTCCCCGCATGGAGCTGTGTGTGGCGTGGGCCACGTACGAATCATTCTGGGATGAGTCGTAGAATGTGGCCGTGTCATAGCCACCGCCGCCTGTGACGTGGATCTGTTCCGAGCCAGTCACAGCAACGCGATAGTTGCTGCTGATGAGAGTCGCTTCGCCGACATTCAAGACGGCCCGGTCGTTGAGATGCGATCCAGCCAGGGTTGTGGTGTCTTCGCCGCCGTAGGTGTTGATTTGGAAGGTTCGGCTGGCTGCCGCAGTGAACTGGTAGTGGACGCCGTTGACTTTTAACTTGTGAACGTTGCCGGCAGAGAAGTTGATGGTGTCATCGCCCGACGTGCCGTGAACGGTGACGGTGCTGCCTTTCACGTTGACCAAATTGGTCAATCGAAAATCGACATCGCTATTGCTACCTGTAATCTTAAGCAGAAACGTCTCCCCGGCACGAGCAGTAACGTCGACTCGCTCGTTGTTCGTGACTGAGGTGCTGTGTGCAACCACATTGCCGTCGGAGTCGTACAGCGTCAGGTCGACATTGCCACCGGCGTTGGCGAACAGCGCCTCGATCGTGAGCAGGCCGTCGCGACTGGCCTCGATCGAGTACCAAGAACCGTCGGTGACCCGTTCATTTGCGAACTGCTCGAATTCGATGGTTCCCCAGTCGACGATCGAACTCGTAAGTTCAAAGTTCAGGTCGTAGTGAGCTAGGCCGCCGCTATCGAGGCCAATGGTGTAGGATTCCCCGGCGACGACGTCGAACGACAGCCCTCCGAGGTTGTCGATCGTGGTAGTTGGAAGTGTGTTAGGCGTAACCCAGTAGGTGTCGTTGCCTAGCGACGTGGCGTCGAAGCGAACGCTGCCCGTCGCGTCAGCGGTGAATTGGAAGTAGTCGACATCGTCGAGACGGCTGAGGATACCACTGAGCGAGCCGGGATCCGACGTGGCGAGATCGCCGAGTTCGTGGGCTGTGGCCAAAGTCGAGCCGTAGTCGTCCGTCGGCATGATTGCATCGAGTGCGGCCGCCAAATTGAGCCGAGAATAGCTCTGCTGGGTCGTTGCATCCCATACGGAATCTGCCGTCGATCGCATCAGATCGTAGATTTGGTCTTGGGTCACATTACTCTGGCCCACGAATTCGTACGCTTGGCGAACCAACACGCTGGCTCCTGCCACATAGGGCGAGGCCATGCTTGTTCCAGAGAACGTGGCGAAGTCGTCCGTCTTGCCGTTGTAATTGCCAACGTAGTCGGGCACGGTGCTCGCAATCCCCTGCCCTGGTGCGGCGATGACCCGTTCGTGGCGTTGACTAAAGCTGCTTAGTTTGCCGACGTCGTCGACGGAGCTGACCGGAACGACATATTCGCTAACGGCCGGGTAGCCCAAGCCAGAAGAGTTGTAGGACTGGAACGAGTTTCCTGCTGCGACGGCGATGAAGATGCCATCGGCTTCGAGCTGCGCGAATTCGTCTTCCAGCGTTGCCCAAGCGGGCAGGCGGTCGGAATTCCATTCAGCGCCGAGAGAGAGGTTGACCGTGGTGATGGGGTTGTCGAATGCATTGCGGTTCTCGTGAACCCACTGCAGGGCCTCTTCAACCCAGTGGAAGTATCCGTTGCCGTTGTCGTCAAAGACCCGCAGGCCAACAAGATCGACCCCAGGGGCAACTCCTGTGTGTATGCCATGTTCGCTACCGACGATGCCAGCCACGTGCGTGCCGTGCGATCCCATGTACCCGTCGTCGTACGGATTGGCATCGTTCTCAGCGAAATCCCAGCCACCAACAACACGGAAGTTCTCTCCGTAGCCGCCACCTAGAGCGAAGTGGTCGTAGGCGATGCCGCTGTCGATCACGGCCACGGTTTGACCGAGCCCGGTGAATCCGTAGGCGTTTTTGGCGGCGGTCAGCCCGGATTGATTGTGTGCATGAGCGAGTGACTGGTCGATGCCGGGGTCGTCGGCGCTGACAATTCGTTCAAGTGCCGAATTCAGCGTGAAGTCTGCAATCGATTGCCCGGACATCACGATGCGCGTTTCTAACGCTTCGATGTTCCTGTCGCGCAGCGTTCCTGATCGCAGGGCTGGTTTGTGCATCTTCGGTGTCCGGCCAGTGGTGTTCACAACGGGAGTCCGTGTGAACGAAGCATGGTGTCGTTCCACGTCAGTCGCGACATCCCGCCCGCTAAGAAGCCAGAGGCGCGGGCTCCTTTACCGACGGTATGTCGCTCTCGTAACTATATGTCACGATGGGAGATCAGGCCGTCTGGAGCAGTCCAGCAGCGAGAGAATGGCAGGCTCGTACAGAAGTGCAAGGTCGCGCCGTTGCGTTGTGGCAACGGACGTGCGATTCGCTGCGCGTGCACAATAGAGATGTTGCCTTTTGGCAACGTAGACAGGACGCCGGTTGGGAATGTAGGGCCGCGTTCGCGTACAGCTCTCAGTCGCGTCGTTTGCGGACGAGTCCTCGCCAGAAACCGCTGACGGCGCGGTTATGGTTCATGCCTCATCAAGCAGAACGGGCCGTTAAGAAGAGGTTGACTCCGATCGGTTCCGCTCCGATGTGCCAAGCACCGGCGGGCAACGACGCGGCCTCAGCGAGTCGCTTCATTCCCTCTGTGTCACGGTACGTTAAGTACCAGTTTCCGATCCATTCCATGTACGCGCGTGTGGGACAATGCGGAGCGAAGTTGCCCACGGATACCACACCGCCGGGGGCAAGTTGGCTCCAAAACGTGGACAGCATCTGCGCGGCTGCTTCGTCTTCGAGATAATCAAACAGTCCGGTGCAGATCAGGAAGTCGGTCTCTCCTTCATGGGGAATTGCCGACTTTCGTTTCGGTAACCGAAACAGATTTTCCCGTAAACAAGTGACCTGCGCCGGAGCGAGTTGTGACCGCGTAATTCGATCTTTCGCGAAGTCGAGGCCTTTCTCATCGAGGTCGAGCAGGGTGACCTCCAACTCCTTTCGTCGTTCCGCCGGTAGTAAGGCCGCAGCCCTTTCGATGTCGATTCCTGGGCCGGCGCCAACGCTTACAATTCGGTAGGGCATGCGCGGCGAAGTCAGCCAGTGACGAGCGATTGAGGCAGCGATCTTGTCGGTCCGATTGCGAACAGATACCGGCGCGGCCTGATTGAGGAAGAAGCGGTCAAAGTGGCGGCCCAGCGGATCGTCGCACCTGGTTTGTTCGCAAATCCAGGCCAGCATCTGGTGGTCGCCGGCGTACCCCAGTGGTTTGGTGCGAGCCCGGTGTTGAAGTCGGCCGACGGAAAGCACTTCGCCGGCGAGTTTCCAGAAGGCGTCGGATGGTACCTCATTGGCTCGACCCCAGAGATTGGTCGACGCCAGCTGTGCCAGGCAGACGGACATGGCCGAGTCGACCAATGCTTCGGCAAGCGGTTCATCTCGCCATTGATCGGTCTGCAGGCGTGTTTTTTCAAGCGTGTCGACCAGATCGCGGGCCGCGGCCTGGACAATTTCGATCGCTTTTTCAGTTGCTGGCGGGAAGTTGGCATCCCAGGCCGGACCAAACGCCATGGCTATGTCTTTTCTGTTGCTAGCATGTGGCGGCACGAGATCGACGCCAGCGTGTTCATGTTAATGTTGGGAACCAATGTAGAAAGATGAGGGGCTGCGAAATTCGCCTCTACCATCTGGCGGCTTCTAGCCGACACTCTTAAGAAGCTCACCGACTCCTCGTTGTTCCAGTCTGGCTGACGGAAAACGAGGAGTTCCCCGTTCGCCTTGTTGAGTGCCTAGGAGTCCATTCGTGTCCGCTGCTAGCTTGCTAAAATACTGCTATCTCGCCTACGCTGCCAAGCCCGCTGCTGAACGCCGTCTTTACCGAATCATTCGCCGACAACGCGCGGGGCGAATCGTTGAGCTCGGAATCGGCGACACGGTGCGAGCCCAACGTATGATCGCGGTCAGCGGACGCTATCGCGGTCAGGAAGAAGTGAGCTACACCGGCATCGATCTCTTTGAAGCGAGGCCAGAAGAACATTCTGCGTTGTCGCTCAAGCAAGCCTACAAGCAGCTGACGCCCTCTGGGGCCCGCCTGAAACTATTGCCGGGCGACCCTTACTCGGCGCTTGCCCGATCGGCCAATTCACTTTTGAACACGGACCTGATTATCATTGGCGCCGATCAGGATGCCGATTCGCTGGAACGAGCCTGGTTCTACGTTCCTCGCATGTTGCATGGGAATTCGACCGTGCTGATCGAGCATGTCGGTGAGCAGCCTGAGGCGGAGCGGCGTTATCACCAGCTGCCGGCTGAGGACATCGCCCAGCTTGCCGAGCTGGCCGCACCGCGTCGCCGCGCTGCATAGTGCCTCGCTGCGCGAAGCAAGCTGCGGGGCATCTTCACATTTCCCGTATCTACCGGTTTGTCGGTCGATTCGTTCCCCGGGTGAGGTCTTGGTAGCGGAGCGTCGTCACCCGACTGCGTGTTTTCCCTCCCCTGGAATAAGGGGCAGTTCTCAGGGGCGGGCATTTCGGTTCTTCGCTTCTGATGAGCGAACCGTATATGATGGAGGTGCGTAAACAGATCCGTAGGGATTTGTCGCATCGTGCCGGTTTCGTCGATGCCTGTGCGTCCGTGCAAGGAACCCAGCGGCGACGGCTGATGCGTATGCGGCACTAGAAAATAATGACCGACGAGGCAGGTATGGCGAAACGACCTGGCGACAACGCGCTGGAAGCCACTTTGGAGTCGAGCCCCCAGCCTACGCCATCGCCCGGCGACGGTGTCTCTTCCACAGGCGGTGGTTTGTCGGGTAGTAGCTATGAGGAACGAGCGGCCGAGATCGCCCTAATCGAGGGCAGTGGTCCTCAGCTTTCCGGTGAGACCCGCGAGCTCTTGCAGCATCGCCTTCGCATCGCGGCGCTCGTGCTCTGTGCCGCGTTCTCGGTGTTCTTGGTCTATCGCTTGCTGACGCTGAATCAAGCCTACTCACACTGGATGGTCGGTTTCCTTGCCGGCGTGACGGGACTGCTCGGCTTGATGAGCTTGGCCATGTGCCGCAAGTGCAAGCCAGGCATGATCAACCTGCGGATTCGCGAAGCAATCATTTTTGGTGTTCCGGCAATTTTCTTCGTTGTGATGAATGGCGTCGCGATTCGCGAGTGCGCCGCCGAGCATCAGACGATCCCGAATCTCGGCGGACCGTGGTTTCTGCTGATGTTCACGTATGCGCTATTTATTCCCAATTCAGCTCGCCGTGCTGCGGTGGTGCTAGGTGCGATGGCAACAGGGCCAATCTTGACTTTGCTCTTTCTCTTTTCGCAGAACGAGATTTGTCACCAGGTGATGTCTCAGGAGCGCGAGGGGATCATCACGACGTGCCTGCTGATGTTTGTCGGCGCCGCCACCGGTACCGTGGGAACCCACACCATTGGAGCCTTGCGTCGTGAAGCGTTTGAGGCTCGCCAGCTTGGCCAGTACCGGCTCAAGGAGATGATCGGCGCCGGTGGAATGGGCGAGGTGCACCTGGCCGAGCATCAGATGATGAAAC
>Ga0180432_10011355_pt1 | contig 10499 bp, 7 predicted proteins | sample SS_ome_10_FD_132414 | JGI IMG/M metagenome (GOLD analysis project Ga0180432, IMG submission 132414) | Hypersaline lake sediment archaeal communities from the Salton Sea, California, USA - SS_1_MS_2 metaG | ecosystem: Environmental > Aquatic > Non-marine Saline and Alkaline > Hypersaline >...
CTGGGCAAGCGGTCCGTGCCGGAAGAGATCCTCAACAAGGAGGGGAAACTCGAGCCGGCCGAGTGGGAGCAGATTCGAGTCCATCCCATGGCCGGGTACGGCGACCTGCAACAGCATCCCACGGTCCCTTCAATGGTGCTCGAGATGGCCCGGGACCATCACGAGCGGCCGGACGGCAAGGGTTATCCCAACGGCCTGAGCGGCGACGACGTGGGCCTGGCGGCCCGGATCTGCACCATTGTGGACGTGTTCGATGCCATCACCGCCGCGCGGCCCTACCGCGGACCCACCCCCCCGGACCAGACGCTGGATATCATGCGCAAGGAGCGCGGCGACGCCTTCGACGGGCCATTGCTCGACACCTGGTGCCGGATCGTCGAGGGGCTGATCGAGGAGGATCCCTCCCGGGCTGTCGCCGGCACCGGGGCCCCCGCATCGTTCTCTCTGGCGGATTGCGTCCAGCAGTCGCCGGTGCTCGACAAGCTCGACATCGACCGGGTCCTGACCGAGCAGGGCGGGGACGAGCGCCGCCGGCACACGCGATTCCAGTGCAGCGTCGACGTGAAGGCACGATTCATCCATCAGGGCAAGCGCGGTCCGGTCAGGACCGGTGAGTCGATCCTGATCCGGATGGTGGACATCAGCCGGGGGGGCGCCCAGGTCCACACGACCTGGCCGCTGTCGCTCAACGATGTCCTCATCCTGGAGCTTCCGGGCAAGGGGGGCAGGACCATCCGCAAGCACGCCCGGGTGGTGCGCGTTCGGATGGCCGAGCGAGGGCGGTGGGCGGCGGGGCTGTGTTTCACCGGCGACGCTCCTTCGGAACCCGTTCCCGGGGCACCCGGGCAGACGGCCACCTACGCTCCCGCCCAGGGGGATTGACACCTCGTCCCGTCATGCAGCAGCGGCACTCTGGGGGTGCAGGCCAGGCAGGAGGCGCGGCAGGCGGCCTGCCGGCCACCTGAGGCCGCCCCCTCGCCAACCCCACCGGCACGCCGTTATAGTGAGCGTCCGGCTCGCAACCAACCGGGAGGTGTGCCTTGAGACTGGAACAGCTCATCGAAGTTGCTGCGGGGCGCAGGCCTGCGGATCTGCTGCTGGCCAACGGGCGGATCGTCAACGTGCTCAGCAACGAGGTCTACCCCGGGGACCTGGCCATCACCGCGGGTCGGATCGCGGGGGTGGGTCGCTACGAAGCCCGGCAAGTCGTGGACCTCCAGGGGCGGTACATCTGCCCCGGGTTCATCGACGCCCACACGCACATCGAGTCATCCATGCTCTCGGTGCCGGAATACGCCCGCGTGGTCGCCGCCCGCGGCACCACCGCGGTGGTCACCGACCCCCACGAGCTGGCCAACGTGCTGGGCACCGAGGGGGTGCGCTTCGTGCTGTCCGCAAGCAAGTACTGCCCCATCCACGTGTACGTCATGCTCAGTTCCTGCGTGCCCGCCTCGCGGCTGGAGAGTGCCGGGGCGGAGCTGACCGCCGTGGATCTGCTGCCGCTGCTCTCTGACGAGTGGGTGCTGGGGCTCGGCGAGGTCATGAACTTCCGCGGGGTGATCGCCAACGATGCGGAGGTGGTGGACAAGATTCGAGTGGCCGGTGAGTCCAACGTCGACGGGCATGCCCCCGGGCTGACCGGTCGCGATCTGGTGGCTTACGTGGCTTCGGGGATACAGACCGATCACGAGTGCACCACGGTGGAGGAGGCCACCGAGAAGCTGCGGCTGGGGATGATGATCATGATCCGCGAGGGGTCCCAGGCCCGCGATCTGGATGCCCTGCTCCCGCTGGTTACGCCGCAGACGGCGGACCGTTTCCTGTTCTGCACGGACGACAAGGACGTGGACGACCTGCTGGAGGAGGGCCAGATCGACTGCATGGTCCGCCGGGCGGTGGCCGCCGGCGTGGATCCGCCGCTGGCCATCCGGATCGCCAGCTACAACGCGGCCCGCCACTACGGCCTGCGCCGGGTGGGGGCCATCTGCCCCGGCTACCACGCGGCCCTGACCGTGCTCGAGGACCTGGAGAGCTGCCGCGTGGCGCAGGTTTACCAGGCTGGAGAACTCGTGGTCCAGGACGGAGAGTGCGTGTACCCGGAGTCGCCCGGCTCGCGCCGCCCCATTCTCCGGAGCACCATCAACGTCCCCTGGCTCGAGCCCGACGATTTCCGCGTGCCCTGCGGGACCCGACCGGACGCGGCGGTGCATGTCATCGAACTGGTCGAGGATCAGATCCGCACCAACCGCGGCGTCGAGACGCTTTCGGCTGTCGACGGCAACGTCCTGGCCGCCCCCCAGCGCGACATCGCCAAGATCGCCGTCATCGAGCGCCACCAGGCCAGCGGGGCCATCGGCCTGGGATTCGTGCGGGGGTTCGGGCTGCAGCGCGGGGCCATCGCCTCGACCGTGGCCCACGATGCCCACAACCTGATCGTGGCCGGCACCAACGACGCCGACATGTTCGCCGCGGCCGTCCAGCTCGTGAAGATCCGGGGCGGGCTGTGCGTCGTCGCCGGCGGGGAGGTCCTGGCCGACTGCCCCCTGCCCATCGCCGGGCTGATGAGCGACCGCCCGGCCGACGAGCTGCGCCGCCAGCTTCGCGACCTGCGGGCGGCCGCCCACGGCATCGGCTGCAAGGTCCGCCGCCCGTTCATGGCCCTCTCCTTCCTCAGCCTCTCCGTCATCGGCTCCCTCAAAGTCACCGACCAGGGGCTCATTGACGTCGATCGCTTCGAACGTCTCGGTGTCCTCGCCTGATGTCCCGACGTACACGGGTCCTCGCCCGGACAGCATCGCGCTGCGAGTCCCCATTCCCAATGCGGATGAGCGGGGGGATCAACCCCGCGGCTCGCCAGGGCAGTGCCTCTTGAACTCGCGGTGGTAACGAGCCGCGAAGGGCTGTCCCGACCATGTCGGGCCGCCCAACGGCGATGCAGGGCCATTGCAGCCCGGGCCGCCTCAGGCTACAATCCGACTACTCCAGCGAGCGAAGACAGCAGCGCCCCATCTCCACGCTCGCAGCGCGCACACAACAAGCCGGGACCGGGGCAAGATCCGTGCTCGCCTGTTGGCGGGCGGCGCCACCGGACCCCGGGCAACGGAGGTGTCCGATGAACCGGCTCGCCACGACTGCGGCAGTTCTGCTCTTCCCGGCCAGCATCGTTCTGGCCAACGGCATCGGCACGCTCTGGCTCTCGACGCCCGAGGGCGGCGACTCCATCACCATGACCATCGGCCAGACGGCCACCATCCAGGTGTGGATGACCTGCGAGGACCCCGGCGACGGCTACGAGCACACCATGTTCGGCATGGACGCCGGGCTGCGTCACTGGCACACCAAGATCGAGACCGACGAGCCACCCGGTGGGGCCCGGCCGGATCTGGACGATGAACTGGGCCTCCAGGTGATCGGATTCAACCCGGACGGCGTGCCCGGCCCGTACGGCGACAACCCGTACCCGCTCCACTTCGGCAACCACGGACCGCTGGACATGGATGGCGATCAGATCCTGGACCAGCCCGCCTATCCGGGGAACCTGAACGAGTATTTCCTCTTCTGGGGCTCTGACGGCGACGCGTACTCCACCGACAGTGGTCTGGACGCCGGTCCGGCCGGGATCGCCTACCTGCTGGACGAGATCATCATCGAGGCCGTGCAGATGACCCCGGGTTGCGGACCGGACTACGTCGAGTTCCACGACCCGACGCACCTGCTCGCTCCGAGCTTCGTCGACGTCTGGTACGGCCCGCCGCCGCCCGGGGGCGACTGGCAGATGGATCTGGTCACGTTCGAGCAGGGCGTCGGCTGGTCGGGAAACCCCTTCGCGGTGACTGTGGTGCCCGAGCCGGGGACCGCCGCGTTGCTGGTGGTGCCGGTAACCTGGCTGCTGGGTGGGCGGCGCCCGGATCGTCACCCTTGACCGCCGACCGGGCATTCATCGCCGCACTGGATGCCGCGCTGCGTCACCTCGGCGTGCCGTGCGATCCGGCCCAGGGCGAGAGACTGGCGGGCCATTTCGCCCTGCTGCTCGAGGCCAACCGGCAGGTCAATCTGACCCGGGTCACCGAAGCGGTGGACGCGGCGGTGCGTCTCTACGCCGATTCGGCGGCCGCCGTTGCCTGGGTCGCCCAGGCCGGCGTGACCGTGCGCACCGTGCTCGATGTCGGCAGCGGGGCGGGCTTTCCCGCGCTGCCGCTGGCGGTTCTGCGGCCCGAGTGGCAGGTCACCGCGCTGGAGGCCACGGGCAAGAAGGCGGCCTTCATCGAGCGGTGCGCTGAGTCCCTGGGGATCCCCAACCTGCGGGCGGTGCACGCCCACGCCGACCACTGGCGAGAGGGGGGGCGGTTCGACCTGGTGATCTTCAAGGCGGTGGGGTCGCTGGCGGACTGCCTGGCCTGGGGAGCTCCCCGGGTCAGCTCCGGCGGCCACCTGCTGATGCACAAGACCATCAGCCTGCCGGCGGAGGAGGTCCTGGCTGCCCGACGCGTCGCCTCCCGCCTGGGCCTCGAGTCCCTCTCGCCGTTCGTGTACGCCCTTCGTTCCGCCCGGGAGACGGCGCGGTTCGCCCTGCATGCCTGCGCCCGGCCCTGACCGACCGCCGTCCGCTGGGCGGCACGATCTCGGCAGTTGCCAACAGCAAATGGTAACGAGCTGCAAGCGTCACCGGCTGCCGGCAGAAGGGCCTGCCGGTGCTTCGGCGGCGTCCGGTCACGGTGTCCGGGGGTCCGGGATGGGCGCCGGGGTCGCAGAGGGATGCGTCGCCGGCCGGCGGGCTGCCGGGGACGGTTCGGCAGGCGGCTTGCGGAGTTCAATCACGAAGGTGACCAGGCGCCCGTGGCCGGCCTCGACCCTGGCATCGCCACCCAACCGCGGGGCCGCCGCCCCGCGACCGCGCCCCTTCGTTTCCAGCCGGTCCAGCCGCCGGTCGACCAGGCCGCCCGGTTGTTCTTCCCGGGTGGTTGTGGCCGGCGTTGGGTCTGCCGGCTGCGTCGCGGTTGCGTCGGTCGCCGGCCGCAGGATGTCCCGCAGCACCACGTCGATCGGCAGTGGCTTCCTGGCGCCGGGCGGTCGCCCTGCTGGCCGGCTCCGGGTGGACGCTTCGCGTTGCCCGACGTCTTCGGGCGAGCGCTCCCTGGCCACCGAGTGTCCCTCGGCCGCCGCCCGATCGCCGGCTTCCGCCAGCGACACACCGCGCCGACTTGCCGGACGGCGGGACTCGGGGGCCCGGCCGTGCTCCTTCTCGTCGCGGATCCGCAGGTCCGCTGCTGCGCTCGCTTCCGCGAGGACCTCCCCCTCGGCATCCGTCGGCGGCCCGAGGTCGCGGACCAGCGCCAGGGCGGCGCTGTCCGTCGGACCGTGCTGCATGCGGGCGACCGCAGCATCGACCTCCGCCCGACCGCTGGCGACCACCGGCCCGACGACCATCTGCATTGGCCGCCCCGCAACGTCGTTTGTCGCCAGCGTGTCCACCAGTTCCGGCAGAGCGGCGGCCGGGATCTGCACCAGGTAACAGCTTGCTCGCGGCTCGTCGAAGTTGCGCCCCGAGCGCCCCTCGAGATACAGGGGTGCCTCGGCCGGGGGGTGGCCCGGCGGCAGCGACGAGACCCGCCGGACTCCTTGTCTTGCCAGCAGGCCCTCGAGCTGCGAAACGCCCAGCATCAGGTCGTGGTCGTCCGCGACGAGCACGCTCAGCCGATTGGGCTCGTTGGCGAAGGGATGCTCGGCCAGCGTCTCCACCGCTACGCCGGCCAGGAGCTTCTGCCGGAAACTGGAGGAGTCGAACAGCCTGCCCCGGGGCACCTCGCCGGCCCCCTGGTCGGCGACCGCCCCTCGCGAGTCGGCCCGCCTCCGGCCGGCCGGCGCCGGGCCGGGCGCCCGCTTGGCCCGCGGCGCCTCCGCCATCACCGGCCCGGGCGGCGGGGCGACGCCCTTCTTCTGCTCGTCGGCCGGGCCGGCGGCGCGGCGGCCCGACTCGGCGGTCCGCGCCTTCGCCAGCGGGGCCGCCGAGGGGGTCTCTTTCTGCTGTTCGCCCGGCGCCGCCGCCGGGGGGGCCTGGTCCACCTGGGGCGAATACCCGGGCCGAATGCTGCTCTGGTGAATCCAGTAGCCGCCACCCACGGTGATCACCAGCACCGCCGCCGCCGAGAGCAGCGGACGGAGCGTGAACCACCAGGGCCGCTGCCGGGGGGCCCCCTCCGCCGGGTCCCCCAGAAGCTGATCTCGTTCCACCGCCGCGGTCAGATCCGCCAGCAGGGACGGCGGGGCCGCCCGGTGCGGCAGGTCCTGCACCAGCCTCACCGTACCCCGCAGCTCGTCGAGCAAGGCCCGGGCCTCCGGGTTCCCGGCGAGCACCCGCTCCAGATCGGCTCGTTCGGAGGCCGTCAACTCGCCGTCCAGGTACGCCGAGAGGTACTCACCCAGTTTGTCCCGATCGATCGATGCCATCCGTCTACACTTCCCGTCCCAGCAGCGGCTTCAACGCCGCGCGAAGGGCCATCCGTCCGCGATGCAGGCGGGACTTCACCGTTCCGGGGGCGATGCCCAGGATCTCGGCGATCTGGGCGTAGTCGAAGCCCTCGATGTCGCGCAGGACCACCACCGTTCGGAAGTCCTGATCGAGCTGCCTGAGGGCCGTCACCACCCGCTCGTGGAGCTCGCCGTCCGCGGCGGCGTCCGCCGGGTTCGCCGCGGACCGGTCCTGCACCCGGGCGGCCAGCGCCGCCGCCTGGGAGCCGATCACCTCCGGGCCGGCCGGGGCGTCCAGCGACTGCGTCGCCCTCCTCCTGGCCTGCCGCCGGTGGGAAAGAGCCTGGTTCACCGCGATCCGGAACAGCCAGGTGTAGAACCCGCTGCGCCCCCGAAACGACCCGATGGACTCGTAGGCCTTGAGGAACGCCTGCTGGGTCAGGTCGCGGGCGTCCTCGGCGTGCCCGCAGATCCGCCACACGGCGTTGAACACGCGGTCCTGGTACCGCCGCACCAGCTCGGCGAAGGCGGACATATCACCGGCCTGAAGCCGCTGGACCAGCAGCCCGTCGGTGCTCTTGCTCGCCTTGGCGGCAGCCTCCACGGCACTCCCCTGGCTGTTTGGACGACGTGCCCCGGGCCCGGGTTCCCGGGTTCACCGGCCGCCGGATCGTCGGCGGCCGGCGATCCTGGCGGGCGCTATCATGCCCCGCCCCGGCGGGGCGGTCAACGAGGGCAGGCGCGGTACCGGCACGAGAGGCACGCCGCGCCGGCGGCGTGGCGGGTGGCCGGCCGCCGTGGACCCCGCCCGGGGCCGGGGGTAGGCTGGCCGGCATGTTCTTCCGGCTGCTGGTGCTGTTCACCGTCGTGCCCCTGGTCGAGCTCTCCCTGTTGATCCGGATCGGGCGGACCATCGACGTGGGGCCGACCATCGCCCTGGTGGTGCTCACCGGGGTCGCGGGGGCGGCCCTGGCCAAGCACCAGGGCCTGCGGACGCTCCGGCACATCCAGGCGGAACTCGCCGCCGGCGGAATCCCGGGCAAGCAGCTGGTGGACGGGGTGATGATCCTGGCGGCGGGCCTGCTGCTGGTGACCCCGGGGGTGATCACCGACGGTGTCGGCTTCGCCCTGCTCGTCCCGCCGGCGCGCGCCCTGCTGCGGCGGCGGCTGACCGCCTGGTTCCGGAAGCGCATGGTGATCGTGGATCCCCGGGGCCCGGACGCCACGCCCGCGGGGAAGGAGTTCGTCGACGTGGAGGCCCGGGTCGTCGACCCGGACGCCGACCGCCCCGAACCGCCGGCCTGAGGCCCGCTCCCGGCAGGCGGGCCGGGGGGGGCCGCCGGAATCAGAACACGGCGAAGTAGTTGTCGGCCGCGTGGTCGAAGGCCTCGGTGGTCATCCGCGGGTCGTCGTCGCGGTAGGCGGCCCGGTCGATGATCTGGCCGAGCAGGTCGCGCGGGTGGCAGGCCCGGAACGGGCGGCCCGCCTTGCGGTAGTGCGTCTCGATCAGGTAGTCCACCGCCTCCTCGTGGTACTCCACCTTCACCCGTCGGGCCATGATCCCCAGCAGCTCGCGGAACTCGCTCTCGGTGGGGTCGGGCACGTTGATCTTGTAGGGGATGCGGCGGAGGAAGGCGTCGTCGACCAGGTCCCGCGGCTCGAGGTTGGTGGAGAAGATGATGAGCTGGTCGAAGGGCACCTGGATCTTCTTGCCGTTGGAGAGGGTGAGGTAGTCGTAGCGTTTCTCGAGCGGGACGATCCAGCGGTTGAGCAGCTCGTCGGGGTTCATGCGCTGGCGGCCGAAGTCATCGATGACCAGGGTGCCGCAGTTGCTCTTGAGCTGTACGGAGGGCTCGGTGATCTTGGTGAACTGGTTGTACTGGAGTTCGAGGGCGGCCATGGTCAGCTCGCCGCCGACGACGATGGTGGGCCGTTTGATGCGGACCCAGCGGGGGTCGTGGCCGTCGTTCCGCAGCAGGGCGGGCCGGTTGTCCTCGGCGGCCACGTGGTTCTCCGGGTCGTAGAACTTGATGATTTCCCCGTCGACCACCACGGCGTAGGGCACCCAGATATCGGTCCCGAAGCAGGCGGTGATGCGCTCGGCGATGCTGGTCTTGCCGTTGCCGGGGAAGCCGAACAGGAAGAGGCCCCGCCCGGAGTTGATGGCCGGCCCCAGCTTGTCGAACATGGTCTCGGAGATCAGCAGGTCGCTGAAGGCCTGCTCGAGCTGGGCACGGCCGGGCTGCTCGGTGTGGATGGTCTGCCGCCGGACCGACTCGATGTAGTACTCCAGGGGCACCGGGCAGCGGCCCACGTAGCTGCACTCGTCGACGTACTTGCGGGCCCGCTCGCGGCCGGCCTCCGTCAGGGCGTAGTTGAAATCGCCCATGGCGGCCGTGTCCTTGTAGTAGACCATCTGCTGCGACTTGAGCCGGGAGAGCAGCTCCAGGGTGGGCTTGCCCGGCGTGCCCAGTTCCCGGGCCACCCCGCGCCCGGTCTGGTGACCGCGGGCCAGCAGCAGCTTGAAGACCAGCGACTCCAGCAGAGCCTCGGAAATGCCCGCCTCGGCCAGGGTCTCCGCTTCCCGGGGCTCGAACGGCTCGGCCGTCGCCGGCGAGTCCTCCGCGGACGGGCTCGGCGGGGTGTGCTCCGCCGGCAGCCCTCCCGCCTCCCCCGGGTGCTCCACGACCTCGCTGACCTCCGTGTCCGGCTGGGCCGTCACACCGAACGCCTCAATGCTCATGGCTGGTCCCTTCGCAGGTGAGTACCGACCGGTTATCGGGCGGTCGGGCCGAACCGCACCTCCGGGAGCAGAGCCCGCCCCCGGGTCGCGTTGCTCGCGTTTCTCGTATCGTCGCCAACGCGGGGGAACTGTGGTTAGACCCGGTGTGGCCGATAGTCCGCAGCAGGAAGAGGCCGAGGCGCCCCGACCAGCGCCTCAGCCACCCACAGCATGCAATACGCCCCGCGGCCGGACAAACGCAAAGACGCCCGGCCGCTTCGCCGGCCCTTATCGGCTGTGCCGGATGATGGCACTGCGGGGTGTAGCGTCTCGACCGGAGCAGGCACGCGCGGCCAGGACGGTGGAGACGGGCTCCGGGTCGGCCGGGGTGGCGACGGCCCGGCGTTGCCCGGCCGGTGCTGCGGGCCGGTTTCGCGCCGTGGTGCGGGCTGCTCCGCCGCCGCCGGGCCCGTCGGCCGGTCGGCCGGGGCCGGCTTGACAGGCCCCGCGGGAATGACGATGATTATCCCGAGTCTCACCCGACGCCGACGTAGCTCAACGGTAGAGCACAGCTTTCGTAAAGCTGGGGTTGTGAGTTCGAATCTCACCGTCGGCTTCTCCCCTGCGCGGCCGGCGAACCGCCGGGCAGGGAGCCGCCGGGTCTACCCCGGCGGTTGTTGCAGCGGGCCGGGTCCCTCGGGGCATGGCCTGAGAGCGGGAATCAACCCCGCCGCTCGCTGGTGCCGGCGTCCGCCAGCAGGCTGATGTGCATGGTCACGCACTCGGACAGCACGTCCAGGTTGTACCCGCCCTCCAGGACGCTGATCAGCCGCCCCTGGCAGTGCCGCTCCGCCAGGTCCAGCACCGCCCGGGTCATCCACTCGAAGTCCTCCACCTCCAGGCACAGCGGGGCCAGCGGGTCGAGCCGGTGGGCGTCGTAGCCCGCCGAGACCAGCAGGAACTGCGGCTTGTAGACCTCGGCGGCGGGCAGGATCTGCTCGTCGAAGGCCTGCCGATACCGTTCCCCGGTGGTGCCGGGCATCATGGGGATGTTCAGGGTGTAGCCCTCGCCCTCGCCGGTGCCGACCTCGGTCTCGAAGCCGGTGCCGGGATAGAGCGAGAGGGGGTGGCCGTGCAGGCTGCAGAAGTACACCTCCGGCACGTGCTCGAAGGCGTGCTGCGTGCCGTTGCCGTGGTGCACGTCCCAGTCGATGACCATCACCCGTTCGAGCTCGTGGTAGCGCAGCAGCCGCTCGGCCGCCAGGCCCACGTTGTTGAACAGGCAGAAGCCCATGGACTGGTCCCGCTC
>Ga0180432_10011356_pt1 | contig 10499 bp, 9 predicted proteins | sample SS_ome_10_FD_132414 | JGI IMG/M metagenome (GOLD analysis project Ga0180432, IMG submission 132414) | Hypersaline lake sediment archaeal communities from the Salton Sea, California, USA - SS_1_MS_2 metaG | ecosystem: Environmental > Aquatic > Non-marine Saline and Alkaline > Hypersaline >...
TCCTGCTCCTTCACAGCATCAGCCTGCGCACGCGCCGTCGCGAGCTTCTTATCAAGATCGGCATCCAATCGCGCCAGTTCCTCGCGGCGCTGCTTCTCGCGCTCAAGTTCTGCGGGGGCCCGGTCCGCACGTGCCAGTTCGCGACCACGCTCTTCACCCAGGACCGCCAGACCCTTACGAATGCCCTCTGCGCGACCAAGCGCTTCAGCGGTGTCTATCTGGGCTCCAATTCCGGCCAGCTTCACGAGACGTTCCTTGAACGCATCCCGTTCTGCTTGCTGACGCGCTTGCCTGTTGGCTACCCGAGCCTCGTACTCCCGACGCACTGCCGGCGGCATGTTCCGCACGTAGTCACGCTGTATCTCGTCCGAGATCTGTGCAGCAATAGGTCCCACCTGGTTGAGCAGGAACTGGAAATTGGTGTTGTAATCCTCGAGGCTTTGCGCCGGGGACTCTGTCATTTGCTGCGCCCTGCTGACGACGCGCCAGTCCCTGGAGATCTCGTCGCGCATCTGTGCGGCTTCGAACTCCGCACGCTCATCAGGGGAGAGGTGAGCCGGACCTCGGAACAGCCCACGCATGCGCCGGCGGCTGAGACCTTTCTTCAGCCGTGCCATGGCAATCTCTTCGGAGGCACGGATCGGAGCCGGTTCTGCGACCACCGGCATGGTAGGCTCATCGGGTTCTTCTAATTCACGCCCGGCCTCAGGTGCCTCAGCCTCAGTCATGCCGGCCGTGATTCGCTCCGTCGGAGAAGGTTCTGCGGCCGGGGCTGCTGTTGGAGCAGCTGCTTCTGGCCTGTCCTCAGGCGCACCCTTAACAGCAGGCGCAGCCAATCTACGTACATGCGTGGTCTGACCAGGCACTGCCGGAGCAGCGGTTGCGGGCTGTGGCCGGCTAACCACTACGGCACGTCCTGTGCGTGGATCCAGACGCCGTTGGACCCCGGTGGGGGACACGCCTTCGGCCATTTCGACCTCGGTCTTGCCGGCACGCTCCAACTGCACCTGGTGTATGGTGCGCCGCGTTTTCTCCTGCTCGGTCACGAGATCAAAAGGCTTGCGCGGTTTGGGCTTCTTGGCATTGGCGCCAGTCGCAGCCACCGTCTTCTTCGCCATGTCCTTCTTCTGGCGCGTGCGATCAGGATCCTTGTTGAGTTTATCACGGGGTGCCATGTCTACCCTCCCGGCTTCATTTGGGCGGCAATCTGCTGTCTCATGCTCGCCAAGTGTGCTCCGTCATGTATGCCTGTGGGATCCGCCCTCTTGCACAGCGTAGCGAGACGGATTAGAAAACTGAGAGGGAGTACGGTGCTGATGGGCTGGTTGAGGTTCACGTCTGGGTTGGGTGCCGTCTTCAGGCCAGCCTTCTTCTTTGCTGCGGACTTCTTACGGGGCGTTCTCTTGCGTGCTGGCTTCTTCTTTGCGGCCATGTCGGTCTCCTATGTTCCTATCAGTCCGTGTGTCGTGAGATCATCTATAAGTGCTTTCACTCGCTCGGCAAGCTCAGAAAGCGTCACGGTGCCAGTAGCAAACGTGTTGCGGTCTGCAGTCCCCGTTGGGGCACCCCAGCCGGTTTGCCGTGAGGTTACTACCTGCGTGGCCGCCACCTTGTAAACGCCACTGTTCAGGTCGATGTTGCCGGGACTCACATAAATCGCTTCTGTGCCGCAGATATCCACAACATCCGCCCCGTCACCGAATGTGGCCGCCAAGCTGGCGTTGGCGAGGCTGGCGTAGTTGCTGCCGCTATTGAAGTCTCCGGCGTAGAGGGCTGATCCCCGGTCGGCGTACACACCTCGACCAAAGTAGCCGCCGCCGAGACAATCCAGCGCGCCTGTGCCGCTTGCCGCCGAGGTGGTGTTGAGGATGTTGAACACGTTGCCGGACGACACGCTCCATGCACCGTCCGTGGTGTCGAGGTTGCGATTGAACCAATCAAGCGTCGTGTCGTTCGTGCCGTCATCCATCTTCAGCAGGCCACTATCCCAATCGACCGTTGGGTTGTTCGTGGCATCGCCAACGGTAAGAAGGTGATCGAACCACTTGACGGTCGGAAAGCTGGTCGTGTCATACAGGTAGCCCTGCGACCAGTCGCCGACAATCGTAGAACCGTTGGTGTAGTAGAGCCACCGACCGTCCCAGTCCACAGACTTGAGCGAGCCGTTGTCGTCGTGCAGAATGCTGTTCTCGCAGTCGATTGCGAGGCTGTCTGCGGTGGTCTGACTTGCGCTTACCACGGCACCCGCACGCCCAATGCTTTGGAACCACGCCGCCTCATCGCCCGATAAGGCGTTGTGCGTCCCGCCCAGCGCGGCGTTGTGCGCGTCGTGATTGTCGTTGAGGACGCGCAGATCGAGGGTCGCGTTATCCCCATAGGCTCCCGTCGTGTAATCCAGCAGCCTGTGCGGAAGGTCGTCAAAGTCGGCGGGGTCGATATACAGCTCGACGTTCACGGTGCCGGGGGGCGACGATGCGCCCGCAATGTTCAGCCTACCATTCGACTCCTCAAGGTCTACCGCAGTGCTCATGCTAATCAGGGCGTACGAGTGATCGCGCTTGACGCCCGTGCCCGCGGCCACCTGATCGTCTATGTGGTCCAACACTTGTGTCGGTGTCGTGCCGCCAATCGTTGCACTACCATTGGATTTGACGATGTATTCGTACAGTACTTCGATTTCGCTCGTACCACTATCAATGTTGACATACGGAACGTGTTGGTTGCTGGCTCCGTCAACGCCCCACCACTGGAGTTTGCCGCCCGTAATTTCCAGACTCTTCTGCACCGGAGAGGCGCTACCATAACTGCTGTCCACATAGCACCACTGCAAGTTGCCTTCTTTGAAACCGCCGTTGTCCGTGGCAGCAGCAAAGCACATATTATCGGCAGGGGCCACCCACGTCTCGGAGGCATAAAGCTGCCAGACATCCTTGTGGTGCGTGGAGTCAGGATTGCGTCCGATGGTTCTGCGCTCGCCCTTGTCGTCATTACCAAGCTCCCAGACCTCTTGCGCTGTGCCGCCGGAAAGTGCCCAAGAGTCGGAGTCGGGCACGCCGAAACCATCATCAATGTCCCAGCCGATGTGCTGAACGATGGTGCTGTCGTCGAAAAGGGATGACCCGTCAGTGTCGATCTGGCCAAGAATGATGATCGAGTTGTGCCAGTCGGGGTCTCTATAGATGATGTCTCCAGGGCGAAGCACGTAGATGTCGATGGCTGCTGGATTGATGCTCGGGTCGGACGTGGTTGACGAAGTCTTGAGGACGGCCGCCACGTCGTAGGTTGTGCCTGCCACCAGAGCACTCAGCGCCGTTGCCGCACCACCCGCCCATTCCAGCCGATGGCCATTCCGCGTGATGGCCCCCGCCGCAACGGATACGGTGGTGGTCGTGGCGGTGATCTTCCAGCGTTGACCAAGGTAGCTGGCGATGTCGGACGACGTCGCATAGGCGATCGTATGGGTACCACCACCGTCTAGGGCCACCACAATGCGGTCCGCCGCACTTAGGCTCCCGCTGGCATGCGCCGTGAAGTCATCGATACCGTACAACCGCAGGAACTCCTCTGCGGTGTCCCATTCCAGCGACTTCGTGTCCGGCGTAGCCTTTTCAGTGTCAGGATCCGTGTCGCTGCCTGAGAGAGTCTCGTCAAACCCCAGCCACAGCGGCGACCGGATTCCCTCGCCTATGATGGCCAGATCCTCAGGGTCCTTTTCGTCCGGGTTTAGGATCTTGTCAAGGGCCTCTTCAAGCTGATCGATGCGATCGTTGGCCGCATTGTTGAGTCCAATCAGCACACTGATGTCGCGCTCGTTGTCGGCTACATCCTTCTGTAGCCCCTCTGGTGGGCCCAACAGCGCTTCGACGGAGCGGATGTCCTCCTGAGCAGCATCGATAAAGGCATCCACGATCTCGAGGTGCTGCTCGATGAACTCTTTGTCCTGCTCGCCCTGGTTGCCGGCGAGAAGCTCATCTCCAGGTATGAATAGTTCTGCCATCCTACGTCCAGTTGGTGACCCCTGTGGTGTTGTTCAGCGTCAGGGCCGTCGCCTTGTAGTAGAATCTGCGGACCTTTACCACGCTCTCGGTGCCGGCCACCACGAAGACCGGACTGGAGTTCAGCCCGTCAATGTAGTTCCAGGCGGCATCCTCGCTGGACTTCATGCTCACGTACTTCGTGTAGGTGTACGTCTTCTTCGCATCGTCCTTCGTGCGGGTCTGGACCTTCTTGACGGTGAAGTCCTTGGTCCAATAGACGGTCGTGGCGTCGCTCAGATCGATCAGCGTCTGCCTGACAGTAAACGCTCCATCGCCGTGGTCATCCACGCTGACATCGGCATGGCTGAGACTCTTTGGAGCCCCATCGCCTGGCCACGTATAACTGTACGCTGATATCGCTACACCGCCTGTACCGACGAGGGTATCCTTGGCTGCCTCGCTACGGCGCCACCAGACCCTCGTCATCAGTCGCTGCTGGGCACCCCCGATGGACGAACGCCACCGGAGGATGACGGCATCGTCATTGGTCGTGCCGGCATAGGCTGGCCGCATCTGTGCGGTGATGGCGAACTCCCCGCGGGCCCGTTCCTCAAGCCGCTTGGTGCCGAGCAGGTATTCGGCTTCCACCCAGTCCGCTGCCGTCCACGCGCCGGTGGTGGGGTTGATACAGATGTAGTTCTTGGCAGTGTAAAGGGCAACATCGCCTATGCCATACTGCGTGCCGGTGTCGTAGGCTGCCGTGAGTTCGTTGTCCACGAACTGGAAGTCGGTGATCGCATCGTCCTTGTCCATGCCGGTAACCTGGATGAGGCAGCTGCGCTGGTACCCATCTGCATGGCTGACCTGTGTCCTGCGCTGGTCGTCCTTGGTCGTGCCGGTGGCGTTCGTCCAGCTAGCGTCCCACGTCATCTCCCTGAAGATGACAACGAAGTCGCCAGTGCCGTCTTCTCTGGCGTTAAACTCGCGATCGACATAGACCCAGTCACCTGTTGGATGCGAGGCAGGGATAGTCTCCAGCTGCGCTGCCGTCAGGGTCTCCATGACAAACGTACGGCTTGCGTGGCTTAGGTTCTTGTAGACATACATCAGGGTGTCGCCGATGCCGGATTCGAACCCGAAGGCGTTGATGATCTCCTGCTTCTGTGTGATAATCGGTGACATGCTCGTGAGGTCGCTGAGTTCGTCGACGGTAAAGATTTGCGTCAGGACTCGACTGAACCGGACACTTCCGTCCTCATTCGGACGTGCCTCGACCTTGGAGCAGGAGAATAGGCCGGTAACCGTCTCACCCTCAATGACCGGATCCGTGATGGTCTTGATCGCGTTGAAGTCTGCCAGGATCTCCTCGTGGTCGGCCGGGTCCGTGTAGCGCCACTCCTGGACAGCGGAGAGCACACCAATGTTGGGCATCGCCTGAGTGACGCTGATGCGGGATTCATCGTCGGACAGAGGGTCATCGGGGTCGCCGGAGTGCTGCTGGAACCCCTCGCGCAGGACCTGGACTATGCTGGTGGAGCGATCGGGGTTCTGGGTGCGGCTGACCTTGAAGATCCGCCAGTTGCCCTCGTAGGTCTGCAGCCCCCGGGGACCCACTGCCTTGGGGTCGGTGACGAAATACTTGAGCGGCGTGGTGCCCGCAACGGGTACGTTATCGGCGGACGTGTAGTTTTCCAGCAGGCGGACACAGGCCTCGACCTGCTTGTCCTTGATCTTATCCCACTGGCGGGTGAGCTCCCGGTACCGGGGGATGCCGACGCGGACAATGCCTACGAACTGGGCATCTTCCTCGAGGACATACCGTTTCTGATCCTGCGGATATGCCATGGGACCCCCTTGTTAAAGTGTGCGGAGCAGTGCCTCGAATCGGGCCATGTTGGCGTCAGCTCGATCCTGGTCTCTCCTGTCACCGGCATCGGTCATGAACGCGATAGCGGCTACGTAGTGCGCCTCAGCGGGGATCCAGCGGTCATCAAGGAGTCGATCATCGTTGGTCACGTCAGTGGCAGCGACGTACAGGATCTCATCACCATTCGCATCGATTCGCGCGTCCTCCCTGTCAGCCATGATCAACTGCACGACATCGTTGTACCAAGGCAGGAGGTCCACGTCATCCCAGTCATACGGCACGTCTGTGTCGTCCATCAGGCGCCGGGCGCGGTCTGTGATCGTGACTGATACCTTGCTCATACAAATGGCCTCGGGATAACACGCATCTCACCACTCTTGTTCTGCTTGAACCGATTGAGACTGGCCTCGGCGACGGCGTTCCGATACATGTCTTGGAAATCACGCGCCTTCCGCTCATTTGACCACGGCTCATTGTCCTCGGACACGATGCTCCAGATGGCCCACGCACGGATCCCTCGCATGCCCCACCGATCCATCATCTCGTCGGTAACCTCATGGTCAGCCACGGTAGGTACCAGGACAACGCGCGTCGTCAGCCCGTCGGTGAGTGCCTCAGTATACGCGTCGCGGAACACCAGCTGGTTTGGGTACTCGAAGTCGTACTTGTCGTTGTCGACGATCTGAGTATCGACCTTGTCATCGGAGTCTTCGCCGTACCATACGGTGCGGATCCGCTGTATCTGTGCTGATGCCGTCGCGGCCGGTACGCCGAGCGTGTAGTCCGTTTGGTCCGCCACAATGTTCTGGGTCTCGTCGTAGAACCAGATCTCGGACCGCTGGAAGAACATTTGGGCACCGAGATACAATCGCTGTAGGGCCTCCCCTTTCGGGAAGGACCCTACATGCGATATCATTCGGGTGTAGAGTTTGGCAAACGTGAGCGCCACAGCCTACTCCTCGTCGTCGTCCACTTCCTCTGTGACGGCCTTGAGGAAGTCGGACTTCATTTCGGCGAGCTTCTTCTTGGAATCGAGCTCAATGTCGTATTCCGCGGCGAGCTCGGCGACGTCGGCCTTCTTACGCATGGCGCCGACCATTTCCTCGAGCTCCTCGAGGCTCGGATCGTCATCGTCATCGTCCTCGTCAACTTCCTCACCGTTGCGCTTGGCCATCTCCTTGAGGAAACCCTTCTTCATATCCTCGAGGCTCATGGTCACTGCGAACGCGATGTCGAAGCGCGCGCCCAGCATGGCCATTTCGGAGGTGTCCTCGATCATGGCTACCTTTTCCTCAAGGGACAGCTCGCTCATGTCCTTCTTGGCGTCGGCGGCCGTAATGGGGTTACCCTGGCCGTCGCAGTTGATCATGCAGGTCCTCTCCGCGAGGATCTTCGACCACGGCACCACAACACCCGTGTCCACGTGTTTCAGGAACTTCATTCTTCTCTCCTCGGTTACTGTTTCGTCTACATCTGCCAACCACCCGGATGGCCCAAAAACTCGCAAGTGGTCGGGGGCACCCGAAGAAGAAACCCCTCCGGGCCCCCCGCCACCTTCTGTCTACTCGGGCGATTCAACTTCGACAACCAGCGCCCTGATGGTCAACACCAGAGCATCAGCGTCGTTATTGAACAGCACATCGATGGTGTCCGCACTGGTGTACAGCTTGCCGGCCGTGTAGCCGGTAGCTGCCGTACCCGTGGACACCGCACCAGTCTGCGCCGTGACCGCAGTCACTGCGGCGGACGTGGTGAGCGTCACGTTGGTGACGACGTCGACGCTCGCGGCTGAACCATGCATGGCCATGTTCGTCAGCGTCAGGGTGTCGAAGGACACCGCCGTGCCGAAATTGGCCGTGGTCGTCGCCACGTTCGTCGCGTAGTTGGCGTCGGTCGTCGCCAGCGAGAAGCTGCTGATGACATCAGCAGTCTGGCCAGTCTCAACGTTCGCGCCGTCGAAGTAACCGTCTGTATCCGCGCCGTCACCGATATCCACGGTGCAGGTGCCATCTTCACCAGTCGTGATGAAGTAGGCCACGTTCAGAACGTGGCAACCGGCCGGCACGGTGATCATCTGAACGACGTCACTGGACGACCTGTTGTTGGCACTGCAATCGTAGCTGTTCTGCAGCACGTACATCCTGCCGCTATCGCGAGCGGGCAAGCCTGACGTACCACCGACCACGTTGGTGATGATTGCGGCGTCACAGACAGCGGCAACGCCCAAAACGACCACGAGGGCCGCAAGGACTATCGAACTGAGCTTCTTCATGATGCTCGTCTCCGCTTGTGATGTTGCATTTCTTTCACCGGCCTACCCCAGCCGGCCTATCCCGTGGACTCCTACAACGCAGGAGCCCGGTCCGTCAGCCCTTGTAGGCGTAGAGCCACACCATGCCCTCAGGCTTCACGGTCTTGTAACCGTACACCTGGAGGCCGTTGTAGCGCCGACCGAACGTATCCTGCGCCTCGAAGGACCTGTTCTTCACGAGCTGAGTCGCGAAGGACAGAGCATCCATCTGGCAGCCGATGATGTTCGTGACCGTGGTCGTGCCGTCGAGCGTCGTCGCGAGCAGATTGCTCATGAACAACGTCAGACGGTCAACCTCACCAACCCGACCGTTACGCTGGATCGACCGGCTGTCACCGGTGATCGACGCGTTCTTCAGATCGGAGTTCATGATCAGGTACCGGAACCATGCCGGCACGACGACCTTACGGCCTTCCTCGGGAGCGTTCTGCTCGTCGAGTACCGTGCCAATCAGGGTCAGTACCTCGATCACGTTGTTCTTGGTGACCGCCAGAGGCGCGCCGGTGGATCCCAGGTTGTAGTTCTGGCTGATCTCGCCAGCCGAAGCTCCCTGGTTCCGCGCGTGCGCGTCTGCATAGACGGCGCCAAGAACCTTGGTGTCGATCTCGATGCGCATCTGTTCGGATGCGTCATCGGTGAACTCGTTGGACAGGACGATATCCGCCTGCTTGTCGTCCACCTCGTCGATCACGAAGTCATAGTAGTCCGCCTGGTCGATCAGCATCTCGATCGGTGCCGACTCGGGTGTTTCCGAGGTCAGCTTCTGGCCCTTGGTGTAGGGCCTGATCGTGATGGTGGGACGGGTGCGGATGATTACCTTGTCACCCTTGTCCTTGATCTGCCCCTCGTACTTGGTGTTCGAGATGGCAGCCACGACCGATTTGGCGTAGTACTTGACAAGCGTCGCCGGAGCGTACAACTGCGGGATGTAGGCGATATCAGTGTCCGCATACTGCGGATAACCCGCTGCTGGGTCAACACTCATGATGTCGTTTTCCCCTCCCAGGCATTACCCACGCCAGCACATTCGTCCGCAGGATCAGGCGGTCATATCCACCCGACCCTCACGGAAGGCGAGGTTGAACTCCTGGGTCTTCTTCTCTATCTCCTCATACGTGATACCGCCATCCGGCTTCGACGCACGCGCCTTGAACTCGTCTATCTCGGACTGCGGGATAATCCGCTTTCCGGGATCCACGGGCGGCGGCGGCGCGCCGGGAACCGACTTCGGTACGGTCTGTGCCTCGACCGACGGAGGAGGAGGTAGGTTGTTCGCTTGTTCAGTGTTCTGAGCCAGGAACGCGTTGTGCATGTTGGCCAGAACGTCCGGACGATTCGAATCGACCGCACGCTGTGCCTCTTCACGCCGCGTTGTCAGGCTCCCTTGGGAGACCGGCTCGTCCAGATACTCAGACCATCCATCAGCGGCTGTAACACCTGCATCCGGGTCGCCATTGGTCGCCATTATACCGGGAGACATCATCTCGGCCGCCGACCAGAATCGATCGTTGGCGAGCTTCGCCTCCATTGCCCGTATCCGCACAGACGCTTCCTTTGCGGCCTTGAGAGCCTCGGGATCCGTCTTGGGACTGAGCGACTCCGCCTCGCCGCGCACAATGCGTGACACCATGTCGACGAAGTCGGCGCCGTAACGCTCTTTCTCGTCGTCGGTGATGTACTGCAGGCAGGCAGGTCCCCCGCTGGGTGCGGGTGCCTCTGCTGCTGACGCTGCGGCCGGAGCAGCTGCTGGTGCCGGCGATGCCGTTTTGGCCTCGGCCAGTTCCTGGCGCAGCTGTTCCATCTCGGCGTTGATCTGCGATATCCTGGCACCGTGCCGGCCATGGATACTGGCCAGCTGGTGCTTCAGACGCGCATTTTCCGCCTGGAGGTCAGGCTGGGCTGTTGGCTGTACCCCTTGGGGGGCAGCAGTTGCGGTTGACGGTGCCGGCGAACTCGGTGCCGGAGCAGGCTTGGCGGCTGGCGAGGGACTGATTGCCGGCGGAGCGTGCTCCACTACGGCCTTCGGTGCCTCTGTCGTCGCTTCGGCTGCTGCGGGGGGCGGTGCTGCTGCGGACTCCGCTGCGTCTTGGGGTGACTGTGTTCCCCTCTCCGCAATCTGCGCCTTCAGCTTTTCCGCTTCCGCGTGCTGCTTCCGTACTGAGTCAGGCAGGTTGTCTGGAAGTTGATCCAGTTCCATCATTTCCTCCTGCGGCTAAACGTCGCATTTGGGTTTTGCCACCAGCGGCTCTACGTCACCGGCAGCGGTTGTCGGGTGGCGGCTCATCGTCGCCCCCGGGTTTGTGAGTCCTTGGTGATAGTCACTCACCTCTGGCCTCCGTTAACA
>Ga0180432_10011357_pt1 | contig 10498 bp, 7 predicted proteins | sample SS_ome_10_FD_132414 | JGI IMG/M metagenome (GOLD analysis project Ga0180432, IMG submission 132414) | Hypersaline lake sediment archaeal communities from the Salton Sea, California, USA - SS_1_MS_2 metaG | ecosystem: Environmental > Aquatic > Non-marine Saline and Alkaline > Hypersaline >...
CGTGATGGTTTGCGGAAGCTTGCGGTGGTTTTCGAAGTGGTCGACGAGACGACTCAGCACATCCGCCAAGCCCGCCCGCAGAGATTCTTCTTCCTGCAGTTGCCACTCGTCGAATGCGGCGCTGTCACGAAGGGCAAATCCCTGCAGAAAATCACCGCGGTAGAGATCAGCGACCTGGGTCAGCGATCGGATCTGCGCCGGTTCGAGTTCGCTCGACGGACCGTGCAGCTGACGAAGGCGTGCGATGCGTTCCCGAACCTCGCTCACGTCGAGCCAGAGGTCCGCACCGGGAGCGAGACCCACCGTATCGTGGGCCGCCTCGAGACAATCGTCGATTCCGATCTTTTTGAGGAGCCAGAGGACGTGGCGGAGATTGGCGTACGCCCGATCGGGAGCGGCCTCGGGCCAGAGAATCGCGCTCAGCGCATCCCGAGCGTGATGGCGGCCCGATACGGCCAGATAGGCCAGCAGGGCGAGCGCCTTGCGGCGGCGGATCTGGAGCGGTTTGCCCTCGAGGGTCACCTGGGGGGGGCCCAAGAGAGACATCTGGATGCGAGCCAAGCTTCCCCTCCGTCCCGGGGATGACCAGACGAGCCCTTTCGATGATAGGTTTCCGGGGGCGAGGATACTAGTGGAGAGAGTCCTGCGAGCCTACGGTGCATCTGAAGACATCCGAAGCTATACTCATAGGAGCGATAGGAGAGCTGTCACCATGAGACTGCGATGCACGTTCGTTCTTGCCGCCTGCTTCCTCGGCGGCGCCGCTCCCTTGGCCGGCGCCCAGACCGGTTTCAGTCTCGATGCCTATCAGGAGTTCCTGGAGGCGAATGAGAACCTGACCGGCACAGAGATGGTCGACGCCTTCGGTCCGACCGACGTCTTCTACCAGGGGAGGGCGGATGATCTGACCTGGAGCCATCACGCGTTTCTGGAGCAGATCATCACTGCCTACGACGTCACGGCCGCGGAGCGGCAGCTCCTGGAGCGGAACTACTTCGGGGTCTTCGAGCGCCTGGAGTTCGACCACCTGACCGAGGCGCTGGTGGATGTCTATGCCCGCGACCTCCCCGTCTTCATCAGTACGGATCTAGTGCTTCATGCGCTACACCTCTCCTATGACGCGATCCTGATGCACACCGAGGAGTACGCCCTGTTCGGAACCCTCCTGGAGTTGCTGGCGGGGCTCTATGCCGCCTATCCCGAGCTGGTCGCGGCGTACGAGGGCGATCCCCGGCTCGATGCGGCGCTCGATGATGTCGACCTCTACCTCACGGTCGCCGGCTCCCTCCTGTCGGATGCCAGCTGGACGCCGCAGCGGATCAGCGTGGAGGCGCGCGATGCGATCCTGGAGAAGATCCGGCGCGAGCAGGCCGACTGCCTGCCGCTCTTCAGTGACACGCCTCGGGACATCGACTTCAGTCAATTCACGGTGCGCGGACACTACACGGAAACGCCGACCCTACAGAAGTACTTCCAGGCCATGATGTGGCTGGGACGCATCGGATTCTGGCTCACGCCGCCCGATATCGATCCCCCGCAGTCATTCGAGGACATCCGGCGCATGATGCAGGGTGCCGTGATGCTGAACGAGCTGGTCGATCGAGGTGGGGTGCGGGATCGGCTGGAGGAGCTCGATCGTTTCATCACGCTCTTGGTCGGTGAGAGCGACAACCTCACCCCGTCCGAGCTCTCCACGGTTCTGGAATCGCAGCAGATTGGATCAGCGGCCGACCTCATGGACGACACCAAGCTGCTCGCGGTGCAGACCCAGCTGCTCGCGTCGATCAACTACGGCCAGCAGATCCTCTCCTCCATTCTGCTCCAGGATCCGAGCGAGCCGATATCCACGGAGCTGCCGATCACGTTCCTGCTCATGGGGCAGCGCTTCATCATCGACTCCCACGTCTTCAGCCGCGTGGTCTTTCCGAACATCCTCTTCCGGAACCAACGCATCTGGCGGGGTCTGCCCGATCCGCTCGATGCCCTGTACGTCCTGGGCAACGATACCGCGCTTCCCCTGCTGCAGACGCAGCTCGATACCTATCACTACGGATCCCAGCTGACCGCCCTACGCTACCTGGTCGATGCCTACGACGAGGATTTCTGGGACGCGTCGCTCTACAATTGCTGGCTCCAAGCGCTTCGCACCCTGAACCCGCCCGAGAGCTCCCAAGGATTGCCCTTCTTCATGCGCACCGCCGCCTGGCAGGCGCAGAAGCTGAATACGCAGCTCTTCTCCTGGGCGCAGCTCCGGCACGACAACCTGCTTTACGCCAAGCCTTCCTACACGGGCGGCATTACCTGCGCTTATCCCCACTCCTATGTCGAACCCTATCCCGAGTTCTACTGCCAAATCGCCCGCTTTGCGGAGAAGGCCCACGAGATCTATGCGGAGAGTGATCACGCTTCCTGGATTGGCCACTACTTCTGGAAGCTGGCGAACCATGTCCGCCGCCTCGAGGTCCTGGCCGAGAAGGAACGGGATCGCGATGCCTTCACGGCCGAGGAGGCGGACTGGCTCAAACGCATGCTCTACGAAGAGGACATCTGCGGGTCGGCATACCAAGGCTGGGTGTTCGGGCTGTTCTTCGACGGTGAGGAAATGGCCTCCGAGGCGGACCACGTCGTGGCCGACATCCATACCCAGCCCACCGACGAGTTCGGCTGCCCGGTGGGGAAGGTGTTGCACGTCGGCGTCGGCAAGATCCACCTGGGCGTTTTTCTGGCCGAATCGCCCTCGTCGGGCTTCGCGCCGATGGCCTATGTGGGTCCCGTCCTTTCCTACCATGAAACGATCACCGAGGACTTCGAGCGTCTGACGGACGAGGACTGGCAGTCGCTCGTCACCCAGCATCAACTCCCGAATCGACCCGACTGGGCGAACATCTACCTCGCCGATCGAAGTGGCCAGGCCTACGCGGAGGGGCGGGAGCTTCCCAGCCGGATCTACGATCCCATGACGCCCATTCTCGATCCCGATGATCCCGATCCCGAATCTCCGTCGGAACCCGTCATCCGTGGTTGGGGGCTGACCGGTGCCTACCCGAACCCGTTCCGCCGCTGGACGGCGATCGCCTACCGCCTGGCCCGCGAGGCGCCGGTCGTGCTCGAGGTCTGTGACGCCAGTGGCCGCATCGTCGATACGCTAATCGATGATGTGCGGCCCGCCGGCGTGCACACGGCGGTCTGGAACGCCGGCGGCGTACCGAGCGGGCGCTACTTCTGCCGCCTCCGAATCGGGCAACGGCGGCAGACGGCGGACCTCTTGTTGATCCACTAGCGGACGGCCCGAGATCCCCCCACCAGAAAGCACAGTGCGCCAGCGCACTGGATTTAGCTAAAGTTTTATCTGGATGGGGATTGTGAGTTTCGTTCCGCGCCCCCCTCGGGCCGCTGGCTGCAGCTTCAGGCCGCGGAGGATTCCCCCCTCCCGATTTGCTACCATCCCCTTTTCCCCCGAACCCAGCATGGAGGTGTAGATGCGAATCCGGGCGGTGCCCTTCCTTCTCCTGCTCACCCTCATCCCGTTGACCCTGGGATGCTCACCCCGGTTGCGGGGCACGGGAAGCTCCCCGGCGGAGCAGACCGATCGCCTGTTCCGGGAGTGGGATCGGCCCGATTCCCCCGGCGCGGCGGTTGCTGTCACACGAGACGGCGACATTGTCTTTGCGGCCGGCTACGGATGCGCGAACCTGGACCACGCCATCCCGATTACGTCGCGGACGGTCTTCGACGTCGCCTCGGTCTCGAAGCAATTCACTGCGTTCGCCATCCTGACGCTCGCCGGGGAGGGCAAGCTCTCGCTCGATGACGAGATCCACCGGCACCTTCCCGAGCTGCCCGATTTCGGCCACCCGATCACCATCCGCCACCTGATCCACCACACCAGTGGGCTCAAGGACTGGATCTCCATGATGAGCGCGGCGGGATACCAAGTCGGGGATGTCATCACCCGGGATCAGATCATGACCCTGATCCGTCACCAACGCGGCCTCAACCATGTCCCCGGCGAGCAGTTCCTCTATACCAACACCGGCTACACTCTCCTGGCGGAGATCGTCGCCCGGGTGAGTGGGCAGTCGTTCCGGGAGTGGACGACCGAACACATCTTCGAGCCTCTCGGCATGCGCCGCACGGTCTTCCTGGATGATCATCGCGAGGTCGTCGCGGATCGCGCATGCGCCTACGCGCCCGGAGACGATGGAGGCTTCTTCCGCACGCCGAACAACCTCTCCGCCTGCGGATCGGGGTCGCTTCATTCCACGGTGGAGGATCTCGCCCGCTGGGCCGTCAACTTCGAGACCGGACGCGTGGGGGGACGGGGGCTTCTCGATTTCATGGGAACCGGGGGGGTGCTCACCAACGGCCAGCCGGTCGGGTACGGTTTCGGGCAGAACGAGCTCTCGTATCGGGGGCTTCACTACTACGCGCATACCGGCATCTGGGCCAGCTTCCGCTCGGCGCTGGCGCGTTTCCCCGAACAGCGGGTCTCGATCATCGTGCTGTGCAATCTGCGCTCGATGGCTCCCGGTCGCTTGGTGAGGGAGTTGGCCGACATCTGGCTGGCGGAGGCCTTTCCCCCTGAGGAGTCCCGGAACGAACCGGAGCCCATGCGGGAGACCGTGGCGATCGATCCGAGCGCCTACGATCGCCTGCTGGGGCGCTATCAACTGCAAGGGCCAACGATGATCTTCACCGTCAAGCGAGAGGGGAGCCGGCTCATCGGTCAGATGCAGGGTCAATCACCGTTCGAGATGCTGGCGACGTCGGAGACCGAGTACTACGAAACCCAGTTCGGGTCCTCCTTCACGTTTGCCGCCTCGCCCGCGGGGCCGGCGGAGAAGGTCACCATCCATTTCGGCGGGAGTGAGTATCCGGCACATCGGATCGAAGACCTAGACCTCACACCCGAACAACTGGCCGAGTATGAGGGCACGTACACCTCCGAGGAGCTGGAAAGCAGCTTCGTGATCGTGGTGGGCGAGGATGGGCTCCGCGCCGAGCACCGCCGATTGGAGCCGATCCTTCTGGAGTACGTCGACACCGATCGATTCGGGGGCACCCCTACGTTCTTCGTCCGGGAGGTTCTCTTTGAACGCGATGCGGATGGGCGCGTGGTGGCGTTCCTCATGAGCGGCGATCGCTACATCGATATGCGCTTCGTTCGCGTGGATAGAAGGCCGCCTCCCGAGAGGGCGTTCCCGGGAGGCGGCGCGCGGTGAGGACTAGGGGGTCCTCAGGAGTCCGCGGAGGACATGGAGCGTATCGTCGGGCAAGAGGGTGAAGCCCCATTGGGGGTTCTCTTGGCCGGGGGGGATCTGGTAGCCCTCGGGTGGTTCGAGACCGATCCCGTAGGTGCCGGCCTCGAGATCGAAGAGCGCATCTCCACCTTGATTCGTGAGCTCGCGGCGGATGATCTCGAGCATCCCGGGACCGTGAACGATCACTCCCACATCCCCAACCGGCAGGCTGTCGGCTTCGACGTGCACGAAGAGCACGCCCCGTCCCTCGCCCGGCGGTTCGGGGTCTTCACGCACGAGAGCGAAGCGGACGCTCATCCACCCGTCGGCTTCGATCGAGACGTCGTGCAGGGGGTTGTCCGAAGACGGCGATAGCGTGAATCCCTCCGGGATCGTGAGCGCCACGGTGTAGAGACCGGGGTCGAGCCGGAAGGTTCTCATGCCCTCCCGGCCCGTGGTGCCCGTCTCCACGGGAGTCGAACTCCCTTCCGGGTAGATGCCGATCTCCAGTCCGGAGAGGGGCTCAGCCGGACTGGTTGCCCAGACCTGGAGGACCCCCCGGGTCTCGGCGAGAGGATCGTGCAGTCCGAAGGAGGTCCAACTCGTCGACCCCGGATGCACGATCACGCCGTCGATCGGGTTTTCTTGACCCGGCCCGAGCTCGAGGCCTTCCGGCACCGCGATGCGCACCGCATAGGTCTCCGGGTCGAGCTCGAAGTCGGCCACGCCCCGATCGTCGGTCACCCCCTCGGTGACCACCTGCGTCGCGCCGGCATTCAGGACGGTCACCGGCACCCCGACCACCGGCAGACTGTCGGCTTCCACGAACACCGAGAGCTTCCCCGCGGGAAGCGGGGTGCCCGTCTCCATCATGTTGTACAAGATGCGCGCGCGGCTTCCTTCGTGAACCTGGATACCGGTGCGAAGCGCATCTTCCCCGGGCCAGAGTTCCATGCCCTCGGGGACCTCGATCTCGACCGCGTAGATGCCCGGATCGAGATCGAGGCTCAGTCGGCCGGTCGCGTCGGTCGCCGCGGAGGACAACAGCTGCCCGGTGCCGTCATCGCGCAGGTGAACGACGACGTCCGCTACACCGGCATCGCCGTCGCGGGCGAAGAGATCGATGCCGGATGCGGGGGGTGGGACGTCGGGGACGAGGAACCACAGCGCGAGTTCTGTCGTCTCCCCGGCGTTGACGGCAACCCCCTCACACGGGTTCGCGTGCCCCGGGATCGGCTCCAGGCCGGAGGCCGACTCGAAGCCGACGGCGTAGGTGCCGGGGATCAGATCGAAGCTGGCCATGCCGCTCCGACTGACCTCCTGAGAGACGATCGGTAGGGTCCCCGGGCGCCGGTAGACATGGACCACGCCATCGATGGGGGCGGTGCGGCCGAGGCTGTCGCCCAGGGGGCGATCGATCGTGAGGCTGTCGGTCAGAATCTGCACTCCCAAGGTCCCGAGCTCCCAATCCCCGGTCGGGGGTGTGCCGCTCGGATCGCCTTCGGTGTCGAGCCGATCCTGGGGAGCGATCGTGCCCTCATGGCTGCAACCCACAATCAGGACTAGACATGAGAGCAGCGCCCATGCCAGGCCGTTCCCTGCGCGGTGTGACATCATCCTCATGGTCTCCTCAATCGGGCGGGTGAGTTCGTCCCCTCTGTGTGGATCAACCCCCCCACCCGCGGATCGGTCACGGAAGATCTCCCTCGGGCAGGCGGAACTGGCCTATGGTTCATCTGTGACCGAAGCAGGGGCGAAGGGGTTAGATGAGTGGACCGGTTGTCGGATGAACAGGCGATTCGTGACGTTCGGGAAGGTTGCGTGGAGGCTTACCGCGCCATCGTCGATAAGTACTACGCGCGGTCTCTACGCTACGCCGTACGGATGCTGGGCAACCGGGAGGACGCGGAGGAGGTTGTACAGGACACGTTTGTCAGAGCCTTTCGCGGCCTGAATCGCTACGACCCGCGCGGCAGATTCGAGGCCTGGCTTTTCCGCATCCTGATCAACCGCTGCCGCACGAAGGCTTCCCGCGAGCTCCGCCGCCGCCGGACGATCCTTCCGGCCGAGGAGCTTTCACCGGCGGCCGCACCCCAGACCGACCCGGGTGATCCGCTCCTGCGGCGGGACATTCGGCGGGCGCTGTTGGTACTGAAGCCGGAGTATCGCGAAGCGTTTCTACTGAAGCACGTCGAGGAGCTGAGCTACGCCGAGATGGAGATGGTGACGGGGGATCGCACGCCCGCCCTCAAGATGCGGGTCAAGCGGGCCCGCGACCAGCTCCAGAACCACCTCGCGGGAGGGCGGGATGTCGGAACCGGATGATCGACTCGAGATGTTGATCGCCGAGCTCAAGAGGCCCGAGCCGGTCGATCCGACCGCGGTAGACCGCGTCATGGACGCCGTGCGGGGCGCCAAGCCACCGCTTCGGGACCGCGTGTGGGGTTGGTTGACCCTCCCGCGCCAGGTGGCGGTCTCCCCCTTGGGGCTGGCGGCGGTGGTGGTGGCGCTCGTCGTGATCATCCGGTTGGGCGCGCTCCTCCCCGGATCGGATCAGCATGCGCCTGTTCCCGAAGGTCACCACCCCGTGCAGTTCGTCTTCCAGGCCGATGGCGCAACGAGCGTCTCTTTGGTCGGAGACTTCAACAACTGGGATCCGCGTGCGCTCCCCTTGACCCGGACCGGCGTCAATGGCATCTGGTCGGTGGTGGTGCCGCTGCCCCCCGGTCGACACGTCTACGCCTTCGTGGTCGACGGCCGGGTCTGGATGAGCGACCAGTATGCCCCCCGGGCGCCCGAGGACGAGTTCGGCCGCGCCAATTCGGTGATCTTGGTGGAGAAGACCTGATGCGACGAATCGCCCTGTTTGCGGTCCTGATCATGGCGGGCGTTCTGGTTCCCCGGGCCGCGGCGACGCCAGATCCCCGGTTGGAGGAACGGCTGGGAGAGACGGCCGTGCACGCCGTGACCGCGGTGCTCGACTCCGCGACCGCCGAAGGCCTTCCCGTCGAGCCGCTGGTGCAGAAGGCACTGGAGGGGGTGACGAAGGGGGCCCCCGAGGAACGGATTGCGTGGGCGGTGAGAGCGTTGCTCGGGCGTTTGCGCCTGTCGCGCCTCGTGCTGGGCAAGGACGCCGACGAGGCGGAACTGACGGCGGCCGCGGCGGCGATCTTCGCCGGGGTCGATACGACGGCCCTCGCGCAGCTAAGAGATGCCGCGCCCCCCGACACGGCCGCGACATGGATCCAGGAGCGATCGTTGGCATTGGAGCTCATCATCCTGGCCGATCTCATCGAACGCGGCGTGCCGAGTGAGATGGCCGCCACCATGATCGGCGAACTGGCCGGACGGGGAGTCGCCGATCGTCAACTCGTGGCGCTGCGCAATCAGGTGGCGCGCGAAATCAGCTCCGGCGCCCCTCCGCTGGAAGCGGCCACCCGGTGGATCCAGGAGTACCTGGAGGGGGGATCTGCGCCCCCGCCGGGTCCGTCACGATGAGGGGGTATGCCATGCGACCATCCGCGGTCTGTCTGGCGATGTTGTGGTTCGCCGTCGCCGCCCGGGCGGACAACGCCGACCTGCACCTCGAGCTCGGAGCGCTGGACCGCACGGGGGGAACCTGGCCGCGGAATTCGATCGGGGATACCTTCCTGGCGGCGGGCTGGGATGTGGGCGCCGCGGACTGGGGAATCCGCATCCTGGGGGCGGTGGAGAGCCGGGGGGGAGCTGCCTGGATGCTGACCGGGGAGGGGAGCGGGTCCTGGAGTCGCCGGCTGTACAAGACGCTGGGTGGGCGCCTGCAGATCCGAGGTGGATCACGCGCGCTTCCTGGATATTCGCGAACCGGGCAATGGGAGGGCCGGGGCGGGTTCACCTGCACCGGCGGTCGGGCCGAGGCGTGGGCCGAGGCCGGTGGAGGGCAGGCCTGGAACGGATCGGCGTGGTCGGGGCTGGCTCGTGGCGTCGTGGGGAGCGGCTATCGGGTCGGCCGCGTCTCGATCACGGTGACCGGAAGGATGACCGGTTTCCGGGAGCCGGCCGGGGTTCCCTCGACCGCGGCTTCGGGAGACTCGGTCTGGGGCGAGTGGATCTCCGATGGGGTCGACCCGATGTCCACGGCGGAGAGCGGCTCGCGCAAGGAGGTGCGAACCTATACGGATGCCGAGCTGCGCTTCCGTTGGCGCGGGGGCCCGTGGGAGCTGACCGGCCTGACCGGCTACCGTGTGGGCTACAAGGGGGACGGAACGCGCGCCTGGGGGAACGTGCGCGGGACGTTCTGGTTCAGCCCTCGATTCGCCGTGGTCGCCGCGGGCGGGCGGGTGCCGGCGATTCCGGAAGAGCAGCTACCCGACCAGACCGTCGGCAGCCTCGCCCTGAGATTCGACCTGACGCCGGCGCCCGTCGACCACCGCCGGCGAGCACATCCGGGACGGGTGACGGCGGAGGCGCCCGCATTCGCGGTCTATCGCATCCGCGGCGATCTGCATCGCTTCCAGCTCCGCCTGGGCAAGGCGACCGAGATCGAGTTGGCGGGCGACTTCAACGATTGGCAACCGGTTCCCTTGGAGCGGACGTCCCCGAGGTTTTGGCAACTCCGCGAGGACCTCTCTCCGGGTGTGCATCGGGTCAGCATCCGGATCGATGGAGCCCAGTGGATGGCGCCTCCCGGCCTCCCTCCCCAAAAGGATGAGTTCGGGCGTTCGTTCGGCATGTTCATCGTGCCGGGCTAGACGGAGCGCGCCATCTCGATCTGTCCCACCGTGCGAGCGAACCCTCGGCCGGTCAGGAGCGCGATCGTCTCGACCGAAGAGGCATCGACGTTGATGATCGACAACGCCCGATCCGAGTTGGCCTGATCGCGCATTGCCCGCAGCAACGCGCTTCCAGGAAACGCGTGCAACGGCCGCCGCGCCGGATCGATCCGATCGAGTTCTGCCAGGAGGGGTGCCAATCCCAGCGCCTGCGCCACCGGTTCCAGTCGGGGTGCGCGACGTCCGCGATCTGCGCCTCCGTGGCGGCAACGACATCCGCGGCATTCCGCCGGAAGCAGAGGAAGTCCCGCGTCGGTTCGAACCCCAGCCGGCGATAAGCCATGATGGCCGCCTCGTTCTGGTCGATGACCTTGAGAAGGCAGCGCTCCACCCCCGCCTCGCGAAGACCAGGGAGCGCAAACTCGAACATCGCGCCCGCCGTGCCCTTGCCCTGGTGGCCGGGGATCACGCCGGTTCCCGCATCGTAGGCAGTCAGCCGTCCCTCCC
>Ga0180432_10011358_pt1 | contig 10498 bp, 6 predicted proteins | sample SS_ome_10_FD_132414 | JGI IMG/M metagenome (GOLD analysis project Ga0180432, IMG submission 132414) | Hypersaline lake sediment archaeal communities from the Salton Sea, California, USA - SS_1_MS_2 metaG | ecosystem: Environmental > Aquatic > Non-marine Saline and Alkaline > Hypersaline >...
GCCGCCGGCATCGCCCACGAAATCAACAACCCCATCGGCTTCGTCGCCACCAACACCCGCACCCTCGCCCGCTACGTGGGCGGCCTCACCGAGCTCGTCGCCGAGTACCACAAGCTCAAGGACGTCGTCGCCGGCCGCGAGGCCGCCGACGAACTCGTCCAGAAAATCGACCGCCTCGAACGCCGCCTCGACTTCGGCGGCATGCTCACCGACATGCAGAGCCTCGTCGCCGAGAACTGCAGCGGCCTCGAGCGCGTCGTCAAGATCCTGCGCGACCTGAGAAACTTCAGCCACATGGACGACGACACGCCCCAGGAGCTCGATCTCAACGCCGTCATCAAAGAGGCCCTCAACCTCGCCCGCAACGAACTCAAGTACAAAGCCACCGTCGAGACCCACCTCGCCGAACTGCCCCCCATCCTCGGCCACCCCGCCCAGCTCAGCCAGGTCTTCATCAACCTGCTCGTCAACGCCGCGCACGCCATCGAACGCAAAGGCACCATCGCAATCGCCACCCGAGCACGCGACGCGACCATCGTCGCCACCGTGCGCGATACCGGCGCCGGCATCCCCGCCGAGAGCCTGCCCAAAATCTTCGACCCCTTCTACACCACCAAGCAGCGGGGCCACGGCACCGGGCTCGGCCTGAGCATCGCCCTCGAGATCATCCAGAAACACGGCGGCACCATCGACGTGGAGACCGAAGTGGGCACCGGCACCACCTTCACCATCGAACTGCCCATCGGCCGCACCGCCGAGGCCGACCGCGGACCCACACACGCACACGACGACCTGCGCACACGCACAGAGGAGAGCACACCATGACCGAGCACACCGTGGTGATCGTGGACGACGAGGAACACGTGCTCAACGCGCTCAAACGCCTGCTCCACGACGAAAACTACACCCTGAGCACCACCACCCGTCCCACCGACGTGGTGGACGTGCTCGCACGCGCGCCCATCTCGCTCATCATCAGCGACTACGAAATGCCCGACATGACCGGCATCGACCTGTTCAAAACGGTCAAGAAGACCAACCCGGAGACCATCCGCATCCTGCTCACCGGCAAGGCCGACATGAAGGCCACCATCCGCGCCATCAACGAGGGCGAGGTCTTCCGCTTCATCACCAAGCCGTGGGACGACGACGACCTGAAAATCACCATCCGCCACGCCCTCATGCAGCACGACCTGTGGAGCGAGAACCGTCGCCTCCTCAGCGCCGTCAACGCCCAGAAACGCGCCCTCGAAGAGCTCGAACAGCAATACCCCGGCATCACCCGGGGCCCCGAAGCCAAACGCGGCGCCAGCGAGTTCTTCGTCATCGACGAGCAGGCGCTGCCCGAAACCATGGAAGAACTCGTCATGAAGTACTTCCCGCCCCAGCGAGTCGCCACCCCGTAGCGAGCACGCGCCATGACCAACGACACGCTCGAGGACATCCTGTCGCGCATCAAGAAGCTGCCGGCACTGCCGCTCGTCGTCGGCAAGCTGCTGCAGCTGATCCAGGCGCCCACGTCGGCCGCCACGCAGCTCGCCGACGTGATCGCCACGGACCAGGCCCTGACCGCGCGCATCCTCAAGCTGGTCAACTCCTCCTTCTACGCCCTGCGCTCCCAGGTCGTCAAAATCACCCACGCCATCGCCCTGCTCGGGTTCGACGCAATCAAGAACCTCACCCTCGGCCTGAGCGTCCTCGACATGTTCGACCGCGGCCACGACGCCGGCGGCCTCGACAACGACGCCTTCTGGGAGCACTCGCTCTGCTGCGCCACGTGCGCCCGGCTCCTCGCCGAGCGCGCCCGCTACACGCCCGCCGAGGAGGCCTTCGTCGCCGGGCTCCTGCACGACATCGGCAAGCTCGTCCTGCACGACCATTTCCGCCGCGACTTCGAGACCGCCCTGTGCGCCGCGCGCGACGACCTCGTCCCGCTGCCCGAGGCCGAACGCCGTGTCCTCTCGACCGACCACGCCGCCGTCGGCGCCGCACTCGCCGAACACTGGCGCCTGCCCTCGCGGCTGCGCACCCCCATCGCCGGCCACCACGCCTACGCCGAGCGCGACACGCTCAACACCATCGTCTACCTCGCCAACGCCCTCGCCAAGGCCAAGCAGATCGGCTCGGGCGGCAACGTCGTGCTCGAACCCGTCGACGACCGCGCCTGGGCCGCCCTCGGCCTCGACGAGACCGCCGTGGTCCGCATCATGGGCCGCCTGCGCCGCCACGTCGAGCGCGCCAAGGTCTTCATGGGCTTCAGCCGCACCCGCCGGGCCACGGCCCTCGAAGAGCTCGACTCCGACGAGATCCACCTGCCCGCCGCGCCCGCCCCGCGCGTGCTCATCGTCGAGGAACACCCCGCCGCTATGAGCCTCGTCGAGCTCGTGCTCCTCGACCACGGCCACACCACCTGCCGCACCACCGACCCGTTCGACGACGACGCCGCCATGGCCGACCTGGTCCTGCTCGATTTCCCCGAGCCGCGCCTCGAGCACGCCCGCGCGCTCCGCGCCGAGATCCAACACCGCCTCAAGGTTCGCCTCCCCGTCGTCGTGCTGCCCGCGCCGCGGCGCCCCGGCGACGTGCTCGACTCCGTGCACGCCGCGCTCGACAGGCCGCACCTCTAGTCCGCATTTCTCCCAGCGCGCAAGGCGCGAAAAAATGGGGACTGGCACCTATTTTTCGTAGAGGCCGGACACCTTCGACACACCGTGGCGCAGAAAAATAGGTGCCTGTCCCCATTTTTTCCAACAACCGGCCTGCTCCTGGCCTGTCGCCCCTGACGGTGAGGCCCGTTGCGCATCGGAAACGGCCTCGCCGCGGCTCCCCGTCAGAAATCCGGGCGAGCGACACCCATCCCCAGTTTCGCCTTGCGCGACGAGAACCCTCGCTCCTACACTCTCAGTGCGTCAGCACGAAGCCCGGTCACCGGAGGCCCCATGTTCTCCTGGATCCTCAAGAAAATCGTCGGCACCAAAAACCAGCGCGTCCTGCGGCGCCTCAAGCCCGTGGTCGCCCGCATCAACGAAATCGAGCGCGGCTACCAGGCGCTCTCCGATGAAGCCCTCCGCGCCAAGACCGACGAGTTCAAGCGCCGCTTCCACGACGCCTACGACCCCGTCCACGCCGAGTTCGAGCGCGACCTCGCCGCTGGCGCCGACCTCGCCGCCGGCGCCGACCCCGAACGCCAAGCCGAGGTTCGCAACCGATGGAAGACGCGCCTGCGCCGAGCCGAGCAGGGCGCCCTCGACGCCCTGATGCCCGAAGCCTACGCCGCCGTCAAGAACGTCTGCCGCCGCCTCACCGAACGCGCCCACACCTACACGGTCACCGACCACGAGATGCTCTGGGCCATGGTCCCCTACGACGTGCAGCTCATCGGCGCCATCGCCATCCACCGAGGCACGATCGCCGAGATGGCCACCGGCGAGGGCAAAACCCTCGTGGCCACCATGCCCCTGGTCCTCAACGCGCTCACCGGGAAGAACTGCCGCCTCGTGAGCACCAACGACTTCCTCGTCCGGCGCGACAGCGAGTGGATGAAACCCGTCTACGACTTCCTCGGCATCACCGTCGGCTGCCTCCAGAACCGCATGCCGCGCGCCGACAAAATCGCCGCCTACCAGGCCGACATCACCTACGGCACCAACAGCGAGTTCGGCTTCGACTATCTGCGCGACAACGGCATGGCCGTGAGCGCCGACGAACAGGTCCAGCGCGGCCACTTCTTCGCCATCATCGACGAGGTGGACAGCATCCTCATCGACGAGGCGCGCACCCCCCTCATCATCACCGCACCCGTGAGCCGCTCGACCCACCAGTTCGATAAATTCAAACCCGCCGTGGACGCCCTCGTACGGCGCCAGACCGTGCTCTGCAACCGCCTCATGAAAGAAGCGCGCGACGCCTGGGAAGCCGACGACCAGGACACCGCCGCCGTCAAGCTCTTCCAGGTCTCCAAGGGCGCCCCCAAACACAAGCAGCTCCTCAAAATGCTCGAGGACGGCGAGGTCCGCCGCGCCCTCGACCGCCTCTCGCTCCAGCTCCTGGGCGAAACGCGCAAGGCCGACCAGGAAACCCTCAAAGAGGACCTCTTCTTCCTCATCGACGAGCGCGGCCACTCCGTCGAGCTCACCGAGATCGGCCGCCAGGAACTCTCACCCTCCGACCCCGAACAATTCGTGCTCCCGGGCATCATCCAGCGCACGCTCATCAACGAACTCGTCCGCATGCAGGTCACCGTCTGCTCGCGCTTCGCCCGCGAGGCCGAGGCCGCCTGGGAACGCGGCGACCAGCAGGCCGCCACCGACCGCCTCGTCCAGCTCACCCGTGGCGCCCCCCGGCACCGCAAGCTCCGCGAGCTGCGCGACGACAAGGCCCTGCGCCGCGCCCTCGAACAGCGCCTCAAAGCGCTCGCCGAACGCGACGGCCGCGCCGAACGCCGGCGCCTCGACGACGAGCTCTACTACGTCATCGAAGGCGACGCCGACGCCGCCCGCCTCACCGACACGGGCCGCCGCACGCTCTGGCCCACCGAAGACGAGAAACCCCCCACCGTCCTGCCCGACGAGCCCGAGGCCCTCGCCGCCGCCATGCCCGCCGAGGACATGGACGCCGTCGCCACCGCCATCGAGCGCCGCCTCGACGAGGAATACACCACCAAGGCCGAGGCGCTCCACAACATCAGCCAGCTCCTGCGCGCCTACTCGCTCTACGAAAAGGACGTCGAGTACGTCGTGCAGGAAAACCGCGTCATCATCGTCGACGAGTTCACCGGCCGCCTGCTGCCGGGCCGGCGCTACAGCGAAGGCCTGCACCAGGCCATCGAAGCCAAAGAAGGCGTCACCATCGAGCGCGAAACCCAGACCTTCGCCACCATCACCATCCAGAACTACTTCCGCATGTACGAGAAGCTCGCCGGCATGACGGGCACCGCCGAGACCGAAGCCGGCGAGTTCAAACAGATCTACAAGCTCGACGTGCTCGTCATCCCCACCAACGAACCCGTGCGCCGCGACGACGCCAACGACGCCATCTACAAGACCAAGCGCGAAAAGTACAACGCCATCCTCGAGGAAGTCGCCCACTGGCACGGCCGCGGCCGCCCGATCCTCATCGGCACCGTCAGCGTCGAGGTCTCCGAGGTGCTCAGCCGCTACCTGCGCCGCCGCGGCATCCCCCACAACGTGCTCAACGCCAAAAACCACGCGCGCGAGGCCGAGATCATCGCCCGCGCCGGCCAGTCCGGCGCCGTCACCATCGCCACCAACATGGCCGGCCGCGGCGTGGACATCAAGCTCGGACCCGGCATCGTGCCCGACGAGCTCCGCCGCTACATCGAGGAGCACCCCGGCCCGCACGACTGGCAGCGCTTCCGGCTCGAACACGACGGCGAAGCCCTGCGCTGCCGCGACTTCGGCCTGTTCGTCCTCGCCACCGAACGCCACGACGCGCGCCGCATCGACCGCCAGCTCCGCGGCCGATGCGCCCGCCAGGGCGACCCCGGCGCGTCGAAATTCTACGTCTCACTCGAAGACGACCTCATGCGCCAGTTCCGCAGCGACCGCATCGCCGGCATCATGACCCGCCTCGGCCTCGAGGAAGGCCAGGAAATGAGCCACCCCTGGCTCAACAAGTCCATCGAGACCGCCCAGAAACGCGTCGAGATGAACAACTTCTCCATCCGCAAGCGCACCCTCGAATACGACGACGTCATGAACCGCCAGCGCGAAATCATCTACCAGTACCGCAACCGCGTGCTGCACGACGAGGACCTGCGCCCCATGCTCGCCCAGCTCTTCGGCGACGTCATCGACGACAAGCTCGACGAGCTCTGCCCCGACGGCGCCCCGCCCGAGGAGTGGAGCGTCGCCGCCCTCGAACAGTGGCTGCGCCGCACCGCCCGCGCCCGCGCCGCGCTCGCCCCGCTGCTCGAACGCGACGCGCCCCGCCGGGCCATCCGCGAGACCGTCGCCGCGCGGCTCAACGAATCGCTCGCCCTCAAGCAGCGCCTCGAAGGCGAGGAGCGCATCAACGACCTGCTGCGCTTCGTGATGGTCTCCGCCATCGATAACTTCTGGAAAGACCACCTCTACACGATGGACGACCTGCGCGAGGCCGTCGGCCAGCGCGCCTACGCCCAGCTCGACCCGCTTATCGAGTACAAGAAGGAAGGCTTCGCCGCCTTCAGCGAGCTGATGCAGCACATCCGCAACGAGATCGTCACCGGCGTGTTCCGTACTACCGCCGTGCCGCCCGATATGGCCGAGGCCCTCGCCGTCTCGCCCGAGCAGTTCACCTACTCCGACGTCGAAGAGGCGCTCACCTCCCGGTTCATGCCCGTCGGCCCGCCCCCGCCGGGGCCCCCGCCCGAGGGGCCCTGGCCCGAGGGCATGGAGTTCGCCCCCGGCGAACGCGCCGCCGGCGGCGAGGCGCCCACCGTGCAGACCATCCGGCGCGCCCAGCCCAAGATCGGTCGCAACGAGCCCTGCCCCTGCGGCAGCGGCAAGAAATACAAGAAGTGCTGCGGCAAGAACGCCTGATCCCGCAGGGAGGACCCGGAGCCGACGATGCTGCCTTTCGCATGCGCGCTGGCCGCCTACATGTTCTTCGAGGCGCGGGCACTCACCGTCCGCCGCCTGGCACTTGAGTTCCCGACCCTCCCCGCCCCCTTCGACGGATTCACCCTGCTGCACATCTCGGACCTCCACCTGCTGCGCTTCGGCACGGTCGCGCGCCGGCTCCTCCGCGTCCTGCCCACGCTGCCCGCCGACCTCGCCCTCTTCACCGGCGACTACAAACGCCACTCCTACACCAGCGACGCACTGATCCCCGCATGGATGGGCCGGATCCGTCGCGCCTGCCCAACCCGCGAGGGCGCCTTCGCCGTGCTCGGCAACAAGGACCACGCCGGGATGAAACCCGCCCTTGCCACCCACGGCCTCGACCTGCTCATCAACGAATCCCGCACCATCGAACGCGGCGGCGAGCGCATCCACCTCCTCGGCGTTGACGCCGAAAGCCCCGTGCGCCGGCCCGCGCGCGCCGCCCGGATCCTCGACCGCCTCCCCCGCCACGGCTTCCGCATCCTGCTCGCCCACACCCCCGACTACGTCCGGCTCGCCGCCGAGCGCGGCATCGAGCTCGTGCTCGCCGGCGACACCCACGGCGGCCAGGTCCTCCTCCCGGTGATCGGAGCGCTCAAGGTGAAATCCAGGCTCAGCCGCCGCTACTGCCGCGGCCTCATCCGCGAGGGACCCACCACCCTCCACATCAGCGCCGGCTGCGGCACCGCCACCGTCCCCTTCCGCCTCCGCTGCCCCCCCGAAGTCACCCTGATTGCCCTGCGCCGCGCCCCCCCCGGCCCCCGCAGCGGGCAACTGAGAAAACAGTTGACATCGCGCAAAACTCACGCATAGATTCCGCACCGTACGCCGCCTCAGGCGCACACGCTGTCCTGCGAGCGCGGGTAGTAGCGTGCTCCCGTAGCGCAACGAAATCTGCAGGAAAGGAGGTGAGCCTTACACTTACTGCAAAGCACGTTCATGGGATACGCGTCTCCGTGAGGAGACAGGAACGTAAGGGAGTGTTTTTGCGCATGTCTCGTGAAAGGAGAATTACGGTGAAGAACCTGTTTTTGATTCTAGGCCTCGCGTTGGTGCTCACCACGAGCGCCTTCGCTCGGGACGCGGTGCTCGACGCCCTCGTCATCCAAGGCAAGGTGACCGAGGAGGACATCGCCGCCGCCGAGATGGAAGGCCCCAATAACTGGATGGGCGCCGGATACGACATCTACATCACGGGCTTCGTTCAGCCATGGTTCAAGTGGCTCGACGACGGCGACCCGGAAACCGCCATCGGCGTCCGCCGGGCCCGCATCAAGGCCACGGGCATGCTGGGCGACAACTGGATGTTCGTCGTCGAGACCGACCTGGCCGATGGCGCCGCCCTCAGAGACGTCGGCGTCGGCTACACCTACGGCGAAGGAACGGTCAAGATGGGCCAGTGCAAAGTCCCGCTGCTCTGGGAAAACATGACCAACAGCGGCCGGCTCGACACGATCAATCGCGCGGAATTCGCGGCCGAACTGCCGATACGCGACATCGGCGTGTTCTGGGAGCACTCCTTCCTCGATGGCAAGGTCGGCGCCCAGGCCGCGGTCACCAACGGTGAGGGCCAGAACGCGACCGAGCTCAACGACGGCAAGGACTATTACGTCCGCGTCGCCGCTCAGCCCTTCATGGGCAGCGAAAACCCGGCCGACGGGCTCACAGTCGCCGGCGCCTACCTGAACGGCTCGACCGAGATCTTCGAGCTCGAAGGCGATGAAGAAGTCGACGTGGGCGAGTTCGACGGCGAGGCCTGGGTCGCCACGGTCGTCTGGACCTGGCAGCAGATCAAGGTCCAGGGAGAGTACGTGGACGGCACGCAGGACATCCCCGGCGGCACGATGGAGGGCGATGGCTGGTATGTCTACGCCCTGTACCAGATGCCCATGGACACCATGACCGTCATCCCGGTCGTCAAGTACGAAACCTACGACTCCAACGTCATCGGCATGGGCGGGGACTGGATCACCCTCGGCGTGACCCTCGCCTTTGTCGGTCGGCACGACGTCAAGCTCGAGGCCAACTACATCCTCGAGGACCTGGACGTCGGCGAGGACGTTGACGAGCTCATCCTCCAGCTGACTGCCAACTTCTAGGTTGTCGGACACCAACCGGAAGTCATGGGCGGCCGGCACCTGCCGGCCGCCCGTTTTTTCGCCCCAGCCGCCCGCGCCTCACCCCCGGAGACGCCTCGCGCAAGAAGCTGAAAAATCCACTTGACACCCCCCGAGCCTGCCCCATAATCCTCGCGTATATGTAGGGTTTCGGCACGTATCTTGTTCTGCAAGCGCGGGTAGTAGCGTGCTCCCGTAGCACAACGAAATCTGCAGGAAAGGAGGTGAGCCTGACACCTACTGCAAAGCACGTTCATGGGATACGCGTCTCCGTGAGGAGACAGGAACGTAAGGGAGTGTTTTTGCGCATGTCTCGTGAAAGGAGAATACGGTGAAGAACCTGTTTTTGATTCTATGTTTCGCGTTGGTGTTCACCACGAGCGCCTTCGCTCGCGACGCGGTCGTCGACGCCCTGCTCATCCAAGGCAAGGTGACCGAGGAAGACATCGCCGCCGCCGAGATGGAAGGCCCAAACAACTGGATGGCCAAAACGGCCTACGACGTCTACATCGGCGGCTTCATCCAGCCCCGGCTTACCTGGATTGACGACGGCGACCCGGAGACCGCCTTCGATCTCCGCCGCGCCCGACTCGCGATCAGTGGCATGCTGGGTGACGCCTGGGGCTTCGTGCTCCAGACCGACTTCGCCGACGACGCGAGCCTGGTCGATGTCGGCGTCTGGTACGACACCGGCTACGGCGCCGTCAAGCTCGGCCAGTTCAGGACCCCCTTCATCCTCGAGAACATGACCTCGGCGGGCCAGCTCGACACGATCAACCGGGCCATGATCACCAATGAGGTGGACAACCGCGACATCGGCGTCTTCTGGGGTCACGAGTTCCTCGAGGGCAAGCTGGGCATCCAGGCCGCCATGACCAACGGCACCGGCACCAACGCGACCGAAGACAACGACGAGAAAGACTACTACGTCCGCGTCTCGGGCAAGCCCTTCCAGGGCACCGAGAACCCCGCTGACGGCCTCCTGTTCGCCGCGGCCTACAACATGGGCGAGCAGGCCTCGTACGATGCCACCACCGGCGACGATCTCGGCGACTTCGACCGTGACCGCTGGGTCGGCACCGTCCAGTGGGTCTGGAACCAGATCAAGGTCCAGGGCGAGTACATCGACATCACAGAGGACCTCCCCATCGGCGGCAGCATGGAGGCCAAGGGCTGGTACGTCCTCGCCTCCTACGACGTGCCGCTCGACACCATGACGGTCGTCCCGATCGCCAAGTACGAGGACCTCGATTCCGATGTCATCGGCGAAGGCGGCAACTGGCTCACGCTCGGCGTCGCCCTCGGCCTCGTCGGCAGGCACGACGTCAAGGTGGAGGTCAACTACGTCATCGAGGACCTCGATGCAGGGACCGATGTCGATGAGCTCATCCTCCAGGTGACCGCCAACTTCTAAGAGCAACAGCATCGGCTGAAAAGTCCAGGGGCGGCCGAAACACTTCGGCCGCCCTTCTTCTGTGCTCGCGAGGCGCCCACAGATTCCGCAGCGTGTCACAGAAACGGCGCAACCCCTCGCGAGATCGCACCGCCTCTCCTTAGCCCGCATTCCTCACGGCGGCTGGGTGGCGGAGTCGTCGTCCATCGCGTAATCCATTGCCGGACAGGGCCGTTCCGAGCCCCGTCAGGGGCGTGTGCGAGTAGCTAGCATGAATGCGTAGTGCACCTCGGTTGGCGAGGCGATAGGCTCCTCGCTGATCGAGAACGGTAATTCAACCGGAGGTGCACTATGAAGACGTACGTTGGAGTCGATTACCACAA
>Ga0180432_10011359_pt1 | contig 10498 bp, 10 predicted proteins | sample SS_ome_10_FD_132414 | JGI IMG/M metagenome (GOLD analysis project Ga0180432, IMG submission 132414) | Hypersaline lake sediment archaeal communities from the Salton Sea, California, USA - SS_1_MS_2 metaG | ecosystem: Environmental > Aquatic > Non-marine Saline and Alkaline > Hypersaline >...
CCAACGGTCAATGCGACCAGAATGCCGAAATGAACACGACTCAGCGTCACCAAGCCTCTCTCCTACTTGTCCGCCGGAGTCGAGAGCAGGGACTGGACGGCCCGCGCACAACCGGAGACCGGATCGTCCATGGGGCCGTCGAAGCGGGCGGCGATGATGCCCTCGGTGTCTATCAGCAGGATGGTGGGCAGTTTTTGTATGCCGAAGGCTCGCTCGGATTCCATGAACAGATCGATGGGTATCGGGTGGGAGGGCCACAGGTTCTTGCGGACGCGGAGCATCTCCTTCTGGTAGGCGGCGGTCTTGCTCACCGCGGTGAACAGTTCCATGGTGTTTATCGCCACGCAGGCCAACTCGTCCGGGCAGGCCTTGTGCAGCGCCTGCAGGTGGGCGTAGCAGGGCTCGGAGAAGGTGCCCCAGAAGATGAGCGCCACCGGCTTGCCGACAAGCTTCCTCAGATCAAAGCGCGGGCCGGAGAAGGTCGGCAGCCGCATCGCCGGCGCCGGTTTGCCGGGGGGCACCTTCTTGACCTTGCGGTTGGACTGGATGCGGGTGAGCAAAAAACCCTTGAAGGTATCACCCGAGAGAACCATCCAGCCGGGATCGTTGGTGGACAGCGGCAGGGTGTAGATCTGCCGGCCGCGGCGGACTTCGAAGAAGATTTTCTTTTCCCCGGCGGATTCCAGGACCTTGTCCAACTCGTCTTCGGAGGTGATCTCCCGGCCGTCGGCGGCCAAGAGGACGTCGCCGGCCTTGAATCCTGACTCGTCGGCGGGATCGCCGGGCCGGACCAGCAGGATCTTCACTTCCTGGGTCTCCATCTCGATCATGGCCCCCTTGGGGCCGGGGGCCCGGGCGGGCTTCTCCCCGGCGGGGATGATTTTGAGACCCAGGTCTTCCTTGTGGTCCCGGGGTTTCTCTTCTTTCTGGCACGCCGGGAACAACAGCAGGGCCGCCGTCAAAAACGCCAGCTTGCGCATTCCTCTACTCTCCGATGACCTTCACCAGCACCCGCTTGTTCCGCCGGCCGTCGAACTCACCGTAGAAGATCCGCTCCCAGGTTCCGAAATCCAGCTTGCCGTTGGTGACCGCCACCACCACCTCGCGCCCCATGATCTGGCGCTTGTGATGCGCGTCGCCGTTGTCCTCCCCGGTGCGGTTGTGTCGGTAGCGCGAGGGATCGTGGGGGGCCAGTCCCTCCAGCCAGTCCTTGTAATCCTGGTGCAGGCCGGGTTCGTCGTCGTTGATGAAGACGCTGGCGGTGATGTGCATGGCGTTTACCAGGCACAGGCCCTCCTGGATCCCGCTCTTCTTCACGATGCGCTCGACCTCGGGGGTGATGTGGACTAAATCCATCCGCTTGGGGATATTGAAGGTAAGGTATTCGGTGATTGATTTCATGATTTCCTCCCGGTTTCCGACGACGCTAGCACGCAGGGTCTTGACCTTCAACCGCCCGGCGTGCTACCCGGGTTCTTGAGGGAGGATTCTAATGAGCCAGACCGAGAAAAACCTCTACACCGCGTTCGTCGGCGAGGCCAAGGCCTGCCTGCGGCTTCTGGGCTTTGCCGAGAAGGCCGAGCAGAAGGGCTACACCCAGATGGCCAAACTGTTCCGCGCCATCAGCTCCGCCGAGAAAATCCACGCCTTAAAGCACCTGAGGCGGCTGAAGATCATCAAGTCGACCGAGGAGAACCTGAAAGCCGCCTTCGAGAGTGAAACCACCGTCTCGGAGAACATCTACCCCGACTTCATCAAGGTGGCCGAGGAAGAGAACAACGACGCCGCCCGCATTGGCTTCAGCCACGCCCGCGACGCCGAATCCTTCCACGCCAAGCTCTACAAGAACGCCATCGATCACATGATCGAGGAGAAGGAAACCACCTACCACGTCTGCTCGGTCTGCGGCTACGTAGTAGACGGCCCACCCCCGGAGGAATGCCCCGTCTGCAACGCCAAGAAAGAAATGTTCTTCGAAGTTACGTAAGCGTGCGCGTAAACGTGCGCGTGCGCGTGCGCGAAAGAATTACCGCATAGTCAACGCCATCACCGCCTTCTGCGCATGCAGGCGGTTCTCGGCCTCGTCGAAGACCACCGACTGCGGCCCGTCGATCACCTCGTCGGTGACCTCGAACCCCCGGTCACAGGGCAGGCAGTGCATGTAGATGGCGCTCTTCTTGGCCATGGCCAGGTGCCGCTTGTCGCAGATCCACTTCTTGTTGCGATCGAAGATCTTCTGGGTGGCCTGCTCGTCGGCCTTGCCCACCGGCTTCTGATAGATGGGGGTGGCGCACCAGGCCTTGGGGTAGATCACGTCGGCGCCCTTGAGTCCCTGCTCGAAGTTGTTGGTGACTTTGAAGGAGCCGCCGCCCGCCTTGGCGAGCTGCTTGCAGCTCTTGAGCACCTCGGGATCCATTTCCATGCCCTTGGGATGCGCCAGGGTGACCTTCATGCCCATCATCGAGGCGGCGATGATGGCGCTCTGGGGCACCGCCCGCGGCTTGTGCACGCTGGGGGAGTATGCCCAGCTCATGGTGAAGTTCACGCCGCGAAATCCCCCGCATTTTTCCTTGATGGTAAGCAGATCCGCCAGCGCCTGGCAGGGATGGTACTTGTCGCACTCCATGTTGATGACTGGAATGTCCGACCAGCGGGCGAACTCTCGCATGATGGCGTGCGACCCGCCGTACTCCCAGTCCACCGGATCGCCGTAGCAGCGGATGGCGATTCCCTCGCCCATGCGCGAAAGCGTTCTCGCCACGTCGGAGACCCGCTCGGTGGAGTAGGCCACCTCGCGCCCCTCCAGCGCCGGGGAGTATATCTTGGAAGGGTCCAGAAAATGCGCGTGGCCACCCAGGTGGGTCATCCCCGCCTCGAAGCTGTTGCGGGTGCGCAGCGACTGGTTGTAGAAGATCAGAAACAGCGTCTTGTCCTCCAGCAGGTGATGTTTCTCCCCGGTGGCCCGCTTGCGCTTGAGATCCTGGGCTACGTCCAGGATGGTTTCGACTTCTTCGCGGGTGTAATCCAGCAAGGTCAGAAAATCGCGTCCTCGAAAAGTATCGGTTTTCATGATCCAACTCCCTGTATGGTTGCGAAAAGCACAGCAAACTACCGCCGTTTGGAAAAGGTGTCAAGGGAGTGGTTGAGATGCTAGAATGTCGGGGTGTTTCTGGAAATACTCAAAAAATCCAAATTGTTACTGCTGCTAATAGTCTTGGGCGGCTGCTCGGGGCGGGAGGGCGGCCAGGATGTGGGCCCGGACGACGCCACCGCACACGACGCGGACGCCGGAGGGGATGACGCCGGCGGTGACTACGGCGGCGACCGGCCCGAAAGTCCCCTGCGCATCGGTTCCGCGGGTACTTTCGAGATCGCCACCTGGAACATCCGCAACTTCCCCACCGACTCCCAGACCGCCGGGCGGGTGGCCGCCCTGATCGCCGATATGGACATCGACCTGGTGGCCGTCCAGGAGATAGCCGACGTGGATGCCTTCGAACAGATGCTCTCTGGATTGTCCGGTTACCAGGGAGTTCTCTCCACCGACGAGTACGAACCGGGGGAATACCAGAAGACCGGCTTTATCTACCGCTCGGACATGATCCAGATCGGAGAGGTGCAGTCCATCCTGGAGAACGACTCGTACGCCTTCCCCCGCCCGCCGTTGCAGGCCCGCTTCGGAGCCGACGGCGGCATGACCTTCGCAGTCATCACCGTGCACCTCAAGGCCGAAGGCGGCGAGGACAACGAGGCTCGCCGCCGCGATGCCTGCCAGAAACTAAAAACCCACGTTGACGCCATTATGGCAGCGGGGACCGAGACCGAGGTCTTCATCGTCGGCGACTTCAACGACCGGCTCTCGGACACCCCGGAAGACAACGTCTTCACCGTCTTTCTGGACGACACGCAGAACTACGAGTTCCTTTCCCAGAAGCTGGATGACGACGGCGACTACTCGTTCGTACCCTGGCACACCCTGCTGGACCACATCCTGATCACCGCCGATTTGCAGGACGACTACGTAGGCGGCCAGATCCAGGCCGCTCCTCTGGACCTGCAAGTTACCGAGTACGACTATGAGCAGGAAGTCTCCGACCACCGCCCAGTCGTGGCTGTGTTTCCTCTTTGAATTTGCCTTCTGCGCCGAACCTTACTATTTTAAGCCCATGACGACGACGATTACCCGTGAGTTCATCGAGAAGCTTCCCAAGACCGATCTGCACGTACACCTGGACGGCTCCATCCGCATTCCCACGCTGATCGAGCTGGCCAAGGAGACGCGGGTGGACCTGCCTTCCTATACCGAGGAGGGGCTGCGCGAGACGGTGTTCAAGGACGAGTACGCCAACCTGGGCGAGTACCTCAAGGGATTCGGCCTGACCACCGCGGTGATGCAGAGCCGCGAGCAGATCGAGCGGATCGCCTACGAGCTGGCCATGGACAACCTGGCCGAGGGGGTGCGCTACATCGAGGTGCGCTTCGCCCCGCAGCTGCACGCCAAGAAGGGGTTCGACACCATCGACGTGATGCGGGCGGTTTCCGACGGCCTGGAACGGGCCAAGCGGGAGTTCAACGGCCGGCCGGAGGTCTCCGACGGCTCCGAGCCGCCGTTCGCCTACGGTATCATCGCCTGCGCCATGCGCTTCTTCAAGGAGAGGTATTCCGGTTTCTACCATTCCTTTCTGGAGCTGCACCGCTACTCGGAGCCCGACCAGGTGTACGCCCTGGCCTCACTGGAGCTGGCCCGGGCGGCGGCCCAGGCCCGGCACGACGAGGGGCTGGCGGTGGTGGGCTTCGACCTGGCGGGCGTCGAAGAGGGCTACCCGCCCATGCGCTACAAGGAAGCCTACGACTTCGCCCACCGCAACTTTTTGAAGAAGACCGTCCACGCCGGCGAGGACTACGGGCCCGAAAGCATCTTCCAGGCCATCACCGAGCTGCACGCCGACCGCATCGGCCACGCCACTTCGCTGCTCAACCCGGATGCCATCCGCTCCAAGCTGATCAAGGACCGCGAGCGCTATGTGCGCAACCTGGCCCAGTTCATCGCCGACCGGAGGATCACTTTGGAGATCTGCCTGACCTCCAACCAGCAGACCAACCCGGCCTACCGGCAGCTTTCCGATCACCCCTTCGGCAAGATGATGGACTACAAGCTTTCGGTCACCCTGTGCACCGACAACCGCACCGTCTCCAACACCACTATGACCGACGAGATCCACAAGGCGGTGACCACCTTCAACCTGGGCATGAAGGATCTGAAGAACATTTTGGTGTACGGCTTCAAGCGCAGCTTCTTCCCCGGCGACTACCCCACCAAGCGAGCCTATGTGCGCCGGTGCATGAACTACTTCGAGAAGATAGAGAAAGAGCGCGACGACCAGGCGTGATCAGACCAGCCCGGCTTCCTTGACCTTGGCTCTTTTGATCAGTTTCCTTTTTACCGCGTCCTTTACCAGGGCATCGATGTCGGCGGGAGCGGGGGATGCCTTCACCGCGGCCGCGGCCCGCCGGACCGTCTCCGGATCCACCAGGTCCAGCCCGTAGAGGGCCAGGGATAGCTGAACCGCGCCCTTCACCGGCACCACCTCCGGGTCCAGGCGCTTGAAGCGCTCGGGGGGGGTGTGCTTTTCCAGGTGGATGAAGGCGCGTTCCACCCGGCCGCGGTCGGGGCCCAGGCGTTTGAGCAAGTTGCGTATGCTTTTCTGGTCGTCCCCCTTGATTCCGGCCTCGACCATCATCTTGTTGGTCTCTCCGGTGCTGAGTCTCCCGGACAGCATCCGTGCATAGATGAAGAAGGCCTCGGCATCGCTCTCCACATCGTCGCCGAAGAGGTACTCCACCGACTTGGGGCGGTTGAGCCTTGCGGCCAGAAGGGCGCAGATTTTGAAGCCGGCCTGCTCCTTCAACCTTCCGGGGCGCAACTGCCGCAGGATCTTGAACCAGTCCTTCAGGATGATCCCGTCGTACTCCACGCCGTCCATCAGCATCTTTCGTTCGATCACCCGGCGCATCTGCGGTGGGCTGGCGGAGACGAAATACAGCGGCGCGCAGGCGTAGTCCTCGCCGGGGCCCCGCCGCAGGCCCCGCAGGATCTCGGGCATGCCGGCTATAGCCTTCTTGTCGATGGCGAATTCCATCGGGATGCGGGCCATGCCTTTCAGCGAGGAGAAATGCGTTTCCAGGTAGGTCTTGTCGATGTCCCAGACGAAAACCTTGCCGTCGAATCCCTCGGGGTAGCTGCGCTGATCGTCGATGCTCAGCGGGTAGGGCACCTTCATTAACGGTACCTCAGGGCGGCCAACTCGCGGCCTACGGGAATGGCCATCAGGTTCTGCAGCGCCTTCTGGCCCTCCCAGCCCTCGTACAGCAGTCCGTAGACCGCCCGGACGATGGGCAGGTCCAGGCCCAGGTGCTGCACCTGCTTGAATACCGCCTTGGTGGTGGTGATCCCCTCGGCGACCTGGTTCATGCTTTCGACGATCTTCTTCAGCTTTTCGCCTTTGGCCAGACGTACGCCCACTTGATGATTGCGGCTAAGGGGCGAAGCGCAGGTGGCCATCAGGTCGCCGATGCCGGCCAGGCCCCCGAAGGTGAAGACGTCCGCCCCCAGGGACACGCCGAAGCGGGCCATCTCGGAAAGCCCCCGGGTGATCAACAGCGCCTTGGTGTTGTCTCCCAGTCCCATACCGTTGGCCACACCCGCGGCCAGGGCGATGATGTTCTTGAATGAGCCGCCGATCTCAGTCCCGATCACGTCTCTTCCACCGTACATTCGCATCCAACTGCCCTGGAAGAGGGTCTGGGTGCCTTCGACGACTTCATCGTACCGGGAGGCCACCAGGGCGCCGGCGGGTTGCCCGGCGATGATCTCCTTGGCCAGGTTGGGCCCGGAAATTACCCCTATCTTCTTGGCGCAGGTCTCCTCGCGCAGAATGTCGGACATGCGCTTGAAGGTGTCGATCTCGATTCCCTTGGTGGCGTGCACCAGGATCTGGTCGCCCTCCAGGTTGTCTCCGATCTCGCGGGCCACCTCCCGGAAGAACTTTGATGGAATCGCCACCAGCACGATAGGTGTCTCGGGAACCGAATCAGCCAGTTCGTTTGTCGCCTGGAGATTTTCGTGCAGCTTGAAATCGCCCAGGTAGCGGCTGTTGGTGTGCTTCGCGTTGATCTCGCTGGCCTGCTCCTCGCGGCGCACCCATATCCGAACCCGGTGGCCGTTTTCGCACAGCAGCGTTGCCAGGGTGCTCCCGAAGGTTCCGCCCCCCACAACCAGGATGTCAAGTCCGGAGCGGGTGCTCATGGCTTCTTCTCCGTCGCGAGTCCGCCGAAACCGGACAGGCGGTTCTGGTAGTAGAGCAGCAGGTTACGGTCTCCGTGGAAAAGCCGGTCTCCGCGCCGGGAGAGGGCCGGGTGCCGGTGGTAGGAACCCAGATGGGCCAGGGCTTCGGAGACCACCGCTACGGTGTCCTTCTCGCTCAAGGTTTCACACAGCCGGACCTTGCCCGCCTGGCTCAGCTTCCGGGCGGTGTCCAAGGCTCTCGAGACCTGGTTGTGGACCTCCTGCAGGGAGAAGCTTTCCTCTGATCCGCCGGTGCGCAGCAGCCGGTATAGATCCATTTCCGGGCAACGGTTACGGAGCAAATCGAAAACCGCCATGGAAACCAAATTGGTGGATTTGATCACCGTATCGCGGTGATAGGCGTCGACGATCGACCGGGCCAACTCGCGGGTGTACTCTTGGTCCCGCTGGCGGTCGAAGGTGGGCTTGCCGTCTTGCAGTACGTAACGGGTGCGTTCCACCGGCCGGCCGCGGTCGTCCCGCGAAACGCCTTGCTCGTCCACCTGGTTGCCGAAAACGTCCAGGGGCTTGGATACGATCAGGTGGATGCGCGAGTGCAGGGAAAAGAGCTTCTGGACCCAGTCGAAGATGCGCTTGGGTTTGGAGAACTCGTCGTCCTCGATGATGTAGCGGCTCTTGCCCACTTCCTTGAGGTGATCACCGATGAGCGTCTCCGCTTCCAGTACCAGTTGGTAGTTGATCGTACACGGCACCACGAAGATATCCGGGCGTTTTTTCTTGGCCTGCAGGTTGTGGATGTATGCGTTCAGGCCCATACCCAACAACCCCAACTTGAGCTTCTTCTCCACCGCACCGCTGCGGCTGCGGGTGCCCCCGGGGAAGAACAGGTTGTGATAATCCATCTCCATGGAGACGCCCGCATAGGTCTTCAAGACGTCCTTGTACACCGGAGCCTTCTTGCGCCGGTCGACCTTGTAGGCGCCCAGGTTGTGCATGAAGAAGCTGATCAGCTTGTTGGAAAACAGGTTCAGCCCGGCGCCGTAGGTATAGGGCGGCAGGCCTATGCGGTAGAGGGCGAAGCCCACCAGGATGCTGTCCAGGTTGCTGGAGTGGGTGGGGACCAGGATGGTGGTGCCCAGCTTGGCTGCGTTCTTCACTGCTTCGATTTCCCCCCCGACCTCCAGCTGATCCACAAGGGGATCGGAGCCCTGGATGGTCTCCAGCAGGCGCAGGGGGCTGACGGAGTTCAGCAGCACGCTCAAGGCCGGCGGGACCACCCGGGTGGCCACTTCGTAAACCCGGGGATCGAAGTGGCCGGTGACCTCTTCCACGAAGAACCCGATGATCTCCTTGAGCAATTCCTTCTGGCGCTCCGGGGAGGCCTTCAGGGCTTCGTGGCGGATGCGGTTGTAGAAGGCCCCTTCTTTCTTCGCCCGGGAGCGTTTCTTTTCGCTTTCCAGCCGGCGCCTCTCCTCGTAGATGGTGTCGAACAGCGCGTGCTCGACGGCGTCGGTGCCCTGGGTCCAGTGATCCAGCACCCGCTGGGTGACCTCCACGCCGACCCGCTCCTTGTCTTCGACCCTCACGTTAGGACCTCCGGGAAAAAAAGCACCCAACTTCCGGCTGGGTGCCTGGTTTTTTGGCGGAAGTGCATGGGAATCGAACCCACCCGACGCGTTGCTCACACGTCACACCGGGTTTGAAGCCCGGGAGGCCCACCAGTGACCTTGGCACTTCCAGGGGTAGACTAGTGAGGTTTATAGTCGCTGTCAATTGTGGTAGTGTCCATTGCATGAGAATAGCGGGCTTATTTGCGCTTTTGAGCGTTATGGTGGTTGCCTGCGGCGAATCGACCAACGAAGACCAGCCGATTCTTCCCGCCGACTGCCTGGCCGATCCCCAGTGCCCGATTCCCTTTCCTTCGGCCCACCGGGGCCTGTGCGGCGGCGAGCCCGAAAACACCCTGACGGCCTTCCAAAACTGCGAAAGCCAGGGCGTGCCGCTGATCGAATTGGACCCCCGCGAAACCGCCGACGGCGTGGTGGTGATCATGCACGACGACACCGTCGATCGGACCACCGACGGGGAAATGCGCTTCCCCGGGCGTACCAGCGTGGACCAACTCACTCTGGAGGAATTCAAGAGCCTGGTGATCGACCACCCGGACTGCCGAACCGCCCCGGACGCCGACCCCGACCGCTGCCACCCGCCGACCTTCCTCGAGATCCTGCAAGGAACGGGCGATCAGACCCTCTTCGACGTCGACTTCAAGAGCGGTGACGCCGCCAAGCTGGCCCAGGTGGCGCAGGACGCCGGCGCCGCCGATCGCCTCCTGTTCTTCGACGACAACATCGAGAACCTGCGCACCTTCCGTTCGGTGATCCCCGACGGCGTGGTGATGCCCCGGGCCCACGATCCGGCCGAGGTCGATGCGCTCCTGGCCCCCGAATACGACGATCTGGACATCCGCTGGATTCACGGCGACCCCCCGTTCGCCGCCGAGGTGAAAGCCCGCCTGGCGGAGGCCGGGGCGCGCCTGTACATGAACGGCTGGGACGGGGAGGACCCCGCCGACGTGTGGATCGTGGCCGCCATGACCGCCGAAACTGCCGAAAACTACGAATTGGCGGCCGAGTACTACGAAAAAGCCTGGCGATCGCTGGATCAGATGTTAGAAGATGGCGCATTGGGTCTGGGAAGCGATTTCGCCCAAAAGTACGTAGAATATTTTTATCCCAATGGATTCGGAGAGGAGTAGCCATGAAAAAATCATTGATGATCATGGTGGCGTTGCTGGCCGGAGGTTTGCTGGTGTGCTCCTGCGGTTACGGGGGTGAGGGAGTCGACGGCGGCACGGATGGACACGACGGAAACGGAGGCGGCGACCAGGCGGGTAGCGTGTGCGCGCAAGCCGCCGAGATCCAGATGCAGGGCTTCGACCAGGCCTGCGCCTCTCGGAGCACTGTATGCTGTTTCTGTAAGTGCTGGTTTGACGGCCGCAAGACCTTCGATGCCAATGAGTATTTTCAAAACCAGAATTGCGTGTGCGAGGTGCCGCAGATCAATCCGCAGCCCTGCGAAGGCACGGTGCTTACCGATGCACAGGCATGTCTGGCCGATCAGACTGCCTGCCGGGAGGAAGCCAAGGACATGGTCACCGACGTCGAAGAAGGCATGTGCACGATCACGCCC
>Ga0180432_10011361_pt1 | contig 10498 bp, 6 predicted proteins | sample SS_ome_10_FD_132414 | JGI IMG/M metagenome (GOLD analysis project Ga0180432, IMG submission 132414) | Hypersaline lake sediment archaeal communities from the Salton Sea, California, USA - SS_1_MS_2 metaG | ecosystem: Environmental > Aquatic > Non-marine Saline and Alkaline > Hypersaline >...
ACTCCTTGTCGAAAGCATCCACCTGTTTTCGCCATATAGAATGCATCCCTTACTTGCAGCGTCGCATGAATATTGACTTGATAAATGTTGATCGCCCTTTGCAAGTGAACAAATATTTAAGAAGGGCTTTCCTATAGAATTGTAAAGATCGGAACAGAAGGAGGATTTATGGCCGTGATGCGGTGCGATGACAATGCTTGGATATAAGGCAGCAGCAACAAATGAACTATTTGAAAGCAGTTTTGGCCAAGCATTAGCTTGAATATCCCCTGTGAATAATATTTTGACGCCAGAATATTCAATAATTGTCATCCTGCTAGAATTATTTAAGACATTGTTTTTATCAATCTGCCTTGCATCTGCTAGGCTTAGTGAGAATTCAGCGTTTAATGAAAACACCCAGTTAGGCGGACTATAGCCATCAGATGTAAAATGAGAATACGATTTATCAAATAGTATAATATTATCGTACCCAGTCTGTGTGTTGCCAGTCCGAAGTTCTTGGTCCGTGTATGAACTTATGGGGGTATGATGTTTATTTCTAACATTTGTCTTCAAAAGATTACTAATATCTTCTATATGATCTCCATGTGGATGGCTTAAAACAAAAAGATCAATGGATAGAGTTTGCAAAGAAACTTCTAGTTCACCCGCAACATGTCTTATTGGAGAAAAATTTCTACCTCTTCCGCAATCAACGAGTAGGACATTTCCAGATGAGTCAATGACTGATGAGCAAAGCCCATGATCCACGTCATATATAAAAATTTTTACCCAGCTCAACTTCATTTCTCCCTTATTTTTCAGTTTATCAGAAATCTATTCGTTAGCCTTGATTCGCTTTGTAATATAGTTTGTCTGTTTTCTAAATGAGAACAATAACACTATGAATAGCAGGCTTATAAGGATGAATGCGTTCCAATCTCTTAAACCTTCGTATTTGTTTTCAATTGATTTGTATATCCGTAAAATACCCAATAGAATGAATAAGGAACATAACGTGCGGTATGTATTATTAACCTCGGAAAGCAACTCGATTTTGTCGTCCTTTTTTGAAGCGGCGACGAAGTCTTTGTATTCGGAAAAATGAAGAAAAGACGTGTACTGTAATATTGGCTCAATAACTAATGAACCGAACCTACTGATAACAAGACCGATGAAATAATATAGAAAGATACCCAAGACAATATCCTTCTGAACAAAAGAATGATTACATAACTCCTTTGCAAGTATTACAAAAATGATCCCAGGGAAGAGATAGTTAAATAAATTGTAGGATGATAGTTTGTCTAACAAATCTTTCATTGGTAATTTCATCCCATATTCACGGTTAACATTGCGATTCAGGAACGATGCGTCTGTGGCGTCTTACTGAAACGGATTGTAACGATTTACTTCGAGTCCTTTTTTTGTTTAAACTGAGAATAGCGTTTGTCCTGAGTTTGATGCTATGCCTGCCTGACCCACGCCAGGATAACCATATTGCTTGTATGTTATTCTTCTACTCGATGCCACTCGTGGTCACCTGTGTCTATTGTATCTGACTCAACATCAAACCAAGCATATTTTCCTCGCATTATGTTCCCTTCCTCAGAAACAACCAGTGAAAATGTTCCCGAGCCTTTCTTCCGTCGATCTGTGTTCCAATAGTATGCTGTAAATATGTCATTTCTCAAAAGCCCATGAAGCTTGAAAGTTTTATGTTTTTCTGGGCGGTCATCATTGTAGGCGATTCGATAATTGGTGTACCCTTTAATTTTGTATCCGTGCTGGACAAGTTTGGTTTCGTCATAACAAGAATGGCCATGTATATCAGTGTATTCGACGTTCCACTTACCAGAAATATCAGTTATGTGTCGACATGTTACTTGTAAGTATATGTTCTCAAGTGCATAGCGCCAAAGAATGCGGCTAGCTCCAAGAAGAAGCAATACAAGGATACCTGCAGTTACTGATATTCCCAAGGCTTCGAAAACATTCATGATTATATGTGCCTCTCAAAAGAACCATTCGCACATTTCCCTAATTATTAACGGCATTTACAGTAAGCCCGATAAGAAGAATTCAGAAAATTTCCGGAGTGGAATGACAACCTTATGGCACTCCGGGCGAAGATTTTTGTGAGTTTTTGCGAAAAAATGCAGAAAAATGCAGGAAAGGTGCAAAAATGGGCACTCGGAGCAAAGAGTGAGAGAATTAGAGAATTTGTGGATGAGTGAATTCGCTTCATCCGGTTCATGGATGGGTACGCCGAACAGATCGGGATTCTGGGATTGGGTTGCGAGAAGAATCGTCTGGGCCGATGGCCGAATGAGGGCAATCCGGGGGGGGGGATTCGTTCCTGTTGCGGAAACACGATTTGTCATTCCCGCGAAGGGGCCTGTTGAAATAGTCTTATCGTGGCAATTGAGATTGCCGCGCGATTCTCCGAATCGCTCGCAATGACACAGAAGTGCACTTTCCGTCATTGCGAGGAGCGAAGCGACGAAGCAATCTCAACTCTTGGGTAACGCAAAGGTTTGAGATTGCTTTCCCTTCGGCTTCGCTCAGGGCTGACGGCTATTTTCGCTCGCAATGACATTCTCACAGTTTTTTGTTGTGACAGGGCGTTAGTGCATTGGGCGAGAATCGAGTCTCCAGCATCCAGCATCCAGGATCGAGAATCCAGGATCAAAAATGCAAATTTCACTTGACAGAAATAAGGATTGTATGTATGATATGTATAAAACAAAATTGATGAGTATGTCGTATGTAGTTTAGCGGATAGCATATAGCGTATAGCGGGTAGCGTGGAAAGGAGGAGATCAGGCTATCGGAGTATCAGGGTATCAGGTTAAATAGAGAATCCTTCGACTCCGCTCCGGGCAAGCATCGAATCTCGAAGGAGAAGAATCCAGTCCATTCTTTCGACCTTGCTCAAGACAAGCTCTGTAATCCCGTCAGACCTTTTAAAAAAACAAACCCAATTGATTATTTCTCTGTCGTTAATGTATCTGTGTTAACCTGTGAAATCAGTGGTTAAAAATTTACAAAAATTTACAAAAATTTACAAAACAACACAAAATCACATCTGTTTTCGTCTAAAAAGAAATGAAAAAAGGCATTTATTGGCGTTCTTTCACGGTTGATTGTCTCGAAACAAACCCAATTCAAACCCAAATTTCACCGCCGAGACCGCCGAGACCACAGAGAAAAAATGATAGTTCATGAAAAATCGAAGACATATTATCTCGGCGTTCTCCGCGAACTCCGCGGTTGAAAAAACAAACCCAATCGACTCCTTTGGGTTGAGTTCATGTTTATGCGAGGTGATTTATCAAAACAAACCCAATGTTGAGCGTCATTGGCCTTTATGATCGAAAAATCAGAGATTGCCGCGGCCCTACGGGCCTCGCAATGGCATTTTCTCCTTTGTGCCCTTGTGGCGAATTTGTAGAACGAACCCAATTTTTGGGAGGGATTGATGATGACCTGACTTTGATAATGCGATTAAACATCATATTGACCGAGCTGGATGGCGAATTCCGCCAGTTTTTTGAGTCTTTCGGGCTTGACGTGAGGGGCGACGCTGCAGGCGGTCGAGAGGATGTATCCGCTGCCGGGCTTGCCTATCTTTATTCGTTCGGCAACCGCCTTCTCGAAGGTTGGATCGTCGGCGTTGAGCATCTCGTTGACGGCGTCCAGGTTGCCTTTGAAGAAGAACCGCTCACCGAACTGGTTCTTGGCGTCCTCCAGGTGTACCGTACCGAGCGGCGGGGGGTCTAACGTGTCGATGCCGTCCACGGCGGTTTGGCTCATCAGGTCCAGGCGGTCGCCGATGGCGCCGCATGTGTGTACGTAGGGTTTTAAGCCGTGCCGGCGGATCGCCCGGTAAATCGGGTCCTCGTACGGGACGACGAATTCTTCGTACATGGCCCGGCTGATAAAGCCCGCGCCGGCAAAGGCCGAGCTGACCAGGATCGCATCGGGCCGGCAGGCGGCGTAGAGGTCCACCTGGGCCAGTGCGTGTTGCGTTAGAACGGCGAGAATGTCGTGACATTTTCGAGGCTCATCGACCAGGGCCATAAGGGCGTGTTCGTAGCCGAACAGCTCCATCAGGTGAGTGAAAGGCGAGAAGACTTCGGCGTGTGCCGAGACCTCCGGAGCGAGTTGTTGTACTCTCCGAAGCGTGCTTGTGAACCAGGCGGGATAGGACGCGGGATCGGCAAGATCGGCCTGGGGATCAATGCCCCAGAGTTCGGGTGCGTGCCATATGTTCCAGACATACCCGCTCAGCCGGTATGTGGCCGGGTCGTTAACGTCCACTGATTTGTAGTCCGCCCGTTCCAACGGTTGTTGTCCCGGCCGATAGGTTTGCGGGTTATCGTCCGGCGGGAAAATGGTTTCCAGCCCCGATGTCCAGGTCAGGTGCTTGTTGTCGCCGATTTTCTTATGCGATGCGAGGTAGTCCTTCCAGTCGGGCGGTCGGCCGGGGAGGTTCACGAGGATTCCGTCGAACTGGTATTCACGTTGTAACTCGACCAGCACCTTGGCAAAGGTATCACTATCGAACCAGATGTCCGAGGGCGCTTCATGGCAGTTGAGGAAGTAGTGCCCGAGAGCGAGCTGGCACATCACCGGGACGCGGTCCGGCGTCTCGTGGTTCATCGCCGCGGCTATTCGTTCTTTGGAATTCATTTTTCTGCCCGGATGTTCATTTCGGCACAAAGGCGATTGACGTTTGCAGGGCGTAGCCGCACGTGCAGCCGGAACTGGATTCGGGGATCAGGACGAGCCCGCCGGCGGGGATCATGTTGATCCAGCAGCCCGGCCGGTTGACTTTGTTGAGCCGGATCGGTCCGCCGTTCGGCCCCAGGTCGTACATCCAGGGATTGGCGCCCCGCCAGAACAGGCACTGGGCCGAGGCGGAGACGCCGCCGCAGCCGTGCCCGCGCCGGTCGAATTCCCAGCCTTCGATTCTGTCGCCGGTCTTTAAATGATATAAGTACGGCCAGGCGTAAATACGATCCTCGATAATCGTCGGGTGGCGGTTATACTCGCCGTGCTCGCCGTCGGTGTTCAGGGTGGTGCCGTGGTCCGTTTTCCAGAGGAACCGGCCGGACCGGGCGTCGTAAGCGCGATAGTAATAATGCACGATCCCTTCGGCCAGGCGCGATCCGCTGAACAGGAGAACCTCTTTTGCGTAGTTGAGATACACGGGCTCCCCAAAAACGGAGACGTCGAGTTTTTCCTTGAAGAGGACTTTGCCGGTCCCGGTATCGAGTGCCACCAGGTATTGGTCGCCTCCGTCGAAGAGCGTCTTGACGGGCATGCGTCCGAGTTTGTCACTCAGGGCCTTCGGGCTGTGCGTCTCAACGAAGTAGATGCGCCCGTTGCCGATACTGATCGTCGTGTTAATAATCAGTCCATCTCGGTATGTCCACAGTAATTTGCCGTCTTCTTTATCGACCGTGAATAGATAATCGCTCGTCACCAATTGCATATCCTGGTTCCAGAGGATATCGTCCGCTTCGTAACTGGTCTCGGTATAAGAGGCGCCTTTCCTTCGGCCGCTGCCGAATAAGGTGTCGCCCACATAGGCGAGATAGCTCCACTCCCGCGGCTCGGATTCGATCAGTTGGGGCATGTCATACGCGACGGTTCGCCGGCCCGTCTCAACGTCAAAGCCGAAACATTTATCTTCGGCGGCTAAGTACAACAGTCTCTCATCCACGGCCAGGTTGCTGGTATCGAGAAATACGCCGACCCGGCGGGAATTGGGCACCTCGATCTTCCATTCGAGCGTGCCGTTATAGGCGTCGACGGCATAGACCACGCAATCACCCGGCACGAAGAGCCGCCCGTCCTTAAAAAGGGGCGGCGGGTTGCGATGGTGGCGGTCGATCATGTCCCTCGGTCCGGGCTTGCCGTACCACTGCGGCGCCATCTGGCCTTTGATAAGGGTATCACCGCTGCACGCCGAGTTGCCCGGCTCGGCGTAGGTGTGCGTCCATTCACCGGCCCCCTCCAGCGCCGGGCGTTCGGTCCACGCCAGGGCTATGTCACCTGAGCGTTGTATAGTCCAGTCGACCAGCGAGGGGTGTCCCCATGTCTTTAATTTCTGCCGGTTGATCTTCTCTTTGGGTCCCACGAATGCAACCACGCCGCCGTAAGGTCTGAGTATCCTGAAGAGATCGCTCGCTGAGGCGGGAAGGTTGCCCGTATGAAGCGTTTCATTTGAGACAATGAGATTCGCAACGTACTGAGTAAAGGGCAGTGTGGTTGAATCTCCATGACGAATCGTCACTCTGCCGGCCAGGCCCGCGTAATCGATGGCCCGGCGCGCGGCGGCGACCTTGCCGGCATCGGCTTCGATTCCGACGATCTTCAAGTCGCTCCTTCGGGCCAGTTCGTACGCCAGCCGTCCCGTGCCGCAATCCAGCACGAGGGAGTAGCCTTTCGTGATCCCGGTTTGCTTGATGATTGATTCTGCCGCTTCGGCGTATCGTTTCGTCAAAGCATCGCGGGGATAGGGATTGGCCTGGACTTTGGCTTCCGCAAGTCTGGCACCATTATTCGAGCCGCTTCTAAAACAGTATATTCGCCCCTTATCCGTACTCGCTAAGAGTCCGCCGTTGACGACGCTCAAGCCGTACGCCTTGCCGTCCACGGGAGCGGTCCAGATCGTTTTGCCGTTGCTCGCGTCGATCGCCGCGATTGCGTCTTCACCGCCGAGGAAGAGGGTGTCACCCGCCATAATCATCGTATAAGGATATTGGCACGAAACGGTCCATCGGTAGCAGGCCTTCATCTGCTTCGACAACTCGCTCATCTGCGTTCCAAGGGTGCTCGCTTGTTTTTGCAATGGCTGTGCTTCGGCTGCATTCCTGCCGATCTTCCTGAGACGATCTCGAATCTTATTTTGCTGCTGGGCGAGTTGTGTCCGTTCTCTGGAAAGCTGTAGATACCGGCTGCGGTCGAAGCCCGAAAGTTGTTTCTCCGATTGCATATACGCCATCGAGCCGTTGACGAGCATCCGCAGACCGCCGAACATGGCGACTTTATTTCGTGTGTTCACATCCGCCGCGTCCAATTCTTTTTCGCGCCGGCCGGGTCCGGTGACAAGAACGTTTTCCGTCAGCAGGGCGAACGTGCCTCCGGCGCTGGGTAGCTCGCCGAGCACCCGGCCGTCCGCGCGGGCGAAGATGAACGGATTGGTTCGACCGGTCGGGACGTACAGCCGCTCGTCCGAAGCGAGCAGATATCCCTGGGGGGAGATATCGACTCGACTCTTCCATTGAACGGATCCGTCTTTGGGGCGAAGGGCAAATAAATACGATCCCTGGATCGGAAACAGCCCGGCGGTGAAATACAAATGATCTTCATCGACGAGTAAGCCGGTGCGTATCGGCCACATGGAGATCATTCGTTCGTTGCCGGGGATGATGCGTTCCATATCGGTTGCTCTGAGCTTCCAGAGGAGCGATCCGTCGTCGGCCGACAGGCAATACGCACACCCGTCATCGGAGCCGACGTACACTTTGCCGTTCGCGACGGAAGGCGCCAGCCGGACGGGCCCTTCCGTAAAGAACGACCAGCGTTCGTCGCCGGTCCGTGCGTCGAGGGCATAGACTTTGTCGTCGGCCGATGATCCGAAGAAGATCGTATCGCCGGCGCCCACGACGTGAAAGGCCCGGTCGTACGTAACCGTGGCTCTAAGGTTGAACGCGCGGTGCCAGAAATCCTGCCTGGCCGGCCCGGGCCATGCCGGCTGCGGAGCGTGCATGGCTTGATATCCCCAGCACGCGTTCAGCGGTAATGCCAGCTTCTCAGCCGTGACGCCGCTTCGTTGCCTGTCATGCATGTACGTGGGCCAATCCTCGGCTCTAACCCATTCGGCCCCGACAAGAATTGCCAAACATAGAACAAAGTGAGAAATGGACTTGATCATCGTACACCTCTGATATTAAAAACCTTCAGTCGTTAAGTCCAATGTATTGATTAGCATATCAAATTCAGGCCGGAGATGCCACTATATTACTTGCTGCACGACGATAGGTTTTGACCCGGCGGCCCTTGTTCGATACAATCGCTTGGACCCGTATAACATTAGAATGATTACTGACAAAGGAGTTGTGACCGATGGAATCCCGAACAGTCATGTCTAAAAAGCGTAACGTTTTGTTGTTTCCGGCCCTGATCATAGTTTATCTCAGTATGGTGACGCTTGTAGTCGCCAAGCCGCCTTCAATCCTGTCGGTTCGGGCGGATTCTTCTCAGGTTGGCCTTTACGAGAAGTTTGAACTGCGAATCGATCTTGAGGCGACCTACTCGAATCCTTTCGATCCGGAGCAGATCGACCTGAGTGCAGAATTCACCGCACCTTCCGGTAAGAAATGGACTATTTGGGGGTTCTACAATCCGTCCAGTTGGACGTCTCTGTGGATGGTGCGTTTTTCGCCGACGGAAGAAGGCGCCTGGCGCTACGTGGTTACGATCACCGATTCGGAAGGGACCGCCAAGAGTCGCCCCGGCCGGTTCACCGCTGTCGATTCTCTCCATCACGGTTTTATCACCATCGCTCCGAATCGGCGCTTTCTCCGCTACGACGACGGCACGTCCTATTATGGCGTCGGCTTATGGTATAACGACAGTTACGAGCAATTCAACGAGGGCCGGATTACCGAAGAAGGACTCGATAACTTAAAAAAGCGCGGAGCGAATTTCATTAGCTTCTTCCCGACGCCTTTGGAAACGATGGGGACCGGCCTGGGGCGCTACGACCAGAACCGGTGCGGCCGGATGGACCAGCTCTTCGAGTGGTGCGAGCAGCGCGACATCCATATTAGCTGGAATATCTGGTTCCATTCGTATATTTCGATGGCCGTTTGGGGCGGCGGCAATGCCCGGTATCGAAATAATCCCTATGTGCTCATCACGAGCGCCAAGGATTTCTTCGGCAGCGACGAGGCGTGGAAATACCAGGAGAAGCTCTACCGCTACATGATCGCCCGCTGGGGCTACAGCCGGGCGTTGTTCCTCTGGTTCACGGTCGATGAAATCAATGGTACCGAGGGATGGACCCAGGGCGGCGAGGCCATCGCCAATCAGTGGTCTCGCAAGATGGATAAATACTTCAACGAGCATGATCCGTACGGGCGGCCTACGACGGGAACGCAGAGCGGCGGCATCGGGCAATGGTGGCCCGAGGGGTATGAAATCTTCGATATCGCTTCGAGGGAGATTTACGAGGCCCAGGGCCATCCCATGCCCAAGAGCGGCAAGCTCGGCCCGAACGATGAAAGTCCGATCCAGCTCAGCTACCGCAACTACGCGACGCAGACGCAGAACCTCTGGAAAGGCTGGCACAAGCCCGCGATGATCGGCGAGTGCGGCTGGGACCATACCTATTACGAGCCGGGCATGCCGGGCTACCTCGCCATGTATCACAACGCCCTGTGGGTGAGTTTGATGAACGGTTTGTGTGCGACGCCGTTCTGGTGGTCCTACTCGGACTGGCTGAACGACAGTGTCGTCACGAACCAGATGCTCTACTTCTCGCAATTCGTCTCGAAAATTGACTTTGCGAACGAGAATTTCGAGCCGGCCGAGATCACCGCCGGTGATTGTGACGCCTGGGCGATGCGGTCCGGCGAGTTTGTGATCGGCTGGGTCGTCAACCCGCGGACCAGCGTCGCGAACGAATCCTTCACGATCTCCGCATTGCGTGACGGACCATACGACGTGCGATTATACCGAACCTGGCGCGGGCGATACATGGACAGTCAAACGGTCGAGTGTCGCGATGGCAAACTCACCTGCACCATCCCCGAACTCAAAACCACTCGCGGCCACGCCCAACACATCGGCAACGACATCGCCTTCAAAATCGTCCCGAAATGACAACAAGGTTGTGTCGGCGACTATACGACTCTCCGTTTCTTCGAGGGTTTAGGTTGTCGGCGAACCAGTTTGTCACCGTGTTGTTTCTGGGAATCGTAAACATGCTGAAGATATTTTTGAGTATCGTGATTGAATTCTTGTTCTATTTGCTGTCTGATTTTTCGGGTTTCTTCTACGATGATATCTTTCATTTCAGACCTCCATTAATTCTTCAGGCGTACAAATGATCGGAGTATCGAAACCCTTTTCGTCATTGATGGTTTCCACTATGGCTCTTACCCGGCCGGCAGTAATATGTGTGCAATTCCAACTAACCAAATAATCCATACCATGATAAACCGCGAGGGCCAGATGATATGAGTCGTTTCTGGCTTTATTGGGTATTTCCAGCGCCGTGAAGTACGTATCTGCGAGGGTTGCCACATCCGATATCATTTCAAGTACGCCGAATCCCTCAACTGCTGCAATTCGTCTTTGGACGGCTTGCGTATCGCCGCGGGAGATTTCATCAAAGACGATTTGTGATACATAGGGTTCAAATAGTGGGAGTGCTTTTTCCCACCATTCGAGAGTAATCTCCTGATGAGCTGCTGCAATTAAATCCCTGGTTCTCCGC
>Ga0180432_10011362_pt1 | contig 10497 bp, 7 predicted proteins | sample SS_ome_10_FD_132414 | JGI IMG/M metagenome (GOLD analysis project Ga0180432, IMG submission 132414) | Hypersaline lake sediment archaeal communities from the Salton Sea, California, USA - SS_1_MS_2 metaG | ecosystem: Environmental > Aquatic > Non-marine Saline and Alkaline > Hypersaline >...
CGACCCCGAGGCCATTACCTACGGAAATGTCGTGGTCTTGGCGGGCATGCCGTCGATCATCAAGAACGTGTTGTCGTCCATGCTCGGCTTTTTCCTTCCGAAATTCGGGTTCGGCGGCGCCATCGTCTCCATCATCGGGTCGTTACTCGGCGACTTGCTCGTCCCTCTGACAACGTTCGCTCTCTCTAGCGTGAGTCCGTGGATCCCTGCCGTGCTCATCGGCTCCGTTGTCCTTGGCACTGTCTGGGGTCTCCTGACCAGAGAACAGAGGAGGCCCATGAAGTTCATCGTCCTCTCGCGGCTGTTGCACCTGATGTTCACCTTTTCTGGGATTGGCGGTGGCACGTGGTTCCGCGAGATCGTGACGTCCAATTGGGCCAACTACACCCTCTTTGGCGTGCACACGTTCATGAAGATGGTTCTCGATATTCCCCCGAAAAAGAAGGTCGAGGTGGTCGAGGAGAGAGTTGCTGCGGTTGAGGAGCAGGTCGACGACCTGCGGGCCCAGATGGCCGTGATTCGGGTGCAGATGGCGGCCGTTCTCGGGGACGAGATTGCCTCGGACAGAGAAGAGGAGGACGAGGGAGAGGACACTGACGAATGGGACGACGACGACGACGACGGGTCCCCGAGGTCCATGATGCAGCAGTTGCGGAACCTTATGGTTCAGGTGCACCGCCTCGAGGAGCGCGCCCGTGTTAATGAGGCACGTGAGGAAGCCCAGGCTGCGAGAGACACGATGACCGAACAGCTGGTGCAGCCTCAGGGGTACCCACAGGGGGGGTACCAGGCCTTCGCCACGATGGTGCACGGAGAGCTCCCAGAAGCGAACCCGGTGTACCTCATCCCTGCTCCGCACTACCAGCCTCTTCCTTCTGCTGAAGACGTCAGACGGAGGCGGCGGGGTGGGAGGAGGAAGAAGAACATCCAGCAGAAGCTCATTGGGATGAACATTTCGCCTGGGGGCGCGAAGTTCCTGGAGCAGATGTTCACCGGGCTCGTGGTGCACGACACCATGTTCTCCGGAATCGCCCAGCGCGCGAAGCTCTCCTTTGTCAGGGACATGGACAAGTACGCCGCTTCGGTGGTGGAGGAGCCTCTGGCCAGCATCCGGAAAATGCCCTTCGGCAGGAAAGACAAGGAGTTCTTCGCGGACGCCACCGGCGTGGAGCTGAGCGACGATCTCACCCTCGTCGAAGAACAGGATCGGCCCGGCTATCTCAGAAGGGCCGCAGGAAGGGTCTCCTCCTTTCTGGGTTCGATCCGGGACGGCATGGTCGAGTTTGCGGAAATGATGGCCATGGGTGTTCCAGAGGAAGAGGACGACGAGGAGGTGGGTGCGGCCATCGGGGTTGTCTACCCTACTGGGTGGGGTCGAGGACGGCGAGCGAGGTGCTTCCGCCGCTGCGAGCGCATGTTCCCTCTCTGGTGGCAGTGGAGGATGCGCCGGATGTGCAGTAGACGGTGCAAGCAGAGAGTGAGGAGTAGGAGGCGGAGGCGGAGGAGGCGATGGTGAAAACGCAACTTATTCAGAACTATCTGTATCTTTCGAAACAATCATCCCTTTCTCTGACTCCAACATCTCTTGCATAATCTCGTCGTCGTCGTCTTCTTCTTCTCTGATACGCCTGCGCCACAGGACACCATGCAATGTCGGGCAGCACTCGCATTTTTTCTTGCTCTTTGTCTTGGCACCGCTTTGACAGGGGTCGACTCCGAACCCCATTGCGCCGGAAGAGTACTCGTATTCGTCGTCGTTGATCGGGGAGATGTCGGAGCGTGGGTGGAGACCGCTGCCCATCCTGCCGTGCACCGTTTTGCCGGGAGGGCCAATTCGTATACATAATGGAGTTTTCAGAGTCTCATTTATTGCGTAACCCTCCGATCGGCCTAATCTGTTGTTAAAGTAGATAAATGGCAGCCCTGCCACTCCGTCATACGACAAATGTCCGAGTCAGACGGCTGCTGCTTCCGCAGTTGTAAGGGGACCTATGTCCACAGAAGCCTCCAAATTAAAAAGCTGAAGGGCAGGTTTGATCGTGCCCTCCGCAGAAGAGATCCCGAGGCCGCGCACGCTGCTCTCGACGGGCTCGTTGCCATGGAGGGTCTGGGAAGAGGGCCGATACTGGCCGTTGTGAACCTCAAGGCGGGCCTCTACAAGCAGTGCGGGGACTACGAGAGCCAGTACCGGCTTCTGCAGGAGTACCTGCTCGACAAGCCAACCGGCGACCTTGACAGGAACGGGCTGCTCGTTGTGGCGGAGATGCGGAAGGCACGCGACGAGGCCGAGGCACATCTGTCTGGTCTGCGGAGGACGAGCTCTGACACGAAGCTCTACCTGGGGCAGGAGACCCAGAAGAGCTTAGCGGACATGAGCCTTCCCATGATGCGGTCCTCGTCGGACCAGGCCGTTCACTCCAGGAAAGGGTTCATGCCTCAGCGTGTCAATATTGTGGTCGGCAATTGGAGTACCGACGATGAGGATGAGGAGGAGGAGGAGGAGGGCTCCATGTAAACGCAAATTTTTCACAACACCATTTTTTTGTCCATCCCAGCCAACTTTCTCATGTCTGAGTCTCCGATTGCGAAGAACCGCGGTAAAATGGGCAAATCAATGTTCATTGTCAACTGCGCCATTCATTGTCGAGGCCCGACGATGAATGGCGGTGTTTCTCCGGTTAATCCACGCATAGTGACGAAGACGAAGTGCATTGGCCTGTACAGTCGGAAGCAGGAGGCAGAGAGTGCGATGACGTCAACTATAGAGAGACTTGTGGAGAAGCTCGCGCGACTTCCGGGGTCTCCAAAGAGGAAAGCCACCACCAATGGGAAGGAGGAGGTGTCCTGGTACTTCAAGGGGATGCCCTGGGCGAGGTGTTTGGGCACATACGGATTTTCCGTTGAAGAGGTCAGAGCAGGCGTCGCATGTGGTGACATCTACGATGAGACGCCTGCTCTGACACGTCTGCAAGGGTTAAGGGACAAAGGAGTCAGGACTAGCGCGACTGACGATGACGATGGCTATGACTGGTGACGATAGATTTTTTTTCCGTGGGTGTGATAATGAATGAGCTGCTTCTATTTCCCAATGTCTTTACGACACTCTTCACCACACAAAAAAAAGCCACATGTGGCTGACTCTCGCTCTTCTGGTCGGGATCGCGGCTTGTGTTCCGTCCGACGACCGCTACGGACAGTGGGGGTGGATCTCTGGAACGAACGCCCCGAACGCCCCGAGCTCCTACGTGACCACAGGGGACCTCAGACGCTACGACCCAGCCAACTCTCCTGGTGCGAGAGCGAAGCCGGCGTACGTGAGGTACCTCACGCCCCCGTTTTTCTTTAGCTTGTATGCGTACGGCGGGTACGGGTACGACACGAGCGGCACCCTCGGCCTGCTCAACGACATGATTGCTTACGACCCTGTGCTGGGCCAGTGGGCGCACATGTCTGGCAACAACCCGCTGTCCGGCACGGCCGACGTGCCACCGGCGATTTCGCCCCTCGAGCCCGGAGGTCGCATGGGCGCGTCGCTCACGCACAACGGGTTTGGAACAGAGCTCTTCCTCTTCGGCGGGGCGAGCACGTCGGGGGGAGCAGCCTGCTCCTCGCCGGACTACTTCTCCTGCGCCCCTCTCCTCTACAACACGCTGATGAAGTTCTTGATCGGTACCGGCGCGTGGTCGTACGAGGCAGGCTCGGTCACGCCGAACGACGCGTCGAATCCTGCCCTGCCGACCCCTCGTGCAGGGGCGGCTTCCTGGTACGCCCCAGCGGCTATCACGTGGGGCACGCTGATCTTCGGAGGCTGGGGCTTCCAGGCCGGCGGTGGGGGAGGTCCGTGGGCGCTGAACGACCTGTGGCTGTACGTCGGGGGCACGATGTACAACACCGGGCACGGGGGCACTGTGCCGAGTCTGGGGACAGCCTGGGACACCTACGACTCCGGAAACGTGCCGGGCAGCCGCTACGACTGCAGCACGTACTGGAATCCGGCGACGAATACGAACTTCGTGTACGGAGGCACATACATGCCCGGCATCCACTGGTCGGACCTATGGGAGTACGACTCGTCCCTGGGCCCCGCGATCCCCCCGTCGATGTTCTACAGGGAGGGGCAGTGGAGGCAGAGGTCTCCTGCCGCCCCCTCTCCGACGCCTGGCATCCCGGGCTTTCCAGGCCTGTCCCCGTATCCTACGAGCTACCCGGTTGGCGTCTACGGTCCTCTCCAGCCACCAGAGCGCTTCTTCGCACCGGTGGCGATCAATCCGAGCGGGACCTCGCTCTACATGTTCGGGGGCATGCAGGGGTCCTTTGCCTCGCCCACGTACTTTGGCGGGTTCTGGCAGTTCGACCTCGGCACGAACCTCTGGAGGCGCCTCGAGGGCGACGTCTCCCCCGGACCTGCGCTCTACGGGCCTCTCGGTGTCCACGGAGACACCTACCACCCCGGCGGGGAGGTCGGCATTGCCGGGTTCCTCTCTGACCCCGACGGCGCCTCGCCGGACGAGTTCTACGTGTTCTTCGGCTACCGCAACCCCTACACGAACGACGACTGGTCGTACCTCGTCCCTCCGTTCCTGTGCTACGGAGTGCCGCCCACATCGGCAGTGTGCTCCGGGCACGGCGAGTGTTTGGCAGAGGACACCTGCGACTGCGTGGACGGGTCTAGCGGCGCGGACTGCAGCGTCTCCTACGACTGCGCCGGCATTCCATCCTGGAACACGAGCTACGTCTGCAGCGGTCACGGCGAGTGTGTTGGGCATGATGACTGCCTTTGCGATCTCGGGTACACCGAGCAGTTCTGCGACGCCTGGATCTGCGACGGCCTTCTGGACACAGACCCGGGGGTCTGTGCCGGCCACGGAGTCTGCGAGTCCTACGAAAACTGCGTGTGCGACGCCGGCTACTACACCGACCTTGGCTGTGTCGGAATCTCCTGTGGCTGCTACGACTGCTACGGGGAGTCCTTTGTTTCTGCGGGCGTGTGTGGGGGTCACGGAAGCTGCTCCTTCCCGGACAACTGCGACTGCGACTCGGGCTGGGGCTTCACGGACGACTGCTCGTGGACATATTGCTTCGGCGTCAACTCGACTCTGCCCGAGGTTTGCAGCGGTCACGGAACGTGCACCTCCTTCGACACGTGCGACTGCGACGTCGGGTACACGGGCCCTCAGTGCAACGAGTTTGCGTGCGACGGAATACCGAGCACGAGCCCCACAGTCTGCGGCGGTCACGGAACGTGCACCTCCTTCGACACGTGCGACTGCGACACCGGCTACTTGGGCCCATGGTGCCAGCAGTGGGAGTGCGACGGAGTGGCGGGAGATTCTATGTCCGCTTGCAACTCCAACGGCATTTGCGTGGGGCCTGACCAGTGCGTTTGCTACTCAGGATACACTGGCGCGTTCTGCGACGACTGGGGCTGCCCCGGCTTCCCGTGCCAGGCAGCAGACGACTGTGCCCTTGTGGGCCGGACCGAGGAAGGGACGTGCTTCGCGCACGGAGAGTGCGTGGGTCCCAACACCTGTATTTGCCGCGCGGAAGAGGACCCGGATGTCTACAGCTTCTGGCAGTTCCGGCAGAACGAGGAGTTCCACCACTGCGAGGTGTGCCGCCCGAAGACGCCGACGCTGTACTGGGACGAGAAGCCGAGAGACGAGATTGTTGCAGACGTCTGGAGGGGGCGCAAGAACTGGTGGTATCCGACCGGCACTGGTAACGGCGACGACCTGTTTGCGACTCCGCCGGCGAGCACCGTGTTCGGTCCCTTCACCCCAAGCTTCCGCAACCTCGGGCAGGGAATTACGACGGTCATGAGCGGCACGGGCATCGACGAAGTCTTGGAGCTCTACGCCTACGACCGCGCGGAGTGGTCCGTTGGTTGGTTCCTGGAAGGCACAGACTTTAGTTGGCAGACCACTGGCGACGCGTTCAGTTGGCAAGCCGATGTCTTTGTCTCGTTCAGTGCCGACTTTCAGCACAAGCTCTCGTTCGGCATCAGTCATAACCCGACTCTTAGCTTTGTTCGCGGCCTGGCAGAGTTTGAGATCGAGTCGCCTGCTGCGTGTACGATCTACGGGTACAGGTTTTGGGACGTTGAGGTCGATCCGGCGGCCGTCCCTTATGGGAACCTCAAGGGTGAGATGTCCCACTCCCTGCGGAACATTTGGGCTGTTTCCACGTCGGAGCGCACGGATGCAGGAGGCCAGAGGATCAGGACGTACTTCAACGGGGAGCTGGTGGGAGACTGCGACCTGCCCTCGGCATCGGTTTTCATCGCTGGTCAAGGGCTCGACACAATGCGACTGTCGTTTGTCATTCTTCCGCAGGGAGTTGCGCTGGGGTCTGTCCAGTTTTCCTATCTGTTTGTGGGCAACCGAACGTACACGGTTGGCGAGGTGGCCGATGCCTGGTCAGCTTACGAAGAGGACTGGAATGACAACTTTCCTGACGGGCGGCTGCCGATGCTCTTCGCGCCGTACACGTGCTACGACAAGGGCTGCGACGACGAGTGCGTCTGCAGCGGTAACGGGTTCTGCCTCTGGCAGGACCACTGCGAGTGCTTCGAAAACTACATCGGCGACGAGTGCGAGACGCTCGACCTGAAGGGGTGCTTCGGCATCGACGAGACGGACGAGAGCGTGTGCAGTGGGCACGGCGACTGTGTGGACCACGACACGTGCGTTTGCGAGCTCGGGTGGAACGGGACGGTGTGCGAGCAGTATATTGCGTGCGACCGCGACTGTGGAGCGCACGGGTACTGCATCGAGGACGTGGAGTTCTGGCTGTACGGCTACGAGCGCTGCGACTGCGAGCAGGGCTGGTCCGGGCGCTGGTGCCAGCAGTACATCAACTGCAACCTCACGTACACGCCGGACGAGCAGTGCTTCCACTGGCTGCCGGTCGTTGCGTACCCCCTCCGAGAAGGCCTCGGCGAGACGGTGACGAGCGTGTACTACAGGGACCTGGCCACGCCCCCTCTTCCGCCCGACATCGACAACCTCGGTGTCGGACCGCAGGGCGTGTTCATCAACACCCCGCCCATTGGCGGCGGAGTCTTCGACATTGTGATGATCACGAACACCCCGGGCCAGGTCTTCGGCATCAGCTTCTGGGTGTCCGGCGTCGCTCCGAACCTGCCGGACGCGCATTTCACGTTTGGTGGGTCGATTGGCGTGGGCACCGACGTGCGATACACGAACGACCTCACCACCGGGTTCCGCGTGACCGTGGGGGGCGTCGACTACAGCGCTCCTTGGGTCATTCCCGGCTCGCCGAGTCCGGTGAGCATCATTGTCTCCGGAGTCGTCGGGCAGCCGCAGGTCGGGGTGTACATCGACGGGCTTCTCGCGACGCCGCTGGGCACGCCGGGCACGCCGATCCTCGTTGCGGGTGGCATCATTGCGATCACCGACATCCAGGGAGTGTACCGCGTGTCGAACGTCGCATACTGGCGCATTCCGTTCGAGGCGTCCTCTGTCGTAGCTCTGCACGCTGCCGGACCTCTGGCGCACATCTTCGATGCCCTGTTCACGGTGGGCACGTCGCCGATGTGCCACGGACTCCGGTGCGACGACCCTTCGGTGTGCAGCGGGAGGGGCGTGTGCGCGGCGAACGACGTCTGCGAGTGCTGTCCCGGTTTCCAGGGAGAGCTGGGGATGTGCGAGGAGTTCGCCGAGAGCTGCCCCGTCTGTCTCAACTGCTCGCTGGACTGCGGAGATCACGGGCAGTGCGCCACACGACCAGACTACGAGGAGGTGTGCGACTGCGACTGCGACGGGGAGTGCGACAGCCAGGGAGACTGGGGAGGCGAGTGGTGCGACATTCCCTATTGCCCGGACGGCTGCGACCAAGGCACGTGCGTGCCCGGAGGCTGCCTGTGCGACGAGGGGTGGTTCACGAAGAACTGCAGTCTAAGGGAGTGCGAGAACGGAACGATTTTTGACGAGGAGCTCTGGGCGTGCCGGGAGCCGGTCTGCTACGGCCTTAGGGCCAGTCAGACGGGAGTGTGTGGGTGGCGGTACGTGAGGCCCTGCCCCGAGTGCGGGACTGGCTGTGTCGGAGGGTTTTCGAGAGGGAGGTGCGTGGACGACGACGTGTGCCTGTGTTACTGCGGGTGGAAGGGCGAGGACTGCAGCGAGGAGATGTGCCACGCCGAGCTGATGGAGTGCATGCCTGAATCGTGAGTCAATGAAAAGACGATTGTTTCCGCACATTTTGATGATTGTGGAGCTGATTGTGTTTTCGCGGTTGTGTATGAAAATCTGAAACGGTTATACATTCATGAGCCACACAACCCACATCATCACCAGTCCAACTCCGGCCCCCAGCGCTCCGCTCGTGACGATGGACCCGGGATCGTCCCCGCCTGTCGAGTTCGTACTGTTGTGCACCCCGTCTTCGTCCCATGCCTCGACCGTGGTGATCATGTTCGAGACGTTGGCACAGGCGTGCCTTCTGTCAGCCCCGGCAAACTCGCCGCACTGCCAGACGAACAGGTCGTCGCATAGTGCGTCCACATTCGCACTGATGTAGTGCAGGTCCGTGCAGTTCTCGCCAGTCGACGAGAACCAGTAGTCGACGTAATGCGGATGCACCTCGTCCCACGGAAGCTCGCTGTTCTCGAAGATGGCGTGCACGCTCACATTACTCGCGTCGCAGGATCCGTACGACATGCTCATCGCGGCAGCGCTGAGAGGACAGCCTCCAGCGACGCACGTGGGTCGGTCGGCGCAGGGTTCAAACAGGGCCTCCTCCTCGGAAACGTGGTAGACCGCCGTGCAAGGAATGCCCGCTTGGCGGTACAGGCAGAAGCAGCTCATGTTGCCGGTAAACGGGTACAGAATCACGACTTCCACGTCATCTTGCTCGAGCGGCACACACCCAACGCCGCCCTTCGGCCGGACTTCGGCGAGGAAGAACGGGTCACCGCACACGATGAATGGGACAAACAGAATAAGACACAGAACGTTGCCAAACATGATGATGAGAAGGAAAAGTTCAAACGTAAGTTTTTTTCCTCGGTGTTGTGTCTGGTCAGCTGGTCGGACAAATATGTGTCACCACTTGTTGTGACCGAACGTGGGCGGTCCTCGGGAAAAATGTCAACTGTTGTTGATGTGAAGAAATATGATTTTGACATGAATTGCTTGTTTCACAAAAACCTCTTCATTAGTCTGTAGTTTGTACCATTTTCACTTTCCCGCAAAAGAACGAACAAACACTTTCGCGAAAAGGTAGCCTGATCGACGTCAGGATAGCGCACTGGCACCTCTTCATGGCAATAAAACTGTAGGTGTAATTGGTAAACTCGCGCACTAAGTCTTGCATAGTCTTCATCTCATGGAAGGACCGCCACGAATCCTCGTTGTCGATTTGCACACAGTGAATGCGTCTGCAGTTGCATTCCTTGCACTCGTTACCGTCAACGTCGTAGTGGGTGGGTTGAGTCTTGTACAACGGGTTGCGCCAGCACACACGGCCCGTTGCGTCTGTCTGCACCAGTTTCACCCCTCCGTTGCGAAACACGACTGAGTGTGTTTCTCGCTCATACTTGAACCAGTTATTCTGTTTCTTGCTGAGCAGGTTGCCCATTGGGTTTTTCCTGGCGTGGTCAGCTGGTCGGACAAATATGTGTCACCACTTGTTGTGACCGAAGGTGGGCGGGACATCGGGAAAAATGTCAACTGTTGTTGATGTGAAGAAAGAGGAAGACGATGGTACGGAGCCATTCGCCATGAAGTGGCTGATTCTTATAATTATATGGGCAGTCTGCGTTTGGTCCCTTTGGTGCTTGTAAACCACTTAATGACATTACATCCAGTGGTTCCTTTTCGCCACCTCTTCCAGCTCACTCGGCCTTGGGCAGTGGTCGTACAGCACGGCCTGGTCAACAGGGATCTCAACAAGCCTTGGCGCCTTCTTCTTCGTCAACGTTCGGAGCTGGTGCGTCTCAAAGTCGCACAGGTTCCCGAGCTCCTCGAGCAGGGCCATCATCCCTTGGTCGTCCCTGTGAATGTACTTCCGCATCACCACAAACTCCTTCAAGTTGCGGACGTGCTTCAGCGCGATCCTCCGTGCCCTCGGAATCTCCCTGGCAATCTCCTCGGACTCGGTACGCATCACGAGAACCCGAACCCCAAGTGCCACTCGGCGACTCATGGTCAGCTGGTCGGACAAATATTTGTGGTGACAAGAAATATATGGTGACACCACACGTGTCACTGAGTCAAGGTCGAGAAAGCGTGATCATGGAACAGGGCCAGAGTCGGCAATACTTCGTTGTCTCCCCCAATGGAGACGTCGAGGGTGCGATGAGCATCACGTTCACGCCTGCCCGTCTCGCTGGGGGCAGAATCTACACGAGCAACCCGTCTGGCGTAATCGACATCCTCATGACGCTCACGAAGGACGACGAGTTCGCAAGGGCGATCGGAAAGCGGTTCATCAAGGACCACAGGGTGTCGGGGAAGACACTGAGCGAGTCCGTACGGA
>Ga0180432_10011364_pt1 | contig 10496 bp, 9 predicted proteins | sample SS_ome_10_FD_132414 | JGI IMG/M metagenome (GOLD analysis project Ga0180432, IMG submission 132414) | Hypersaline lake sediment archaeal communities from the Salton Sea, California, USA - SS_1_MS_2 metaG | ecosystem: Environmental > Aquatic > Non-marine Saline and Alkaline > Hypersaline >...
GCCTCAACGGGTTCGTCTGGCTGATGCCGATCGCGGCGATCATCGCGGCGATCGGGGTGGCTCGTCGGGAACACACCGAGCTGCCGATTCACGACCGGCAAACCGACGTCATCGTCGGAGTTCTCGGTTTGGTGTTCGCAGTGCTGCTGCAAACGATTCTGCTGCAACGGTATTCGGAGTATTTCTTTCTGTTGCGGATCGACCTGGCAGCCATGTGGTTCTTCGTCGTATCGTCCTCGGTGGTGCTGTTCGGCCTGCGTCCGGTGATCCGGTTCGGCTGGGTGTGGATGCTGCTGTTGATGACGTTCCCGGCCGGCTACCAACTGGCAGTCATCTTGTTCGGCGGCAACCGCGCGTCGGCGGGACTGGCCGAACTGGTGGTGGCGGCAGCGGCGACGGCGGTGGCGGTCGGCCGCAGCCGCAACCGCGCCGCGGTGGGGGCGATGGGGGCCCTGCTGGTCGGGCTGGCGGCGCTGACGGTGATGGTGGTTGTCACCCCGGAGGCGCCGCTGCTCGCCTTCCAGTTGGTACCCGCGTCGCTGTCCATGGTGCTGGTGGGGGTGGGGTTGTTCTACTACGCCCGCCGGGGCCGTGCCAAGTACGTCCTGGGACGAACCCTCGAGCCCCTGGCCGCCCGCCAGGTCTGGGCCGGAGCGGCACTGGTCCTGGCGGTCGCCGCCGTGCTCTCCCTGGCGAAACTGCCCGAGTTGCCCCGGCCTCCCACCTCGGTGCCGGGGATGACCTTCGGCCGCCCGCTGGCCGCCCCGACAGGGTGGCACCAAACCGGGGAAAGCGACTTCAAATGGGTGAAACGGATCTACGGCCGCAACGCCAATCTGATCCGGCAGGAATTCGTCGCCGACAAGGGCAACCCGTTGTGGGACAAACAGGCCGATCCCCGAGCCGTGGTCGTGGACAGCACCAGCACCGGCCGGCCGTTCACTCTGAAGGTCTACCCCGCGAAGGTGCTCTACGACGAGGGCACCAGCCGCTTCAGCGACCCGGTGCCCATCGACCTGGGCAGCGGGGTCGTCGGATCCCTGGTCACCGTCGTCGACGATAAGCGTTTGCTGACCCACAATCTGCTGACCTGGAATTGGACCAACGGTAAATCCGCGCAGCGGGTCATGGTGGCCGCCGTCGACGATCACGATGCGCCGGAGGTCTTTCCCGAGCCCACCGGCGGGCTGAACGCGACGTTGCGCACCCTGGTCTCGGTGTTCTTCCGCGGCAACCAGGCGACCTGGGACAGTGACCCGACCTTCAAGGACCGCGCCATGCTCACCGAGTTCGGCCGCGGGCTGGTCGAGGCTCAAATGCGCCAGTTGGATTCGCCGACATGACCGCCGTCATCGGCGAAGCCGATCAGCAACGCGCGCTCGACCGGGCCGTCAACCGACTCCGGGACGAGGACCCGACCCGTTCGGCGTCGGTCTCGGTGGTGGGCTGGCAGCGGGCAGTCCTCTGGGTGCTGCTGACCATCACCATCGGCTTCGCAATCCTGGATCCGCTACAAACCGCCATCGTCCTGATCGGACTGTCCACCCTGGCCTATGTGCTCACCATGATCGACCGGGTGCTGATCTTCCGGCAGGGACTGGCCTACCGCGCCATCGTCATCTCCGACGAGGAGGCCCGGTCCATTCCGGATTCCCGGCTGCCGCCCTACACCATCCTGGTGCCTGCCTACGGTGAACCCGAGGTGGTCGGCGACCTGCTCGACGCGATGGGCCGGTTGGAGTACCCGGTGGACAAACTGCAGGTGCTGCTGCTGCTGGAGGCCGACGACGAGGAGACCATCGCGGCCGCGGCGAGCTGCGAATCTGCCGAATCCATCACCATCGTGCTGGTGCCGCCGGCCGATCCGCGCACCAAGCCCAAAGCCTGCAATTACGGGTTGGAGTTTGCCACCGGCGATTTCGTCACCATCTATGACGCCGAGGACCTGCCCGAGCCGCTGCAGTTGCGCCGCACGGTGGTCGCGTTCGATAAGTCGCCGCCCGATGTGGTGTGCATCCAATCCAAGCTGGCGTATCACAACTCCCACCAGAACATCCTGACCGGATGGTTCACCGCGGAATACAACCTGTGGTTCGGCTATCTGCTGCCCGGCATGATGCGGAGCAAATCGCCGATCCCGTTGGGCGGCACCTCGAATCATCTGCGCCGCGGCGTACTGGAGGACATCGGCGCCTGGGATCCCTTCAACGTGACCGAGGACGCCGACCTGGGCCTGCGCATCCACGCCCTCGGATACCGGACCGCCGTGTTGGACTCGGTGACACTGGAGGAGGCCAATAGCGACCCGATCAACTGGATTCGGCAGCGCTCCCGCTGGTACAAGGGTTATCTGCAGACCTGGCTGGTGCATATCCGCCGGCCGGTCGAGATGTGGCGCTCGGTGGGGCCACGGTCATTCCTGCGGCTGACCCTGATCCTGGCCGGGACGCCGATCATCGCCGTGCTCAATCTGCTGTTCTGGTTCATCACCATCCTGTGGTTCCTGGGCCAGCCGGCCTACGTCGGCGCGGTGTTCCCATGGTTCGTGTACTTCCCGGCCCTGGTCGCCCTGATCCTGGGCAACGGAATCACGCTGTACATGAACCTGCTCGCCCTGCGCGAGGATGACCGCGCCGACCTGATCGTGGCGGGGCTGACTGTGCCGGCCTTCTTCGTGCTGATGAGCGTTGCCGCCGCCAAAGGGTTGTATCAGCTGATCCGCAATCCCTCCTACTGGGAGAAGACCTTCCACGGCCTTACCAGCCGGCCGGAGGCCGATCCGGCAACCGGCCCGTGAGGCGACTGTCCGAACGGCGGTTGAAGACCCTGTTCTTCGCCGTGTCGGCCGCCGTCTACATCGCGGTCGGGTACTGGCTGCAGGTTCGGCACGGATTCATCCTCGGCGATTCACTCGCGCGGGTCGCGGCCAGTCAGAGCGCGCTGTTCAGCCGTGAGCCCCACCTGGCCGCGATCGGATTCATCTTCACCCCGCTGACGGCCCTGGTCCAACTGCCGCTCATTGCGCTCAGCCCGCTGTGGCCGGCGTTGACGGAGCGGGCCTTCGCCGCATCCGTCATGTCGGCGATCTTCATGGCCGGCGCCGTGGTCCAGATCCTCTCGATGGGCATCGACCGCGGCCTGCCCCGATGGTTCGGGGTCGGTGTCGCGACACTGTTCGCCATACACCCGATGATCGTGTTCTACGGCTCCAACGGGATGAGCGAGGCGCCGTTCATCTTCTTCATGACCTGGGCGGTGCGGCGGCTGCTGCTGTGGATGGTCGACGACGACGTACACCATCTGATCGTTGCCGGCGGGATCGCCATGGGCCTGGCCTACCTCACCCGATACGACGCGCTGGCCTGTATCGCCGCGGCTGGGGCGTTGGTGGCGATCACCACCTACCGGCGTGCCTCGAGCCCGCCGCGGGTCCGCCGGGCAATACTTGACCTGGTGATCATCAGCGGCCCTGGGTCGCTGGCGTTCGTGGGCTGGGCGATCGCCAGCTGGCTCATCACCGGCGAGGGTTTTGCCCAGTTCACCTCCGAATACGGCAATAAGGCCATCCTGGAACAATCCGGCGCCACCGCACCGGGGCTGTTTCCCGGCCTGGGCTTCGCCATCGTCTGCACACTGCTGCTGGCGCCCACCCTGATTCCGCTCGGCGCGTGGGCCGGCTTCCTCCGCTGGCGCCGGCCGCGGATGTCCATGCTGGTTCCGCCGGTGGTCATCTTCGGCGCGGCGCTGGCCTTCCAGGCGCTCACCTTCGCCGTCGGCGGGACGTTCGCGTTCCTGCGGTTCTTCATCGTCGCCATCCCGTTCGCCGCCACGCTGGCGTTGCTGGCCGTCCCGGACGGGGCGTTCGTCGCCGCGGTCCGCCCCGGCCGGCATGCGTTGGGGCCGTCGTCGGTTCCCTCGACCCGCAGCGTGGGCGGCCGCCCCGCCTATCCCGCGGTGGTCGCGCTGTTCGCGGTCAGCGTGGCGGTGGCCGGCTGGGGGATGAGCCTGCCGCATTACGCGCCGCAGGAGTACGCGTTGGGGGCTGTCCTCAACCCCGACCCGGATAGCGTCAGCCCGAGGAAGTCCGTCGAACACCGGATCGCCCGGACCTTCTCCACTGAGCGGCAACTCGCCCGCTACCTCGACGAGCTCGATCTCCCCCCGAGCTCGGTGCTGGCCGACACCGTCTACGGCTTCGCCGTCATTGCCGCCTCCCACAAACCCAAGACGTTCGTGCTGCCCTCGGATCCGGATTTCGTCCGCATCCTCAACGACCCGTCGGCGCGCGGCGCGAAGTACCTGCTGGCCGTCCCGGCGACCGGGCGCGGCATCTCAGACACCCTCAACAAGCGCTACCCGACGCTGTACGACGACGGCGCCGAGATCGCCACCTTGGAACTCGAGGTCCCCAATGACGGCGACGCGCAGCCGAACTGGCGTCTCTACCGGGTCAACGAACCGGTCCCGGTTGCGTAGCGCCGCTCGACGCGTCAGTCACGGCGATCCGGTCACGGCCCCCAGATCAGCAGGTCTTGCATGCCGTTGTTCATGGTGACCGTGGTGGGAGATGCCCCGGTGACGTCGAAGTGGATCTTGCCGGTCGACGTTTCGCCCTGCGGGATGGTGGCCCCGCTGATATTCACCGGGCTGGCGACCTGCCACAGCACCCGGTAGGCATCCTGGTTGGGCGCGACCGCGTTGAACTGTGAGATAGCGGGCGTGACCGGTCCCTGTACCGCCTTGACGGTGGCGGTTGCCTCCCAGAGCTTTCCGGCGACCTGATAGCCCGGCATGACATCCGAGCTCGGTTTGAGACCGCTGACTTTCCAGCTCAGCTGGACCTGCCCGACCGAGTCGGTCATGGTCAGCGTCTGGCCCAGCTTGCCGGTGACCGGCGCAGCAGCCGACGCGGCGGGCGCGGCGGCGAATCCCAGCGCCACGGTCATTGCGGCTGCCGTGACGGTCTTGATGGCGGTTGTTTTCACAGTTCCTCCAGTGGGTAGTCGTGAGATCTAGCACGCCTTACACCTGCTTGATTTTAGTAGCCGTTCGGCCGGGCTTTCAAACCAATCCGGCGCGCAGGCGGGTAGCGTCGGGCGGCGTGACAACCGAGTCCAGCGGTAGAAGCAGCGGCAACGACAGCGGCAAGTTCGGCGGCAAAATCGCACTGGACATCCGGGACTCCGAACCCGACTGGGGCCCGTTCACCGCTCCGACGGCACCGCCGGACGCCCCCAATGTCCTCTACCTGGTTTGGGATGACGTCGGGATAGCCACCTGGGACTGTTTCGGCGGTCTGGTGGAGATGCCCGCCATGACCCGCATCGCCGACAGCGGCGTGCGACTCTCCCAGTTCCACACCACCGCGCTGTGCTCACCGACCCGGGCCTCGCTGCTGACCGGTCGCAACGCCACGTCGGTGGGGATGGCCATCGTCGAGGAGTTCACCGAGGGCTTTCCCGGGATCAGCGGCCGTATCCCCGATGACAGCGCGCTGATCTCCGAAGTGCTCGCTGAGCGGGGTTACAACACCTACTGCGTCGGCAAGTGGCACATGACGCCGATCGAGGAGGCCAACCTGGCCGCCTCCCGGCGGCACTGGCCGCTGTCGCGGGGCTTCGAGCGGTTCTACGGATTCATGGGCGGCGAAACCGACCAGTGGTACCCGGAACTCGTCTACGACGGCCACCCCGTCGAGGCGCCCGCCACCCCGGAGCAGGGCTACCACCTGTCGAAGGATCTCGCCGACAAGACCATCGAGTTCATTCGTGACTCCAAGGTCGTCGCGCCCGACAAGCCGTGGTTCTCCTACCTCTGCCCGGGCGCCGGGCACGCTCCGCACCATGTCTTCAAGGAATGGGCCGACCGCTACGCGGGCCGTTTCGATATGGGCTACGAGCGCTACCGCGAGATCGTGCTGGCCAATCAGAAGGACATGGGGATCGTTCCGCCCGACACCGAATTGTCCGCGGTCAACCCCTATGCCGGCGTCACCGGTCCCGAGGGGCAGCCGTGGCCGGAGCAGGACACGGTGCGGCCGTGGGAGTCACTGTCGGGGGAGGAGAAGCGGTTGTTCTCCCGGATGGCCGAGGTGTTCGCCGGCTTTCTGTCCTATACCGACGCCCAGATCGGTCGGGTGCTGGACTATCTGGAGGAATCCGGCCAGTTGGACAACACCATCATCGTGGTGATCTCCGATAACGGTGCCAGTGGTGAGGGCGGACCGAACGGCACCGTCAACGAGACGAAGTTCTTCAACGGCTACATCGACACCGTCGAGGAGGGTATGCGGTTCTACGACGAACTCGGCGGACCGCAGACCTACAACCACTACCCGATCGGCTGGGCGATGGCGTTCAACACGCCCTACAAGCTCTACAAGCGCTACGCCTCACACGAAGGCGGGATCGCGGACACCGCTATCATCTCCTGGCCCAACGGAATTCGCGCTCACGGCGAGATCCGCGACAACTATGTCAACGTCTGCGATGTCACCCCGACCGTCTACGACCTGCTGGGCATAACGCCGCCGGAGACGGTGAAAGCTGTCCCGCAGAAACCCTTGGAGGGAGTGAGTTTCAAAGCAGCCCTTGATGATCCGGATGCCGAGACCGGCAAAACCACCCAGTTCTACACCATGCTGGGAACCCGGGGCATCTGGCACGAGGGCTGGTTCGCCGGCACCGTTCATGCCGCAGCGCCATCGGGTTGGTCGCACTTCGAGGACGATCGCTGGGAGCTGTTCCGAATCGAAGATGATCGAAGTCAATGTCACGACGTTGCCGCCGAGCATCCCGAGAAACTGGCCGAATTGCAGGCCCTGTGGTTTGCCGAGGCGGATAAGTACAACGGTCTGCCGCTGGCCGACCTGAGCATCCTGGAACTTATCGGCCGCCAGCGGCCCACACTGGCCGGTGACCGCGCCAGCTACGTGTACTACCCGCACACCGCCGTCGTCCCGACCGGGGCGTGTGTGAACATCATGGGCCGGTCCTTCTCGGTGCTCGCCGAGGTCACGGTGGACACCCCCGACGTCGAGGGGGTGCTGCTCAAGCAGGGCGCCGGCCATGGTGGCTACGTCTTGTTCATCGCCGAGGGCCGGTTGCATTTCGTCTACAACTTCTTCGGCGAGATCGAGCAGAAAGTGTCCTCGCCCGATCCGCTACCGGTGGGCGCGCACACCGTCGGCGTCGGCTGGGCGCGGACCGGCACGGTCGAGGGCAGCCACACCCCGGTGGGCGAGGCGACGCTGTATGTCGACGGGACCGCGGTCGCCAGCCTGGCCGGGGTGCGGGCGCATCCGACGATCTTCGGGCTCGCCGGCGGCGGGGTCAGCGTCGGCCGGAACCTCGGCCAGCCCGTTTCGCAGTCCTACCCGGCGCCGTTCGCCTTCACCGGCGGCAGTATCGCCCGGGTGGTGGTGGATGTCTCCGGGACGCCCTACGTCGACGCCGAGCGGCAACTGGCCATAGCGTTCGCCAAAGACTGACCGGGCGCCGAATCGTGCCTGATGCCTGCCTGACCACGCTGGTTGAACTGCCCGGCGGCTCCTTCCGGATGGGCTCGACGAGCTTCTACCCCGAGGAAGCGCCGATTCACACCGCGACGGTGGCTCCGTTCGCCGTTGAGCGCCACCCGGTGACCAACGCCCACTTCGCCGAGTTCGTAGCCGCCACCGGCTACGTCACCGTCGCCGAACGGCCACTGGACCCGGCGCTGTACCCGGGCGTGGCCGAAGCCGACCTGTTGCCCGGAGCCTTGGTGTTCCGCGCCACGCCCGGCCCGGTGAACCTCGACGACTGGCGGCAGTGGTGGGACTGGGCCCCCGGCGCTCACTGGCACGCACCGTTCGGGGCCGGTACCGATCTCGTCGGCAGGGACCAACATCCCGTGGTTCAGATCGCCTATCCCGACGCCGCGGCCTACGCGGCCTGGGCCGGTCGCCGACTGCCGACCGAGGCGGAGTTCGAATACGCCGCCCACGGCGGTACCGACACCGCCTACCCGTGGGGAGAGCAGCCGCGGTTGGACGGGGCGCTGATGGCCAACACCTGGCAGGGACGGTTCCCGTACCGCAACGACGGCGCGCTGGGTTGGGTGGGCACCTCGCCGGTGGGCGTCTTTCCGCCCAACGGGTTCGGCCTGGTGGACATGATCGGCAACGTATGGGAGTGGACCACCACCCGGTATTCCGGCCATCACGTGCCGGGTGCCCCGAGCAGCGCGTGCTGTCCGATCCCCGCCGAACCCGACCCCGCCGTCATTCAGGCGCTCAAGGGCGGATCTCACCTGTGCGCCCCGGAGTACTGCCACCGATTCCGCCCGGCCGCCCGCTCCCCGCAATCCCAGGACAGCTCCACCACCCATATCGGCTTCCGCTGCGTGGTCAGTCGCTGATTTGGCCGAAGTGGGCTCCTCGCCTAGTATCGGGGGGTTGCCTCGGGCAGACCTCGGCCGACTCAGGTTTGGCCCTGCGTGCCCTGCGGCGACGAAGACCACGCACGACGAGTCGGCTGCTGCTGCTTGCGCAGGTGCTGTTTCGCGTGCACAACCGAGGGAGTTCTGGTGATTCAGCAGGAATCGCGGCTCAAGGTTGCCGATAACACCGGCGCCAAGGAGATTTTGTGCATCCGAGTGCTCGGCGGCTCGGCGCGGCGCTATGCCGGCATCGGCGACATCATCGTGGCGACCGTCAAGGACGCGATTCCGGGCGGCAACGTCAAGCGCGGTGATGTGGTCAAGGCCGTGGTGGTGCGCACCGTCAAGGAGCGTCGCCGCCCGGACGGCAGCTACATCAAGTTCGACGAGAACGCGGCGGTCATCATCAAGCCCGACAACGATCCGCGCGGTACCCGCATTTTCGGACCGGTCGGACGCGAACTGCGCGACAAGCGCTTCATGAAGATCGTCTCGCTGGCCCCGGAGGTGCTGTAGATGAAGGTCCACAAGGGCGACACCGTGCTGGTCATCGCCGGCAAGGACAAGGGCGCCAAGGGCAAGGTCCTCAAGTCCTACCCGGACCGTAATCGCGTCCTCGTCGAGGGCGTGAACCGGATCAAGAAGCACACCGCGCAGTCGGCTAACGAGCGTGGTGCCTCCTCCGGCGGCATCGTCACCCAGGAGGCGCCGATCCATGTCTCCAACGTGATGGTGGTCGACTCCGACGGCACGCCCACCCGGATCGGCTACCGCCTCGACGAGGAGTCCGGCAAGCGGGTTCGTATCTCCAAGCGCAACGGCAAGGACATCAAGGCATGACCTCTGTGGAAGAAAAAGTGCAGCCGCGGCTCAAGCAGCGCTACCGCAGCGAGATCCGCGACGCGCTGAACAAAGAGTTCGACTACGCCAACGTGATGCAGATCCCCGGCGTGGTCAAGGTCGTCGTCAACATGGGTGTCGGCGACGCCGCCCGGGACGCCAAGCTGATAAACGGGGCCGTCAAAGATCTGTCGCTGATCACCGGCCAGAAACCGGAGATTCGCAAGGCCACCAAGTCCATCGCCCAGTTCAAGCTGCGCGAGGGTATGCCGATTGGCGCCCGGGTCACCCTGCGCGGCGATCGGATGTGGGAGTTCCTGGACCGGCTGGTCTCGATCGCGCTGCCACGTATCCGCGACTTCCGGGGGTTGAGCCCCAAGCAGTTCGATGGCCACGGCAACTACACCTTCGGACTGGCCGAGCAGTCGGTGTTCCACGAGATCGACGTGGATTCCATCGACCGGCCGCGCGGAATGGATATCACCGTCGTCACCTCGGCGACCAACAACGACGAGGGGCGGGCGTTGTTGCGGGCCCTCGGCTTCCCGTTCAAGGAGAAGTGAGCAATGGCAAAGAAGGCACTGGTCAACAAGGCCAACAAGAAGCCCAAGTTCGCGGTGCGGGCCTACACCCGCTGTAACAGGTGCGGGCGACCGCATGCCGTCTACCGCAAATTCGGTCTGTGCCGAATCTGCCTGCGCGAGATGGCCCACGCCGGCGAACTGCCGGGTGTGCAGAAGTCCAGCTGGTAACCCCGATTCTTTCAAAAAAGGTGCGCAGCAGGCCCCCACGGGAATTGACCCGGACCGGGAACCGCTGCGAGGAAGGTAGACAGGCCCAGTCATGATCGCGATGACGACGATGCTGAGCGTAGCGAAGAAGAGGAGCAGCGCTCGATGACGATGACGGACCCAATTGCGGACTTCTTGACACGTCTGCGCAACGCCAACTCGGCGTACCACGAGGAAGTGACCCTGCCGCACTCGAAGGTCAAGGCGAACATGGCCGAGATCCTTAAGCGCGAGGGCTACATCACCGACTACCGCACCGAGGAGGCGCGGGTGGGCAAGGCCCTGGTGGTCAAGCTCAAGTACGGGCCTAACCGGGAGCGCAGCCTCGCCGGTCTGCGCCGGGTTTCCAAGCCGGGCCTGCGGGTCTACGCGAAATCCACCAAGCTGCCCCGGGTGCTCGGCGGGTTGGGCGTGGCGATCATCTCCACGTCCTCCGGCCTGAGAACC
>Ga0180432_10011365_pt1 | contig 10496 bp, 7 predicted proteins | sample SS_ome_10_FD_132414 | JGI IMG/M metagenome (GOLD analysis project Ga0180432, IMG submission 132414) | Hypersaline lake sediment archaeal communities from the Salton Sea, California, USA - SS_1_MS_2 metaG | ecosystem: Environmental > Aquatic > Non-marine Saline and Alkaline > Hypersaline >...
GCCCGCGCTGGATCGCGGCCATGCAGATCGGATAGTGCGTCGCGTGCGTGGTGACGACCGCGACGGCGTCCAGTTCGTCGAGCGTCATTAGCTCGCGGTAGTCAGTGAAGACGTGGGGCACATCGAATTTCCGCGCCATCGCCTCGACGTTCTCGCGGTTGGGGCTGCAAACCGCGACCAGCTCCGCGCGCGGATGGCTCTTGACGCCCGGCGCGTGAACGACGTCGGCCCAGCGGCCCGTCCCGACGATGCCGACCTTGATCTTCTCAGCGCCGGGCATCCATGCCTCCTTGGCGGGCTGGGTGGTCAGGCGTTGTCACCTCTTCCAGGACCTGGCGATAGTAGGCGTAGTTTTCGAACGGCACGTCGGTCCGCACGCGCCCGTCGGCCAGGGGTACGTAGCCGCCCTGGGCCAGCAACGGGGGGACCTTCGTGGTGATCTCTCGACGGATGGCGGGTTTGTCCAGCAGAAGGACGTCCAGGTCGATCCCGCCGATCAGGCCCACGTCGCGCCCGAACTCGCGGCGCAGGTCGGCGTAGTCCATGGTCTTGAGGTAGGCCTCGCACGCCCACAGGCAGTTGAACCCGGCCTTCAGGATGCTTGGCACGAGCAGCCGTCCGTTGGCGTACGTCACGAGGCAGATCGTCTGGACCCCATGCCGCCGCAACGCCTCCAGCGCGGGCTGGTAGCTGGCGAGCGCAAAATCCTCGTACGTCGACGGGGAGACCAGTGGGCCGCCGGCGCCCCCGATCGGCTCGGAGAACGACGCGAAGTCGATCTCCACGTCCCCCAGCACGCGGTCAACCAACCGCGCCGCGAACTCGCCCCAGATCTCCATGATCTCATGGACCAGTGTCGGCGAGTCCATGACCAGATACAGCACCTCCAGGAACCGGGGCCAATCCCGTACACCCATCGAAAGAAAAAAGCCGCGATGGACGAGCAGCTCCAGCACGTAGTCGCGGTCTCGCCACGCCTCGACCTGCGCGTCCCAGTCATCCCCGAAGCGTCCCGGATCCTCCGGGTCGAGCCGGCGGCGCAGGTCATCGAGGTCTCGTCGAGACGTCGGCCACTTGTTCAGTTCGGGCATGGGTTCGATGTTGATGGGGATCCGCTCGCGCCGGTCGGTGTGGAACATCTCAGCCAGGTCCGCGTCCGCCGGCAGCCCCTGCTCGTGCCACCGCGCCAGGACGTCGTCCCTCAGGCCCTCCTCGAAGTACGGCACACGGTCCGGGGTCCCATAGCGCATGGTTTCCCGGAACCGTTCACGAGCGTTCATTCGCTTCGACCACCCGGACTGTCGACTTGCAGGCGTTGCCTACTTGACCTCCGACATCTTGACCGCGCGACGCGCCTTGGCGGCGATCAGGGCGGCCTCCAGCACGCGCTGCGTCTCGTAGGCGTCGGCGAAATCAGGGATCGGCACGACGGGCTTCTTGCCGGCCAGCACCCGCATGATGTCCGCCGCCTGGTTCACGAACGTGTGCTCGTACCCCAGGATGTGCGCATCGGGCCACCAGGCGTCCACGTACGGATGGTTGCCCGCGGAGGTGCACATGATCTTCGTCCAGCCGCGGACCTTGGGATCGGCCGTGCAGTCCAAATACTCCAGGTAGTTCATGTCCTCGAACCTGAACCGGATCGACCCCTTCTCTCCGTGTACCTCGATCCCGTTCTGGTTCTGGTATCCCATGGCCAGCCGCGACGACTCGAAACTGGCCACCGCGCCCTTCTTGAACCTGGCCAGGAACAGCACGGCGTCGTCCACGTCGACCTTGCCCTTCCTGCGGCTACCCCGCGACCCGCCGGCGATGCCACCGGCCGACGCCGCCGACGGGATCGTCCGCGCCTTGACGAACGTCTCGGCGATCGCGCCGGTGATCTCCGTGATCTCGTCGCCGGTGATGAACCGGGCCATGTCGATGATGTGGGCGTTCAGGTCGCCGTGGGCGCCGCTGCCGGCCAGCTTCTTCTTGAACCGCCACAACAGGGGGGTGTCCGGGCCGCCCCAGTCTTGCAGATAGATACACCGCACGTGGAAGATCCGCCCGATCTTGCCCGATTTGGCCAACTGGTGTGCCAGCGCGACGGCCGGGCACCGGCGGTAGTTGTACCAGACGAACGTAGTCGCCTTGGCCTTCTTGGCGGCCTCGACCATCTTCCGCGCGTCCTTCAGCGTACCGGCGATCGGCTTTTCGGTCCCGACCGGCTTGCCCGCCTTGAGCGCCTCCATCGCCACCGGCATGTGCATGTAGTTCGGCGTGACGATGTCGACGTAGTCGATCGCCTTGTCGTGGACCACCTTCTTCCAGTCGTCCGACCAATGGTGCCACCCCCAGCGCTTTGCGAAGACCTTCGGGTTCTCCTCGGTCTGTCCGAAGCTCGTGTGCATCACCGGGACCCTGGGCAACTTGGTGAAGAACTTCGCGACGTTGAGATAGGCGTTACTGTGGGTCCGCCCCATGAAACCCTGACCGATCAGAGCGATGTTGCATGCCTTGGCCATCGTACGTACCTCCTTCTGCGAACTTGGGTTGTCTGAAAGGTGCCGCTATCCTACGGCCCGTGGCAGGGCCGGGCAACCCCAAACCGATGCTTCTCGGCGATGTCCCGGCCGTCGGGGCGGCGCCTCAAATGACGGGTTCGCCGGTTGAACCTGGCTGGCTTCCGGGTACGATATAGATAGAGGGGGCTTGGGTGACACCGCAAGCGGGGCCCTGCCGCGCCGGCTGATTCCGGTGCGAAGGGTCCGAACATGACGGAAAGGCAGGACGATGACCCGACGAGCGCTGTGCATCATGATGGCCGTACTGGCCTTGACCGGGGGGCTGGGGTGCATGGAGCAACCGTTCCTGACGGACGTGCTGGGTTTCCTTCCCGGTCCGTCGCCGAGCCTGGTCCAACAGGCCGCGCTGACCGATCAGCTCCTTGGGATGGGAGGCGATCCGAACATCCTGTTGGGTCTTGCCGGATCAGGCGACCAGACCGGTACGGATACGACGTCCTCGGGCACCGGTGGGGGCGAGGACTGCCCCGAAGGCCAGGTCTGGGTCGGCACCGTCACAGTGGGGGGCGTCACGATAACCATTAACCAGTGCGTCTCCGAAGACCAGGCCGCCCAGTACGGTCTATGATGAGCGGGCAACGGAACCGCAGCCGATCCGGCTGAACGATCACGCAGCCACAAGGTGTGAGGCCGCTATACCGGCCGCTCTCCCGCCGATACAACTGGATGACCACTCGTCCCCAAAGCGCAGGGCCGGCTGTGCCGGTCAGTTTCTTGCCGATACAATCAGCCCGGCGCGCCCGTCCCTACAGCGCGTCAATACTGGCCGAAACGCTGCCAAGGAGACCGTCGCATGCCTCGACCGACCACCGAAGCCAAACTCATCGAAGCCATGTCCGAGATGGACATCATCGATGCCCACGAACACCTCGGACCGGAACAGGAGCGACTCGACACCCGGGTCGACGCGCTACAACTGTTTAGCCACTACTGCCGGACCGACCTGATCTGCGCGGGCATGACGCCCGAGCAATACGACAGCCTGACCGACGTGTCGATTCGACTGGAGCAGCGGTGGGCGGCGTTCCGACCGTTCCTGCCCCACATCCGGCATTGCAGCTATGCGCGACCGGCCTTCGAGGCCGCCCGCGAGTTCTACGGGTTCGACGACGTCAACGACGACACCTACCAGGCGCTCAGCGAGCGCATGGGGGTCGACAACACGCCCGGCATCTATCGCCGGATCCTTCGAGACAGATGCCGCATCCGGACCGCCCTGACCCAGTGCGGTCGGATCGTCTCGGACGGCGGCCTGCTGACGTCGCTGCTGCACATGGGGACGTACGCGGACGTCGAGTCGGCCGAGCAGATCGAGCAGCGTGCGGCCGAGCTGTGCACGACGGTGACCGCCCTCGAGGACTACGTCGAGGTCGTCCGCAAGGGCCTGACCCAGTGGAAGGATGAGGGCGTGGTCGGGATCAAGATGGCGTCCACGCCGGCCTGCGAGCCCGCCAAGGACGAACGGGCGGCGGCACGCGCGTTCGCCCTGATCCGCAGCGGCATCGACGTCGAACCGGATACCAAGGCCACGCTATCCAACTACCTGATGCACGAGATGCTCGACATGTGCGCTGAGCTGGACCTCGTGGTGGCCGTCCACATGGGCATGTGGGGCGACTTCAGAACGCTCGATCCACAGTGGATGATCGCGGTCCTACCGCAGCATCCCGACACGCGCTTCGACCTGTATCACATGGGCATGCCCTGGGTCCGCGTGGCCGGCGTGATCGGCAAGAACAATCCCAACGCCTGGATGAACCTGTGCTGGACGCACATCATCTCACCTCGGATGACCGTCAGCGCGCTGGACGAGTACATCGACCTGGTGCCGCTCAACAAGATCATCGGCTTCGGGGGTGACTACTCGTCGCGGTGCGTGGAGAAGGTCTTCGGGCACCTGAAGATGGCGCGCGAGAACATCGCCGAGGTCTTGGCCCGACGCATCGACCGCGGGCAGATGGGGTTCGACCAGGCCGTCGAGATCTGCCGCCTGTGGTTGTACGAGACGCCCAAGCAGGTCTATAGACTGAAGGTGTGACGACGTACCGGGCTCAGTCCCCGACCGGCGCGCCGGTCTGCGCCTGGCGGCCGAGGAACCACTCCATCCGGACCTTCAGGTCATCCGCGGCCAGGTAAAGCGCGGGGACGATGACGAGCGTCATGGTAGTGCTGAAGGCCAGGCCCCAGCAAATGGCCGCCGCGAACGGCGACCAGATCTTGCTGTACCCCCCCAGGCCGAATGCCATCGGCAGCAGACCGGCCATCGTCGTCAACGTCGTCAGCACGATCGGGCGGGCGCGGACGTGACACGATCGTCGCAGCGCCTCGACGATGGGGGTCCCAGTGACCCGCTCCTGGTTGACGAAGTCGATCAGCACGAGCGAGTCGTTCACCGCGATGCCGAACAACCCGATCATGGCGATGGCGGTCACGACGCTGAATGGATAGCCGTTGACGATCAGGCCCACTATCATCCCAACCGCGGCGAACAGGATGGCCGTGATCACCACGAGCGGTTGGAGGTAGCTGCGGAACTGGGTGGCCAGGATGAGGTACATGACCATGATGCCGATCGTGGCCGCCCAGCGGAGGCTTCGGAAACTGCGATGCGTCTCCTCGAACTGCCCGCCCGCCAGCAGTTCCAACCCCTCGTAGCGATCCTCCAGCGATTTGAATCGCGCCAAGACCGCATTGTTGACGTGGGTCCCGTCGGTGATTTCCGTGTCGACGTCGGCGGTGACGAAGACGGCCCGCTTGCCGCCGAAGTGTCTCAACAGGGCGTACCCCTGGCCCATGGTCAGGTCGGCCACGTCCCGGAGCTTGACCATCGCGCCGGTGGGCGTCTTGATGTCCACGTCGCTGAGGTCCTCGATCCGTCGGCGGTACCGGTCCTGATACATCACGCGGACGTGGACGTCTTCGTCGTAGCGCGGGTCCTTGAAGGTCGAGACGACCAGCCCATCGTTCGCCGCCCGAAGCGCGACGGCCACGTCATAGAACGTCAGCCCCAACTCGCTGGCCACCTCCTCCTTCAGCTTGAACCGAACCTGCCGGTGCCCGAGCTTGAGGTCGTCGTCGATGCCCATCACGCCAGGCATCGAGGCCAGATAAGCCTTGATTTCGTCGGCGATCTGACGGCAGACCCGGTAGTCGCGGTACTCGATCCGAATGGCGACCGGGCTGCCGAGCGGCGGACCCGACTGCGCCGGCCACAACCGGAGCGATTCCACCTCCGTGTCGCCGATGGTGGCCAGGTGTTCGCGGAGGGCGCGGTCGACCCGCCGGACGACGGCCTCCGGCGTCCGCTGGGACTCCTCGGTCTGCGTCAGCTCCAGCCACGCCTGGGCGACGTTGGGCAATCGCGTCACCCGACCGTTGTCGTCGAACTGCAGACCCAGCGCGAAGTGATAGCTGCGGATGGTGTCCGGGACGAACCGGTCCAGCACGGGTGTCAGGTTTTGCACGACGCGGCCGGTCTGTTCAACGCCCGCCGTGGGGCGCGTGACGATGTCCGCCATGAAGATCGGGAAATCCTGCGGAAACAACTCGATGATGAGGAGCTTGCGCGCCTGGTACGCGGTGACCGACGCGGCCACCAGCATGGCCAGGAACAGGTATCGCCACCGCAGCACGAGATTCAACGTCGCGTCGTAGGCGGCCAGCGCCCGCAGGCTCAGCCGGCGGAGCCTGCCCGGCCGGGCGTCGCGGCCGGCGCCGTTTGACGTCTGCGGTGATCCGGGCACGTCGCTCGCGCCGGTGGTCCCGTGGAACCGGTGGCCCTTGCCCCGTCGCGGACCCCAGTGCAGGTAGTGCGCCGGCAGGACGATCAGGCACTCGAACAGTGAGGCCAGCAGCGCGACCGTCACCGTTTTGGGCACGATAGCGAAGAACCTGCCCAGCACGCCGGTCATAATCAACAGGGGCAAGAAGGCCGCCACCGTCGTCGCGGCCGACGCGCACACCGGCCACATGACCTGGTCCGTCCCGTCGGTGATGGCTTGACGCAGTGGTTTGCCACGCTCGATGTGCCGGTAGATGTTCTCCAGCACGACAATGGCGTCGTCCACGATCATCCCGCTGACCAACACCAGCGAAAAGACGCTGACCACGTTGATGCTGACCTCGATCAGGTACATGAACAGAAAAGCGCACAGGAACGAGAACGGCACGCCGATGATGGCGAGGATCGAGTTGCGCGCGCCGATGAACATCCACAGTGTGCAGAACACCAGGATCAGCCCGACCAGGAGGTTGCGTTTCAGGACGCTGAGCCGGTCCCTGATCATCGTGGTGTTGTCGGTGGCCACGGCCAGCTCGATACCGGGCGGCACGCGCTTGCGCCACACCTCAAGCCGTTCAACCACGCGATTGCGGACCTTCATCGAGTCGCCGTTGCGCTGTTTGGCCACGTTGAGGATGTAGCAGGGGTGTTCCCGGTAGAGCGTGCCGAACAGCTTGCGCTCGAACCCATGCTCGATCTTGGCGACGTCGCCGAGCCGCACATGGGCGCCGGTCGGGCTCTTGCGGATGACGATCCGCGCCAATTGCTGGGCCTGTTCGACGTCGCCGATCGCCCGGATCGTCAGTTCGTCCGGGCCAAGCTCGAGCGTGCCGGCAGGGACGTTGCGATTGCTCTGAGAGATGACCGCGCCGACCTCGGCCGGGGTCAATCCGTATTTCTCGAGCAACGGCTTGTCGAGCAGGACGTGGATCTCCCGATCCCGCGCGCTGATGTTGACCACCCTGGCGACGCCGTCCAGGCGCGCCAGGTCGTCGCGCAGTTCGCGTGCGATCTGACGAAACACCCGCTCGCCGTGGCCGGTCTCGTCCGCGACGACCACCTGGAGGATGGGGAAGACCTCATCCAGGGTCATGCGGGTCAGGTAGGGCCCCTCGACGTCTTTGGGTAGGTCGGTGACCCGGTCGAGCCGTTCGCGGAGGTCCTGGAAGGCGGCCTCCAGCTCCTCCGCGTTCATGTGCTCGTTCCACTTGATGATGAGGCGTGAGACGTCCGGATGGCTCTTGCTCGTCAGGCGTGCGATGCCTGCCAGGTCTTCGACCTCGTCTTCGATTCGCTTGGTGATGAGCCGTTCGACCTCCTCGGCCGAGGCTCCCCACCAGTGCGTGTCCACCACGGCCTGGTCGAGGTTGGCGTTGGGGTAGACGTCCACCGGTAAGACCGCATACACGAGCACTCCCGCGACCACGAAGCCGATGAACAGCAGGTTCACGAGCACGACCTGATTGATGCTGAACTTAGCTAGCGACATGGTTGGGTCCGGAACGGGTCTGCCGAGCGCACGAGGGCGCGGGTCTGTGCGGCGGTCGCGCCCGTCGTTGGACGACGGAGCGCGATCATGGCGTCGCGTCGAGCGGGGTTTGCTTCACGCCGACGGCCAGGCCCTCGGGGTCTCGCGGCCTGATAGGTTGTCCGTCTCGGAGCTGCTCGGCCGCGGTGGTCACGACCTGGACGCCGGGCTTCAGGCCGGCGACGATCTGGACCTCGCCGGACCGGCCGGGCAGGTTGCGGGTCTCGATCCGCGCCAGCCGCGCCGTCATGGCGTGCTCCCCGGTCCGTTGGGCCAGATAGCAGTACTCCGCGCCGTACCGCTCGACGACGGCCTCTCGCGGCAGCATCAAGACGTTGTCGCGCCGACCGGCCGGCAGCACGCACCGACAGAACATCCCCGCCATCAGCCGATCGCGCCGGTTCGCCACGTGCAGCTCGACGGGGAACTTCCTGCTCGTCGGGTTCGCCCGAGGTCCGATGCGAACCACCGTCGCCTCGTAGGCGTCGTCGGGCATGGCGTCGGCGTAGACGGTGGCCTTCGTTTTCGGCCGGATCAGCACCGCCTCCTGGCCGCTTAGCTCGACCACGAGCTTGAACTTGTCGACGCGAATGACTTCGCACACCGGTTGCGCCGGCCGGACGTATTCACCCGCCTCGACGCCCACCATGGCGACGATCCCGTCGATGGGCGAGGCGATGGCGCATCGTTTGAGGCGTTCGTCGGCCTCTTCGAGGTGCGCCTTGGCCAGGGACAGGTCCGCGTCCGCCGCGTCCATCTTGCTGACGGCCGCCGCCAGCGCGGCGTTGGCCATCCGCATCCGCGCCTCGCACTGACGCTTGCGGGTCGCGATGCGATCGACCTCGACCGGGACGGCGTGGCCCTGCTTGGCGAGGCGTTCGATTCGCTGGAACTCGTTGATGGCGTTTTGCTGAGCGGCCTCGGCCTCGGCCACCTGGGCGCGGGCCGTATCGAGCCCCGCCTTGGCCTGGCGCTGCTGCTCGCAGGCCGATTGCACCTGCGCCGTGAGCTGCTTGACCGTTAGCCGACGGAAGGTCGTATCGAGCTCCAACAGGCTCTGCCCCTTGCGGACGGCCCGGCCCTCATCGACGTGCCTGGCGACGACGCGGCCGTCGACCTCCGCGTGGACGGTCACCGCCTCGAAGGCCCGCAGGAAACCGCGGACGTTGAAGTCCACCGATACCGACCTCGGCTGGATCTGGGCGACGCTGACGGCCATTGGCTGGACGCCTCCCGGGCCGGTGGGCGCACGGTCGCGCGCATCCGTCACCTTCTTGACGTACGCGGCGCCAACCAGGCAGGCCACGATCACGCCACCGCCCACCGCCACGGCAACCAGATTAACCCGCCTACGCGCCATATCGCGGCCCGTCCTCAACAGGGATCCCGCGGCATCCGGAACCTGCATTCTAGCTACATCGGTTGTTGATTGCGAGCATATGCGGCACCATTCGTGTAGGATAAGTCCAGGCCCCAGCCCCCCACCTATTCATCGGCAGATTGGACGATCAGAGTTTGGTGGAGAATTCCCTCGAACGCTCGTTCATCAAAGAGGCGACGTCCGGTAGAGACGACCGTAGAATGTGTCCATCGCGCCACTTGGCTGGTCGTCGGACGAGGTACAGAGGACTGGTTATCCCCAAGACCCAAGCAGAAAGGAGCGAGTGCCATGACGCTGGTTGCCTCAACCATGCTGGAACTCGGGACGCAGGCACCTCATTTTGAGCTTCCCGAGGTGGTTGCCGGCCGGACGATCACGACGCAGACCGCCGCCGGCACGAAGGGGCTGCTGGTCATGTTCATCTGCCGGCACTGCCCGTACGTCAAGCACGTCCAGGAAGCGCTGGCCGCCATCGGCAGCGACTACGAGGGCAAGGGTATCGGCATCGTCGCGATCAGCTCGAACGACGTGGCCGACTACCCGGATGACGCGCCGGATCGGCTCAAGCCCATGGCGGAAGCGCTCGGTTTTGCGTTCCCGTTTTGCTATGACGAGACGCAGGAGGTGGCCAGGGCGTACACGGCCGCCTGCACGCCCGACTTCTTCCTGTTCGACGCGGATTTGAAGCTGGTCTACAGGGGGCAGCTCGACGACAGCCGGCCCGGGAACGACAGGCCCGTGACCGGGAAGGACCTGCGGGCCGCCCTCGACGCCGTTCTCGAGGGCCACCCGGTCGATCCCGACCAGAAGCCCAGCGCCGGCTGCAACATCAAGTGGAAACCGGGCAACGAACCACCCTACTTCACCACGTAGGGGGGTCCGCGTGCCTCCGCGCGTTGAACCCGGCCTGCCAGGGTCCTTTGCGAGGTCATGGCAGGTGTCGCTACGCGCTACCGTGTCCTACAGCCGGTCCGACGGAAGCGGTCCGTATCGCGGATCCCACCGTGCTTGATTTCCTGCTGCGCTCCCATACACTCTGATCCTCACGGGTTTGGCTGATAGGAGGCACGATAGGCCATGGAGACGACCCCCCTCGGGCGGACGGACATTGAGGTCACGCGGATCTGCATCGGCTGTTGGCAGGCCGCGGGCTGGGCAACGTCGGACGACGAGCGATTCGTCCCCACCGTGCGGCACGCGCTGGACTCGGGCCTGAATTTCCTGGACACCGCTGCTGCC
>Ga0180432_10011366_pt1 | contig 10496 bp, 9 predicted proteins | sample SS_ome_10_FD_132414 | JGI IMG/M metagenome (GOLD analysis project Ga0180432, IMG submission 132414) | Hypersaline lake sediment archaeal communities from the Salton Sea, California, USA - SS_1_MS_2 metaG | ecosystem: Environmental > Aquatic > Non-marine Saline and Alkaline > Hypersaline >...
GACCACCATCGAACGCCGTGACGTGGGCCCGCACGATGTGCGATTCGACATCCACTTCGCCGGGATCTGCCACTCCGACATCCACACCGTGCGCGCGGAGTGGGGTCAGCCGAGCTACCCGGTCGTTCCCGGCCACGAAATCGCCGGCATCGTCACCGAAATCGGTTCTGATGTAACGAAATTCAAGGTAGGTGACCACGTCGGTGTGGGGTGTTTCGTCGACTCCTGCCGCGAGTGCAAGAACTGCCGGGCGGGGCTGGAGCAGTACTGCACCGGCGGCGGGATGACCGGGACCTACAACGCGGTCGGCCGTGACGGAAAGCCCACCTACGGCGGCTACAGCGGCAGCATCGTCGTCGACGAGAACTACGTGCTGCGCATACCGGAGGCGCTGGGCCTGGACGCCGCAGCGCCGCTGCTGTGCGCGGGCATCACCACGTATTCGCCTTTGCGGCACTGGAAGGTGGGTCCGGGGACGCGCCTGGGCGTGGTGGGCCTGGGCGGCCTGGGCCACATGGCGGTCAAGCTCGGGGCGGCGATGGGCGCGGAGGTCACGGTGCTCTCACAGTCGCTGAAGAAGATGGAGGACGGTCTGCGCCTGGGCGCCTCGCATTACTACGCGACGGCCGACCGGGCCACGTTCAGGGAATTGCGCAATTCTTTCGACGTCATCCTCAACACCGTCTCGGCGGATCTCGACCTCGGCCGGTTCCTGGGCATGCTGGACCTCGACGGGGTGTTCGTCGAACTCGGCCTTCCGGAGAACCCTCTGGTGGTGCCGTCCTTCGCGCTGCTGGGGATGCGGCGCAGCATCACCGGTTCGGCCATCGGCGGAATCCCCGAGACCCAGGAGATGCTGGACTACTGCGCCGAGCACCACGTCGCACCCGAGATCGAGGTCATCGAGCCGGACTACATTAATGAGGCCTACGAGCGGGTGATCGCCAGCGACGTCCGCTACCGGTTTGTGATCGACACTGAGTCGCTACGCGAAGCGTAGGGACGAAGTGGCGAGTCCGACCCCAAACACTGAGTCGCTACGCGAAGCGTAGGGACGAAGTGGAGAATCCGGCCCCAAACACTGAGTCGCTACGCGAAGCGTAGGGACGAAGTGGAGAATCCGACCCCAGACACTGAGTCGCTACGCGAAGCGTAGGGACGGCCGCGCGGGGCGCTTCACTCCTCGCCGAACGCCTCCAGCGGCCAGCCCGCGGCGGCCAGCCTTGCCGCGACCCGACGGATGTTCTCCGGCCCGCCGTCGTGGTGGGCGACACCTTCGATGAACCGCTCGATCTCGTCGCGGTCGATCCTGTGCCCGGACTCCGCGTGGGATTCCTCCTCGGCGATCTCGCGCACGACCTCGGCCAGTTGCTCGTCGGTCAGCGGGGTGTTTCGCAGCAGCGACAGCAGAGGCACCCGGTCCGGCCCCGGCACACCATCGGGATAGCCGGCCCGAAGCCACTCGAGGACCTTGTGCGCGAGGCTCTTGGCGGTCACGCCGATCAGTGTCTCTGTCGCCGTCGGGCTACGCCAGCCCGGACCCCAGGGTTCGCACCTGGTTCACCCCGCGTTCACTGAGCAGGGCCTCTAGAAGTCCCAGTCCTCGTCCTCGGTGACCACGGCCTTGCCGATGACGTAGCTCGAGCCCGACCCGGAGAAGAAGTCGTGGTTCTCGTCGGCGTTGGGACTCAGCGCCGAGAGGATGGCAGGGTTGACGTCGGTCTCGTCGCGGGGGAACAGCGCCTCGTAGCCGAGATTCATCAGCGCCTTGTTGGCGTTGTAGCGCAGGAACTTCTTGACGTCCTCGGTCAGGTTCACCTGGTCATAGAGATCCTGGGTGTACTCCACCTCGTTGTCGTAGAGCTCGAAGAGCAGCTCGTAGGTGTAGTCCTTGAGTTCGGCGCGCCGGACCTCATCCTGCTCGGCCAGGCCGCGCTGGAACTTGTAGCCGATGTAGTAGCCGTGCACGGCCTCGTCGCGGATGATCAGCCGGATCATGTCGGCGGTGTTGGTCAGCTTTGCCCGGCTCGACCAGTACATCGGCAGGTAGAAGCCGGAATAGAACAGGAAACTCTCCAGCAGCGTGGAGGCTACCTTGCGCTTGAGTGGGTCGTCACCGCGGTAGTAGTCCATCACGATATGGGCCTTGCGCTGCAGATTCGGGTTCTCCTCCGACCAGCGGAACGCATCGTCGATATCGGCTGTGGAGCACAGCGTGGAGAAGATCGAGCTGTAGCTCTTTGCGTGCACCGACTCCATGAACGCGATGTTGGTCAGCACCGCCTGCTCGTGCGGGGTGACGGCATCGGGGATCAGGCTGACCGCGCCGACCGTGCCCTGGATGGTGTCCAGCAGGGTGAGCCCGGTGAACGCCCTCATGGTGAGCTGCTTCTCGGAGTCGCTGAGGGTGTTCCACGACGGGATGTCGTTGGACACCGGAACCTTCTCGGGCAACCAGAAGTTGCCGGTCAACCGGTCCCAGACCTCGGCGTCCTTCTCGTCGGTAACCCGGTTCCAGTTGATCGCCGACGCCCGGTCGATCAGCTTGATTCCTTCGCTCACCGCGAACCCCATTTCGACACAGGAAGGCCGGGTCTCCGGCCGCGTCCCGAACACTACCCCTGGGGTCGGACAAGCCGGTGAAACACAACGTGTTGTGTCTCGGCGTGTCGGAACTCCCGGCCGCGGAGAAGGCCGCGGTCCGGCCGCGCGGCGCTCGGCCCCGGCATCGACGGTGGGCTAGCATCTAACGGTACCGACCAGCGACCCAAGCGAGCCGAAGACTGTGACCCAGCGATACGACGTGGTGATTGCCGGTGGCGGGCCGTCGGGTTCGGCCGCCGCCTGGCAGGCCGCGCAGACCGGGGCCAACGTGCTCGTCCTCGACAAGGCGGCGTTCCCGCGGGACAAGCCCTGCGGCGACGGCCTCACGGCCCGTGCGGTGAGCTACCTGCAGAAGATCGGCCTGGCCGACGAGGTGGCGCAGTTCCACCGGGTCAACCGGGTGACGGTCTTCAGCCCGTCGCGCTGGGAGCTGTCCTTCCCGAAGCGGCCCGGGATGCCCGACCACGGTCACACCGTGAGCCGCACCGTCCTGGACACCATGCTGATCGAGCACGCCGGAAAGGCCGGCGCGGTGGTCCGCCAGGGCGCCGAGGTCAGCGAGCCCATCCTCGACGAGCGGGGCCGGGTTACCGGCGTTGCCCTCAAAGGCGGGGAGAAGGTGTACGGCGACGCCGTCATCGCCGCCGACGGCGCCTACTCCCCCATCAAGCGGGCACTCAAACTCGACTCGCAGTACAACGGCTATTCGGCGATCGCCATCCGGTCCGAGATGGACGCCGACGTCACCGACTCCGACAGCCTGGACATCTACCTCAAGTTGCAGTTCCAGGGCGACCAACTGCCCGGCTACGGCTGGGTGTTCCCGATGGGCGGGGGCCGACTGAACATCGGCCTTGGCTACGTCAACAGCTACAAGAACTGGCAGTCCATCAACGCCACGCAGTTCCTCGGCGAGTTCCTGCGCACGCTGCCGCCGGAGTGGAAGCTGCCGTCCATCGAGGAGTTGAAGAAGAACAAGAGCGTGCGGGCCTGGCGGCTGCCGATGGGCTTCACCGCGTGGCCCCCGTGGCGTCCCGGCGTCCTGTTCGCCGGTGATTCTCTCGGGGCGGGCAAGCCGGCGTCCGGTGCCGGGATCTCCAAGGCTCTGGAGTCCGGCTTGGCCGCGGGCGAGTGCGCACTGGCCGCGCTTGAGAACGGCGGGCCGGACGACTTCACCAACTACGCCCAGCGTATGGAGGCCGCTTGGGGCACCGAGTACCGGCGTGGCCGCTACTTCCACAAACTGCTGGGCTACCCGGCGGTGGCGGGAGCGGGTATCAAGCTGATCGACAATGCCCGGTTCCGGGATGCGCTGCTGCGCTCGCTGTACAAGAAGGCGCAGGGACCGCTGCACAAGGTGCTCTGAGCGCCCCGGGATTGCCCGACGCCCCGCCGGGGCGGATATTTCGGCAGCGTCCGTGTCGGCACCCGCGGCCATACTGGGTCCCGTGCCGAAGATCACCGCCGTTGCAGGCGACATCACCGAGCAGCGGGTCGACGCGATTGTCAACGCCGCCAACGCCGCCATGCGCGGTGGCGGTGGCGTGGACGGCGCGATCCACCGGGTGGGTGGCCCGGCGATCCTTCGCGACTGCGTGCACAGGTTCCCCGACGGACTGGCCACCGGAGACGCCGGCTGGACGACCGCAGGCGATCTGCCTGCCCGGTGGGTCATTCACACGGTCGGCCCGAACTACAACGCGGGCCAAAGGGACCGCTCGTTGCTGGAGTCCTGCTACCGCCGGGCGTTGGACGTCGCTGACGAAATCGGCGCCCGCACGGTCGCCTTCCCGCTGATCAGTTCCGGCATCTTCGGCTGGCCGAGCTGGGACGCGATCGAGGCCGCAGTCGAAACCATCGCCGGCGCCGAGACGCGAGTCGAGGAGGTTCGACTGGTCACCCTCGACTCCGAGATGCACCGGGACGTGCTCGCGGCGTTGGCGGAATGGACTCCGCTGCGCATTCTGCAGGGAGTCAGGTTCCTGCACCAGCACGGTTACCACCGGTTGCGTGTTCTTCCGGGACTGAGTCCATCGGGAATGTCGTGGCGTATCGCTATCACCAACGCCGACAACCTGAATCACGACTGGGATGACCCACGTGTCATCGACCGCGGTTCGGCTCTGCGCTATACGACCGGCCAACGCGCCGCATTCGCCGGCGGTGAGGTCACGGTGGCATCCACACCCGAGGCGGTCGGCGAACTCATCCTGAACGCGCTGCCCGAGACGACCGCGAACGAGGACGATCCCGACTACGTGTCCTGGTTCGCAGAGCTCGTGGATCTGTGCGAGCTGTCCAAGTCCTTACCCGTCGCCTACGCCGACTTGTTCGACGCGAGCGGGGGATGGAAGCTGGGTAGCGGCGCCAGGTATCCACTCCCGCCGGATCCGCCGAGCGTCACGCCGCGAAGGCCGGAGTGAAAGCACCATGGCCACCTGGGCTAGACGGCCGGATGGGAGCCATCGGCGCCCTCAGCGGTCGCGTTGTGCGGGTGGCGACGGCGGTAGGCCCACTCGAGAACGAACGAGAGAACGATCATCACCACCATCGAGACCGCGCTGGCGGGTGCCGACCTGGTCAAGTCGACGATCAGCAACGTGAAGAGCGCCATGTTGATCACCACCGCGGAGACCAGCACCCAGAGCTTGGCGCCGGTCTTGGCGCGAATGCGGATGTGACCCAGAGTGATCGCCGCGTAGACGAGAAGGAAGCCCAGGGACGCCATCTGGCCGACGACCGACAGCGGGAAGGCGACCACGAGCAGCGACACGATGCCCGCCGAGAACAGCAGCGCCACCGACACACGGTTGAGAACGATTCGCCCGAGGAACGCCGAGACCTCGCGCTCTTTGGCGAGGTGACCGGCGACGTTGGAGGCGGCGAAGATCGTGGCGTTCACCGCCGCGGCAGTGGCGAGCAGAGCCGAGACGCCGATGACGACGAAGCCCGTCGATCCGGCGACAACCCGGCCGGCATCGGCCAGAACATGCCCGGAGTCGCGCTGAATCGTCTGGAGCGGGACGAGCATCACGACGAGCGAGCTGACCAGCAGATAGACCAGTGTGACCGCGCTGAGGGCGATGAACAGCGCTTGAGGCAGCTCGCGGCCGGGCTTGGCCATCGCCCCCGAGGCGTTGGTGACCACACCGAACCCCTGGAAGTTCACGTACAGCAGGCCGGCGGCGACCGCGACGCCGAGGACTGTCCCGTCGGTCCCGAACATCATGCTGGGCTGCGCCTTGAGGGATCCGCCGATGACGAAGCCGATCAGGGTCAGTACCACGAGACCGATGGCGATTGACTCCGCTCGCCCGACGATGCGCGCGCCCAGCAGGTTCACCAGAGCGAAGACGATCACGACGCCGACCCCGATTGCGCGCTTGCCCCACACCGGCACCGATCCGCCCAGCAGAGCGCCCATGTACTCGGTGAAGCTGACCGCGTACAGCGCCGCGGCGATCAGGTAGGCCAGGTATTGGAAGACGTTGATTCCGCCCGCCGCGAGCGTGTGCCCGTAGCCCTTGAGCGTGAAGTTGGCGGGTCCACCTGCCGACGGGAAGGCCGCACCGAGCTTGGCGTAGGAGTAGACCGAGAACGCCGCGGCGATGGCCCCGACCAGGAAGGCGAGCGGCAGCCAGGTCCCCGAACGCCCGCTGGCGATGCCCAGCATCGAGTAGAGACCGGCTCCGATCATCCCCCCGATGCCGAGGGCCACCGCACTGGCGAGTCCGACGTTCGCGGTCTGCGGGTTCGCCGCTTCACCCTTCGGGCACATGGCTGGTCACACTAGCCGACTCGGCAGGCCCGCCGGCCGGGACGACACCCGAGAACCCCTACAGCATGCAGGACACGCAGCCCTCGACCTCGGTGCCCTCCAGCGCCATCTGCCGAAGGCGGATGTAGTACAGCGTCTTGATGCCCTTGCGCCAGGCGTAGATCTGGGCCTTGTTGACATCGCGCGTGGTGGCGGTGTCCTTGAAGAACAACGTCAGGCTCAGCCCCTGGTCCACGTGCTGGGTGGCCGCGGCGTAGGTATCGATGATCTTCTCGTAGCCGATCTCGTAGGCGTCCTGGTAGTACTCCAGATTCTCGTTGGTCATATACGGCGCCGGATAGTAGACCCGGCCGATCTTGCCCTCCTTGCGGATCTCGACCTTGGAGGCGATCGGATGGATCGAGGACGTCGAGTGGTTGATGTAGGAGATCGACCCGGTCGGCGGCACGGCCTGCAGGTTCTGGTTGTAGATGCCGTTGCGCTGCACCGACTCCTTCAGGCGTAGCCAGTCGTCCTGGTTGGGGATGCGGATTCCGGCATCTTCGAACAGCTTTCGGACCTTCTCGGTCTTGGGCTCCCACACCTGCTCGGTGTACTTGTCGAAGAACTCGCCGCTTGCGTACTTGGACTTCTCGAAGCCGGCGAACGTGCTCCCCCGCTCGATGGCGATCCTGTTCGACGCCCGCAGCGCGTGGTAGAGCACGGTGTAGAAGTAGATGTTGGTGAAGTCCACTCCCTCGTCTGAACCGTAGAAGATGTGCTCGCGGGCGAGGTAGCCGTGCAGGTTCATCTGGCCCAGACCGATGGCGTGGGCCTCGCCGTTGCCCTTCTCGATGGAGGGCACCGAGGTGATGTGGGTCTGGTCGCTGACCGCGGTCAGCGCCCGGATGGCCACCTCGATGGTCTGGGCGAAGTCCGGGGAGTCCATCGCTTTGGCGATGTTCAGCGAGCCGAGGTTGCACGAGATGTCCTTACCCACATGGGAATAGGACAGGTCATCGTTGAACGTCGAGGGCGTGGAGACCTGCAGGATCTCCGAGCAGAGGTTGGAGTGGGTGATCTTGCCGTCGATGGGGTTGGCCCGATTGACGGTGTCCTCGAACATGACGTAGGGGTAGCCCGACTCGAACTGCAACTCGGCCACGGTCTGGAAGAACTCGCGCGCCTTGATCTTGTGCTTGCGGATCCGCGCGTCGTCGACCATCTCGTAGTACTTCTCGGTGACCGAGATGTCGGCGAAGGGCTTGCCGTAGACCCGCTCGACGTCGTAGGGCGAGAACAGATACATGTCCTCGTTCTTCTTGGCCAGCTCGAAGGTGATGTCGGGGATGACCACGCCGAGGGACAGCGTCTTGATTCGGATCTTCTCGTCGGCGTTCTCCCGCTTGGTGTCCAGGAAGCGGTAGATGTCGGGGTGGTGGGCGTGCAGGTACACCGCACCGGCACCCTGACGCGCGCCGAGCTGGTTGGCGTAGGAGAACGAGTCCTCCAGCAGCTTCATGATCGGGATGACCCCGGAGCTCTGGTTCTCGATGTTCTTGATCGGGGCGCCGTGCTCGCGGATGTTGCTCAGCAGCAACGCCACCCCGCCGCCGCGCTTGGACAGCTGCAGCGCGGAGTTGATCGAGCGACCGATCGACTCCATGTTGTCCTCGATGCGCAGCAGGAAGCAGCTCACCGGCTCGCCGCGCTGTTTCTTGCCCGAATTGAGGAACGTCGGGGTGGCCGGCTGGAACCGGCCGTCGATGATCTCGTCGACCAGGTGCTCGGCCAGCGTGGTGTCACCGGCGGCCAGGGTCAGGGCCACCATCACCACCCGGTCCTCGAACCGCTCCAGGTAACGCTTCCCGTCGAAAGTCTTCAGCGTGTAGGACGTGTAGTACTTGAACGCACCCAGGAAGGTCGGGAAGCGAAACTTCTTGGCGTACGCCCGGTCCAGCAGCGACTTGACGAAGTTGCGGGAGTACTGGTCGAGCACCTCACGCTCGTAGTAGTTCTCCCGGATCAGGTAGTCGAGTTTCTCGTCCTGGTTGTGGAAGAACACGGTGTTCTGGTTGACGTGCTCCAAGAAGTACTGCCGGGCGGCGAGCACGTCCTTGTCGAACTGGATCTCCCCGTTCGGGCCGTACAGATTGAGCATCGCGTTGAGCGCGTGGTAATCGGTCTCCCCCGGCAGCGCGTGCGCGGCGTTGGACGTGGTTACCGGCTCTGCAGCAGTGACGGTTGGTGCCACCTGTCATCCCTCTCTTGAAGACTGGGGTCCGCCCAGAAGTCAGCCAGACCGGCTCGGACGGCGTCGACGTCCTCAGCGGTTCCCATGAGTTCGAATCGGTACAGATACGGCACCCCGCACTTGGCGGACACGACGTTGCCCGCATAGCAGAACTCGGCACCGAAGTTGGTGTTGCCGGCCGCGATCACCCCGCGGATCAGGGACCGGTTGTGCTCGTTGTTGAGAAACGCGATGACCTGCTTGGGCACATAGCCGCCGGCCTCGGGATCGGGCCCGTTGGCTCGGCCGCCGCCGTAGGTCGGCAGGATCAGCACATAGGGTTCGTCGACTTCGATGCGGCCCTTGAGCGGGATGCGGACGGCCGGCAATCCGAGCTTCTGCACGAAGCGGTGAGTGTTCTCCGAGACGCTGGAGAAGTACACCAGCCGGACCGGATCCATCGCCATCCCCCTCGGCCCGGGCCGCTAGGCGCTGACGGCGGCGGAGGCCGTGCCGGATGCGCCTGTCAGCGAATTGATCCGGTCGGGCCGGAACCCCGACCAGTGCTCACCACCGGCGACCACCACGGGAGCCTGCAGGTAACCGAGGGCCATCACGTAGTCGCGCGCCTCGGGAACCTCGGTGATGTCGACAACCTCGTAGGACAACCCCTGCTTGTCGAGGGCCTTGTAGGTGGCGTTGCACTGCACGCAGGCGGGCTTGGTGTAGACGGTGATGGTCATCTGCAGAACGGCTCCTCAGCGGGATTGGGGCGGGAAAACCGGCCGGCCGGTCTCCCGGTCTGTCGGCCTCCCAAACACTACACCTAGTGGGTGGGGCGCAGAAGGACTACAACATATTCCGAATAACAATTATGAAATTCCCTGGTCGTAAGCCTGTCGGTGGTGCCGGCTTCGGCGTGTCGCCGCCCGCGGCGCGCCGTCAGGGCAGGTCTACCACCGGCTACCGACACGCGGCCGCAGCGCGCGGGTGAACAGCACGTTGACCCGGGTCATCACCCGGCTGTAGGGCCACCAGGCGAACCGCTTGAACGCATACAGTGCGCGGATGTCCGGTGAGGTGTAGATCAGGAAGCGGTTGCGGGCGATCCCGGCCAGGATCTGCGCGGCGACCTTCTCCGGCGCGACCGCGTGGCCGCTGAACAGTCGCACCCAGCGCCGCACCGCGGGATGCTCGCGGTCCACCCCGGCGATCTCCACCGACTGCACCATCGGGGTGTTGACCGCTCCCGGCACCACCACCGACACCCCGATGTCGTGGCGGGCCAGGTCGAAGCGCAGCACCTCCGAGAGTCCCCGCAGGCCGTACTTGCTGGCGCTGTAGGCGGCATGCCAGGGCAGCGCCAACAGCCCTGCCGCCGAGGACACATTGACCAGGTGACCGCCGTTTCCGGCAGCCACCATCGGCGGGACGAAGGTCTCGATGACGTGGATCGGCCCCATCAGGTTGACGTCGATCATGGCCCGCCACTGCCGGTGGGTCAGCTGGTCCACGGTCCCCCAGGCCGACACCCCCGCGATGTTCATAACCAGGTCCATCGCCGGGTGGCGGGCATGGATGTCGGCGGCGAACCGCGCCACCGCGTCGTAGTCGGCGATATCGAGCGCCCGGTACTCGGCGACCTCCGCCCCGGCCCGGCGGGCGTCGTCGACGGTGGCGGCCAGCCCCTCGGCATTGACGTCGGTGAGGAAGAGCACCGCACCGTCCCGGGCCAATCGCAACGCCGTCGCCCGGCCGATACCGCTGGCCGCTCCGGTGACCAGCGCCCGCTTGCCCGCATAGCCCTCGCCCGCCATCAGCCTCCCGCCTGCCCGCCCCACAGGGCGTGGAGCCACAGTTTCTCCAGAACGTCCACCGCCCGGTCGAGGTCGCGTTCCGACC
>Ga0180432_10011367_pt1 | contig 10496 bp, 7 predicted proteins | sample SS_ome_10_FD_132414 | JGI IMG/M metagenome (GOLD analysis project Ga0180432, IMG submission 132414) | Hypersaline lake sediment archaeal communities from the Salton Sea, California, USA - SS_1_MS_2 metaG | ecosystem: Environmental > Aquatic > Non-marine Saline and Alkaline > Hypersaline >...
GCTGCCTCGGCTTTGACGTTGACCGACTCGTGCGGTGAAACGCATATCCGATGTGGTACTGGTCTGCGAGCCGGAGCGTTGCCGTCACCGGAAGATGATCTGACAGCATCTCGGTTTGCTCAGTGCGAATGATGGCAGCCTCGGTCACTCGGTCTGCAAGATTTGCCGACACAAAGATGTAGTCGAGCCGGCGGCTGCTTCCGTGGTCGACATCGTTGACGAGTGGCGTCGGGAATGTCCCGTTGAATCCCTCCCCGGGTGTTCTGCGGGCAGCGACCACATCAAGAAATCCGCGATCAAGAATCGCTTGTATGCCACCGTAGTCGAGCCGGCCATCATTGAGGTTACGGTCGTCGTCGATTCTGGCATCGAGCTGCCGAAAGAATGGCACCAGGCGGTCGTCGGAGTCGTAGTGGTTTTTGTCGGCAGGCGAAAACCCATTGAAGTCACCCGCCAGCACGATCTGCGGCTCGGCTCCGGGCAGCGTCGCGATATCAATCCAAAGCAGTTCGGCTTCTTCAATGCGGTGCTGGAAGTCCGACGGGTCGAAGTGGATGACATAAAACCAGATCGCACCAATGCGGCACCGCAGGAGGCCGTGGTGGAACCCAGTCTGCAGCCGCCTGACGTCGTGAATCGGACGATTAGATGTGATGCCGGTCGGAAACCCATCGGTTTTCAGGAGCACGCTGTGCTTGTGCCCCCAGGCAGCGGCGTCGGCAGCAAGCTTTTCTGGTGTATACCCGTTGAGTTCCTGAAGGCAGACCACGTCCGGGGCTTCGGTTTGCAGCCATTGTCGCCATTGCTCGTGCCGCGGAGCGGGCTTTTTCGTAAAGCCGTACCAGACATTGTGGGTGACAACCTTGAGGCACTCTGCTGATTCCGCGTTGGCTACCGCCGGGACGAAGCCAGCGAGCAGGCAGGAAAACGCGAGACCGAGCAACCGCCGGGCAATCCTGCCGGGATGAGACTGCACAGCACGGCGGTTGGATTGCTGTGCTATCGGTGAAAATTCCCAAGCGATCATGTTGTCCCCATGGGGTGAATCACCGCTCTGGCGGAGCGGCCCTGGTTCGTCCTCCAGTCAGAAGCATACGAAAAGGCCATCAGGCGAACAGCGGGCGGAGGTGGCCCGTCAGCAGCAATTTTTGCGGAAACACGCGGGTTCGTTCGACCTGCGGGGCGGGCAGGCCTCTGGACGGGGCGGGGCCGCCGAAGCCTCGCTCCTGCCAAACTATGAGTCTTCTGTGTCCGCGTGGGGAAAGGGTTGCGGGCTTCATGCGATGTATTTACTTTGGGAAAAGAATATCGATTCAAAGATCTTGAGTCAGCGATTTCAAGGGGTTCTTGGCACGCCAATGGGGGATGAAATCATGCGACGCCGACACGGTTTTACGCTCATCGAACTGCTGGTGGTCATTGCGATCATCGGAGTTTTGGTCGGCCTGTTGTTACCCGCGGTGCAGCAGGCCCGCGAAGCTGCCCGGCGGGCCTCGTGCGTGAACAAACTCAAGCAGCTTTCACTCGCGGCCCTCAACTATGAGAACATTGCGAAGTTTCTTCCGCCTACCAAGGGCGGGACATGCTGCAATCGGACTCCTTGGGACAATGCCGGCAGGAGAAGTGGATTCGTAGAGATGCTTCCGTTCATGGAAGAAACCACGACGTACGATCAGATCATGGCGGGTGATCCCGGCAACGGCATCCCCGCCGGTGGTGGTATCCCGTGGAACAGTTGGACGCCATGGAATAAGAAATTCAATTGGATGCGCTGTCCGAGTAGTTCAGGGCCATGGGACCAGGTGACCAGACCAACCAACTACGTGTTCTGTCTCGGTGATTTCGTATCAGATCACAACAAAAAGTATTATTCACCAAAAGTTGGCCGGGGTATCGTCGTTGACGTTAGTTACCGTGGGAATGAGGGCGCGCAGCAAACGCTTAAGATTGCGAAGCGAGGGACTCCCTTGCGCGAAGTCACGGATGGAACGTCAAAGACCATGATGTTCAGTGAACGAATTCATGGCGATGACAGCGGCATTCATGCTGCGGCGAGTGAGCGTTTTCTTGAAATGGTCGCAACCGGAGTTGGTGGAATTGATACCAACCCGAGCCTTTGCTCTGCGGTTGTTTCCGGACAGGGTTTTGCACCAGGGACGAACGTCAAAGGGAAACATGGTGCTTGGTGGGTCGACGGCCAGGCTGAACGAGTCGGCTTTACCACTGTTTTGCCACCCAATTCGGCCTCATGCGAGGCAAACGCCAACTCAAATGCTGATGCGTCGACGATCATCTATCCGCCAACGAGTGGGCACCCGGGCGGGGTGGTGGCCGCGTTCGCAGACGGATCAGCGAGATTCATCAATGACGAAATTGATGCCCGTGATCCGAGCGATCCCCCGCCTGCTTACAATAGCACTGGCCCTAGCCCATATGGCGTGTGGGGGGCGATGGGTACCAAGTCTGCGGGCGACTGATTTGGTGGGCTGAGTTCCACTGGCTGTTGTTGGTATTTTGCATGGCGGGATTGTCTGTATGAAGTTTCTCACTCTGGTTGTCCTGGTGGTTTTGGTCGGCTGTGGTGGGCCGAGTCGGCCGCCGACCTTTCCTGTCCGTGGCCTGATCACGTCGGAAGGCCAGCCGCTGGAAGGGGTGACGGTTGCGTTTAGACCTCGTGATCCCGGCAATGGGCAGCGGCCAGCGAATGGCAAGACAGGTCCGGATGGTCGGTACGAACTGAGTACCTTCACAGCCGGTGACGGGGCCATGGCGGGTGAGTTTGGCGTTACGCTGTTGAAATTTCCTCCGGTAGTGGCAGATGATTCGCAATCTGGGGATGGCGAGTATGTGCCACCCGAGGGGCCGTTGCCGCCGCCACCGGCAAATGTATTGCCGAAGCGATATGCCGATCCGAAGACTTCGGGGATGGCGGCAGAAGTCAAGGCGGCTGGGGAGAACACGTTCGACTTTTCCGTCGACCTTTCGGCTGATTGAGTGCTAAGAGGCCGCATGCAGGCCCAGGGCAGTGACGGCTCCGGCTGCCGCATCGCGTGGCTGTCGACTTTGTGGATTTCCTGCTCGGCTATCGGGCTATTTTTTTGGTGGGGAAAATATGAACCGAACGGCAGGAAAAGAACGGAAGCTCGTATGGTTGTTTGTGGGCCTTTTCGCGTGCTATGGAGGACCGCTCCGGGCCGCCGATAGCCTGCTCAGGGACGCCGTTTCGCGATCGGTGAAGGACGTTCGGCTGCTTTCCCCAGACTGGGTCTGCGTGGTGATCGATCCGACCGCCGAAATTTTGGCCGTTCGAAACAAGAAGTTCGCCGACGCCTTGGCGACTGACAAGGCGAACTTCGAGGCCGACCAAGCTGCGGGAAAACGTAACTGGTTCTATGCATTTTCCAAGCGTTTCCGCTCACTCGTCGCTCAGCAGGAATACCACCAGCCGCTTTTTGCGTCGCTGAACACGAGCGAGTTCTGGCAGGTCAATGGGAAGCCCCCAGCCGATGTCACGGTCTGGGCCCATTCCGTCGACGGCTTTCCGGGTTGGGAGAGTGAAGTGGTGCCGGCTGCTGACCCCGGGATGAACTCTCGTGTGGCAGATATGGTCTACCTCAGGCTCCCGGCTGGCCTGCGGAATGACGAGACTGTGCAGGTGAGGACCACGGACGGCCGGGCGGGGCAACTGGCATTTGATGAAGAGTCGACACCCTGCTGGAGCCTCAAGGTCAACCAGTCGGCATATTCGGCGACGGCAGTGGAAAAGTTTGCCTACCTCGGTATGTGGCTCCCGGGGATTGGGCCGGTCGATTTCTCAGCCTTCGTCGGTGGCCCGTTTCACCTGAAGCGGTATCGGCCGGGAGACCGCTGGGACCGTGGTGAGGCGATAGGGGCACCGCTGTTTACGGGTGAAATCCGGTCGCGGAAAGCATTCGCCCAACAGGATGTCAGTCGGGATGGGGGATCAAACCTCACCGGTGAAGATGTCTATGAACTTGATTTCTCCGGGTTCGACGGCGGCGAGGGCCTCTTCTGCATTCAGGTGCCCGGTCTGGGACGGTCATGGCCCTTTCAAGTGACGACCAACGGCTATGGCGACGCATTCTTCACCATGATGAAGGGGCTCTTTCACCAGCGTTGCGGAATTGAACTCCGGCAGCCGTTCACCGGATGGGAGCGGCCGGCCTGCCATCTTGAGACCCACCGGGGCACGTTCGTTGGTGAACCGGAACGCTGGTATTCCCAGCAGTACCGCAAGGGGAAGCCCAATGAGCAGGAGGTCGGTTTCCGCGATGAAGCAGGTCGCCGCGTCGCGGTGTCGCAGTTCACGCTTATTGCGAACGAAGACCCGACTGCCCCGGTGCTCGAAGGGGTGCATGGCGGTTGGCATGATGCGGCCGACTACGATCGTCGGATTTTTCATTATGAGGCAACCTGGGATCTGATGGCCCTCGCCGAGGCTTTTCCCAAGCATGTCTCGGACGGTCAGCTGAACTGTCCCGAGTCGGGCAATGGGGTTCCCGACCTGCTTGATGAGGCTGCCTGGTCACTTGATGTCTGGCGGGCTGCCCAGACTGAAGCAGGGGGTGTCTGCAGTTGGATCGAACAACAGGCACACCCCGAAGGTGTCGAGCATGGCGATCTGGAGCAGACATTTGCGGGTGATCCCAACCCGATGTTTGCCGCCGTTCCAGATCGGGCGAGTTCAATGGCCTATGCCGCTGCCGCGGCAAACCTCAGCCGGCTGCTCGCACCCTATTCCTCGGAGCGGTCGCGGCTGTTTCTGGATTCTGCGGAACGGGCCTACGCCTGGGGGAAGGAGCGGGCGAACACCCTCCGTGGGCTGAAGTTCCCGATCGAAGCCGGCCGTGATCGCGGTTTGATCGGGCAGACGTTGACGTTTGATGAAGACCCGGAACTGCTGCCGAACGATCGGGCGGCGATCGAAGGGGCACTCGCGGCGGCCAACCTCTTCCTGGCGACGAAGGACGCGGCCTATCTGGCCGATTGGAAAGCCAGCAAGCTCGGCGAGCAGTTCGGGAGCCTGAGCCACGCAATCAGTGCCTCTCGGACCGTGCCGCTGCTTCTCAATGAGGGGTTGCCGGAGGCAGATGTTGAGGCGATTCAAGCCACCATCGTGCGGACGGCTGACAGCCTTTTGGCAGCGCAGGCCGAACATGCCTATCGCACCCTCTGGCTGGGGCCGGGTGAAGGCTGGTTCCACGCCATGGCGTGGGGCAATTTGCATTCGAAGGTGCGGCAGGTTGTCGTCGCCTACGCTGCGACGGGAGAGCAAAAATACAAACGGAGCATGGAAGCTGCGGCCGATTTCTTTCTTGGCTGTAATCCCACCGGAACGACGATGGTGACTGGCCTTGGCACCGTCTATCCAGTTGTCCTTCAGCATGTCCACTCGGCTGCAGATGGAATCGTTGAGCCGGTGCCTGGAATCGCCCCGTACACATTCACCTTTGGTATCAACCCCGTTGCATTTCTGCTCTGTGAGCGTGGGCATCCCAGCGTGAAGGAGTTTTTCAAGCCGATGGCCATTGCGTTCCTGCCAGACAAACTGGGGCGGCAGGAGCTGCAGGCGTCACTCGACGCGAGCGATAAATCACAGGCCGGTTGGGAGCGGACGGCCGCGAAGCCCGCCCGTGACGTGATCTGGGCGAACTTCCCAATTTTCCGCCGCAAGGTGATTCATCCGATGGCAGTCGTTGACCAGAATGAATTCACGGTGAATGAAACGATCTCTCCGCTGGCACTGCTGTTTGGAGCGCTCACAGCGGAGGGGTATATGCCTGCGGAAACGCTGAAAACCAGGGAACCGCGATACAATCCCGCCGACGTTCCCTTCTACAGCATGCCCTGAATTCTGCCGGAACCGGTCCGCAGGGCATTATTCAGACCGTGTTGAGTCCGCTGCCACCAGCGGCGGGTCGCTGGTTAGATGCTGACGCATTTGACGGCATATTTTGCTGTGAGGTCTTGGCTGTAGTCCGTTGCATTCGCCCCCATTGGCACAGACAGCCCCGCAGAGGTTACGTTCTTGGAATGCCCTGATGTCGCATCTCGGGTTTTCTAACAACCGCGAGCAAACAATATGAAGGCAGCAGTCATCGATCAAGTCGGCCCACCAGAGGCCATCGTCGTGCGTGAACTGCCCGACCCCGTGGCTGGTCCCGGGCAGGTGTTGGTGCGGATCCGGGCCGCGGCGGTGAATCCGATCGACACCTACGTGCGGGCCGGCAGCGTGGCCATGGCCCTGCCCTCCCCTTTTATCGTTGGGTGTGACCTGGCTGGCGAAGTCGTAGCGGTTGGGGCGGGCGTGACCGCCTTCAAGCCGGGCGACCGGGTCTGGGGCTCCAATCAGGGTGTGCTTGGACGTCAGGGCACCTGCGCTGAGTTGGGAGCGGTTGGAGCCGAGTGGCTCTATTCGACGCCAGCCGGCGTCAGTGATTATGACGCCGCTGCCGTGGCACTGGTCGGCATCACCGCCCACCTCGGCCTGGTCCACCATGCGGCGGTGCAGCCGGGAGAAACCGTACTCGTCAACGGTGGCTCGGGAGCGGTCGGCTCGATGGTGATCCAGCTGGCCGGTCTGCTCGGAGCGCGGGTGGTGGCAGTCGCCGGTACTGACGCAGGACTGGAGCGGGTGCGGGACCTCGGGGCGGTTGCCCTGGACCGCCGCAAGGCGGGGCTCACCGAGGCGATCGCCGCGGCCTGCCCCGCAGGTGTGAATCTCTGGTGGGAGGCCCTCCGCGAGCCTGACTTCGACACGGCAGTCGGCAGCCTCGCCGAAAGCGGTCGCATGGTTCTGATGGCCGGCCGTGATGCCCGGCCGCCTTTTCCGGTTGGACCCTTCTATGTCAAACAGAGCCGGCTGCTCGGGTTTGTCATGTTCAAGGCGGCAGCCGACGTGCAGGCCGCTGCGGCGGCGGACCTCAACAGCTGGCTGGCGGCCGGGACACTCCGGGTCCCGATCGGTCGGGTGTTACCGCTGGCGGATACAGCGGAGGCCCATCGGCTGCAGGAAGAGGCCACCATCCATCGCTCGGGCCCGCTCACCGGCAAGATCGTCATCACGCCGTAGCCAAGCGTTGCCGCGAAACAAAGAGGACCACTTCATGCAGAGTGTCTGGATTTTGCTCGCCACACTTGCCGGCGGCGCGATCGCCGTGCAGGCGGCGGCCAATAGCAGCCTGAGAACGGCGGTGGGCGATGCCCGGTACGCCGCTTTTTTCTCAATTGTTGGCACCATGTTCTGCGCAGCGGCCTTCATGCTGCTGCTGCGGCCACCGCTGCCGTCGACGGCGGCCATTCGGGGGACCCCCTGGTGGAACTGGGTCGGCGGGCCGCTGGGGGCACTCTTTGTACTTTCGGGGGCGGCGCTCGTACCGCGGCTTGGGGCAGCGGCTTTCATTGCGGCGGTGGTGGCTGGCCAGTTGATCCTTTCGCTGCTGCTCGACCACTTTGGCCTGATGCACCTTCCGCAGCAGTCGATCACACCGGGGCGGCTCCTCGGGGCGGTCATGGTTTTTGCCGGGGTGCTGGCGGTGAAGTATCTCTGAGCAGCCGGGATCGGCCGCGAGTGCTACCGAATGCGGAAACGAGCGGGTATTCTTGAGTTTTACCACGGCCCCGCCCCCAGAACCCTTCCAGCCGTTCATGCGCATGATCGAGATTTACGACACCACGTTGCGGGACGGCTCGCAGGGCGAAGGCGTGAACTTTTCCCTCGAGGACAAATTGGCCATCGCCCGCCGGCTGGATGAGGCGGGGGTCGATTTCATCGAGGGGGGCTATCCACTTTCCAATCCCAAGGATGCCCAGTTCTTTGCCCGCGGCCGTGACCTCGGCCTGCGGCATGCCCGGCTTTGTGCCTTTGGGATGACCCGCCGGCGGGGCATGGAGGCAGCGGCCGACCCTGGTATGAAAGCGCTTCTGGCGGCCGAAACCCCGATCGTCACGATCGTCGGCAAGACCTCGGCCTTTCATGTTGAGACCGTGCTGGGCGTGACCCGTGAAGAAAACCTGGCGATGATCGCCGACACGGTCGGCTATCTCAGGAGCCAGGGCCGCGAGGTGTTTTATGACGCCGAGCATTTCTTTGATGGCTGGAAACTGGACGCCGACTATTCCCTGCAGACCCTGAAGGCAGCGGCTACGGCAGGGGCAACGCGACTGGTGCTCTGTGACACTAACGGCGGCACCCTTCCGGCAGAGATCGATGCCATTCTGCGAGCGGTGGCAAGCGACGTGAACGTGCCGCTGGCGATTCACTGCCACAACGACTGCGACCTGGCCGTGGCCAATTCACTGGCTGCCATCACCGCCGGTGCTGTGCAGGTGCAGGGCACGATCAATGGTATCGGGGAGCGGTGCGGCAATGCCGATCTGATTTCGGTGGCAGCAAACCTGGCCCTTAAGCTCGCCGACTACGCCGTGCTCGCCGGGGCGGCCGGTGGCTCCAGCGGCGTGGCCCACCTGACCGAACTCTCACGGTTTGTCTACGAAACGGCAAACATGTCGTACCGACCAGGCCAGCCGTTCGTCGGGGCGAGCGCCTTCGCCCACAAAGGCGGCATGCATGTGCATGCCGTCGCCAAAGCGACCGAGTCGTATGAGCACATCCCACCCGAGGCGGTCGGCAACTCTCGGCGGATATTGGTGAGTGAACTCTCGGGCCGTTCCAACATCGCGGCGCTGATCACCCGGCCCGACGTCAAGAACGACCGGGCTCTGCTCGACCGCGTGCTGGCTGAGGTCTGCCGGCTGGAAAACGAGGGCTGGCAGTTTGAGGCAGCCGGTGCCTCGTTTGACCTGCTCGTCGATCGCTGTGCCGGCACCTTCCAACCTCAGTTTGCCAAGCTTGCCTACAACGTGGCCGTTGAAAGCCGTCAGGACGAAGGGGACGGTGTTCGCACCGAGGCAACGGTCAAGCTGGCTGTGGGAGCCGAAGTCCGTCATGAGGTGGCCGAAGGAGACGGGCCCGTCAATGCCCTCGACGCCGCCCTTCGCAAGGCGCTCGAGCAGGCCTTTCCGACTCTCACGCGGATGCACCTGCTTGACTACAAGGTGCGGGTGATCAATGCCCAGGAAGGTACGGCGGCTAAGGTGCGGGTCTCGATTGAAAGCACCGACGGTGAGCAGGTCTGGGGCACGGTAGGTGTGAGCGAGAACGTGATCGAAGCCAGTTGGCTGGCGCTCGCTGATTCCTTCCACTTTTTTCTCGGAACAGTTCGACCACCAGCAGGATCGCCGGCAACAGGCGCCCCAGCGGTGGTGTCGTCGTGAGCTCGCAGGCACCGCCACCGCCCCGGCTGGCCGTGACGATGGGCGATCCGGCTGGCGTTGGCCCTGAACTCTGTCTGCGGCTGCTGGCTGCGGCCGCGGATGGGCAGTTCAGTGAATGCCTGCCGGTGGTGTTTGGCAGTGCTACGGTGCTGCAGCAGGTGGCTGACCGGTTGGGGCTGGCATGCCGATTCCCACGGGTGACCGACCCTGCTGCTGCGACGACGGCAGCGATCTATGACGTCTGCGATGACAGCCTGGCGGCCATTCAACCCGGCCGGGTGTCACCAGCGGGCGGTGAGGCCGCCTTCCGGTGCTGCACGACGGCGATCGCTGCGGCCTTGGCAGGCACGGTGGACGGCATTGTCACCGCGCCGCTGAATAAAGAGGCCCTTCACGCCGCTGGTCACGACTACCCCGGTCACACCGAGTTGTTCGCTGAACGGCTGGCGGCCGATCGCAGTTGCATGATGCAGTACGCCGACGACATCGCCTGCAGCTTTGTGACCACCCATGTCGGCTACGCCGAGGTACCGGGGCTGCTGACAACTACGAGGATCGGTGAGGTGCTCGACCTGACCGATGCCGCCCTCCGCCGGATTCGGGGCCGGGCTCCACGGCTGCTGGTCTGCGGGCTTAATCCCCACGCCGGTGAGCACGGCCTGTTTGGCAAGGGTGAGGAAGAACGGCTGATCGCCCCAGCCGTAGCCGCTGCTGTGGCCCGGGGGATCGATGCCACCGGTCCGGTGCCCGGCGACACCGCCTTCACGCCGCAGGCCCGCCAGCGCTACGACGCCGTTGTCTGCATGTACCACGATCAGGGACATATCCCTGTCAAGATGATTGCCTTCGACCGGGCGGTAAATATCACCCTCGGCCTGCCGGTGCCACGGACGAGCGTTGACCATGGCACCGCCTTTGACATCGCCTGGCAGGGCGTCGCCGATCCGGGCAGCCTGTTTGCCGCCGTCAGGCTGGCAGCCAAATTGGCGCGATTTGACGTTGCGGCTTCACGGCCAACAGCCAATACAAGCCATTCCTAGAAGCCCGAAGCGCAAACTGAGGGAAACTGCGGTTTTGATCCCCGAAGCGTATTCCCTCGGCTCGCGCCTCGGGCTTCACGGACACGGCCACGGGTTCCGCTCAGGACACCCGCAAAACTCATCCGGCCGCGCCCCCCCTGCTTCGAAGCCCGAAGCGCA
>Ga0180432_10011369_pt1 | contig 10494 bp, 9 predicted proteins | sample SS_ome_10_FD_132414 | JGI IMG/M metagenome (GOLD analysis project Ga0180432, IMG submission 132414) | Hypersaline lake sediment archaeal communities from the Salton Sea, California, USA - SS_1_MS_2 metaG | ecosystem: Environmental > Aquatic > Non-marine Saline and Alkaline > Hypersaline >...
GTAGTCAGAGTTATAACATCCAGCCCCTCCCCGACTACCGTACCAAGGAGCCGGAATGAAGCAGACCATTGCCCATGTTATCTCCAATACCGAGGTCATGCCGGGGGCTCGCCTTGTCTGGCTGGAAGCCCCGGAAATTACCACCACCGCCAACCCGGGACAATTCGTCATGGTTAGCTGTGGCGAAGATACCCTGCTGCGCCGACCTCTGAGCATCCATCAAATAGACGGGAGGAAACTCGCCCTGCTGTTCACCATAGTCGGCAAAGGCACGAACTGGCTATCTCAACAGAAGAAGGGAGACACCTTAGATGTATTCGGGCCGCTGGGCAACGGCTTTACAATTTACCCGGAGTCAAAAAACCTGCTGCTGGTAGCCGGCGGCATCGGCATCGCCCCGCTCCGCTTTCTGGCTGATACCGCCATTAGAGAAGGTAAAAAAGTCACTTTACTAATGGGTGCCAGGTCAGGTATTAATCTGCTGCCTATATCAACCCCGCAAGGCCTGCTTACTGAGGGAGCCCTGCCTTCTAATATAAATGTAGTCAATGCAACCGAAGACGGCACCGAGGGATTTAAGGGATTAGTCACCGAACTAATATTGGATTATCTTGACTGCGGCGACCAGCTTTTCGCCTGCGGGCCGGTGGGCATGTATCAAACGATGGCGCCGATGCCGGAACTAAAAAACAAGCCCGTTCAGGTTTCCCTGGAGATAATGATGGGGTGTGGGGCGGGGGTCTGCTACGGTTGCACCATCAGAACGAAAAACGGCTTGAAGCAGGTATGCAAAGACGGGCCGGTGTTTGAGCTGGGTGATTTAGCTGGTTTTAACTGGGATAACGTGAAAAGGCTTTGACAATAGACCACACCATATACTATAATATGACTGAAAATCCCTAAAAGGTGGTTTGAGATGGCAAACGAAGTAGGAAAAAGATATCGCTGCGCCAAGTGCGGTGCTGAGTTCATCGTCACCAAGGGAGGCGAAGGCACCGTTACCTGCTGCGGCCAGCCCATGGAGCAGAAGAAATAATATAAACCAGTTTGCAGGAGGTCCTTAAGTGGCAAGCCAGTTAGGCAAGAGATATCGCTGCACGAAATGCGGCACCGAAGCGCTATGCACCAAAGCCGGCGAGGGTGCGGTTACCTGCTGCGGTCAGGAAATGGAAGTCCAGGAACCCAAACCGATTCCATCCTCAGATTAGACAAATAACTGAAGAGCAGGGCTACTAATCTACCTTACATGTAGAAAGTCTTAATCTGTTCCGAAGTAGATAAGCTACCCGGCTTCCTCTGTCTCAGCAGTTTCAGCTGATGGTGAAGCTACCAGCTCATTTAACTTCTTCATTAAGCGTGATTTGCGCCGGGCGGCATTATTACCGTGGATTATCCCCTTCTCCGCCGCCTTGTCCAGCGAAACGGTAGCAGTTGCCACCGCTTCCCGAGCTACCTCAAGTTTACCGGAAAAAATAAGCTTTTCCGCCCTGGTAACATTAGTTTTAACTTGACTGCGAACAGACCTATTGCGCTGCTGCCTTCTTTCAGCAACACGCGCCTGCTTTTGTGCTGATTTACTGCCTTCCAATACTTACCTCCATTTATTTTTTATTCAGCCAGCATCCTCTCCCTTTTTCAACGGAACCGAGGAATCATCGGAGCTTTTCTTGGATGACTCATCCCCGATACGTGCAACACTTATCACCCCTTTAACGGCATCAATCCTTTTTAAGAGCTGACTTAACTGAGCCAGGCCCTCCGTCTCCATCGTTAAAGATAGAGCAATAGTATGACCATCCCCATCAGCAAGATTCACCGAAGCAATATTCACCTTTTCCTCAGCTACGACAGTGGTAATATCACGCATCAGCCCAACCCTGTCCCAGGCTTCAACTTTAATATTGACCGGATACAGCGAATCAGTCTGCCCCCACTCCACCGGAATCAATCTCTCCTGCTCTTCCTCATTAACAACACTGTGGCAATCCTGACGGTGGACGGTCACACCCCGACTGCGGGTAATGTAGCCAATAATCTCATCACCGGGGACGGGATGGCAGCACCGGGCTAAATGAGTAACCAGATCCCCGACCCCCAGTACCCGCACCGCAGACGGCACCGGCTTGGGCGGGGTAACCGTAGTTATCCCCTCCTTTGGCGCCACCTCCCGAGCTGCCAGCTTTAAGGCAATCTGATGAGCGGTGATGCCACCATAACCGATAGCCGCCAGGAAATCGTCTGAGTTACTATAATTAAACAGCTCAGCCAGCACCTGGCGCTCAATTTGTATCCCCAGGTGCCGCAGTTCTTTCTCCAGAATCAGCCGACCTTGCTCGATATTTTCTGTCCGCTCCTGCTTTTTGAACCATTGCCGTATCTTTCCCCTGGCGTGAGATGTTCTGACATAGCCTAAATGAAGATTAAGCCAATCCCGGCTCGGTCCCTTAGCCCCCTTTGCCGAGATAACCTCGATAATATCCCCGTTCTTCAGTTCATAGCTGAACGGCACCAGCTTGCCATTTACCTTAGCCCCGATACAGCGATGTCCCAGCTCGGTGTGAACCCGATAGGCAAAGTCGAGCGGCGTTGACCCTTTCGGTAAATCCTTTATCTCTCCCTTTGGGGTATAAACGAAGACCTGGTCAATGAATATATCAGTTTTAACTGACTCCAGAAATTCCTCGGCCCCGCTGAGTTCCCGGTGCCACTCAATCAGCTGGCGCAGCCAGGCCACCCTTTCCTCAAAGCGTATATCCTTCCTTTCACCCTCTTTATAGCGCCAGTGAGCCGCTACCCCGTATTCAGCAATATGATGCATCTCACGCGTGCGGATTTGAACTTCCATGGGAGTTGTGCCGAGACACATTACCGCAGTATGCAGTGCCTGATACCCATTCGGTTTGGGATTGGCAATGTAGTCGTCAAATGCATCTGGCAACGGATGCCACAAACTGTGGATAACACCAACGGCACTATAGCAATCAGGCACACTGCCAACCATCACCCTGAGGGCAAGAAGGTCATGTATATCATCAAAGTGCTTGCCCAGGGCAGAATACCGCTCCATTTTCTGATAGATGCTGTACATGTGTTTCGGTCTACCTGATATCTCTGCAACCAGACCAACCCCATCAAATTCTCTTCTCAGAACCTCAATTGCCTGGGCTATGAATTTCTCCCGCTGGGCGCGTCGGCTGGCAACCAGCCTGATAATCCGGCGATACTTCTCCGGCTGTAAGTAACTGAAGGACAAGTCTTCCAGCTGCCACTTTAGCTCCCATATTCCCAGGCGATGAGCCAGGGGAGCGTATATCTCCAGGGTCTCCCGGGCAATTTCAATCTGCCGTTCCGGTGACAGGGCATCTAAAGTGCTCATATTGTGCAGGCGATCAGCCAGCTTGATAAATACCACACGCAGGTCTTCAGCCATAGCTACCAGCATCTTTCTCAAGTTCTCTGCCTGCGATTCACTGGCCACAGCTGCCGGGGTAGAAAGCGAGACTTTACCCAGCTTGGTGGTACCATCAACGAGCTTGGCTATCTCAGCACCAAACCTGGCTTCAATCTCTTCAATAGACAGACCACAGTCCTCAGGAATATCATGAAGAAGAGCTGCCGCCAGGGAACTGGCATCAAGCTGGAGCTCAGCCAATATCAAAGCCGTCTGTAACGGGTGTTCCAGATAAGGCTCCCCCGACTTACGTACCTGTCCTTGATGCTTCTCGGCGGCAAAATTGTAAGCATCCTCTACCACAGTCACTTTCTCCGGCGGAAGATACTCTTTGGCTTTCTCCAGGAGTTTCTTAAAATCCATCTTGCCCCACCAAAAAACAGTACTTTGAAGCTCTTTATGCGCTAATAACATAGTAAAAATTATATTTTCAGTATAGCCCAAAAGGCTATTCGTGTAAAATACGCCTTTACAAAGACAGCACTAATACTGTATTCTAGCCTTAAGAAGAAACTGGGAGAGACATATTGTACCGGGCAGTACGTGGAACTTCGGACATCCTGCCAGAAGAGCAAGCCTACTGGCGCTTTGTCGAGCAAAAAGCGGTTGATACCTGCCATCTCTATGGTTATCAGCGCCTTGATTCGCCCACCTTTGAAGAGACCGGGCTTTTCACCCGCAGTGTCGGAGAGGGAACCGACATTGTTGAAAAAGAAATGTATACCTTTGCCGACAAGGGCAGTAAAAAAGTAACACTCAGGCCGGAGGGAACAGCCTCGGTATGCCGGGCCTATCTGGAACACGGTCTACATAACCTGCCACAGCCGGTAAAGCTATATTACCTTGCCTCTATCTTCCGGTACGAGAGACCCCAGGCGGGAAGACTGAGAGAGCACCATCAGTTTGGCTGTGAGGCTATCGGCGATGATGACCCCGCCCTTGATGCCGAAGTCATCGACATGGCATGGCAGTTCTTCCTGTCTTTAAACCTTAACAACCTGTCATTACAGCTTAACAGCATCGGCTGCAAAAAGTGCCGCCCCCGGTATCTAATTGTCTTGAAAGACTACTACGCTAAATATACCCAGGAGCTTTGCCGGGATTGCCACACCAGACTGGAGCGAAACCCGCTTCGTTTACTTGATTGCAAACAGCCGTCATGCCAGCAAACCGCCAGAACCTCACCCAGAAGCGTCGACCATCTCTGCCCCGAATGCAAGGAACACTTCGACCAGCTGAAGGCACACCTGGAGCTACTTGAAATTCCATTTACGGTCAACCACCGCCTGGTACGGGGCCTTGACTACTACACCCGGACCGTCTTTGAAATTCAACCGGAGGGAGGCAGCGGCCAGAGTACCCTCGGCGGCGGGGGAAGGTATGATGACCTGATTGAAGAACTGGGGGGCAAGCCCACGCCAGCCATTGGCTTTGCCGCCGGCATCGAGCGGATAATACTCAACCTGCAGAAACAGGATATCCCCATCCCCACCCCACCCGGACCACGGGTATTCCTTGCCTATATGGGCGATGAAGCCAGAAAGGAGACAATAAAGCTGGCATCCCGGCTCAGAAAGACCGGCATCGGCACCATAGCGACTACGGGCAATAAGAGCCTGAAAGCCCAGATGAGGCAAGCCAATTCCCTCGGTGTCCGCTACACAGTGATTGTTGGCGACGATGAGGTAAGGGCCGGCGCGGTAACAGTGCGGGACATGGCGAATGCCCAACAAAAAACAGTCCCCCTCGGTGATTTACCGGGACTGCTCAAGTAATTACTTTAACCACATGTTTACTGACCTGTATTTTTTTAATATTATCTTAACATTAGGCTGGTAAACTGTTTATTAAATGACCATAGCCAAGCCCGCCAGCGCTGGGCTTTATGAACGAAATGTTTGATTCGCACAAATCTGCCGTAATTTATGTAAATTTGCCATCCAGAGGCTTGACAAATTACTGTTTTGTGCTATAGTAGATATGAAATAGTATGTTGCGATAGGTATGCAATTTTAAGGAGGTGATGCCATGGCAACAGCCCGCAAGGGGAGATAGAGCTATTACGCTCTAATTGTAGCTTGAAGGGAAAATATGTCTCCAGAGAGTGAGCTATGATGAGAAGTAGTGAGGTTTCTGGGGATGTGTGCATACCTAGAAAACAAACCAAGACCTAATAAATAAAAAAGGAGAAAAATAAAGGTCGATGAGAAAAAGAATAAAGCAAATATGGGGTGTCGGTCTTGTTGTCGTGCTTCTGACCAGTCTGCTCGTTATGGCCGCTCCGGCTTCAGCAGATGCCATACTGAAGTTTGACACGCTGACCATCCCCACTACCACCGACGAGATAATCACGGATGACAACATTAGCGACTTCGCCGTGGGGGGCGACGACGGGCAGACCATCTTTGCCGTTGTCGGTAATACGACTGTTTACAAGTCAACCGACGGAGGCATGACCTGGGAAAAGAAACTCACGACCTCCGGTGGCGCCGGAGCTCTTAGCCCCACTCATGTAGCCGTAGCCCCGGACGATGACGCTTATGTCACCGTTGCTTCTGCGACTACAGTTTACATTTCCACCAACGGTGGCGCCACGTGGGGCACCTTGGGTATACCGCAGGAAGGAAGTTCTGGCGCATGCGCCGCTATCAAAGATCTTGCCATCTCTGCGGCCGCCAACGGCGACCACACCATAGCCGTAGCCGGTAACGACGGTACTCATGGTAACTTATGGTTCTATGAACTCGGTATCGGCGGCTCCTGGGAAGAAGCCAACGACAGAGCCGGTTTCAACACCTCGGCAACTTCCGGCAGTGGTAATGTAACCAACGTTCTGGCGGTAGCCTTCTCCCCCAACTTCGCCTCGGACGAGACGCTGGTGGCAGTTACCGAAAATGGCACTGCTACCTTAGAGATGTTCAGCCTGAACACCGAGAAGTGGAACGCCGCTGCCTTCGATGCTTTCACCCCGGTCTCAATCGAGTTTGCTTCCGGTAACGTTGTGGACGGAGCCACCGCCGCTTCCCTCTCACTGGCGCCGACCTACCTAGGCGGCGATGACCTGGAGCGCGTTGCCTTCGTCGGCATTACCGATAGCGCTGCTGAAGGCGGCGTTTACCGGGTGAAAAACACCACCGACGCGGCGCTAAAGACCGGACCCGATATACACAGCGTTAGCTACGACGGCACCAACCTGGTCGCCGGGAATAATGCTGACACCACGGTCTGGCGCTGTTCCGACCCGCTGGCATCATCGCCAACCTTTATCCCCACCTCCAACACGAAGGAACCGGCCGGTGATAGCTGTACCAACACGATAGTCGCCTGGTCAGGCACCAACGTGGTGGCTGCGGCCACAGGCACTAATGCTGCCTTCGCCGTCTCCATGGACAACGGCAAGTCCTTCAACGACGTCAGCCTTATCAATACCGATATTGACGCTCAGGAGGATATAGCCATCTCCGCCGATGGCACCGCGGTCTACATGGTGACCGCTGATACCGGCGACACCACCATCAGCGTGTGGCGGCGGGATGGTCGTACCTGGTTTAGGGTACTCAGCATTACCGATGCTGGCAACTACATAATCCGCATCGCCCCCGATGACCCGGATGTGGTCTACGTAGCTTTGCTAAGCGGCACATCAATCTACTACTCAAGCGAGGGCGGCGATTCGAAATGGTATAGCCGCACCACCGGCAGTTACAATATTACAGACCTGGCGGTGGAGAGCGAAGATGTTGCCTATATCGCCGAAACAACTAAGGTAAGCAAGACCACCAATGGCGGCTTCACCTGGGCCACGTCCAAGAGCGCAGAAATCGGCACCCTGTCAATGCTCAAATCCCTCGGTGAGGACCTGCTAATTACCTGTGATGCTGCGGCCGGCGCTGCCAAGGTTGCCTACTCCACCAACGGCAATTCATCCTGGACTGCCATCGGCAAGCCGTTTAAGACCGGTGCTGGTGGCGGCACAACTTCCGTGGTAACCGCCAGCGGCCTGGGAGCCGATGACTACATCTACGTTGGCAATTCCGCCGACACCGAGATACAACGCCGGAAAATCAGCGACTCTCCCGGGACCGACTGGAAAGACATGAGCGCGCCGATAGACAGTACTAACAGCTACGCTATCACGGGCATAGGCCTGGCGAATGGCGCCCTCTACGCGGTTACCAGCAACGGCTCTGACAGTAAGATCATCCGCACGCTTGAGCCGACGCATCCCGGAATCTCTCCAGTCAGATGGAGCAACAATATGGCGTCCACCGCTGACTTCGGCAACACGCCAAATTCATTCGTAGCCAGCTCCGGCAGCAACTTACTGTGGCTGGTTGACTCAGATAGTGGCAACATATACAACTACAGCGACACGCTAGTGTCAGCTGCCCCAGAACTCGTCGGACCTGTCGAGGGCTACTCCGTACCGGTTAACGAGGTAAGCGGCACCCCCTACAATGTGACCCTCAGCTGGAAACGCGTATCCGAGGCGACCAGCTACGAAGAAGAGATTGCCTTTGACAGCGCTTTTAACGAGGTAGCCGTCAACCCAACTGAGACTAGCTCCTCACCCACGGTAGCTGAAATTGTGGCAGGCTCTAACTTCATGCCGGGCACTACCTACTACTGGCGTGTCAGAGTCGCGCAATCCGGCCCCATCTACAGCCCGTGGTCTGAGACGCGCACCTTCACCGTCAAGCCCGGTGGGGCTGCAGTTCCTAGTGTCGGCTCACCTGAAAATGGCGGCACCTTCAGCGCAGCACCGGCCTTCTCCTGGAGCCCGGTATCCGGAACTACCCTGTACGAGTTCCAGCTGGCGACTGACACCACCTTCGCCACTCCATCGATTAGTGAGCAGCTCGCCAGCACCGGCTACATGCCATCCACTGACCTTGCGGACGGTGTCTACTTCTGGAGGGTCAGGGCTCTTGAGCCGGTAGAGGGCGACTGGTCAACGATCGCCAACTTCACGGTATCAGAAGCCGCGGCCGAGGGACCATCAGTAGTGGTTCCGCCAGCTGAAGCACCGGTAGTCAATATACCACCGATAGAGATTCCTCCAGCGCAAGTTGAGATTCAGCCAGCACCATCAGAGCCGGCTATCTCAGAAGGCTTGCTGTTGGCGATAATTATCATCGGTGCTATACTGGTGATTGCACTGATTGTTCTGATTGTCAGGACCAGACGAGCCGTCTAGTCCTAGCTTGACAGACAACAGTACTCCTGATACTCCGAGAGCCCCCCGAAATTCGGGGGGCTCTCTTTTTTAACCTGAGTAATCCTCTTTATTTATGCCATTTGCGGCTTATGCGTCCTCCAGATACGGCACCAGAACCTGAACGGGGACAATCTCTCCAAGATTCAGGGATTCAGTACCTTCGGGAACACAAATGAGGCAGTCAGCACCTGCAATTGCCTGTAAACGGCTTCTATTCAGGTATAGCTTAACTGTATAATTTCCCTCCGAATCGCGGGACATCGTGGCATCCTTGAATTCCGTCCACGCCCGATGGCGACTCCTCAGGCTCTCCGCAAGTCTGGCAGAAACGGTTCGGAGAGGATGCCTGTTTTTCCCACCCATACGCAGTATCCCGGGAAGGGCAAGCTGCAGGAAAGCCATCTCGTTGCTGGCGGGGCCACCCGGCAGGCAGAACACCGGCTTACCTTGCCACAACCCGAAGGCAATGCCTTTACCCGGCCCCATACGAACATGGTGGAATATCTCCTGCCAGCCAAGATCATCAAGCACACTGACAACAAGGTCATGTACGCTCCCCCAGGCACCACCGCTGGTAAGAATGGCATCGGCGCCCGGCAGGTGATTCAGCAACTCCTGTTTAATGGCTTCCTTACTGTCCTTGACCACCGACGTACTGTAGGGGATGTCAAAAGAAGCCAGCCAAGCCACCATAGTGACGAGGTTGCTGGCATAGAGCTGACCAGGATGAAGGTGACCCCCGGGAACTACCACCTCATCCCCCACACCCACAACAGCGATCTTCGGCCGACGGTAGACCCGGACACGGCTGATTCCGGCAGCAGCGGCAAGCCCCAGACAACCGGGGAGAAGCTCCTTACCCTTCCTTTCAATGATTGCCCCGGCTTTTATCTCCCCCCCGGCACGAAGAACATTCCGCCCGTGTTCCGCATCCGCCCTGACGCAAACCTCTTCCGCCGATAACTCCTCGCAGAACTCACCGGCTACCACCGCAGAAGCTCCAAGCGGTATCGGAGCACCGGAACACACCTTAACAGCACTCCCCGGTTTCACTTCCTCCTCAAACACAGAGCCAGCGAATATAGAGCCAATCACCCGAAGGCACACCGGCTGTTGCATAGAAGCACTAGCTACCTCCTCAGACCTGACAGCAAAACCATCCTTAAGTGCTACATCACTCGAGGGATGACTAATCAGCGCTACCAGGTCCTCAGCCACGGCACGACCAACACACAAATCGAGGGGCATCTCTTCAACCCCCACCGTCTGGACATTTGAGCAAACCAGATTAAAGGCTTCCTCATAGCCGACATAGCCGGCGCCTTCATCAATCTCGGTGAAGTCTGTCTCCATTTCCTCCCTTTAATACGAGTCCCTTCCATTCTAGTATATACTCCAGCCTGAACTTAGTTCAAGTTGGAAACTCCCGCGGACAGGTATTGACTTCGCGGCTGATTATATTATTGGTAAATCATCCTGAATTATTCCATAGTTTGCCTGAGCCGCATGACGACCACAGATAGAGTCAGGCAAACAAAGCCGCCGACGAGAGGGCACCACACAGGCGGCATCCCGGCAGGCACCTCGGCAAACTGTGCTCCCAGGTAGATTCCGGCTAAATGAAAATACCCTGCTATTAGTGATATCCAGCCGATAACGAATAGTGTCCAGGCGCTGACGGTTGCCGGTGCTTTAAATCTTTCGGGCATGGTGTCACCTCCTTTAATAATGTGTATGAATAGTATATCTAACTATGCGAATTGTCAATATGTTTAAGAAAACATTGACTTCATCTTAAAGCAAGAGTAAAATTTGCCATGTGGCA
>Ga0180432_10011371_pt1 | contig 10494 bp, 6 predicted proteins | sample SS_ome_10_FD_132414 | JGI IMG/M metagenome (GOLD analysis project Ga0180432, IMG submission 132414) | Hypersaline lake sediment archaeal communities from the Salton Sea, California, USA - SS_1_MS_2 metaG | ecosystem: Environmental > Aquatic > Non-marine Saline and Alkaline > Hypersaline >...
AGCGAGGACGGAAACCGCCTGCAATGTGGAGAAGCGCCGAAGTACGGACATCGCTCTCCTCGCTTGCGCTTCGGGTTGGTCTTGAACCGGCAAACGATAACAATTCGTCGTCTACTAAGATAAACGAGGAATCCCCATGGCATCTGTATATCCCCTGCGATTCGTGCCCGTCTACCAAAACTACATCTGGGGTGGGCGGCGTTTGGAAACCGTTTTGGGAAGACAACTCGGAGGTGACGGAGTCTACGCCGAGTCGTGGGACGTGGCCGATCACGATCATGGGCAAAGCGTTGTCGAGGCGGGCCCCCTGGCCGGCACCTCACTGCGACAGTTGACCGCCGACCACGGCGAGGCCCTTTTCGGCAAACACGATCCGCAAACGCCTTTCCCGCTATTGCTGAAGTTCCTCGACGCTTGCCGGAATCTGTCCGTGCAGGTGCATCCCGACGATGAAACGGCCAAGCGGATGGGGCTCTCCGACCCCGGCAAAACGGAAGCCTGGCTGATCGTCGAGGCCGAGCCGGGCAGCAAGCTCTGGGCCGGGTTCAATTTTCCCATGGACCGCGAATTGCTCGATAATTCTCTCCAAAACGGCGACCTGGAACAGTATCTCCACGTCATCGAGCCGAAGGCGGGCGATTGCATCTTCATTCCCGCCGGAACGGTCCACGCCCTAGGTGCCGGCCTGCTGGTTGCCGAGATCCAGCAAACGAGCGACAATACGTTTCGCCTGTTCGACTGGAACCGACTGGGCGATGACGGCAAGCCGCGACAGTTGCACATTGAAGAAAGCCTGGAAGCGACCGACTACGGTCGAGGGCCCGTGGGTCCTTGCCAGGCGAAGCCGACCGACACGCCCGGTCGGGAGCGGCTGGTCGAGTGTCCACAGTTCGTTCTCGACCGTTGGAGGATCGACAAAGAAGTGTCCGTCGGCGGCGACGGGCGGTTTCATATACTGACGCTAATCGAAGGCACCGCCACCGCAAGCGGCGACCCAGCCGAGCGGCCGTTGGTTCGCGGCGAAACGATCCTATTGCCGGCCGAATGCGAAGCGGTTGAGCTGACGACACCGGCGGGTACGTCGGCGGTTGTCATGGATACGTTCTTGCCGTGATTGTACTTTCCGGTGCCTCGCGGCATGCGTTTCACTTCGTACTCGTCACGCTCCGCGCGATGGTCACGGCAGTCATAACTTGAGGTACTCCGCCGTGACTCGGTGCGACTTCCCCAAATCCCCGTCCCGGTCGCCAACCCCTGAATTCGCCCTTCTACATCAACTCCGCGTACGTCTCCTTCAGATCGAGCGAATCGCCCGTCTCTTCCTGGAGTTGTAGCAACCGAGCGAAGAGCATCTTGATAAGCGGGCCGTTTCGCGGATCGGCGGCAAGATCCTTAAGCTCCAGCGGGTCTTGCTTGACGTTGTAGAGAAGGACCTTCGCGATCTTTGGGTAGAGGATCAGCTTGTAGTCGCCTTCGGTGACCATTCGCTGCACGCCGAGATAGGCGCCGTAGATTGCCCGATAGTTGCCGTCGCGGGTGCCGCGGATCAGTGGCAAGACGCTCTTGAACTGTACGTGGTCGGGTTTCTCCACGCCGGCCAGTTCCAGCGTGGTGGGCATCACGTCTTGCAGATAGATTCTCGCGCCGATCTTCTTGCCCTTGGGAATGCCGGGGCCGGTGACCATCAGCGGCACGCGAACGCTGTGGTCGAACAGGTTCTGCTTGCCCATCAGTCCGTGATGGCCTACGGCCAAGCCGTGGTCGGCGGTGAAGAAGACGTAAGTGTTGTCGGCCTTGCCGGTTTTGTCCAGCGCGTCGAGAATCCGCCCCACCTGTGCGTCCATGTGCGTGATGATGGCGTAATACTCCTGGCGGTTGACCTTAACCGCGTACTCGGTCCGCGGGAAGGGGGCCAACGCCTCGTCGCGCAGTTTCTTCCCGCACGCGATGTCGTCCTTGTACGGATACTCTCCCACGAAGCTCTCGGGCACCTTGATCTTGTCCAAGGGGTACTTGTCGACGTACTCTTTCGGAGATTGTCGCGGGTCGTGCGGCGCGTTGAAGGCCAGATACATGAAGAACGGCTTGTCCTGCTTGGCGGCATGGTCTAGAAACCCGGTCGCGTCGTCGGCGACCACTTCGCTCCAATGCTTGCCGCCTTTCCAGAAACCTTCGAACTTGGTATCCCACGGTTTCCACGGGTCGGGCTGGCCTTCGATCGGTCGGTTGTAACCGGCCGGGGTTTGGTTGGGCATGCCGGGGCGGATGTGGACGGCGTGGTCGAATGCCTTCGAGGCGTCGGCCCGAAGGTGCCACTTGCCGGTCATGTAGGTTTCATAGCCGGCCTTTTTCATGTACTCGGACCAGAACCGCCCGGCCTGGCGTTCCTTTTCGGCGGAGCCGTACACCTTTTGGGCTTTCCAGACGAAACGGCCCGTGTTGAGCATGCCACGGCTGGCGATACACACGGCCCCGCTCCACGAGCCCATGTTGTAAGTGCTGGTGAAGGTAACGCCGCCTTCGACGAGCCGATCGAGGTTCGGCGTTTCGATCTCGTCGTTGCCAAGGCTTCGCAGAGTGTCGAAACATTGGTCGTCGGCGAAGATGAAGAGGATATTCGGTTTCTCGGCCGGCGCCGCGGCACGGGTCGTCGTTTGGCACAACGCGGTAAGGGTGAGAGCGAGGACGATATAGCGTAGGAAGTTCGTGTATCTATTCATTTCGTTTTCCTCGTCTCGTCGTGCCAATCGTGTCCATCGCCCGCCGTATTCGCCACACTCCGTGTGATGGTTAGTGGAAACGTTGCGCTGGTTCAGGCCCGATTGCCTGAAGCCACGTCAATCGTGTCCATCACGCGGAGCGTGACGAGTACGTTGGCGGTCGCGACACTGCATGCGCCGCCGTGATGCGGAGCGTGCCGTTTTTCACGCTACTTTCGCGGAGCGAAAGGCGACTATCACTATCCACTACTTTTTCTTCTTGGGCTTGGGCTTTCTACCGCTTCCCGGCCACGGAATCACGTTGGCCCGCTCGGCATACTTCTGCCACATGTCGGCCATTTCCTTGGTGCGCTCGGGCTGGTCGGCGGCAAGGTTGTCTAGCTCGGAGCGGTCGGCTTCGATGTCGTACAGTTCCCAGGCACCGTTGCGACCCTTGGCGACCAGCTTCCACTTGCCCAGCCGTACTGCCCGGTTGCCTTCGTGCTCCCAGTATATGGCACCATCGCGGTTGATGTCCTTGCCGTCGAAAGACGGTTTCAGGCTGACGCCCTCCATGGGCTTAATCTTGTTGCCTTTGAACTCGGCCGGGTACTCCGCGCCGGAGATGTCGACACAGGTGGCCATGAGGTCGATCAGGTGGCTGGATTGATGTTCGAGTTGGCCCTTTCGCTTGATTCCCTTGGGCCAATGGGCGACCAGCGGCGTGGAGATTCCGCCCTCGTGGACCCAGTGCTTATACTCGCGGAACGGCGTGTTCGAGACGTTCGCCCAAGCGCGTCCGTAGCCGTGATAAGTATCGGCCGGGCCGGGCATCACGCCGGTACCCATCAGGACCGGATAACCGTCGCGAGTCTGCTTGGGAATCATCCTCGTCTGCAATTCGGCCGGGTCCATCGGTTCGAGCGTAGGCTTGTCGGCGCGAACCTTGTCGCCGCCGCGGCCCATGCCTTCGGCACAACCGCCGTTGTCCTGGAAGTACATGACCAGCGTGTTATCCAACTGGCCCTGCTTCTTCAACTGCTCGACGATTCGGCCGATGCCCTGGTCCATGTTGTCGACCATCGCGGCATAGACTTCCATGCATCGGGCTTCCCACTCTTTATGCTCCATGGCGTCCCAGTCGCCGGCCTGGGGCGACAGTTCCCAGCGGTCCTCGATAACGCCCAACTCCCGCATTCGCTCGAAACGGGTTTTGCGAATGGCAGTGTAACCGGCGTCGTACTTTCCCTTGTACTTGGCAATGTCGTGCGGCAATGCGTGCATCGGCCAATGGGCGGCCGTGTAGGCGACGTACAGGAAGAACGGCTTGTCGTTGTGCTTCTCGCCATGTTCGGCAATGAATCGCACGGCGTGGTCGCTGATGGCGTCGGTGTAGAAATATGTCTCCGGCTTGTACTCGGGATCGGCGTACGGCGAGATATACTCGTTGTCGCGCGTCAGTGTATTGGGGTCGAAGAAACTGCCGGCTCCGTGGATGGTTCCGTAAAAGCGGTCGTACCCGCGTTGCAGCGGCCAGTTGAACTTCGGGCCGTCGGGCCGGGTTTCCTTGGTGACGTGCCACTTGCCAGACATGTAAGTGCCATAGCCGGCCGTCTTGAGAACTTCGGCGATTGTTACGCAGTTCTTATTGAGATTGCCCCGATACCCGTCGACGCCGCGGTCGTTCATCATGTGTCCCACGCCGGCCTGATGCGGATACAGCCCGGTCATCAAGGAAGCGCGCGTGGGGCAGCAACGGGCCGTGTTGTAGAAGTGCGTGAAACGCAGACCGTCGGCGGCCAGCTTGTCGAGTACCGGCGTTTCGATCTCGCTGCCGTAACAGCCGATATCGCTATAGCCCATGTCGTCGGCCATGATGAGAATAATGTTCGGCTGCTCGGCGGCCGTGCCGATTGAAACCATGAACATCAAGCAGACAAGCGTCGCCAACGGCAACAGCACGGTACGGTTGAATTTCCTCACGGTGGGTAGTCTCCTGTTATTGGTGTCTGGGAAGGGCGAATGCAGAGCATTTATGGTAGCCGAAACGGGAGCGGATGGCAAATTGCAGTGGGTAGTGGAGAGTGGAGAGTGGAGAGTGGAGAGAGAAGCCCCCGAGTTTATCTCGGGGGAGTTTCACCTTCAACCTACCAACCGCCGCGACATAACTCACACCCCGATGTGCCACTGCTTCGCAGAAGCAGTGCGGGCTGGCGGTTCAGAAGGCACTGCTTCTTCGAAGCAGTGGCACATGAGATTTTCTTCTGAAGACATGCCCGAACACCCAGGCATTCTCACTCGCTCGGGCAACTGGCCGAGAATTGCAGCAGAACGGAATCGTCCTCGTCGGCCGGTTGGGAGAGTTTCAGATCGAGGCGGGCACCGTGGGCCAGCAATTGGGCCGTCTTGATGCGAGCGGTCGGGCCGTCTGCCTGTTCGACCATCAGCTCGGGCGTCTTGTTCATCGGCGGACAGAAAGATAAATGCACGACCGAAGTGCGTTGGCCCGCCTCGAACTCAGCGCGAAGCCAGCCGGAGATACGCTCCACGCCATCGGCGTCCACGTCGCGCGTTAGCTGCTGCGTGACTTCCCGCGCCGGGCATTCGTCCACGACCGCCGGCAGATTCTCTGCCTCTTCATGAAAGGCCGGCTCAGGTGTAGGTTCGACAGACGGCGGTTCGGTCGGCTCATCGCGAGGGATGAGGGTTGCTCCGCGCCATGGCGAACGACGCCAACTCCATGTCTCTTCCAGTAGCAGCAAACCCCAGAAGACGATCAATCCGCCGGTCGATGTGCCCGGCAAGCTCACGGCCATGCCCAACATAATCAACGCCGGCGTGGGCGCGATCCATAAAGCCAAATCGAGATGCGAACGAGGTGCTTCGAACGAGCGGCGGTTCCAAGCTTCTCTAGCAGCAACCGCCACGGCGGCCGCGAAAAGACCGGTCGCCAGCAGAAGCGGCGGAGCCAACGGCACGTCGAGCGCGCCGGCAATTCTCCGCCAAAACATAAGCAGGGCGACCGCTCCGGTGACCATCACCAGCATGCCCACGGTCCAACGCAGCAGTTCATCGCCCGGGTTGCCGAGCCGATCGGTTGCTTCCAGCGACGACTGGGAGTTCATCGTGATGTCTTTCCTTGCCAGCGGGGCAGGCACCGTCGCTTGCCAAGTGGGGCAGGCATTCCTGCCTGCCACCCGCCGTATGCGTCACACTCCGTGTGATGGTTAGTTGAAACGTTGCACTGGTTCAAGCCCGACTACCTGAAGCCGCGTCAATCGTGTCCATCACGCGGAGCGTGACGAGTACGATGACATCCCCGGGTGGCCCAGATGTTTTTTCCGCGGCAAACGTGCCACTCGACTTGACGTTTTCGGAAAAACGTCTGGGTGCCGAAGGCACAAGAGGTTCCGAGCAACACGGGAACCTCTGCGGCTGCGCCGCACCGACGATTTTGCGAATCAGCCTTTCGCAATAGCTCGGCCAACTCCGCAAAATCATCGGTGTCACCCAATGTCTCTCTTCAAGTATAATCAGCCGCTACGTTACAACTTCTCGGCCGCTTTGGCCAGTTCTTCGGCCTTGTCGGTATTCTCCCAGGAGAAACCCGGGCCGCTTCGGCCGAAGTGGCCGCCGGAGGCCGTGGCGCGGTAAACCGGGCGGCGAAGGTCGAGATACTCGATAATCCCGCCGGGCGTCAAGGGGAACGTTTGGCGAACCAACTCGCAGAGCTTCTCGTCGGCGATCTTGCCGGTGCCTTCGGTGTCGACCAAGACGCTGACCGGCTCGCTGACGCCGATGGCGTAGGCAAGCTGTACTTCACAACGGTCGGCCAACCCGGCTGCCACGATGTTTTTCGCCACGTGGCGAGCCATGTAGGCGGCACTGCGGTCGACCTTGGTGGGGTCCTTGCCGCTGAAGGCGCCGCCGCCGTGTCGGGCCCAACCGCCGTAGGTGTCGACGATGATCTTCCGGCCAGTCAGGCCGCAGTCGCCATGCGGGCCGCCCAACTCGAACTTGCCCGTGGGGTTGATGTGGTAGGTTATGTCATCGTTGGCAAGCTCGGCCGGCAGGCATGGCTTGATGATTTCCTCGATGACGAAGCGGCGGATTTCTGCCTGTTCGACATCCGGCGAGTGTTGCGTGGAAACAACAACCGTGTCGATGCGAACCGGCTTCTGATCTTCGTATTCGACGGTTACTTGCGATTTGCTGTCGGGCCGCAGCCAGTCGACCGTGCCGTTCTTGCGAGCTTCGGTCAAGCGGTCCATGATGTGGTGCGAAAGCGAAATCGGCAGCGGCATCAGTTCCGGCGTGTCGTTACAGGCATAGCCGAACATGAGACCCTGGTCGCCGGCCCCGATGTCCTTGCCCGATTCGGTGTCTTCGTCGACGCCCTGAGCGATGTCGGGGCTCTGGCGGTCGATCGACAGCATTACCGAACAGGTCTTCGAGCAGATGCCCATGTTGCTGTTCGTGTAGCCGACTTCCTCGATCACCTTCCGCACGACGTCGGCGTATGGGACCACGGCTTTGCTGGTGATTTCGCCGGAGACGATGGCGATGCCGGTGGTGACCATGGTTTCGCAGGCCACGCGGCTATAAGGGTCCTCGGCCAACAGGGCGTCGAGAATTCCATCGGAAATCTGATCGGCCAACTTGTCGGGATGGCCCATGCTGACAGCTTCACTGGTAAACAAATATTTTCCCCGCGGCACCTCGACGTCCTCCTGGTGAGTTTTTCGATACAGTTCAAACCGTGAATTATAGGCATTATCCGTGCTGTTTGACAAGCGGGTGGGTGGGCTGGCCGCAACACGGAGGGCGTGCCGGGTGCCATGCCCCACGCTTGCGTGGGCATGCCGGATGAAAATCGTTTATCGTGCTACACATGCCCACGCTTTTCGTGGAACATGGCACCCGGTTTCAACCGGTCTCGGGCGTCCTCGCCAACAGTGCGCTCAGTAGCTCAACCGTGCGCTCGGTGGCACCCAACTGCCGTTTTACGAGCGATTGTGCCCTTTGGCCGAGCGATTGGGCGTAATCCGGGTCCTCCAGGCAGCGGCGGACGAAGTCAGTTAGCTCTCGACCGTCGGCGACGACCAGGGCCGCGTCGTCGGCCAGCATGGCAGCGACAATATCGCGAAAGTTCTTCGTGTTGGGGCCAAACGAAACGGCGGCTCCGTAGGCGGCCGGCTCGATCATGTTCTGCCCCCCGCGGCTGCCCATGCTGCCGCCAACGTATGCAATCTTCGCCGTCCCCCACCAGGCACCCAACTCGCCGACGACGTCGACCAGCAGAACTCGGGCGTCGGTGTTTTGACTATCCCCGGGAGAAAGCTTTGTGCGACGTTGCCAGTCAACTCCCTGCTCTTCGAGCATTCTCGCCACCGAATCGAAACGGTCGGGATGGCGGGGAACCAGCACCAGCCGCAACGCGGGCCAATCCACGCTGAGCTCGCGATATGCCTGAAGGGCCAACGCCTCCTCCGGGTCTTGCGTGCTGCCGGCCAGCATTACGACGTCATCCGGCTGGAAGCCCGCTAGTTGGGCGAGTTCCACCGTGGCCGGGTTGTTTCGGTCGGTCTGGGCGCCGTCGTATTTCATCGACCCGGTTACTTCGACGGAATCATCAACCGCGCCGAGCTGTCGAAATCTCTCCGCATAAGTCTCGTCTTGCGCCGCGATCAGGTCGATTTGCCGAAGCAACGTGCCGACCAGGGAGCGGATTCGGTTGTAGCCGCGAAAGCTGTGTTCGCTCAAACGCCCGTTGACCACGGCCACCTTGGCCCCGTCGGCACGCGCGGAGCGGATCAAGTTGGGCCACAGTTCCAGTTCGGCCAGCACCAAGACGTCCGGTCGAATGCGCCGCAGAGCCGCTTTGACCGCCCAACTGAAATCCAAGGGGCAGTAGAAGACCATCAGGTCGGAATATTTCTTCTTCGCAAGAGCCATGCCGGTCATGGTGGTCGTCGAGATGACGCATTGCCAATCGGGATGGCGGGATCGGATCTCCCGCAGTAGCGTCGCCAACAAATTTACCTCGCCCACGCTGACCGCGTGCAGCCAAACGCACGTGCCTTGCGAATCACGACGGGGAACGCGGCCGAGGAACTTCGTCGCGAAGCCTTCGCGATACTTGCCCTTGGTTATCGATTGATACAACAACCACGGCAAGGCAACGATGACAAGTAGAACGTAGATGCAGTTTAGCAGGTAGCTCAATTTTGAACGTTCCTTCGCGGTCCGTCCTTGGTATTGGGGGAACGTGCGGGTCGTAGGGTTCGCAAAAAGCTTCCGAGCCACCCGCGCGTACTCGTCACGCCCCGCTTGATGGGATCGATCGGCGTTTTTTCCGGTTCTCGGCCTCGAGTCAGTGCGACGTTTTCACTGATCATCACACGGAGTGTGATGAGTACGCGCGGGCTTCTATCGGTCTTTTCGCATGCAGCAGTTCTTGAACTTCTTGCCGCTGCCACAGGGGCAGGGGGCGTTGCGGCCGACGCTCTTCTCGCGTTTGCGGAACGGCTCGGGCTTCTTGTCGGCCTGCATGCCGTCGATGGCTTCTTGCTGTTGGGCGGCGATTTCGCTGGCGCCGGGGGCCTCCTCGTGAACGGCGTTGGTTTCGGTCCAAGTGGAACCGACGAAACCCTCGGGCAGGTCCTCCATGCGGAATATCAGGTCGGTCACGCGTTCGCCGATGGAATCCCACATTCGCTCGAATGTCCGCATGCCCTCGCGCTTGTACTCGACCTTGGGATCGACCTGGGCATATCCCCGCAAGCCGACGCTGGCTCGGAGGTGGTCCATCGACAACAGGTGTTCTTTCCAGGCGGCGTCGAGGATGTCCAGCAGCAGCGACCGCTCCATGTTCCGCATTTCCGGCCGGTAGCGGTCCTCGATGGCCGTGGCCACGTGGTTCTCCAGATCGTCTCGCTCGAACGCGAGCATGTCTTCCGGCGACAGTTCGTAGTCGAACTCACGGGCGAGCCACTGGGAAAGCTCATTGAGCGTGCCGTTTTCCTCGGCTTCTTGCAGAGACTTTCGCGGCGTCATTTCCTCGTTGAATATCAGCTGCATCCAGGAATCGGCCTCGGCCATGGCTTTGGTTGCTTTTTCGGCGTAACCTCCGCTGTGGTCGACCAACAGGTCACGAATCTCGTCGCGTTGCTTGTTGCGCAGGTCCTCGATGCTAAGTTCGACGTTGAACCGCTGCTTGGCCCACTCGGCCAGTTTCTCGCGGTCGTATCTCTTGTGCCCGCCCGCGTCGCGGGTGGTGAAGTGCAGCAATCCGGCCATTACCGGATAGCCGACTTCGCGATCGGCATAAGCTTCCTCGGCCTTCCGGCGGGCCATTTTCTTAAACGCGTCCAGGCCCAGTTCGGCCACCTCGTCGAAGTCGAGAGTTATGTCGAACTTATGCTTCATCCACCCCATGGCCGTTCGGGTGCCGAAATCCGGATTGAGGAAAATCTCGCCGTCGGAGAGGTCGACCTTGTTGACCGCTTCGCGGGATTTTCCGATTAGGAACTCGTCCAGGTTGTCGCGGCCGAGCTTCTTCAACTCGCGGTCCCGCACGCTGAGCTTCCAGCGCGTGTTGACCGTCTTGGCCAATGCCTGCCAGTTCCATTCGCGCGGGTCGACATCCTCGGGCATGTTCTCGTCGATCAGGTCGAGCACCTGGCCCTCGGCCATTCGCTCCGCTTCTTCCTTGGCGTACTGCTCGGCCGTTTGAAAATCGACTCCTCGATAATCCCGGGCGTCGAGCTCGACGGAAAGTTCCTTGCCTGCCCAG
>Ga0180432_10011372_pt1 | contig 10493 bp, 11 predicted proteins | sample SS_ome_10_FD_132414 | JGI IMG/M metagenome (GOLD analysis project Ga0180432, IMG submission 132414) | Hypersaline lake sediment archaeal communities from the Salton Sea, California, USA - SS_1_MS_2 metaG | ecosystem: Environmental > Aquatic > Non-marine Saline and Alkaline > Hypersaline >...
GCGCGTAGTTCCAGAGAAGATATCCTCCGCCGCTGCAGACCACCGCGAGGTAGAGGACGCTGATCCACTGGCCCTGGTTGAGAAGCTGCAACGCAGCCCAGTCCGAGGACAGGGACATGGGCAGCAGCGCCAGGGTCCCGAACACCGTCACGTACGCCGTCACGACGAGGGGGCTCCCGGTTCTCTGCATGAGCCGCCTGCTCAACGTGGAGTACAGGGACCAGCAGACGGCGTTGCCCAGGAGGCAGCCCACACCGAACAGGAAGCCCGCGTCCAGGTCTACGCCCGTCACCTTTGGGAGGGTGATAAGGGCCACGCCGACGAAGCCCGCGGCTGAGCCGACGGCCTTCCATCTGCTCAACGCCTCGCCCAGCAGGAGGGAGGAGGCCACTCCCGTGAGTATGGGTATGAAGCCGACGACGAGTATGCTGGAGACCCCCGCCCCCGCGTGCTTCACGCCCGTGTACTGGAGCCAGAAGTAAACGCTTATGCTGAGGAGCCCCAGGGAAGCCATGTCCTTAAGGTCGCTGAAGGCAGGCTTCGACCCCCGCCTCATCTCCCTGAGTATAACGGGTAGGAAGAGAGCCGAGGCTATCACGAACCTCACCGTGGCCAGCAGGACCGGCGACAAGGTGGCCAGCACGACGGAGGCCGCGACGAAGCTCAGTCCCCATATGACGGCCACCGTGACGGCGGCGGCGACACCGCCCATCTCAAACCGGCCAGCCATACCCCACCCTCATCCTTCATGAATATATACCTTATGGCAAATTTAATATACATCTGTATAGACAGATAGTAATTCAATAAACAAACGTTAAGGTGATTGTGTGTTCGCGCTTGATGAGATAGACAAGAAAATCCTCGGGGAACTGCTGATCAACTCCAAGAGGAGCTACCGTGAGCTGGCCAAGGCCATAGGCATGTCCGCGGCCACGGTGATTAACCGCGTCCAGCGGTTGGAGTCCGCCGGCGTCATAAAGGAGTACACGGTGATGCTGGACTTCGAGCGGCTGGGGTTCGAGCTCACCGTGGTCACGGAGATGACGGTGAGCCGGGGCAAGCTGCTGGAGACCCAGGAGAAGATAGCCAGGCTCCCCTACGTCTGCGCCGTCTACGACGTGACCGGAGAGATAGACTCCATAGTCATAGCCAAGTTCAGGAACAGGCGGGAGCTAAGCGAGTTCCCCAAGGACCTGCTGAGCATGCCCTTCGTGGAGCGCACCAACACCCACGTGGTGCTCAACACGGTGAAAGAGGACTTCAGGATGATCAGCAACCTCTAGCCACCCCAAAAAAGGGAAGGGCTATTTTTTCCTCAGAGTCTTCCCCGGCAACGCTCCTGTGTACTCGCCGTCCATGATGACGGGCACTCCGTTGACCAGTACATGCTTTATGCCAGAGGCGTACCGGTGCGGGTCGGTGAACGTGGCCTCGTCCTTCACCGTGGCCGGGTCGAAGACCGTGACGTCGGCCTTGTACCCCTCCCGCAGGACGCCCCTGTCTCTGAAGCCCATTTTCTGAGCGGGCGCGCTGGTCATCTTCCGCAGGGCCTCCTGGAGGCTTATGACACCCTCCTCCCGGACGTAGTGGCCCAGGACCCTGGGGAAGGTGCCGTAGTACCGTGGGTGGGGCTTCATGTCCGCCCATATGCCCTCGGGGGAGATGGCGGAGCCGTCGCTGCCCACCATGCCGTGGGGGCTCTTCATGACGCGTCGGACGTCGTCCTCGTGGAGCCCGAACATGACGCTGGGTACCTGGGTTTCCTCCATTATGAGGAGGTCGAACATGGCGTCCATGGGGGGCTTGCCCATCATCTCGCCGATCTCCTTGAGGTTCCTGCCGGTGTACTGGGGGTTGTTCTTGGCCTTGGTGACGAGTATGTTCTCAGGTGGGTAGCCCAGCCGCCTCTCTGCCTTCATGCGTTCACGGGTCTCCGGGTCCTTGAGGCGCTCCAGTATCTTGTCGGCGCCCCCCTCGTGGGCCCAGTGGGGCAGCAGCGCCGTGAGCCCGGTGCTGCTGGCGACGTAGGGGTACTGGTCGAAGGTCACGTCCACGCCCCGCATCCTGTGCTCGGCGACGAGGGCGAGGCTCTCCCTGGTCCTGCCCCAGTTGCTCTGGCCGCTGGCCTTGAAGTGGGCTATCTCGACGGGGAGCCCAGCGTCGCGCCCTATGGCGCAGGCCTCGTTGACGGCGTCGAGGAGGGTGTCCCCCTCGCCCCTGATGTGGCTGCAGTAGACGCCCCCATGCTTCGCGACTACCTTGGCTAGCTCGGTGATCTCCGCGGTGTCGCCGTAGACGCTGGGCGGGTAGATGAGGCCCGTGCTCATCCCCCAGGCGCCGTCCCTCATGGCTTCGTCCACTAGCGCCTTCATCGCCCCCAGCTCCTCCGCAGTGGGCCGCCGGTTCTCGTGGCCCATGACGTTCTGGCGGACGGTGCCGTGGCCCACGAGGGGCGCTATGTTAGGGCCTGCGCCCTGCCTGTCTATTCTGTCCATGTACTCGGCCATGGACTCCCAGTCGTACTCGAAGCCCTCCGGGACAGAGCTACTCGCGTAGGTCTCCCTGTACTTCTTGACGGCGGCGTTCAGGGGGGCCGCGCTGCCCCCGCAGTTGCCCACCACCTCGGTGGTGACGCCCTGATGGATCTTGCTCAGCCCCCGGGGGTCGATGAGTATGGGGAAGTCCGAGTGGCTGTGGATGTCTATGAAGCCCGGGGCGACTACGAGTCCCCCCGCGTCTATGGTCGCCTCGGCGTCGTCGTCCCGGAGGTCGTCGACGGCCTTCACGGTGTCGCCGGCTATGGCGATGTCGGCCCAACGCCACGGGTTGCCCGTGCCGTCCATGACGCGGCCGTTCCTGATGACTATGTCATACTTCAAAGTATATCATTGATCCTAGGCGTCACCACGATAAAGGGTTTGGCAGCCGTCGAGATACCCAAATATTACGCGGCCCCCCACTTCATAACGGGTTGAGGCGCAAGTACAGCTACGTCCGGTACACGTGGTGGAGCGAGGTGGACATCGACGAGCTCAGCGACGAGCTCTCACAGATGTTCGAGGTCAAACCCCTGGGCTACCCCGAGATCACTGAACACGAATTATCGCTCTACAAGGAGGTTAGGGACGAGATCCTAGTGAAGGCGGACACCCTGGGGGCCTACATCTCCAGGGTCAGGGCCGTGCTCTTCCAGAGGGACAGGGCGCCGTTCACGTCCCGGGACATGGAGTTGCGGAGGAGGCTCCTGGAGGTCTACCCCCGGGACAGGCCGTCGCCCTTCCCCTGGGGGTTCAGCAACGAGGAGCCCTTCGAGGTGGCCGAGGAGTAGGCTAGGCTTTTCGGAGGTACTTGTGTCTCTTGTCCCTGTAGGGGGAGACCCGGCGCTTGTATACCTCCACGAGGCCCTTGTTTACGAGGGTGGGGATGGCGCCGCTGTCCATGCGGGGCACCTCCTTGCACATGACGTCTCCCTGGCAGACCAGTTCGTAGACCCTTCTCTCGGCCGGTGAGAGGTCGAGTTCATCAGACAAGCGGTATCAATACATTATAGACAACGAAGGGTAAAAGCAGTTCGATGCCTATGCGGCTATAAGGCTTTGTGTTTCTTACGTGTGCGGTAAAAAAAATATGCCCCTAGACGAACCTGATCTCCTTACGCAGGTAGAAGGGTTTCATCAAGGGACGGTATTTATCCATCGTGTCTTTGTTCAGATCCGCTGGCGGCTTCTGGTCTGGCGGCAGGAGAGGCTCATACTCGGTCCCGGCCATCTCTTCGGCGAACGTCTTCTTGGCCTTCTCCAGAAGCTCGGGGTTCGTGAACAGGTCGATCATCGACGCCGCCAAGACCTTGGCGCCCGCCACGGTTCCTTTGTGGGCGATCGAGGTCGCGGTAGCTATCGCAGCGGTCCAGTGGTGCGCCCGGATGCCGGGCACGTTGGCCGGGAAGGTTATCCTGCCGTGGGGCACGGTCCAGCAGATGTCCCCCGAGTCGTTGGTCGATGCTCCCTGCACCGCCTTCTTAAGCGGGAAGAGCCTGGTCTCAAGGCCGATCTCGGGTACGGTGCCGATTTTCTGCACCTTCAGCGCCAGGTCGACTTCCTCGGGAGTCCACTTGGGCATGCCCACCATCTCGATGTTCTTCTGGACGATCTCGGCCATGGTGATGTTGTCACGCGTGGGCCAGCCAGCCGAGAGCACGTTCTCCGTCACCGTGGTACCCGTCATCAACGCCGCACCTTGGGAGACGTTCTTCGCCCGTTCGTACATGGCGAGGACGCCGTCGCGGTCAACATCCCTGAAGTAGAACCAGATGGTCGCGATCTCCGGGATGACGTTCGGCTGTACACCGCCGTCGGTGATGACTGTGTGGCTCCTCGCCGAAGGCTGGATGTACTGCCGTTGAACGTCCCAGCCCACACTCATAAGCTTGGCACCGTCGAGGGCGTTCCTCGCCAGCCAAGGGTTGGCGCCGTGGGCAGTCCTGCCGTGGAACGTATACTGCACGGACATGTTTGCGTACTGTCGGATGCCCCAGGAGGTAGAAAGCCGGCCGCCCACGTGTGGATGGAATGCCGCGTCGACCCCCTTGAAATAACCATCCCGGACGAAGTAGGGTCTGGCAAGGATCTGCTCCTCAGCCGGAGTCCCAAAGAGCTTGATGGTCCCCTTCAGGCCAAACTCGTCCAGTACGCGCTTCGCCGCGATGGCGGCTCCCACCATAACCGCGGCGTTGGTGTTGTGCCCTTCCGCGTGCCCGGGCGCCTCCTCGACCACCGGCTGCCTGCGATCGGCGACTCCAGCCGCCTGTGAACCGCTTGGGACGGCGTCAAACTCCGTGTGCACCGCGATGACCGGCTTGCCCGAGCCATAGCTGGCCATGACCGCCGTTGGGAATCCCTCGATGGGGTCGATCCTGAAGCCCTCCTGTGAGAGGACTTTCACCAGGAGATCGTGGGTCTCGTATTCCTGCATCCCGATCTCCGCGAAGCTCCATATCGAGTCCCCGACGTCCGCGATCTGCTCAGCGTTCTGATCGATGACCTGTAGTGCTCTCTGTTTGGGTTCCATTTTCTTTCGCCTATTAGTGTTTGAGGATTTATAAAGCCTTGATGGGGTGGCCGCGCGCGTTTAGCCTCCTTTTAATCTCGCTATAAAAATTAATTCTCTCGATTTCCTAGCTGACGCTCGCCGAAGACGGCGACACGGAGACGATGATATTAGAGTCTCGGGGGCCCCGAGGAGATGACGCCTCAGCCCTTGAGGTAGTCGCCTAGGTGCTTTACCATGGGCCTGCCCAGGGCGGCCTCCACCATCTCGTAGTTCTCGCTGTACTTGTTGCCGTCGCCCACCAGTATCTTCTCCTTGGGCACATTGACCACGTAGACAGTCTGGTCCTTCGCCAGCCCGGCGCTGGTCACGGGTTCGCCCATCCCGTCGAAGGTGGTCACGAGATCGGGGAAGGTGGCCAGCCTGTCGCCGTCCTTCACCAGGGTCATGTACTCGTTAACGTACCCGAGCTCCCACTCCCCGCCGCCCTGCTTGACGGTGGCGAATCCCACGTCGAACCCGCCCCGGGCCTCGATGGATACCTCGGTGACCCGCCCCTTGCACACGAGCTCACCGTCGAGGAACTCCATGGCGGCCTCTACCTTGGCGTCGGCCCCCTTGTCCTTAGTTGCCAGGAACTCGTAGCCCAGGTCCATGGCCATCCTTATGGCGCCGGGCGCCCCGTGCTCCCGTGTGTAGCTCACGGGCACCGGGTCCCGGGCCATGGCTATGAGGGCCTTCATATCCCGCGCCTGGGCGCGTATCACGTTGCTCGTGGTCTGGAGGCTGCCCCACGCCACCACTTCGCTGCCCTCGGTGACCCCCGTCTTGACGCTCCTGTAGTCGAGGCGGTGAAGCCCCATGCTCCCCATCATGGCCGTGGGGTGGGCCCTCCCGTCCGCCGGCGTGTCCACCACGGGTAGCCCCAGCGCCGCGGCTATCAGCCAGCCCCCGAAGCTGTTGTGGCCCCCGTTCTCGGCGGCTATGACACCATGGTACTCGACGCCCACGTCCCTCAGCAGCTGGGCCGCCCTGATATAGTGCATGGGCCTGGTGTTCCCCCGCTCCGTAGGCGCGCCGAGCGCGGCGCTTGTGATGACCCTCCACTCGGGGTCCGCCTCGTCCGGGCCCCACAGCTCGATCTTACCTATCTCAAGGGCGAGGCTGCCCGTCTTGAGTCCTGTCTCGGGCCAGCCTCCGCCTCCTCCTCCCAGGATGGCCCCGCCGAGGGCGAGGGCCTCCACATCCTCCAAAGCGACGTCGTGCGGCATAATGTCTCATAGAAATACGCGTTTACCGGGTATAACAGGTTTAAGAAAAAAGGGTCAGTAGAAGGGGAGCCTGCCCTCCCTATCCATCTTCAGGAGGGCCTCCCAGTCGCCGTTGATGTGGCCCTGCAGTATCTCCAGCTGCTCCTCGCTGACGTGCCTGAACCGGCGCTGGGGCTCCAGGTACTCCTTGATGGGCTTCAGCTCCCTGGGCTTGACGCTTATATTGAACGCGCCGTGGTCCACCTCCACCAGCGGGAACGCCCCAGTCTGCACCGCCAGCCGCCCCACCTCCACAGTCTTGGCAGGGTCGAAGTACCACCCGGTGGGGCACGGCTGGTGCACGTGCAGGTAGGCGAGGCCCTCGCCGTTCCGAGTCACCTCTGCGGCCTTCTTTATCTTCCGCTTCAGGTCCGGGATGTAGGCGAGGCTGGCCGTGGCTATGTAGGGTATCCTGTGAGCCGCCATGATCATGAGCATGTTCTTGCGGCGCTGGGGCTTGCCCTTCCAGACGCTGCCCACCGGCGTGCTGCTGGTGGACGCGAACATGGGGGTGCTGCCGCTCCGCTGTATGCCCGTGTTCATGTAGGCCTCGTTGTCGTAGCAGAGCCATATGATGGACTCGCCGCGCTCCGCGGCGCCGCTGAGGCTCTGGAGGCCTATGTCCACGGTGCCGCCGTCGCCGCTGTAACTAGTGACGTAGACCTTGTCGGCCTTGCCCTTCTTGCGCAGCGCCCTGTAGATGCCCGTCTCGTAGGCGGGGGCTGACGCGAAGTTGGCCAGCACCCAGGGCACCTTGACGACGCCGCCGTAGTTGACGCCGGCGCAGTTGGGCGGGTCCACCACGATGGTGTTGGGGCCCAGCGTGTCCAGGAGGGTCCTGATGATTATGCTGGCGCCGCAGCCGGCGCAGCCGTCGCTGCCGGGGTGGACGCAGTGCTCGCTCTCGATGTCGATGGGTGGCGTGCCGCCGGGGAGGGTGTGCTCCACGAACTCCACCTCCTGGTCCAGCCTCCTGCCCTTGTCCCGTATGATCTTTCTGCCCATGGCGTAGAGGTCGTCTATGGGTATGTCCTCGCCGCCCAGGCCCGTGACGTAGTTCTTGACGGGCACCTTAATGTCGGTGTTGTAGAGGGCGGACTTTACGTCCATGAACGCCATGCCTCCGCCGGTGCCGTGGCAAACAACCCTGTCCAAGACGCCTATGCTGTCCACCTGCCCGGCGAGCTCGATGACCTCCTCCCGGGGGAAGGGCCTCATGAACCTGAGCTTCAGCAGCCCAATCTTCTCTCCCTGGTCTCGGAGCCTGTCCACGGCCCTGCGGGCGGCCGTGGTCATGCTGCCCATGGTGACCATGAGGCTGTCGGCGTCGTCGCACCTGTATCGTTCTACCATGCCGCCGTAGCTGCGGCCGAAGGTCTCGCCGTAGCTCTTGTCAACCTCGGCTATCACCTTCTTGGCGTCCTCCATGACCTCCTCGTGGAGGCGCCTGTAGGTGGTGTGCAGCTGCGATGGGAGGCTGGCGCTGGGCCACGCCTTGCTGACGGTGGGGTCCACCGGGTAGGGAGCCTCGTAGGGCGGCAGCCACTCGTCCACCGCCTCGATCTCTGGGAGGTAGACCCGCTCCTGGCTGTAGCTGAGGTAGAACCCGTCCAGGCTCATCATGGTGGGAAGCAGAACCCTGGGGTCCTCGGCGACCTTGAAGTTCATGAGGGTCTGGTCGAGGCACTCCTGGTTGCTCTCCACGAAGCCCACGAGCCACCCTAGGTTCATCTCGGGCATTATGTCGCTGTAGTCGGGGCCCAGGCTCCAGTACCAGCCCAGGGTCCTGTTGGCTATGGCCATGACCACGGGGGCCCTGTAGTTGGTGGCCTGGGCCACCACCTCGTGCATGTAGGCTAGTCCCTGGCTGCAGGTGGCCGTGAAGGTGCGGGCCCCCGCCATGGAGGCGCCCAGGGCGACGGCCATGCAGCTGTGCTCGCCCTCGGTGTGGACGTACTCGGCGTCCAGCTCTCCGTCGGCGACGAAGTCGCTTATGTACTCTATGATGGTGGTCTGAGGGGTGATGGGGAACGCGGGCACCACCTCGACCCGGGCTAGGCGGACGCCGTGGGCCACCGCCTTGTTCCCAGGCATGACGTCGAACTCTTGCTTCATTGTGTCTCCTCCTTCTCCATCTCTATGGCGTCCTGGGGGCACTCGTTGGCACAGACCCCGCAGCCCTTGCAGAACCTGTAGTCTATCACGGGCTTCCCGTCGTCTCCGGGCTCTATGGCCTGCTCGGGGCAGTAGGTCACGCATAGACCGCATGCCACGCACTTCTCGGGGTCGATTACGGGCTTGTAGACCCTCCAGTTGGCGACGTACTTGCCGCCCTTGCGGCTTATGTCGTTCAGGACGAGTCCCTTGACTTTGGCTTGGTCTATCTCGGATATCATGTCTAGTATTCCTCCACCTGCACCCTGTCGTAGCCGGCCTGGGCCGTCACCTTGTTGGGCTCGGCGAGGTTGGGGGGGAACCTCTTATCGATGGCCTTGAAGATGCTCTCCATCTTCAGCAACCCCGTGGCCTTGGCGAAGGCGCCCAGGATGGTGGTGTTGGGTATCGGCCTCTTTATTATCTCCACGGCTATGCCCGTGGCGTCGACGACGCCCATCTTCCTCAGGTCCTTCTTGAAGAACGCCTTGGCCTCCCCGGGGGTCTTGGTCGTGTTGTAGACTACGACGCCCCTGTCCCGGAGGCCCTGGGTGACGTCCATGGCCTCGGGCATGGGCGGGTCCAGCACCAGCAGGTACTCCGGGTGGTATATCATGCTGCGGGTGGCCTCGTCCTCGCGGCCGATCTGGGCGAACGCGAGCACCGGGGCGCCCCTGCGGGCGCTGCCGTACATGGGGAAGGCTCGGCAGAACTTGTCCTCGTAGCTGGCGGCGATGGCTATGAGCTCGCCGCATGCCACGACGCCCTGGCCGCCCATGCCGTGTAGTCTTATCTCCTCTACCATATCATCATCTCATAGAACGTTTGGAGCGAAAGGGGGTACTTGTACGCCCTGTTCATCTCAACTCTATAAGAGTTGAAATCCTGCAGTAATAACTTATTCGGATCGTAATGCGTGGAGGTATTTACTGTAAATATCGTCCCGGGCATAAACACGATGCCCCCCCCCGGCGCGGAGATCGTTGTGCATGAACTAGTCTATCAATTCTCTGTACGACTTTAAGACCGGCAATATGTTGTCGGGCTCCAGGTCCGATGGTTTCGTCTCGCCGGTCAGGACTAGGACGGTCAGTATCCCCGCGGCCTCCCCCATGGGTATGTCCGTGTAAAGCCTGTCGCCGAAGAAGACACAGTCCTCGGGGCTTACCTCATAGGTTTCGAGGACGGCCTCCATCATATCGGTTGACGGCTTCCCGGCTGTGTAATCGACCTCACGGTCCGTCGTGGCCTTGAGCATGTTGGCTATGGAGCCCGCGTCGGGGATGAACCCGAACTCCGTGGGGCACCGCAGGTCCTTGTTGGCCAGGATGAACTCGACGGACGGGTCAGCTAGAAGCCTTGAAGCCGTCGAGAGCTTCTGGTAGTCCAGTGAGGTGTCAAACGTGACGACGACGGCCTCCGGGTTCTCGTCCGTCAACTCGAATCGGTGTTCCTTGAAGAAGGCCTGAACGGACTCGGTTCCCATCAGGTAAATTTTATTGAGGGCCTTTTTTGAGAGATGGTTTTTTACCTGATCCAATGGCGTGAATAGGTGCCGTGGTGCGAGTTCCCTGTCTAGCAGGTTCGACAGGTTCTTGAGGTGGTCCGTCTTCGATAGGGACGTGTTGTTGCTCAAGAAACAGTAGGGCCTCCCTTTCTCCTCTAAGGTTTCTAGGAACGGCAGGAAACCTTCGACGATTTTATCCCCGTTTTTTATGGTGCCGTCGATGTCAAAAATGAACAGGTTTTTACCCAGTATTTCCTTCTTGCGGAGACTCATTTTTGGTTCTATAGCGGCATTCTATAAATTGTTATGGGGCTGGGGTCATATTCTTGTTTGTATAGTCTTGGGGCTGGTGTAGGCTATCTTCTTCGATCAGGTATCTTGTCGGTAAATATTCTACTATTTTACAGAAGTTACTTCATTAACTCACGGTAGCCATGTAATGACTACAAATAGCGAATTTATTAAACCAATAA
>Ga0180432_10011374_pt1 | contig 10493 bp, 6 predicted proteins | sample SS_ome_10_FD_132414 | JGI IMG/M metagenome (GOLD analysis project Ga0180432, IMG submission 132414) | Hypersaline lake sediment archaeal communities from the Salton Sea, California, USA - SS_1_MS_2 metaG | ecosystem: Environmental > Aquatic > Non-marine Saline and Alkaline > Hypersaline >...
CAAGCAGGTCCTGCCCGAGGGCCCGGGGGTTTACCGTTTTAAGGACGGTTCCGGCCGTGTGATTTATGTGGGAAAGGCCAAAAACCTGAAAAAGAGGGTCCTCTCCTATTTCAAACCCCTGAACCTCCTCCCCCATAAGACAGCCCTCATGATGCAGAAGGCCTCCGGTCTGGATTTTATCCTCACCGCCACCGAGAAAGAGGCCTTTATCCTTGAAAGCAACCTGATCAAGAAATTCATTCCCCGTTATAATGTCATTCTCAGGGATGATAAACGCTATCCCTGTCTCAGGCTCGATATAACCGAGCCTTACCCCCGTCTCACCATCGTCAGAAAAATCAAAAAGGACGGTGCCCTCTATTTCGGTCCCTTTTCTTCGGCCAATTCCGTACGGAGGACCCTTAAGGTGATTGACCGGGTCTTTCAACTCCGAAAATGCAAGGGCAAAGGACTGCCCAAAAACGAGCGGCCCTGTCTCAATTTCCAGTTGAGCCTCTGCCTCGGGCCTTGCGCCCACCCTGTTTCGCCGGAGGAGTACAATGAGCTTGTCCGCCAGGTCAGGCTCTTTCTGGAAGGTAGGAATAGAGAACTGACTGAGGAATTAAAAAGGGCCATGACCGGGGCGGCACAAAAAATGGATTTTGAGCGGGCCGCCCGTATAAGGGACAAAATTCGGGCCATAGAGCGGACCGTGGAACGGCAGCGGATGGTTTCCGCCCATATGGAGGATCAAGATGTGATCGGTTTGGCCCACCGGGGGGACCTGTTTCAAGTGCTCATCCTCTTCGTCAGGAAGGGCTACGTGGTTGGAGACCGCCATTACCTGGTCAAAGACCGGGGAGGAACCCCTTCTGAGGTCATGGAAGCCTTTTTGAAGCAGTATTACCCCCGGGAATCCTTTATCCCTCCAAAGATCCTCATTTCCGAGGCCGTGGAAGATCTCCCCGCCATCACGGAAGGGCTTTGCGAACTCTCCGGGAGGAAGGTGACCATTTACAGGCCCCAAAAGGGGGAGAAGCGCAGACTGGTGGAGACCGCCCTGGCTAATGCAAAAAGCCTGCTCGAGGGCCAGAGGGAAACTGAAGGGGCGGACGTCTTGGCCATGGCCCGCGCCATGTTGCACCTAAAGGCGACACCAAGGACCATAGAGGGGATTGACATCTCAAATCTTTATGGAGACATGGCGGTGGGAACCATTGTCTCTTTTATGGATGGGCTGCCCCACAAAGCGGGTTATCGCAATTACAGGATAAGGGTCGTGGACGGCATCGACGACTATGCCATGATGGCAGAGGTGATAGAAAGGCGCCTCAACAAGGGCTTTCCCCCTGACCTCTTTCTCGTGGACGGCGGCAGGGGCCATCTCTCGGCGGTAAAACGGGCCGTGGAGCGCCACGGAAGCCATGAAAAGGGGCCTTGCCCCGAGGTGGTAGCCATCGCCAAAGGAGATGGGGAGGGCGAGCAAAAACGGGACAAGATATACCTGCCGGGCCGAAAAAACCCGTTGATTCTCTCCCTGGATCATCCCCTACTCCTCCTGCTTATGCGCATCCGTGACGAGGCCCATCGGCGCGCCATATCTTATCACCGCAAAAAGAGAGGCAAGGACTTCACCGGCTCGGATCTGGATAAAATTCCCGGCATAGGGGCCAAAAGAAAAGCCATTTTACTCAACCATTTCAAAGACATAAACAGCATCCGACGGGCCAGTCCGGAAGCGCTGGCCCGGGTCCCGGGGATTGCCCCTTCCTTGGCCCAAAGCATTGTCTCATTTTTTGAGGCTGCAAATAGGCAAGAGGCTGAAAAAGCGAACCAATTGGGTTGACAGTTCCCACGTGGTTGTGATACCAAAACCAGGACTGTTCTGGGAATACCCCTGTTGCCACGTGAACCGAAAGAGGTTTGGGTTTGGCTGTCAAAAAGATCACCATATTTATGGTGCCTGAGGGCGCCAAAAAGGTCAAACAGATCAGGGTTCCCAGTTTTCTGCCCTTGTTTTTGCTCCTATTCTTCCTCGCTTCAGGGGCCTTTTTCCTGTGGACCATCCAGGATTACCAAGACATAAAGGCCACCTCTCTCCGAATGGCCCGCCTCCAAGAGGAAAACCAGAAGAGAAAGAATCAATTCATGTACTTGGCCCAGCGAATTGACCAGGTCACCGAAAAGGTGCGTGAGCTGCGGGAACTGGATCGAAAGCTGAAAGTTATGGTCAACCTGGAGACCAGCGAAGACAACACGGAATATGAGGGCCTTGGCGGCTCGGATGTCAAACTCTTGGATCCCAAACATGCCATGGCCAAGACGCATAAAGACCTGGTCCGCCTCATGCATCGGTCTCTGGACCGCCTGGACAGGGAGGTCTCTTTAGGGGAACATGACAAGGCCGAGCTACACAAATTTTTGGAAAGCCAGAAGGTGCTTCTCGCCTCCACACCTTCCATTTGGCCCACAAAGGGCTGGATGAGTTCCCGCTTTGGATACCGCACCTCTCCTTTTACCGGGAAAAAGGAGTTCCACAAGGGCATCGACATCTGTGCCAGGATCAACGCCCCCATCGTGGCCCCCGCCGACGGCATTGTATCCCATGTGGGATGGAATCATGGTTATGGAAAGGTTTTGAGCATCAAGCACGGATACGGTGTGATTACCAAATATGCCCACCTCAAGAAAGTCCTTGTAAAAAAGGGACAGTACCTCAAGCGGGGGGAGACCGTGGCCCTGGTGGGTAACACCGGAAGGTCCACAGGGCCTCATCTTCACTATGAGGTCCATCTCAACGGCGTGCCTGTTGATCCCCTCCGCTATATCCTTAATTGATCCGTAACACTTTAGGTGTTTTCAGGGCTTGTGAGGATCATGACCTCCTTTCTGGCGTGACTGGTGGCCCGCGACGAGCTCGGCCGAGTCGGAAGGCTTCGTCTTTTCTTTGCACCCTTCGGGTCTGTGCCGCCTCACGGCCTGAGTCTGTCCGACCTTGCCCCCAATAGGGCCTTGATTTTTGGTCTACAAAGTTCTTAAATAGGAATATTTTAGTTTTTTTGAAATGGCCTCGTTCCCAGTTATGCGGGCTTTGAGGGTAACGATGCCTTTTCTTTGCCGATATAGACCCCCGCACTCCTGCCTAGGCGGGGCGGGGTATTTTTTGGAAGGAAAACATGTTTGGAAAAGTCATAAAAGGCATATTCGGCAGTAAAAACGAAAGGGAACTGAAGCGAATGGAGCCCCTGGTTGAGAGAATTAACCAGCTCGAGCCCGATTTTCAGGCCCTCTCAGATAACCAGCTCCGGCAAAAGACCGACGGGTTCAAGGAACGAATCAGTAAGGGCGAATTCCTGGACGACTTGCTCCCCGAGGCCTTTGCCACTGTGCGGGAGACCTCGGTCCGGGTGCTGGGCATGCGCCACTTTGATGTCCAGCTGATCGGCGGCATCGTACTGCATTGGGGCAGGATCGCGGAGATGAAGACCGGCGAGGGAAAAACCCTGGCGGCCACCCTTCCCCTTTATTTGAACGCCCTCATGGGCAAAGGGGCCCATCTGGTGACGGTAAACGATTACCTGGCCCAACGGGACGCTGAGTGGATGGGCGCCATTTACGAGGCCCTGGGCCTTTCCGTGGGGGTTATCGTCCACGGAATGAACGACACAGAACGTAAAGAGGCCTACAATTGCGATATTACTTACGGCACCAACAATGAGTTCGGTTTTGACTATCTCCGGGACAACATGAAGTTCGACATTAACGATTTTGTCCAGCGGGGCTTTTATTACGGCATTGTTGACGAGGTGGACAGCATCCTCATCGACGAATCGCGGACCCCTCTGATCATAAGTGGACCGGTCGAGCAAAGCCAGAACAAGATCTACGTGGAAGTCAAACCTTTGGTGATCAATCTCAAGAAAAAGCAGGGGAGCATCATCCGTTCCCTCCTAAAAGAGGCCCGCGAGAGGTTGGACAAAGGGGAAACGGACGAGAAGACCATAGAACTCCTCCTCCAGGTCAAAAGGGGAGATCCCAAAAACCCCGTGTTCCTGGATGTCATCTCCCAGAATCAGGCCCTCAAGAAGCAGATCGACAGGACAGAAAGCATGCTCAGCTCGCAAAAACTTTTGCCCGATCTGGACAAGGACCTCTTCTGCACCATTGATGAGCGAAGCCATGCGGTTGAGCTCACTGAAAAGGGGATCAAGCTGGTGGCCTCCGGAGGCCTGGGCGAATTTTTGCTCCCTGATCTGGATGACGAAAGCCATGCCATTCGAGAAAATCCCCACCTGAGCGAACAAGAAAGGGAGGAGCAGCTCAGGGAGCTTGAAGGCCGGTATATGAGGGCCTCCGAGCTTCTTCATGCCACCCAGCAGCTCATCAAGGCCTACTGGCTCTTTGAGAAGGATGTCCATTACGTGATCAAAGACGGTCAAATCATGATTGTGGACGAATTCACAGGACGTATGATGCCGGGGCGGCGCTGGAGCGACGGTCTGCATCAGGCCGTGGAAGCAAAAGAGGGGGTCAGTGTGGCTGAAGAAAACCAGACCCTGGCCACGGTCACGTTTCAAAATTTCTTCCGTATGTATGAAAAACTTGCGGGTATGACCGGTACTGCAGACACAGAGGCGGCCGAGTTCAATAATATTTACAAATTGGACGTGGCCGTCATACCTACCAACAAGAAAATGATCCGGAAGGATTACTCGGATGTCATTTACAGGACGGAGAGAGAGAAGTTTAAGGCCGTCGTGGATGAAATCAAGGGCCTCTATGAAAAGGGCCAACCCGTATTGGTGGGCACCATTTCCATTGAGAAATCGGAAATGCTGAGCAAGATGCTGAAAAGGGCCGGGATCCCCCATTCGGTCTTGAATGCAAAGCACCACCAAAGGGAAGCGGAGATTATCGCCAACGCCGGGCAGGCAAAGACGGTCACCATATCCACCAACATGGCTGGCAGGGGGACCGATATTGTCCTGGGTGAAGGCGTGCGGGAGGTCGGCGGCCTCCACGTGCTGGGTACCGAGAGGCACGAAAGCCGACGCATCGACAACCAGCTCCGGGGCCGCTCCGGCAGACAGGGCGATCCCGGCTCCTCCCGCTTTTACCTCTCGCTTGAAGACGACCTCCTCAGGATATTTGGTTCGGACAGGATTTCTTCGGTCATGGAGCGCCTCGGTATGGAAGAAGGGGAGCCCATTGAACACAATTTGATCTCCAGGGGCATTGAAAACGCCCAGAAAAAGGTGGAAGCCCACAACTTTGATATCCGAAAGCACCTGATCGAGTACGATGATGTCATGAACAAGCACAGGGAAATCATCTATTCCCTGAGGAAGGATATCCTGAACGGTCACGGCATGGGGGAGATCATTGAAAATATGATCACGGACAAGGTGGAGGCCCTGGTGGAGCAGTGGATAGACCCCAAGGCCTTTCCCGATGACTGGAACATACAGGGACTCCAGGAACACGTGGCCAGGCTTTTTGGATGCCGGCTCAAAATAGGTCCCGAGGAAATGGGGGAAGAGGCCTTTGACGCCCTTCAGGTCGGAGACCTGGACGAGCTCATCAGGGAGCAGGTCATGGCCGCCTATCGGGAACGGGAGGACCTCATCGGGAAAGAAGACCTCGAAGAGCTTGAGCGTCTGCTCATGCTCCAGATCATCGATAATCAGTGGATCGCCCATCTCCAGGACATGGAACACATGAAAGAGGGGATCGGCCTCCGGGGCTACGGCCAGTTGGACCCCCTTAAAGAATATCAAAAGGAAGGGTTCGCCCTTTTTGAAGGGATCATGGACCGGATCAGAGAAGAGACCCTGAGTACCCTTTTCCGTATTCAGTTCGCAAAGAAGCGGCCTGAACCGATCCCTGAGAAGAAACGCAGGCCCATGAATCTCATCCACGGCGAGGGCGGGGAAAGGCCCGCCCCGGTACGCCGCAAGGGCAAGAAGATCGGAAGAAACGATCCCTGCCCCTGTGGGAGCGGGAAGAAATATAAGAAGTGTTGCGGGGCCAAGACATAGGTGGGGCGCTGTGGATACAAAACAATACACCATAAGGGGATTTAAGGGCTCGGCGGTCCGGGCCGGTCTCAAAAAAAACCGCGGCCTTGACCTGGCCCTGATCTACTCTGAGAAAGAGGCCGTGGCCGCCGGGGTCTTTACCACCAACAAGGTTAAGGCCGCCCCCGTCATCTATACAAAGCAAACCCTATCAAAAGGCAAGGCACGGGCCATTATCGCCAATTCAGGCAACGCCAATGCCTGCACCGGAGAGCAAGGCCTCAATGACGCCCGGCAAACGGCCCTTCTTGTGGCCCGCGAATTGGGCATCGAAGAAAATGAAGTTCTGGTGGCTTCAACCGGGGTTATCGGCCAGCCCCTGACCATGGAGCTGGTTGCCGCGGCCATACCCGGGTTGGTGAAAGACCTGTCTCCAGGGGGCCTTCCCCGGACGGCCCAGGCCATTTTGACCACCGATTCCTTTCCCAAAATCAGCCGCTTTGACGGTAAGGCAGGAGGATGTGCTTTTGGCATCGTGGGGCTCGCCAAAGGGGCCGGGATGATCATGCCCAACATGGCGACCATGCTCTCTTTTGTAGTCACCGATATCCGAATCGAGGAATCCCAACTCAGAGAGGCCCTCTCCTCTTGCGTGGAAAAGACCTTCAACCGGATCAGTGTAGACGGAGACACCAGCACCAATGACATGGTCCTGGTGCTGGCCAACGGGGCCGCAGGGAATAAACCCTTGACAGGGGCCGAGATGGATGGCTTCAAGGCGGGACTGAATCATGTGGCCCAGGACCTCGCCCACATGATCGTCAAAGATGGAGAAGGCGCCACCAAGGTGGTTCACGTTCGCGTCAGGGGTGCCGCCCATGCCGCCGACGCCCGAAAGGCCTCAAGGACCGTGGCCAATTCAAGCCTCGTAAAGACCGCCTTTTACGGCCAGGACCCCAATTGGGGCAGGATTATGGCCGCCCTGGGACGGGCCCCTATCACCCTGGAGCCGGACCGGGTGGACATCTGGATTGATGACGTATTGATCGTTGAGCGGGGGATGGGAAAGGGGGCCGAGGCGGAAGAAGAGGCCGCCCGAAAGATGCAAAATGCCGAATTCGCCCTCTCCATCGATCTTCACCAGGGGGCCCATGAAGATCACATCCTTACCTGCGACCTCACTCACGAATATGTCAGTATCAATGCGGATTACAGAACCTGAAACCTGGGGGAGGAAGGGATGTTCGCGGTAATCATGACTGGTGGGTCCGGGACCCGGTTCTGGCCCGTGAGCCGAAGGCAAAGGCCGAAACAGTTCCTGAATATCACCGGCAAAGAACCCCTGGTGGTAGAAACCTGTAATAGACTTGCTCCCCTTGCCCGGGATGAAGAAATGATCCTTGTTTTGGGCAGGGAGCACCTGGACCAGGCAAGAGAACTCTTTAAGGGACGCCCGGTCCACCTCCTGGCCGAACCGGCAGGTCGCAACACGGCCCCGTGTATGGGGCTGGGCGCCCTTTATGCGGCCCATCTGGGCTGTACCGGACCGGTGGCCTTTCTTCCCGCAGATCACTTTATCGGAGATCGCCGGGCCTTTGTTCAGGCCCTCCAGGCCGCGGGGGAACTTGCTTCGGAAGGAGGCATCGTCACCCTGGGCATTGTTCCCAACAGGCCTGAAACAGGATACGGCTATATCCGACGGGTGGCCGAGGACCACCGACTCGTGGGCGATTTCAAGGCCTACAGGGTCTCCAGATTTGTGGAGAAGCCGGACTATGATAGGGCATGCCGATATCTGTCAACGGGTGAGTATTTCTGGAATGCAGGCATTTTTGTGGCCACCCCCGGGACCCTCCTTGGGGCTGTGAGGACACACCTCCCGGAGCTCTACAGCGGACTTATGCGCCTCAAAGAGGCCTTCAGCCGGGACCGCTTTGATTCCGAACTGGAAGGGGTTTATCAAGAAATCGAGGCCGTATCTTTTGATTACGGTGTCATGGAAAAGACCACAGAGGAGGTCTTTGTCCTCCCATGCCATTGTGCCTGGAGCGACGTGGGCTCATGGAGGTCCCTCTATGAACTTCGTCAAAAGGACTGTGACGCCCACGGTAACCTGGTGGAAGGCGAAACCACTCTGGTAGGGTGCCGAGAAAGCTTTGTCAGTGCCAAAGGGGGCCGTTTGGTGGCCTGTCTCGGTTTGAAGGATTGCCTGATCGTGGATACACCGGACGCCCTTCTGGTTGCCGACCTGGATCTGTCTCAGGACATTCGAAAAATCGTGGAAGTATTGAAAAAAAGGAGGAAAAAAGAACTCCTATGATGCCCCACATCTTCAGGGAGTATGATATCCGAGGGGTTTTCCCGGACGAACTCAACCGGCAAACCGCCCGAGAACTGGGCCTCGGCCTGGGCACCTATTATCAAGAAAAGGGGATTCATCGTGTTTCACTGGGCCGCGACTGCCGTTTAAGCTCCCCGGAGCTCGCCGAGGCACTCATGGCAGGCCTGATGGAGTCGGGCGTGGGGGTGGTGGATATAGGCATGGTACCCACCCCGCTCCTGTATTTCTCTCTTTATGAACTGAACCTGGATGGCGGGATTCAAATCACAGGCAGCCATAACCCACCGGAATTTAATGGCTTTAAGATCTGTCGTGACAGGATGAGCATTCATGGTGCTGAAATCCAGGAAATCAGGGCAATCTGTGAGTCAGGGCGGTACCACCACGGCCGGGGAGGGGGAGAGGAAAAGGATGTAGCCGGCCCCTATCTTCAATACCTGCGGACGCATATCCAACCGGGGCCTGTTCAGAGGCGCCTTGTGGTGGACGGAGGGAACGGGGTGGGCGGACCCCTGGCGTGCGAGGTTTACAAAGCCCTCGGCTTCGAGGTCATCCCCCTTTTCTGCGAGCCTGATGGGCGCTTTCCCAATCACCATCCTGACCCCACGGTACCGGAATACCTGGAGTCCCTTGTATCCAAAGTCCTTGAAACCTCTGCCGATCTGGGCATCGCCTTTGACGGTGACGCGGATCGCATCGGCGTGGTGGATCAAGAAGGACGTATCATTTGGGGAGACCAGTTGCTTATTGTCTTCTCCCGTGACCTCCTTTCCCGGCGGCCCGGAGCCAAGATCATCGGGGAGGTCAAATGCTCCCAGGTCCTCTATGAGGACATTGCCCGCCACGGAGGAAAGCCCATCATGTGGAAGGCCGGCCACTCGTTGATCAAAAGCAAGATGAAAGAGGAGGGGGCCCTCCTGGCCGGAGAGATGAGCGGGCACCTCTTTTTTGGGGAAGGGTATTTCGGTTATGACGACGCCATTTACGCCGGCGCCAGGCTCCTTGAAATCCTCTCCCACACCCAAGAAGCGCTTGGCGCCCTCCTGGCCGACATCCCGCCCCTGTTCAACACCCCCGAGATCCGTATCGACTGCCCGGACCAAAAAAAGTTCCAGGTAGTGGCGGAACTGGCCGATGAATTCAGAAAGGACCACCAGGTCATCGACGTAGACGGTGCCCGGGTAATCTTTGAACACGGCTGGGGACTGATCCGGGCCTCCAATACCCAGCCCGTTCTGGTGCTCCGCTTCGAGGCCAAGGACAAAGAAAACCTGGAACGCATCAGGGGCCTCTTTATGGACCGGTTGAGACCCAAACTTGCCGCCGATTCATGACAAGGGCCCTGTATTTCGGAACCTCATCCTGCACAGAATAAGGGGGATCTCCTCTTCCCGGGACCGGAGGGTGAGCTTTTGCCCCTTCACCTCAAAAAGGGGTTGCATCTGCCTGAAAAACTCCATGCTGGTCTTCCTGACCCCCTCGACCAGGATGATCTCCCCCTCAGGGACCAGATAGGTATTTAAAAGCCTTTGGATGGGCTGGTAATCCCTCTCACTGTAAATGACCTCTGATCCCACGATGCAATCGAACACTCCTTCCATTTGGGGGTCGTTCCAGTCCAGGGCCACAATTTCAAGGGCCTTCTCAACCCCGTTCAATTCAGCATTCGCCCGGGCGAAATCCAGGGCGTTTTGATCGTACTCGGTCATGGTCACCCGGTGACCAAAAGAGGCGGCTACAATGCCCACCACCCCCAATCCGCAACCGATCTCCAAAAAGCGCCGGGACGTGTCCGCTTCCCTTGCCGCCAGGTAATCGGCCAGAACGACCGAGGCCTTCCAAATCTTGGCCCACAAAGGGAATTCCTGGAATACATCCTCAGGACCGATGAAACGGTCAATGGATTTGGGTACAAAAAATCTGAACACCTTGTCTCTAACGGTCAGGTCAGAGATATCGGTTTCATACTCCTTTTGAAAGGCCTCCAGGGACATGGTATGATACTGATCTCCCCATCAAGATTGAGCGCCCTGAGTTTTTGATCCTTTAGCCCTCTTTTTACATAACCTCCCGTCCATGTCCAGCACTATCTATCCCATGCCCCGTCCCCCGTGCCCACTGATGGCTGGTGAGTGCGCGATTTTGGGTTGTCAAGA
>Ga0180432_10011375_pt1 | contig 10491 bp, 13 predicted proteins | sample SS_ome_10_FD_132414 | JGI IMG/M metagenome (GOLD analysis project Ga0180432, IMG submission 132414) | Hypersaline lake sediment archaeal communities from the Salton Sea, California, USA - SS_1_MS_2 metaG | ecosystem: Environmental > Aquatic > Non-marine Saline and Alkaline > Hypersaline >...
ATGTAACGAACATTCTGGAGTTCTTTTTCCTCATCGTTCTTTCCTACTAATCGGTCCAGCAATCCACTCATCTTTGCATCCCTCTACTTCTTTATTTAATATTGATGGATGATGTATAGATGTTTACTGTTTTTGGCTTATATTATTATCCCATTTATCGATACTTTTCGATATTATCTGGGAGGATTTTTATTGCCGTGGAGGCGATTTTTGGTTGAAACAAGATGCTTTTCCTCAGCGACCATGATATAGAGAAACACCTCAACATGAAGGAGACCATAGAGACAGTAGAACAAGCCTTCAAGGAATACGCCAAGGGAAACGTGGTACTCCCAACAAGAAGCACCATAATGATACCAAAACACAACGGCTCCATAAGCTTCATGCCAAGCTACCTAACGGAACTCGAGGCACAGGCAACCAAGATCATAAGCATATACCCAGATAACCGCGAAAAGGGACTGCCAACAACAGTAGCATGGATAGTGGTCAATAACCCAAAGACGGGCATGGTACAGGCATTCATGGATGCAACATATCTTACCGCCATGCGGACAGGCGCCATCACAGGGGTTGCAGCAAAGTATCTTGCCCCAGAAGACTCCAAGACAGTGGCTATTTTTGGCGCTGGTGTACAGGGCAGGACCCAGACTTGGGCAGCATGCACAGTACGAGACATCGAGCGAGTCTATGTATTTGATCTTTACCCTGAAGCGAGGAAGAGATTCGCAGAGAATATGTCCGAGAAGCTTGGTATAGAGGTAATCCCAGCAGGGTCTGGTGAAGAGGCTTGTAGAGACGCAGATATCGTGTTGACAGCTACAACGAGTCCAAAGCCGGTGTTGAAACGGGAGTGGCTTAAGGAAAAGGTGCATGTCAGCGCGATAGGGGCATTTTATCCTGATTGGAGGGAGCTGGATACTGCTACTGTGGCTGAGTCCAAGCTGGTTATTGATGATATGGAAGGGATTGAGCTGGAGGCAGGAGACATACTGATACCAATTGAGGAAGGCGCTATAACTTGGGACCATGTGCATGCAGAGTTGAAGGAGTTGGTCTCTGGGCAGAAGGTTGGGCGCACAGCGGAGGATACTATTACAGTCTTCAAATCAGTCGGTATAGCCATTCAAGACAGCAGCGTAGCCAACCTAGTGCTAAAAAAGCTAGGATTCTAGGCTTGGCAAATGGTTTGCTTGCCTTTTTTTTATTTTAATTCTGGGTTAAAATTAAATACATTTTCAATTCATGTGAATTGATGGGACGGGTTCAAGAATGTTAGGCGAATATGGCTGGATCTTTGTAATAGTATTCTCAATATACATGCTGATACTTATCGCGATAGGATATTTCTCAGCAAAAAAAGTACAGACAGTAGAAGATTATTATGTGGCAGGTAGAAACATTGGACCCGCCCTCATGGGAATCCACTATGGAACAGTATACTTTAGCTCGGTGCTAATGATCGGTGGAGGCGCCTACGCGTATAGATTTGGATACGCGACGCTCTGGATCGCTATTGGGAACACGATCCTTGGGGCTCTTCTACCTTTTCTCTTGTTAGGAGGACGTATTAGATCTTTTAGTGAGGCATTGGGGGCGTTGACGCTCCCTGATTTCTTCAGAGAGAGATACCAGTCAAGGTTCCTGCATGTCTGGACATCACTACTCACAGTACTATTCATGACAGTATACCTTGTCTCGGTCTTCATGGGAGTCAGCTATATCTTCAACGTAACAATGGGACTCAATTACACAACGAGCCTGATTATTACTGCTGTTATCGTTGGCTTCTATCTCGCGGTAGGGGGAACAGTGGCTTGTGTCTGGAATGATTTTATCCAGGGAACAACCATGGCTCTAGGAACGATAATATTGACCGCAGTAGTTATCATGAGAAACGGGGGTATTGGGAATGTGACCCAAGGATTAGCCAGTATAGATCCGGGGCTCGTGAGTACACCGGGTCTTTGGGGATTCTGGGGGCTCTTCAGCTACATAATGGTAACTAGTCTTGGCCCATGGGGGTTACCACAGTCTTTAACGAGGTTCTATATGATGAGAGATGCAAAGGTAGCTAAGTGGGGGATGGTATTTGCTACCCTATTCTGTCTAACAATGACTACCTGTAGCTATTTCAATGGGGCTTCTGCACGATTCATGTTTGCCGAGAACGCGATCACTATCCCGTTATCTGTCACGGGTAGTCCTGATTATGATATGGTTGTCCCTATGCTCATTATGTTGGTCTTACCTGCTCTCATAGGGTCTATTTATTTATCAGCGGTAATCGCTGCAAGTCAATCGACAGCAGACGCTGTTATATTGATGGCTAGCTTTGGGTTGGCCCGAGACCTTTATCATAAATTGATAAACCCTGAAGCAACTGACGAAAAAATACTTAGACTGAGCAAATACACTACAGCGCTTGTTACGTTTGGAGGATTAATTCTCGCCTATTTCAGACCCAAAATGATACTCGATATGGCAATGATCGCCTGGGCATGCCTATCAGCAGCGATAATGGCGCCCTTCATATACAGTCTCTTCTGGAAGAGAGCCACCAAGACCGCAGCAACATGGACATCAGTCACCGCATTCATCTTAGCAATACTCTGGGGGCCATGGTTCCTTAACCGACCCTATGGGATGCATGAGTTTATTGTCAGTCAGGTGTATGCTTGGCTAGTTTTTCCTGTGGTTAATTTCATCGTCTTATCTATGGATAGGCAAGAGATAGATGAAGGATTGATCGCTCGGCTTTGGTCTTCCCTGAGTTCTGATTGATGTGTATCTGTTCTGTTCTCGGTTTGTTTACAGTTAGTCCAAGAGGGGGTTAGTATTAACTAACCCCTATGACAATCAATCAAAGCCTCGCAGAGAAATTCCTTGATGAAACTCTAAGTGAAGAAGACCCATCCCAATGGATCATTGTATACAATTTCATTCAGGAGAAACCCAGCCCAAAATTCTGGAAAAACCTTCAAAAACTCATGAGCATCACCACATTGACTCGAATTCAGTATAGCGTATTAATGGCTGAAAAGAAGGGAGATGCTCAGGCGGCAGAAAAATTGGCGCTCTATTACGGTGCAGTGGTTGAAGTTTTTAGGTGTATACGCCAGGGGGGTTAGTCAATACTAACCGGTTAGTTAATACTACCCCCCCCCCGGGTCTCACCCTCATCGTTTTATCCAAGAAACGTATATGATCACAGATTCATCGTTTCGAGGTGCAATGAAACGGCTAAAAAATTCAAAGTGACCATAGACAACAACCAATGCAAAGGCTGTTTGCTCTGTGTTCATGTATGCAATACACGTGGAGGGAAGGTTCTGAAAGAGTCTGACAATAAGACAGCCTTGGGAGGCACACAGCCAGTGGTCGAAGGAGATTGTATCGGCTGCAGATGGTGCGAGAGATACTGCCCAGACTTCGCTATAAACGTGGAGGAGATAACCGATGCTTAAACCCGGAAGACACTTGGCTCTGGGAAACATAGCCTGTGCTGAAGGCGCTATCAGGGCTGGATGCAGGTTCTTCGCAGGATACCCTATAACTCCAGCTAGTGAGATCAGCCACCACATTTCAGGCGAACTACCCAAAGTAGGTGGAATCTTCATGCAGATGGAGGACGAGATAGCCAGCATAGCCAGTATTATCGGGGCTTCTTGGGCTGGTGCCAAGTCCATGACTGCTACTAGTGGACCGGGATATGACTTGATGATGGAGAACGTAGGCTATGCCCACATGACAGAGACTCCTCTTGTCTTGGTGAATGTTCAGCGTAGTGGTCCAAGCACTGGGCAATCCACTGACCCAAGCCAGCAGGATATCTATCAAGCCAAGTATGGTAGCCATGGGGATTATGAGGTGATCGCCATTACACCTTGGAGCGTGCAGGAGATGTTTGATCTTACTGTCAGGGCGTTCAACTTGGCTGAGACTTATCGTACTCCTGTTATGTTGATGAGTGATGGTCTGATTGCCCACATCAAGGAGAAGCTAATAGTACCCGAGAAGGTCGAGATAGTCAATAGGAAGAAGCCAACCAGTATGGACTGTACTCCTTGGGGTACTGATGATCCTAGTGGTGTTCCTGAGATGCCTGCCTTCGGTGAGGGACACAGGTTACTGGTCACTGGGAGCACCCATAGACCGGATGGGGTCCGTAATTTTGCCCCCGAGTATCATCAAAAAATAGTTTACAGGATCAGGGACAAGATACTGAACGCTGAGCCCAAGATAAGGGACATACATACAGAGCATATTGATGATGCCAAGATCGCGGTTCTCAGTTTCGGTGCCTCAGCTCGACCCAGTATAGAGGCAGTTGAACAGGCGCGTAAACAAGGTATTAAGGCGGGTTTGTATCGTTTGAAGACCATTTGGCCTTTCCCCGAGGACCCAGTCCGAGAACTTGCGGACCAAGTGGATACGATTATCGTTGTTGAGATGAACGTAGGAAAGCTGGTTAAGGAGGTTGAGCGGGTGGTCTGTGGCAAGGCAAATGTTGTATCTCTCGGAAAGGTGGGAGGTCAGCTACCGTATGCACATGAAGTTCTTGATATTATAAGGAGGAATAATCAATGAAGAACCTGTTCTACTACAGAGACAAGTATGTAAGGAGTCAGCCCAGCGCCTTCTGCCCCGGATGTGGTGGAGGCATTATACTCAACTGCTTCCTGAGAGCTATCGATGACCTTGGACTGGATCAGGACAAGATATTAGCGGTCTCTGGGATCGGATGCACCGCATGGATTCCTAGCCCAAACTTCAATGGAGACACATTACACACGACCCACGGAAGGGCTATCGCGTTTGCTACGGGAGCCAAGGCGTTCAACCCCGAGTTGACTACAGTAGTCTTTACTGGGGATGGTGACGGGGCGGGCATAGGTGGGAATCATTTGATTCATGCGGCTCGTAGGAACATCGACTTGAAGGTGATATTGGTTAACAACATGAGTTACGCCATGACAGGGGGACAGATCGCACCCACTACAATGCATGGAGAGACAACGGTTACCAGTCCTTATGGTAACCCGGAGTTTCCATTCGATATTACCCAGCTAGTTAGGGCTGCGGGAGCCAGTTATGTAGCAAAATGGAGTACGTATCATGTAATTGAGTTGACCAACGCCATCAAGGAGGCATTACAGCATAAGGGATTCAGCTTCATAGAGATACTGAGCCAGTGCCCAACCCAGCAACGCAGGATATTCAATCTCCGTGGACCATTGGACACATTACCGCCGCGAATTTTGGACATGTTTATGGAGAGCACATATAACAGGAACAGGGAGACAAAAGGTGGCTATCTCTACGCGGTTCCAAAGACTGATGTTAAGAAGGTTCTTGAACAAGCAAGGGGGCTTGGGGAGGCTAAAATTGTTGATCATATGGGTTATGGGCAGGTAGTCAGGGTTGATAACCCGGATACCGAGACACTAAGAAGCAAGCTTGAGCCATTTAATGAGGTTAGCTATGTGGCTGATCATATGGAGAAGAAGATTGAGCTTGGACTCTTTGAGAAATATGACCGACCAGAATTAACAGAGAGCCTGCAGGAGATTATCCGCAGAGCACGAAGTGAGCAATGATGCAGCAGAACATACTAATCAGCGGAACAGGCGGACAGGGGATAATCGCATCAGGTGAATTCCTTAGTGAAGCTCTTTTCATGAATGATTTTGAGGTCATGTTTAGCAGGAGCTATGGGGCTTCTGCACGTGGAGGCGCCTGCATGAGCCAGATAATGGTCGCTGATCATGTGATCAATGATCTCCAATTCATGCAATCCGATGTACTATTGTGCTTGAGCCTGCCAGCATTCAAGAAATACATGCCACTAGCCAGACCAGACTCGCTCATCATCGTAGACACCCATGTCCAAAATAGGGCTGAAGATATCAGAGAAGATCTAGAGATTGTGCAGGTTCCCGCGCGGGATATAGCTGTAGGTCTGGGTAACCAGATTGTAGCCAACATGGTGATGCTGGGAGCCTTGGCAAAGCACTCTGAGATGGTATATCTTGATCTCTTAAAGGACGCAGTCAACACCAATATGCGTGAATCCATGAGAGAGATAAACCTCAAAGCCCTCCAGATGGGCTATGATAGTGTCTGAGGCGAGTAAATCGAGCCGAGAATACCCAACCCAACCCATACCGGGTGTAGCAGCAGTTACCGTCCATGATGGAAAGGTATTGCTTGCTATGCGGGGTAAGGCGCCTAGTATGGGGAAGTGGGGTATCCCAGGTGGTGTGGTTGAGGTTGGTGAGACTCTTCATGAGGCTGTACGGCGTGAGGTTTTGGAGGAGACCAGTGTCTGCGTTGAGCCTGTGAAGCTTCTAACTGTATTTGACTCGATAAACAAGGATGATGATGGCAGGGTTCATTATCATTACATTCTTTTTGAGTATCTTTGCAGATATGTGTCGGGTGAGGTGCAGGCTAATAGTGATGCTCCTGATGCTCGTTGGGTAGGGTTTGATGATTTGGATTCTCTGGATGTTATGCCTAGTACCCGTAGGTTTGTTGACAAGGTTTTAAAGGAAAACAATTTCATTTAACCAAATGGTTAAATAGTGTCGTTCTAAATTTCCATTTGGAATAAAATGGTTAATGTAGATGTCGAATTGGATGCAAAGGGCATGTACTGCCCAATGCCCATCGTCAAACTAAAAAAAGCAACAAAAACGATGGAAACAGGACAAGTACTAAGACTAATCGCAACAGACCCAGGCGCAAAACGAGACGTACCAGCCTGGGCAAACAAGACAGGAGCCGAGATACTCGAATCTAACGAGCAAGATGGCGACTTTACATTCCTAATAAAAGTGAGTTAAAATGAGTGAAACAAAACAAAAAATGGCGTTCGTAGTCCACAGTGGATCACTAGATAAGCTATACCCGGTCTTCATGCTGGCTAGCACTGGAGGCGCAATGGATGCAGAGGTTCACCTATTCTTCACATTCTGGGGACTAGACGCGGTTAAAAAGGGAGGTTTGGATAAGGCTAAGCTTCCTGGTATCATGAGCATTGGCACTGGTATGATGAAGGGAAAGATCAAGAGCGTTGGGGTACCCAGCCTACCAGAGCTATTAGCGATGTGCAGGGACACCGAGAACGTGAAGATCTATGCGTGCAGTACAACCATGGCGATGATGGATGTAAAAGAGGATGAACTCATACCCGAAGTAGACGAGATCGTGGGTGCAGCTACATTCCTAGACATCGCCATGGACGCTGATGTCCAGATGTTCATCTAAGGGTGACCCTATGGGACGAATGCTAATACTCCTCTGTGAGTCTCCTTTCCAGAACGAGATAGTTGATCAAGCCCTTGATATCAGCAAGTCTGCTCTCAGCAAAGACCACGAGGTGGATATCTATCTGATGATGGACGGGGTCTACAATCCTGTGACAAGCCAGAGCGGTGAGCCTTTCCACATGGACAGTATTAGTGATAGGTTTAAGGAGCTTGTAGAGCTTGGTGCAAACGTGAGCGGTTGCAGGGTCTGCATGGAATTAAGGGGCGTAACTGAGGAGATGTTGCCCGATGGCGTGGATATTGGCGGTATTTTTGATCTCGGTGAGATGATGTCAGAGGCAGATATTGTGCTTAGTATGACGGGGGCCAGCTAATTGGAGAAAAAGATACTCATAATGATAAAATCGGCTCCATTCACAAACCTCAACTACTATGAGGCGCTCAGGACCGCTGCAGGTCTATGGGATCATGAAGTAAAGGTCCTCTGGACTGGAAAAGGGATCTATGGAGCACTAAATAACGTGGATCAGACACTCACAAAAAAGTTCTTAGTGGATCTGCCTGATCTAGATATTGAGTTATATGTCGAGGAAAAGGCGTTGATGGCTACTGGATTCGGTGATGATGATCTTGTAGATGAGGTCGAGCTAGCTGATAATCAGAAGATCTCTGAGCTGATAGAGGAAGCGGAGACTTCACTGGTATATTAGGAGAGGATATGATGAAGTTAATCGTAATGAATACCCATGACCCGGAGACACTGGAAAAGGCTCTGAGCGTTGATGGGGAGATTCTACTCATGCAAGACGCGGTTTTATTCGCCAACAACAGAGTAGAAGCAAACATAAAGCTCCAAGACCACAAGATCTATGCCTTGATGCCTGATGTCGAGAAGAGAGGTCTAAAGGATCGCTTGCTCAGTAACATCGATTTGCTTGATGTAGATGGGCTGGTTGATCTCCTGTTTAGCGGAAAGACGGTAATAAACCTGTGATAAAAATGACTGAGAAATACGTAGACGAAAAAATACTCAAGCTCCTCCAGAGGGATAGCCGTCAAAGCTACCGTGAGATAGCCAAACAACTCGATATCAGTCACGTCAGCGTATCCTCAAAGGTCAAGGCACTCGAGGAGAGCGGCGTCATCAAGGGCTATACTACAGTGGTAGACCCGGATAAGCTCAATAGTTATCCACTTTGTCTGAGGATCTCGGCAGGTAATGGCGGTGATCTGAGTAGGATAGGGGCGAAGATCGCTGATTATCCTGAGGTTAGTGTAGTTATGCGTGTCTCGGGTGACTGTGAGTTGCTCGCTTTAGCAATGAGTGAGAACCGTGAGTCTGCTCTCAAGCTTCTTGATGAAATTAGCGCCATCAAGGGTATCGGCAAGGTGGAGAGCCATATCGTTCTTGAGGCTATCAAGCTGGCTGGAGTTATGCTCAAGCCCTAGTTTTTCATATATTTTATCCGTGTATCCACCTATTCTGTGAGTGGATACTATGTACAGAGTCAGCGTTGATGTAGGTGGAACCTTCACAGACTTGGTTGCCCTCGACGAGGAAACAGGGGCAGTAATTAACATCAAGACACCCAGCGTACCCAAGAACCCAGAAATGGGTGTAGTGAATGCGGTTAGGGATTTTCTGGGGACCCATGACGCTGGTTCTGTGAGAATGATAGGTCATGCAACTACTATTGCTACCAATGCCTTGTTTGGTCAAGTTGATCTGCATCTCCCCAAGACGGGTCTAGTCACGACTAGTGGCTTCAAGGATGTTATCGAGATTGGTAGGCAGAGGCGTGCAGAGGTCTATAACCTGTTTTTTGAGCGTCCGCTTATGCTTGTGAAGAGGAGGCACAGGTATGAGTTGTCTGAGAGGGTCTCCCCTGATGGACAAGTCGAGTCTGGGATCGATGAAGATGAGTTAGCCAAGGTGATTGACCAGCTTGTTGTTGATGGTATTGAGTCTGTCGCCATTGGTTTTATCAATAGTTACGCAAATACTGCTCATGAAGTGATGGTTAAGGAAGCCATCAAGGATAGATTGGATGTATATGTTTCAGCTAGCCACGAGATAAGTAACGAGTACAGGGAATACGAGCGGTTCAGTACCGGTGTGGTAAACGCGGTTTTGATGCCTGTTATTCATACTTATATTAATCGGCTTGAATCCGACCTAGAATCACTAGGACTCAAAACCCAGCTATACGTGATGCAGAGCAATGGAGGACTTGCGAAGAGTAACACTGTCAGCCAGAAGCCAGCAACTATAGTGGAGTCTGGTCCTGCCGCAGGGGTAATTGCGGCTGCTTGGCTGGGTGAACAGACGGGGATCAGGAATATTATCAGTTTTGATATGGGTGGAACAACGGCAAAGGCTGGTACGGTGAGGGGTAGGATTCCCGAGGTGGTTCCTGAGTATGAGGTGGCTGGTAAGATTAACATGGGTAGGCTGGTTAAGGGATCTGGGTATCCTGTGCGTTTCCCCTTCATAGATTTAGCTGAGTGTAGTGCTGGTGGAGGAACCATTGCTAAAGCTGTTAATGGTTCGTTGATGGTGGGTCCTATGAGTGCAGGCGCTGTACCGGGTCCGGCGTGTTATGGTAGGGGTGGCGTTGAGGCTACTATTACTGATGCTAATCTGTTGCTGGGTCGTTTGAATCCCGGTAATCTACTGGATGGAGCAATGGATATTCACCCTGAAAGGGCGATGGAAGCATACCGGATGCTAGGTGAGACACTGGGAGTTAGCGCCGAGGAAACAGCAATGAGTGTAGTACGTATCGCCAACAGCATGATGAGCAAGATTCTTAGGATCGTTTCGGTGGAGCGAGGCTATGATCCCCGGGATTTCGCCTTGGTTGCATTCGGTGGCGCTGGTCCAATGCATGCCTGCGCTTTGGCGGAAGAATTAGAGATAAACAATATTTTGGTTCCTCCTAACCCGGGTATGTTCAGTGCTTTGGGGTTATTGACGGCTGATCTTTTCCATGACTTTTCGAGACCGGTTCTTTCTGGTGTGGATTCAATTAACCCAGATAGTGTTGAGGAATTGTTTAGGGAGATGGAGAAAGAGGGACGAGAGGTCCTTGAATCCGAGGGTATACCTGAGAGTCATCACAGGTACCAGAGAACACTGGATATGAGGTATCGGGGACAGGGTTTTGAGTTAAACATCGAGACCGAGACACCGTTTACATTGAGTAGTATCAAGAAG
>Ga0180432_10011376_pt1 | contig 10490 bp, 8 predicted proteins | sample SS_ome_10_FD_132414 | JGI IMG/M metagenome (GOLD analysis project Ga0180432, IMG submission 132414) | Hypersaline lake sediment archaeal communities from the Salton Sea, California, USA - SS_1_MS_2 metaG | ecosystem: Environmental > Aquatic > Non-marine Saline and Alkaline > Hypersaline >...
ATGACCGCCTTGGAGGGCGAGGGTCCTCCCGAGCCCAAACAAGGGCTCACCAGGAGGTTCGCCCTCCAAGTTTTCATGGTTTCCGGGAGGCCGAAGGCTCATGGCGGACGACAATCCAAAATCGAAATTCTGCGACACGACCCCACGTCGCCAGCTGGCTTGGGGAAGGGGATCCGACTAGCGCCTCCTCCTACAACGCTAATTTCAGGCAAGCCGCTTTGCTCTTTCGATCCTGATTTGCCTGATCTGCCGGCTGATCCACCTGATTTTGTTTTTAGGGGAAGTTGCTCAATCCCCTCCTCCCCGATCAGGTGAATCAGATTGGCGCGTAGGGCCATCAGGTCGACCCGCCCTTGACTCGCGGCACCGGACCTTAGGCCCGGCAAATGCGAAGCATCTGGTCCCGCGAAGCGGGACTGCCGCGTGTCAAGGGCCAGGATCGAAGAAGAAAGACCCACCTGCCGGGTCAAGTTTAGCGTTGTAGGGCTAAGGCAGGCGTGGTCCCGGACCGGGTGCCCTCGTGGCCCGGGACACACGCCTCCCACAAACAGCGCCGGCCGGCGCGGGTCCCGCCACAGCGCGAACGGCTCGATCCAAGCCCCGGCGACGCCGCACATCGCGCCTGGAAATAGGATAGAATGAACCCGTCCGATGAAAGGGGAGGGTCGCCATGCAAGCGAACACGCGGCTCATGATCGTGGCCGCCGTCTTCCTGGCGCTCGTCGCGGTCGGCGTCTTCGCGCTCGTCCTCCTTCAAGCCCGTCCCGAAGACGAGTCCGTCGCCGTGCCGGAACGGAAAGGCGAGGCGGAAACGGAGGGCGCGAACACCCCTCCACCCGTCCCCGAGGACGGCCCCGGGCCTTCCTCGCCCGAGGGAAAGGACGGGGCCCCTCCCGCGGAACCCGCCCCCGGTGATGGGACGGTGCCCCCGGCCGGCGACCAACCCGGCGACGCCTCTTCGCCGGAAGCGGAAACGGCGGTCCTGATCACCGGCACGGTCTTCGACGGCCGCACGCGGGACCCCGTGGAGGGCGCTTCCGCCCGCTGGATGCCCGCCGGCGTCTCCCCGGAGACAGGGCGGTCGCATCCCGGCGCCGTCACGGACGCCGGCGGGACGTTCCGGATCACGATCCACGCCGGGGCCGAAACGCCTCCCGGCACCCGGGGGCGCGTCGTCGTGGAAGCGGCGGGCTTCAAGACGACCTCCGTGGACCCGGTCGTCCTGCCGGCGGACCGGGCCGACCTGGGCGCGATCTGGCTCGAGGAGGGGCCGCTCCTGTCCGGCACCGTGCTGGGCCGGGACAATGCGCCCGTCGAGGGCGCCCGCGTCCGGATCACCGAGGACGCCGCCTTCCGCCTCGAGATCGGGATGGATTATGCCGAGCTCTTCGAGATGATCGGCCGGCCGGACCGCGTCTTCGCCCGGACCTTCTCGATGGCGGGGGGGCGCTTCGCCTTCGAGACCGGGGACATGGAGTCCGGCGCCTATGCGGTCCGGGTCGAGGCGCCGGGGCATGCCACCGCCCTGGTTCACGATGTGACGATCCCCGCCGCGAAGCCCCTGACGATCGTCCTCAAGGAACCCGCGGCCGCTTCCGGCCGCGTGGAGACCACGGCCGCAAGCCCGGTCGGCGATGCGCAGGTGGTGGCGGTGGTCGAGCCGGAATCGCCGGGCGCCATCAACCAGACGTTCAACCTCGACAAGTTCTGGACGCGGACCGGCGCGGACGGCTCGTTCCGGCTGGAGGGGCTTCCGTCCGGGAACTTCATGTTCCTCGTGACGGCCGAGGGCCTGCCCGTGACTGCCCGGCAATCGGTGAGGATACCCGCGGAGGAGGAGATCGTCATCCGGATCGAAACCGGCTTCTCCCTCTCCGGCACGGTGGTCGACGGCGCGACGGGACGAGCCGTGGCCGGCGCCCGGATCCGCATGATCAGCAACGCGGGAGGAGGATTCTCCGCGGCGGAGAGCGGCGAAGACGGGCGGTACCGCCTGGACAACCTCGCGCCCGGCCACTACCAGGTCGCGATCGACGCCGACGGGTATTCCACGAGCATGAAAAGGGTCGAGGGGAAACCGGGGGAGGCGATCCAGAAGGACTTCCGGATCCAAAAGGGCGTGACCGTGTCGGGGCGGGTCGTGGACGCCGAGACGGGGGAGGGGGTGCCGGGCGCGAGCGTGACGCCCCTGGATCCCTCGATCTTCCTGGGCGGGAAAACGGGCGTGGTGTCCGGACCGGACGGCCGTTTCACCCTCGAGGGAATCTCGCCGGCCGGCTTCGGGGCCGTGGAAGGAGAAGAGGGCCCGTCGAGTTCGCGGATACCGGTTCCGCTCATCGTGCAGAAGAGCGGCTGGGAACCGGCGCAGAGCCTCGTCGAGATTCCGGCGGGAAACGATTCCCTATCCGATGTGGAGGTGAAACTGATCAGACTGCACGTGGTGACGGGACGCGTGGTCGACGGGAAGGGGGCGCCCGTGTCCGGCGCGGAGATCCGCGTCCTGGGCACGGACCCCGTGGGGTTCCCCTTCCTGGCCGATCCCGAAGAGGAGGACGAGCCGATCCGCTCCGACGCGCAGGGCCGTTTCCAGGCGTCCTTCTCCTTCGGCGACGGGCTCCTCGTCCGCCACCCCTCCTACGCCTGGCACGTGCACGTCGTGGAGGAGGCCCCTTTCCTGAAAGGCGGTTCCGAGGTGATCGTGCGGCTTCAACGGGGCGGAACGCTGGCCGGCATCGTCTTGAACGAGGACGGCGAACCGCTGGTGGGGGAGCCGGTCCGGTTCCGGCCCGCGGGGCGGAAGGAAGTGTCGCCGCACCTGTCCTCGGGCCTGGACCGCGTCCTGCCGACCGTCTCGACGGACGGGCGGGGCCGGTTCGTCTCGTCGAAGCTGGAGGCGGGCCCGTGGACGGTATCCATCCGGAAGGGAAAGCACAGCGAGACGGCGGAGGTCACGGAAGGCGGGACGTCCCATGTGACGCTGCGGGCCGCGTCCCTTCTCTCCATCTCGGGGACGGTGGTGGACGTCTCCGGCGCGCCGGTGGAGGGGGCCCACGTGTACGCGATGATCCGTTCCACGGAGGACGGGTCGGACATGTGGACGGAGTCGGCCGTCTCCGGTCCGGACGGCGCCTTCACGATCGAGCAGCTCACGGCGGAAACCTACGACGTGCGCGCCTGGGACCACAACACGGGGAAGAACGGGCACGTCGAGAACGTCCCGGCGGGATCGGTCGGGGTGCGCGTCGTGCTGGAGCGGGAGTAGAGCGGCGAGAGGTTCGCGTCACGGGTCATGGGACCCCGAACCCTTGAAAGGTCGTTTTCGCGGGAACCTTTTCCGGACAAGTGACGGAAGTCCTTTACCCGCCGTTGGGATGAGCCAAATCGGAGGGCGAGCGGCTCGACTGAGCTCGCCGAAGTCCTCCATGCCAGCCGGCTGTGTTTCGGCTCGGGAGACCCTCGCCCTCCAAGGTTGTACCAGTGGAATTCTGACATGAGGAAACATGGCTTGTGAGCAGGACACGATCGTCGCGCTCTCCTCGCCGCCCGGGGCGGGGAGCCGGGGCATCGTGCGCCTGTCCGGCCCGCAGGCCGTCGCGATCGCGCGCTCCCGGCTCGCCCGCGCCCCGGCGCTTCCCGCCGGGGCCTATGCCTGTGCGGCCGTGTCGGTGAAGGTGCCGGGGTTTCCCGGCGCGGTGGAGGGCGCCCTCTACCTCATGCGCGCGCCGCGGTCCTACACGCGGGAGGACGTGGCGGAGATCCACGTGCCGGGCTCGCCGGCGCTTCTTTCCGCCCTCCTCGAGGCCTGCTACGGGGCCGGCGCGCGCCCGGCGAACCCCGGCGAGTTCACCTTCCGCGCCTTTCTCAACGGCCGCATCGAGCTGGACCAGGCCGAGGCGGTGAACCGTCTGATCCGCGCGCGGGACGAGGCGTCCCGCCGCGCCTCCGTCCGCGCCCTCGACGGCGTCCTCTCCCGCGAGGCCGCGCAGCTGTCCGGTCTCCTCACCGAGGCGCTCGCCCGCACGGAAGCGAGGTTCGACTTCGCGGACCAGGACCTGGAGGCCGAACCGCCGGAGTCGATCCTCTCGCTTCTTGCGACGGCGAGGGAGGCGCTTGGGGAGGTGCTCTCGCGTGGAACGGGCCGGGCGGACGAGGGCGATCCGCTGGTCCTCCTGGCGGGGCGCCCCAACGCGGGAAAATCCAGCCTCTTCAACGCGCTGCTCGGCGGGGATCACGCCCTGGTCTCGGCGCATCCGGGGACGACGCGGGACGTGGTGACGGGCCGTTTCGAGGCGGGGGGATCGTCGCTGGTCCTGGCCGATCCCGCCGGCGCGGGGGGCGGGAAGGGGCCGGTGGAGGCGAAGGCGGAACGGATGTTCTTGCGGTGGCTGGAGGGGGCGGATCGCGTGGTGTGGGTGCTGGACGGCTCGGTCGCGCCGGGCGGGGCGGAGGCGGACCTGGAGCACCGCCTGGCGGGACGCCGCGTTCTCCGCGTGGTGAACAAGGCGGACCTTCCTTCCGCCTGGACGGCGGATCATCGCGCGCGGTGGGGGGGGGAGGCGCTCTGGGTCTCGGCCGCGACGGGGGCGGGGGTGGACGCGCTCGCCAGCGTCCTGTCGGACTTGGTACGTGGTCCGGATTCCGGCCGCTCCCCGGAGGCGTTCGGCCTGAACGCGAGGCAGCGGGGGGCGTTTTCCCGGGCGGCGGCGGGGGTGGAGGCGGCAACGGAGGCCTTGGGCGCGGGGTCGGAGGAGATCGCGTCGCTGGAGCTGCGCGAGGCGATCGCGTCGCTGGGGGGCCTGTCGGGGCGGGGGCTGACGGAGGAGGTGCTGGGAACGATTTTCTCGCGGTTCTGCGTGGGGAAGTGAGGGCGGCGCGGGAAGCGACCTGGAGCCACGGAGACAGATTGTCGATTTGAGATTCCAGCCGTCAGATTTCAGTCGCGCAGTTGTAGGGACGGACGCTAGTCCGTCCGCACTCGCCAGGTTCGCTTGCCTGCGGTCGGGAGCGCGGGCATCCTGTCTGCAGCACCTCGGAGGGGTGCTTTCCACACAAAGACACGAAGGCCCGAAGACACAAAGGTTTTCCAGGATAAGTATCCCTTCTTGTAGGGAAATGCTGCGGGCGGGACCCGCCGTCGCCCGCATTGCACAAGCAAGGGCTATGGCGGGCTGGAAGCCCGCGCTCCCTGCAAGCGCTGCAACGAGTCGAGCAGCCTCGCATGGGCTCGGGAGGACCCTCGCCCTCCAAGGCGGCACCGGGGAGAACCGAAGTGCTGCGGGCTGGAAGCCCGCGCTCCCGTCCGAGGCTGACGCTGAAATCTCCAATCGGAAATCGGAAATTCCTACGGCCTTTGTCCTGCAGGGAGGGGCCGCTAGGCCGTTTCCTTCGCCTGGATGCGGCGCCGGATGAGGAAGGCCTCGCCCATGCCCCAGATGGTGGAGACGATGATGTAGAGGGCCGCGCCGGATTCGATGCGGAAGAAGAGGAAGCCGAAGACGACGGACATGATGAGCATCATCTTGCGCTGGGAGGCCATCTGGGGGTCGTCGGTCTGGGCCTGGGCCATGGGGGAGAGCCTCTGCTGGAGGATCATCATGCCGATCCACAGCAGCGGCAGGAGGTTGAAGTAGGAGCCGATGAAGCCGCCGATCAGGGGGAGATCCCGGATGAAGGCGGGCAGGGCGAAGAGGCGGTCGGGGGAAGCGAGGTCCCGGATCCAGAGGAAGCCGGCGTGGCGCAGCTCGAGGGAATTGCGCAGCGTCACGAAGAGCGCGATGAAGATGGGGAACTGGAGGAAGATGGGCAGGCAGCCTTTCAGAGGGATGAGGCTGACGCCGTGCTCCCGCATCAGCTTGGCCATCTCCTGCTGCTGCCTGGCCTTGTCCTTGTAGCGTTCCTTGATCTCCTTGAGCTTCGGCTGGACCTTCTTCATCTTCTTCTGGTACTCGTTCATGGAGATCTGCATCCGGAACGAAAGCGGCGACATCAGCGCCCTCACCAGCACCGTGAGGCCGATGATGGCCACCCCGAAGTTGCAGAAGATCGCGTTGAAGAAGAGCAGGATCTTCAGCATCAGCCAGCTCAGGCCCCGCGTCCAGGAGCCGGGCAGGCAGAAGGATCGCACCGACGTACGGATGCCCTGGATGGATAGCGCTTTCAGGTATGCCTCCCGCTTGGGGCCGGCGAAGACGAGGAACTCCCACGTGATCTCCTCGCCCGGCGCCAAAGCGGTCTCCTCGAACGCGATCACGGGCTGGACGTTGATCGTGGCCGCCCGGCGGGCTTCCCGCCTCGCCTCTTTTTCGGCTTCCCGACGCTGGGCCTCGCTCAGCCCCGCCTCGATCTGGCCGAGCTGCGCCGCCAGGGCGCTCTGGTAGACCGCCAGGTCCAGAAGGGGGCGGACTTCCACCTTGTCGACCGCCTCCGGCGTCTTGGGGACCAGGACGGCGCCGAAGTACTTGTTCCCCACGCCGGCGTAGTGGAGGTTGTTCACCGACAGGGTCCGGGATTCCTCCCGGACGTCCGCGGGGTCGAAATCCTTCACCGTCGGGTCCTTCGCGCTGATCCCCGAGGCCACGTACGCCTTGATCTCGTTGTAGTCCTTTCGTTCGGGGGGGATCCCGGCCGGACCCGTCAGCCGGGGTCCGACATCCACGGTCTCGTCGCCGGCGTTCTTCACCGTGAGGGACAGCCGGAAGGTGTAGGGGACGGCCTCGCCGGGATCCGGGAGCCGGAACCGTTTCGTCAGGTCGAGATCCGTCGCGGTGTGGAAGACGAAGGCGGCTTCCCCCGGGCTTTCCGTCTCCAGGATCTCCCACGGTTGCGTTCCGGGCCCCTCCTCGCCGTCGCCGAACGTCCAGAAGAAGGAGCGGACGCCCGCCTGGATCTCCTGGAGCATGGGGAAGAGCTCCTTCTGCTCGGGGTCGAGGAAATCCTGGAGGATCAGCTCCTGCAGGGACGCGCCGCGGTTGGTGAGGACGAGGCGGAACGCCTCGTTTTCCAGCTCGATGCCGTCGACGGGGTCCGCCTGCGTGGCGAGGGAGGCCGGAGGCTCGGCCTCCCCGCCGTCCTCCTCTTCCCCGGGCTTTTCGGCGGGCTCTTCCCCGGGTTCTTCGGCGGGTTCTTCGCCGGGTTCCGCGCCGGCCTCTTTCCCCGGCTCCTTCCCCTCGGCCTCCTCTTCTCCCGGGGCCGTTTCCTCCTCACCGGGTTCCCCGGCGGTGTCCGCGGGTTTCGGGGGCGGCGTGACCAGGGGGACGACGAGGGAAAACCAGCCGATCAGGATGACGGCGGAAAGGACGAGAGCCAGGATGAAACGCTTGTCCATAGGTTGCTTCAGACACAGGGCCGGTCGGGTTCCCGGTGCGCGTCGACGCCGGGGACTACTTGCCTTCCTTCAAGCGACCGGCGAGATAGTCGGGGAGGCCGGGTTCGTTGAGGATCTTCTCGGCGGTCACCTCCACGGGGTAGGGGAGGCGATGCCAGGTGACGGTGTTCCCGTCCAGGGTGACGTAGGTGGCCCGGTTGTCGTTGTCGCGGGGCTGGCCCACCGATCCCACGTTGATGAGATACTTGCTCTCGTCGAACGTGAAGGTGTTCTTCAGGGTCTTGGCGAAGTAGAAGTGCCCGTCCTCCGTGAACACCCCGGGAACGTGCGTGTGTCCCACGAAGCAGACCTTGTCGATCATCCGGAAGATGTCCACCATCTTCTCGCGGTTCGCCACGTCGCGCGGCATCACGTATTCGCGGGTCGGCACGCGCGGTGATCCGTGCACGAACAGGAGGTCTCCCCGGTTCTCCCGCTTTCTCAGATCGCCCAGGAAATTCCACAGGATGTGGTTCTCCGCCGCGTCGTAATCCTTGGAATTCAGCTGGTCCCGCGTCCAGTCCACCGCCTGACGGGCCTTCTGATTGAAGTCCTCCGCCAGGAACAGGACCGCCTCCTCGTGGTTGCCGAGAAGCGTGATGTCGAACTGTTCCGCCAGACGGATGCATTCCCGCGGGTTGGGACCGTATCCGATGACGTCGCCCAGGCAGATGATCTCCTCGATGTCGTACTTCCGGAGATCCTCGAGAACGACCTCGAAGGCCTCCAGGTTGCTGTGGATGTCTGACAAAATCGCGATCATGGTCCAGACCCGGGCGTCATCACGTCGTCGGGGCCCCCGGTTCGTATCGGAAACTCGCCCCGCAGGAGGGACACGTCAACGTCTCGTCCGCGAATTCCCTTTCCGCCTGGCATCGGGGGCAGGGCTTGGAGGCCTCCTCGACGAGCATCACGGGAATGCCGTCCTCGACGGCGTACACGAGACCGCACTCGGGATGCGTGCAAACCAAGGTTTCTCCTTCTTCCCGGACGCTGCTCTTGCAAAAAGGGCACGCCAGAATCTCGAGAAACTTCCGATCAAGCAAGCATCCCTCCTTGGTTACAGAACCGGGACTCTACCAAACCCCGGAAAAAGGTGTCAAGAGCATAAACCGGATCCGCACGGCGCCCCGCGTCAGGGCGGCGTCTCCAGCATGCAGGACCGTTCCACCACCCCCCTTCGATCCTCCAGAAACCGGACCCCCTCCCCCCGGAGAAGCTTCTCCTTCTGCGCCAGGCCCCCCGCCGAAGAGAAACCCACCAGCCTCCCCGCCGACCCCACCACCCGGTGGCAGGGAACCAGCAGCGGAACGGGATTCCGCGCCGCGGCCCCTCCCACCGCCCGGCCCGCGCCCGGCCTCCCCATCCAGGACGCCACGGCCCCGTAGGTGGCCACGCGACCGGGAGGAATGCGCGACATCCAGGACAGCACCGAAACCGTGAACGGCGTGAGCCCTCCAGGCGACACCCGAGGACCTTCGCCCCGTCCCGAAAGACGGCGCTCGATCGCCGACGCGATCTCACGCCCCGCCTCCCCCTCACGCGCCGCCCCGGGGAACGCCAGCGCAAGGCGCTCGAGGATCGCCGCCCGGCCGCCGGGGCCGGGGAGCAGCACGCCAAGCAGGACCTCCCCGGAAAAGGCGATCCCCGCCCACCCGACCGGGCTCTTCCAGGCCCGGATTCCCACGCGCCGGGAAGCACTTGGAGCTTGCCATCTCACGGGACGCACGATAGAATCCCCTAACGCTTGGAAAGAGTGAGCCTTATGGCTACAACCCAGCAGGAAATCAAGTCATTCTGGCAGACGAACAAGTACCTCTCCAAGAGCGGGTTCGTCAAGACGCACCCCTACCCCTTCCTGGTGGAACTCGATCCCTCTCCCGAGGACGAAAACGGGCAGAGTTTCGAGACGCTGGCCAGCAAGGGGCAGAGCGACCGTTCCTCGTTCCAGCGTTCCGCCCAGATCGACATGAACTCGAGGATCTTCCGGATCGCCAAGCGCGAGAAGGGCTCCTTCGGCGAGAAGATTTCCGTCGGCCGGACGCTCAACAACGACATCGTCCTTCGCCATTCCTCCATCTCCAAGTTCCACGCCTATTTCTCCTGTGAGGACGTCCGGTACGCCTACTACGTCACCGACGTGGGTTCCATGAACGGCACCCGGGTCGAAGAGGTTCCTCTCACCCCCATGAAGAAGACCGAGGTCCACAATGGAAACAAGATCTCCTTCGGGGATGAACTCCATTTCCTCTTCCTGGACGCCCAGGACCTCTATACCCGCATCAAGATCCTCGAACGGTTCATGTGATCCCCTCTCTCGGGCCGGATGAATCCTGGACGCGGCAGGGCCTTTCACCAACCGATCTTACCACAATATCTTGAATGAAAAGCGAGTTGACTGACAGGATATGGTATGTCATACTGATTGGCAATTTTGGGTTCGAGAAGCGTCGCCCGAGGGGGTTCTTCCTGCGCCTCGGGGCCGGGGGGGGCTTCCTCTCGCGCAACCGTCCCTCGTGAAGGGGTCAGAGGAGGGATCATGCGTTGCCCGTTCTGCAAGGGAACCAAGGACCGTGTCGTGGACTCGCGGTCGTCCAAGGACGGCATCATCATCCGCCGGCGCCGGGAATGCCTCCAGTGCCAGCGGCGTTTCACGACCTACGAGAGGATCGAGGAGACGCCGCTGAGGGTGGTGAAGAAGGACGGGAGCCGTGTGCCGTTCGACCGGAGCAAGATCCTGGGGGGGCTGTTGAAGGCTTGCGAGAAGCGGCCGGTATCCATGAACATCCTGGAGGACATCACGACGCAGATCGAGGTGGAGATCCACGAGATGTTCGACAAGGAGGTTCGCGCCAAGTTCATCGGCGAGCTGGTCATGAACAAGCTGAAGACGCTGGACCAGGTGGCCTACGTGCGGTTCGCCTCCGTGTACCGTGAGTTCAAGGACGTGAGCGAGTTCCTCAAGGAATTGAAGCCGATCCTGGAGAAGAGCGGGGAGGAGGGATCCTAGCCCGGATTATTCATGAAGACGTAGCGAGGTTGCCGCAAGTGCCTGAGATGCGAGGAGCAAGACGATTCCGGTCCGGAGCGTGGCCAAAGCGCCACGTGAGGGCCGGAATCGTCGCAG
>Ga0180432_10011377_pt1 | contig 10489 bp, 6 predicted proteins | sample SS_ome_10_FD_132414 | JGI IMG/M metagenome (GOLD analysis project Ga0180432, IMG submission 132414) | Hypersaline lake sediment archaeal communities from the Salton Sea, California, USA - SS_1_MS_2 metaG | ecosystem: Environmental > Aquatic > Non-marine Saline and Alkaline > Hypersaline >...
GGACGCCGTTTGCGGCGTAGAAGTCGAGTTTCCACTTCATGGCGTAGAAGCTGCCGAAGGGTTCGTACCAGATCTTGTATCCGCGCGGGTAGTCGAAGATGTACATGTTCTTCGGGCACTTCTTGATCCAGCCCTTGAGGTCGGCGAAGCCCTGGGCGTTCTTCGGGCAGTCGAGGAAGTGGCTCTGGCACGCCACGCGGTGGGGGTAGGGGCAGAACTGCACCATCACGTTGGGCTCGGGCAGCACTCGCGTGGGCGGGGGTGAGGTGGCGTTGGTGTAGGCGAGGGTGAGGATCCGCTTGTCGGGGTATTTCTTCGCCACCTCGCGGGCGATGGCGTTGACGTAGTCGAGCAGGCGGTCGGTCATCTCCTTGCCAGGGACGGCGTCGAGTGCCTTGCACTTGGGGCACTGGCACCAGGCGTGGCCGTCGCCCTGGGAGACGCCGAAGAAGGTGCGGTCGGGCTGCTTCTCGATGAGGGCGAGCAGGCGCTCGGCCGAGATGCGCCGCACGTCGGGGTTCGACAGGCACAGGTGGACGTCGAAGCGCCGCCGCTTGGGGTCGCGGTGGAGTCGCTTGCCGTCGCTCTGGAGCGCGAAGTACTCGGGGTGGTCCTTGGCGTACTTGTCGTAGGGGAGGAGGTATGCTGCGGCGTGGACGAGGCCGCCTGGCTCGCCGATGTCGCGTGGGTTGCCGAGGTCGTCGCTGGGGGTGTGGCCGAGCTTGAGATTCTGAGTCATCTTGCGGAACTCGTAGATCGGCTTCGCCCTCAGCTCGCAGGCGGGTACGACGAGGTGCTTGATCTTGGGGACGACCTCGCAGCCGGGGGCGTAGAACTTGCAGCCGAGGCGCTTGAGCAGCGCGTAGGCGCCGTAGACCGTGCCCACGTCGCGCCAGCCGCACACGGCCGCTCTGCCGCCGGCGACGCGCACCACGTAGCCGTCGCGCCGGACCGCGTCGAGCTCCTTCTGGGCGATGAGCCCGGCGTCCCTGGCCAGGCGTCCGACGGCGAGGGTGCCCGCGGGCACGCTCCTGTCGGCGATCTCGACGCGATCGAGCCTCTTGCCCGTGATGGCTGCGAGATAGGCGGCGAGCTCGTCGGCGGCCAGCTTCTCGCGGGCGGTGGGGTTGGGGGCCGTCGCGACCGCGGTGGCGACGGCGTCGGGCGCCAGGCGGATGGTGCCGACCACGGGCGGCGGCTCGGGCGGCTCGACCCGCAGCTCGACCGTCGTGGCCGCCTCACGGCCCGCGGTGGCAGGAATCGACGTGAAGACCCAGAGCCCCTGGCGGCTGCCGTACCGCTTCACCCGTGCGTCGAACGGGTAGATGCCGACGGCGGCGAGGGCCGAGGCGGTGATGGTGCGCTCGCGGGTCTTGACGACGAAGGCATCGCCCCTGCGGGCCATGCCGCCTCGCTTGCCGACCGCAGGCACCGGCGTGCGGTCGACGACCGCTCCCGCCGCGTTCGTCACCTCCAGGGTGCCGCCGGCGACGAGCTCGGGCCGGAGCTGGAACGCGGCGAACTCCACGGCACCGACGTCCACGCCCTCGGCGAGCGCCACCCGCGCCGTCGTGCGCACGCCCTTGGCCGAGACGGCGACCGAGTAGGCCACGCGGCCCTTCGGCAGGGTGGCCTCGAGGGTGAGCGTGTGGCCGTCGGCCGACCGGGTGACCGCCCCGGCTCGCCAGGCGTCGTGGGAGGAGGCCAGGGTGCCCTTGTACTTCGGCGTGTAGACAGTGAAGTAGGAGCCGAGGGTGAGGGGCGTGCCTTTGTGGTACACGACGATGCCCTGGGGGCCGAGCGTGGCGGCGTAGTGGCCTGCGCTCACGCGGTGCACCTGCTCGGCGGCCGCGGCCGCGGCGCCGAGGCCCAACAGAAGCCCGAAGGCCAGAAGCCGGATCCCCATCGCCTCATCTCCTGCTACACAAGGTCGGGCGGGATGCCGCCGCCAGTGTAACAGAGGGGGCGGCCCGGGGGAAGCGCCGAGCGGCGGGCGGGCGGTGGCGGTGGACAATCGCGGGCGGAAATCGTATCATGGCAGGCGATCGATGGCGTGTCGGCTCCGCGAACACAGCGGGAGGCAGGCATGAGGCGTCACGGGATCTGGGGGCTGGCGGCGCTCGCCGCCGCCGCCACAGCCGCGCTCGCGGCGCAGGCTCCCCAGGAGCCGAGCCCGCGCGAGCCTGCCGCGCTCCAGGAGGAGCTCGGGCGGGTGCTCCGGCAGTTGCGGGAGCAGCGACAGCGCTACTACACCCGCAAGCAAGCCCACGAGGAGCGGCTCCAGGCCCTCGCCGAGCAGGTGGCGTCGCTGCGCGAGGAGCGGGCCGAGCTGGCGAAGGAGAAGGGCGAGCTCGAGGCCCGCGCGAGCACCCGCCGCGACCAGGCCGCCGCGCTCGAGGCCGAGCAGCAACGCTACGCAAGGCTCCGCACCGGCGTGGCCGCGGTGCTCACGCGCTTCGTCGCCGAGCAGCGCGCCGCCATCCAGGGCGGGCTGCCCTTCCGCGTCGACAGCCGGCTGGAGCTGCTCGAGCGGCTGGCGCGCGACCTGGCGGGCACGGAGCTCACCGTGGCAAGCCTGGTGGAGCTGGCCTGGCTGTTCGCCGAGGGCGAGCTGCGGCACGGGGCCGAGGGGTCGGCCTACACCGCCGAGGCGGCGCTGCCCGACGGACGGCGCAAGCCGGCGCGCTGGTGCCACCTGGGCCACGTGTTCGTCGGGTTCGTCACCGAGGACGGGCGGGAGTGTGGCTACGCGGCGCCCTCGGGCGACGGGTTCCGCTGGGTGCTCGAGTCGGAGGACGCAGGCGCGTCGGTGGTGCGGGAGGCCGTGCGGATGCTCGACCGCAGGGACCCGCCCCGGCTGCTCCTGCTGCCCGCGGTGATTCGCGGCGAGGGGGAGGGCTCGGAATGAGTACCCGAGGGTCCGTGCTCCTCGTGGCGGCGGTGGCGGCCTGTGCGAGCTGGCCGCAGCGGGCCATGGCGGCCAGCGACGGGCGGGCGCAGCGTCTGCTCAAGGCGTTGGAGGCAGCACGCCGCGAGCTGGCCGAGGACACGCAGCGCCTGGCGCGCGAGACCAAGGCCCGCGAGGCGCAGGTGCAGCGCCTCGGGGCGGAGCAGGCGCGGCTGTCGGACGAGGTGGTGGAGCTGAAGCTCGCCGTGGCCAAGCTCACGCGCGAGGAGGCCGCCGCGGCGCCCGAGCTCGACCGCCGCGCCCAGGACGCCGCAAGGCAGCAGAAGGACGCCGCCAGGCTCCACCGCACGATGACCGACGCCGTGGCGCGGGTGGGCGGCCACCTGACGTCGCTGGTGCCCTGCTCGCGGCGAAGCGCCCAGCTCCAGCGGGTCGACGAGCTGCGCGAGGGGCTGAAGCACGACGGCGCGGGCCTCGACCCGCTCAAGCGGTTCGTCGCGGTGCTGGGCGAGCTGCTGGCGGAGAGCCGCACCTCGGAGCGATACGCGGCCACGACGCGGACGGCCCGCGGCACCGAGGCGAGCGTGGCGATGCTGCGCGTGGGCCACGTGGCCAGCGCCTACGTGGCCCCTGGCGGGCAGGTGGCGCTGGCGCTCCGCGCTCCCGACGGCGAGGGCTTCCGCTGGAACGAGGCGCTGCCGGGCCGGGTGACCCGCGCGATCGAGAGCGCGGCCGGGGCGCTGGGGCGCGACGGCGCCGTGCCCTTCCCGCTCGACGTCACCCGCTCGCTGTCGCAGCAGCTCCGCCACGGCCGTCGGGCGCTGTGGGAGCGGCTCGGGGCAGGCGGGGTGGTGATGATCCCGCTGGCGCTGGTGGCGGCGCTGGCCGCGGCGCTGATCGTCGAGCGGCTGGCGCTGTTCGCGCGCGAGGCACGGGCGAGCGAGAAGGACGCGAGGGCGGTGCTCGCCCACTGCGAGCGGGGCGAGCTGGCGGAGGCCGAGCGCTACTGCGAGCGGGGCCGCGGGCCTGTGGTCCGGGCGCTCGGGGCCTGCCTGAAGTACCGGCGCCAGGGCGTGGCCGCCATGGAGGACGGCGTGCAGGAGGCGATCCTCCACGAGCTGCCGCGCCTGGAGCGATTCCTGTCGACGCTGAGCATCCTGGCCACGGTGGCTCCGCTGCTGGGTCTGCTGGGCACGGTGACGGGGATGATCCACACGTTCGACATGATCACGGTGCACGGCAGCGGCGAGCCCCGGCTGATGGCGGGCGGCATCTCGGAGGCGCTCGTGACCACGGCCACGGGCCTGGTGGTCGCCATCCCGATCCTGCTCGTGCACAACGTGCTGTCGGGCAAGATGGAGCGGGTGGTGGCCGACACCGAGCGGTTCGCCGCGAGCCTGCTCGTGCGGCTCCAGGAGCGGGGCCTGGTGCCCGACGGGGGCGAGGCGGACGACGGGTCGGGCGAGGCTGCGAGCGAGGAGGCGGGCGATGGTCGCCACCCTTCGTGAGATCGCGGCTGCCGGGGGCTGGGTGCTGGCGGCCATCGTGGCGCTCTCCACGCTGGCGTGGGTGCTCGTGATCCGCAAGCTGCTGGAGTTGGGCGAGGTGGGCAGGCTGGTGGCGGCGCCTCGCGAGCATGGGGGGCGCGACGCCGTGGCGCTCGATGCCTCGCTGTGCCGCCTGCTCACCACCGTGCACGTGCGCGGCCACAGGATGGCCGACAAGGTGCTCCGCCCACTCATGGAGGCGGCCAGGGTGCAGTTCGAGCGCCACCTGGGCCTCATCGCGGTGCTGGCGGTGGTGCTGCCGCTGCTGGGGCTGCTGGGCACGGTGTTGGGCATGGTGACCACGTTCGACGTCATCACGGTGCACGGCACGGGCGAGCCGCGGCTGATGGCCCACGGGATCCGCCAGGCGCTGCTGACCACCGAGGCGGGCCTGCTGGCGGCGCTGCCGATCCTGCTCGCGCACCAGGTGCTCGCGGCGCGGGCACGGCGGCTGGAGAACGCGCTGTGGCTCAAGGCGCGGCGACGGGCGGCGGAGTAGGGGGTCGAGGCGATGATCCAGAGCGTGCGCGGCTCCCGACGGCGGCCGAGCCCCGTGGTGCAGATGGCGCCGCTCATCGACATGGTGTTCATCCTGCTCATCTTCTTCCTGGTCACGACGAGCTTCGTGCGGGAGACGGGGCTGGAGGTGGCGCGGCCCACCTCGGTGACGGCCTCGCCGCTGGAGCGGAGCAGCCTGCTCGTGGGGGTCTCGGCCACGGGCACCGTGTACTTCGAGGGCAGCCCGGTGGAGCTGGTGTCGCTGCGGTCGCTGCTGCGCCAGCGGCTCCAGGACCGGTCCGACCGCACGGTGGTGCTGGTGGTGGATCGCGCGGCGTCGAGCGGTCGGCTGGTGGCGGTGATGGACGAGTGCAAGCTGGCCGGGGCCGAGCGCCTGGCGGTGGCGACGCGCACGGAAGGCACGCGATGAGCCAGAGGCGAGTCCATCCGTTCCGCAGCAGGCCGCGGTGGCGTTCCACCGTGGGCGCGGTGGTGCTGGCGCTGGTGGTGAACGCGTTGCTCGTGGCGGCGCTGGCGGCGCTCAACCGGCGCTCGGGTCGGGCGGAGGCGCCACCTCGGCTCGCCTGGGTATCGCTGAAGGCTCCGCCGCGCACGCCCGAGCTGCACACGCGGCCGGCGCTGCGGAGGCCGCGGCCGCGCAAGGAGCCGCCGAAGGTGCGGCCGCGACGGCTGCGACCGATGCTGCGGCGGCAGGCCATCGCGCCGCGCCCCGTGGCCCCCCGCCTGCGCTTCGTGCCCTCGCTCGACATTCACCCGCAGCTCCGTCAGATGACGCTCGAGCTGGCCGTGAGCCTGCCCGACCTGTCGGGGCCGGGCCTGCTCAACGGCACGGGGGTGGACGCTCTGGACTGGACTTTCGAGGCCCCCGACGTGTCGGAGGCCCCTGCGCCGCCGCCGCCGAAGAAGGGGCCTGAGGCGGGGGCCCGCCCCCAGCGGCAGCCCGCCGCGCCGGTGGCGGTGCGCGAGGTCGACCGCAATCCCGAGCCGATCTACACGCCGCTGCCGCAGTACCCGCTGACGGCACTGAGCAGCGGGGTGGAGGGCCGCGCGCGGGTGCGGCTGCGGATCGAGGCCGACGGCAAGGTGAGCGCGGTGGAGGTGCTCGACAGCGGCGGGCATCCGAGCTTCGGCGCGGCCGCGGCTCGTGCGGTGCGGCGCTGGCGGTTCCGGCCCGCCATGCGCGGCGGCAAGCCGGTGGCGTTGTGGGCCACCAAGCGGATCACATTCGCACTCGAGAAGTAGCAGGGTGACATGAGACCCCATCGCCTTGTGCTCGTGCTAGCCCTCGCGCTCGCCGGCGGCGCGTGGACGGGCAGCGCGGCCGAGCTCACGCAGCAGGCCAACGAGGCGTATCGGGCCGGCCGCTTCGCCGAGGCGGCGGCTGGGTATCGCGAGGCCCTGGCCAAGCGGCCCTCGGCCGAGGTGGCGCTGAACCTCGGCCACGCGCTCCTGCGACTCGAGCAGTTCGCCCAGGCCGCCGACGCCTACCGCCAGGCGCTCGAGCTCAAGCCCGACCTGGCGGACGGCGAGTGGTTCCTCGCCCAGGCGCTCCACCGCGGCGGGCACCACGACGAGGCCATCAAGCTCCTGCTGAGGGCCGTGCCGCGACGCAACGAGGCCCACCTGTGGCTCGGCCAGGCCTACGAGCGGCTCGGCGACCCCACGGCGGCCGAGACGGCCTACCGCACAGGCGCCCTGCGCGACCCCGCGTCGCGCGTCCTCCGCGAGGCCCTGGCCGTGCTCTACCTGCGGCAGGGGCGGTATGCCGAGGCCGAGCGGGTGTGTGCCGGCCTGGTGCGACGCTTCCCCGACGACGCGAAACTCAAGAAGCGGCTGGCCGAGGCCCGCGCCGCGGGGCTCGCCGAGCGGGCCGCCGAGGCCTACCAGCTCGAGCGTTTCGCGCGAGCGGCCCAGCTCTACACCCAGGCCGCCGAGGCCCTGCCCTCCGCCGAGATGTTCGTCAACCTGGCTGTGTGCCGCCTCCGCGCCGAGGAGCCCGCCCGCGCAGCCGACGCGTGCAGGAAGGCGCTCGCCCTCGACCCGCGGCGGACCGACGCCAAGGTGCACCTCGGCCGCGCGCTCCTCGACGCAGGGCGAGCCAAGGAGGCCGTGGGCCCGCTGCGCGAGGCCCTCGAGGCGCAGCCGGCCCAGGCGACGGCGCTGCTGCTCGGCCAAACCCACGAGCAGCTCGGCGAGCCGAAGGCCGCCGAGGCCGTCTACCGCCGCGCGGCTGGCGGCAAGCTGGAGCACGAGCAGGCGGCCAGGGCATTGGCCGCGCTCTACGCCAACACGCAGCGCCTGGAGCAGGCGAGCGAGATCTACGTGGCGCTCTGCCGCCGCCACCCCGACGACGAGCAGCTCGCCAGGCGGTGCGCGCAGCTCCGCGCCGCCCTCGCCGTCGAGCGGGGCAACGCCGCCTTCGCCAAGGGCCAGCTCGAGCCGGCCCGGCGCCACTTCGAGGCATCGCTGGCCACCCTGCCCAACGCCGATGCGTGGCTCAACCTCGGCCACACCCTCGTGGCGCTCCGTCGCCACGACGACGCCGTAGCCGCCTACCGCCGCGTGCTGGAGCTCGACGCCACCCGCACCGACGTGCGCTGGCCCCTAGCCCAGGCCCTCTACCAGGCGGGCGAGCTCCAGGCGGCGGCCGCTGCCTTCCGCCTCGCCATCGAGCAGCGGCCCCGCGAGCAGGCCAGCCTGCTGCTCGGGCGCTGCTACGAGCTGCTCGACGACCCTGCGCTCGCGCGGGTGGTGCTCGAGCGCGGGCTCGTGCGGTTCCCCGCGTCGCGAAGCCTGCGGGAGGCGCTGGCGGCGCTGCACGTGAAGCAGGGCAACCCCCGGCGCGCGGCCGAGCTCTACGCCGCCCTCGCGCGCCGTCTGCCGGGCGACACCCAGGTGCTCCGCAGCCTCGCGCAGTTCCAGCTCGCCAGCGGACAGGCTGGGCGGGCCATCGACACGCTCGAGGCCGTGCGGCGGCTCGCCCCCGGCGACCTGTCGGTGTGTCAGGGCCTGGCCGACCTCTACCTGAGCCAAGGCATGCACCGCGAGGCGGCGGAGATGTACCGCCTGTTCCTGGCCGCGGCCGAGCGACCGACGGCGGAGGACTTCTTCCGTCTCGGGCACGCCTGGTTCCAGGCGGGGGAGCTGGTGTCGGCGACGGAGGCCCTCGGCAAGGCGCTGGCGCTCGACAAGGCCCACGCCCACAGCCACCTCACCCTCGGCCACATGCTCGCGCGGGAAGGCAAGACCGATGCCGCGGCCGCCGCGTATCGCGCGGCGTTGGCCGCCGAGCCGACGCTCACGGCCGGCCACCTGGCTCTCGGCGGCCTGCTGCTGGAGCGCAAGGCCTACGCGGCGGCCGCCGGCCACTACCGGCTCGCCCTGGCGCAAGGCGCGGGTGAGCCCGTGGTCTACCGCAACGCGGTGATCGCGCTGCTGCGCAGCGGCGACCGCACGGCGGCGCGAGCCACCCTCAAGGAGGCCCTCCGCCGCCACCCCGCCCACCCCGACCTCGCCGACCTGCACGCCCTGTTCCGCGACTAGCGGGCGCGGGCCGCGCTTGCAATCGCCTCGCCAGACCCTTAATGGCGTGGCGTGAGGAAGCGAGACGCCATGAGGCCACCGCGCGAAAGCAGGGCATTCGTCTCCAGCCGCTGGCTGCGTGTGGGCATGGCTGCATGGTTTGCGCTGCTCAGCGTGCTCATCCACGGGCTCCACACGTGCGGCGTGTCCGCCCGCCGTTGCCACGGCGGCCCGCACTGCCACAGCGGCGAGAGCGTCGGGCCCGCTCGTCGCGGGTCGTCGCGGCCGACGTTGAGCGGGTCGCGCGAGTCCTCGAGCTGTCCTGCGTGTCTCTACCTGGCCACGTGCAAGGCGCCACCCCCAGGCCCTGTGCTTGGTGGGGTGGTGGAGGCCCGAAGCGTCGCGCACGTGGCGCTTCCCGCCACGCCGTCCGTCCGCATCCTGTGGCAGTCGCCGCGGGTCCCTCGCGCGCATCCGTCCGCGTGATCTCCCCATCGTAACAGCCGCTTCGGGACGTCCGGCCCCCGTGTGTGAGCCGCGCGGGGCGCCGGCGTGCGGAGCGCGATCCGAGTCACCGCGGGAAACGAACGGAGGCAGCATATGAGGATTGGCAGGAGAGCGATTGGGCCGTTGGCGGCGCTCGCGCTGGTTGTGGCCTTGGGGACGGCCATCGGAGCGGGCGAGCGCGTCCCCGCGGCCCCAGCCGGCCAGCCGAGCGTCGCGGAGTTGAGCAAGGTGGTGGTCGAGCTCCAGCGGCAGATGGCGGAGATGCAGCGGCGCCACGGGGCGGAGATGCAGGCGCTGCGTGCCGAGGTGGCGGAGCTGAAGAAGGCGAGCGCCGCTGCCGCAGCGGCCGATGAGCTGGCCGAGCTGCGGCGCGCAGCGGCGGCAGCCGCCGGCCAGGCCCCCGACGAGGTCGCAGCCCAGAGGCCCGAGGACACGACCTACAGGCTCAGGGGGCTCGGCCTCCAGGCCCTCAACCCCGAGATCAGCGTCACAGGCGACTTCATCGCGTCCCTCAACCACAACAGGGACGACCGGCAGCGCAGCGGCTTCGACTTCCGCACCTTCGGCATCCACTTCGAGTCCTACCTCGACCCCTACACCCGCTTCAAGGCCGCCGTGCCCGTCACCGAGAACACCACGAAGCTCGGCGAGGCCTACCTCACCCGCTACGGTGTGCTGCCGAACGTCAACCTCACCCTCGGCAAGTTCCGCCAGCAGTTTGGCGTGGTGAACCGCTGGCACAAGCACGGGCTCGACCAGGTCGACTTCCCGCTGCCGCTGCGCATGATCTTCGGCGGCGGCGGGCTCAACCAGACCGGCCTGTCGCTCGATTGGTCCATGCCCCAGTGGCTGGGCGCCACGCAGGAGCTCACCTTCCAACTCACCAACGGCTCCAACGACCGCATCTTCGGCCAGAACGATCGCAACACCCCCGCCGCACTTATCCACTACAAGAACTACCGCGACCTGTCGAAGGACACCTATCTCGAGTTCGGCCTCACCGGCCTGCTCGGCTGGAACCAGGACTGGGCGATCGTCGACGGCCAGACCACCCGCACGGTGCACGACAGCCGCCCGGCGACCGTGCTTGGCGCCGATCTGACGGTGCTGTGGGAGCCGACCGACCGGATGCGCTACCGCAACTGGGTGTGGCGCTCGGAAGGCTATCTGTTCAGCAAGGAGATCCTGGCCCCCGACGGCTCGGGCACCGACTCCCTGACCGGCTGGGGCGCCTACAGCTACTTCCAGACGAAGGTCAGCCGCACCCTCGACGTCGGCCTGCGGGCCGACTACTACGAGCCCGACACCAAGGCCTACGCCGACCTCGGCGGCCTGGCGCCGCTCGCCGTCACCAGGAGCGGCGCACACCGCTGGCAGGTCGGGCCCTACATCACCTGGTATCAGAGCCCCTTCGTGCACTTCCGCCTCGAGTACAACCACCTGGACGGCGACGAGATGGGCCCGCCGGAGGACGTGTTGTTCCTCC
>Ga0180432_10011379_pt1 | contig 10487 bp, 9 predicted proteins | sample SS_ome_10_FD_132414 | JGI IMG/M metagenome (GOLD analysis project Ga0180432, IMG submission 132414) | Hypersaline lake sediment archaeal communities from the Salton Sea, California, USA - SS_1_MS_2 metaG | ecosystem: Environmental > Aquatic > Non-marine Saline and Alkaline > Hypersaline >...
AGCAAATCATCAACATTCACCACTCCTTCCTCCCCGCCTTCATCGGCGCGGATCCCTACCGGAAAGCGTACGAGCGCGGGGTGAAGCTCATTGGAGCCACCGCGCACTACGTCACGGATACCCTTGATGAGGGACCGATCATTGCCCAGGACGTGATCTCAATCTCGCATCGTGAGTCGGTCCATGACCTGCGGCGGCGCGGCAAGGAAGTCGAGCGTGCGGTTCTGGCCAGGGCCGTGGATGCCCACCTCGAGGACGCCGTGCTGGTCCATGAGAACAAGACCGTCGTCTTCGCGCCCTGACCGTGCGCGGAGGTTGGCGCGGTACCATAACGTGCAACGCCCCATCCTGATCCCCTGGAGGACCGCGCATGTCCAACGCTGTATCTGACGTTCCCAGCACGCATCCCGTACGAGTCGGCGCCATCGAGCGACAGCTTCCCATCGTGGATGTCGGGGGCGTCTCCGTCGCCCTGCTGAACCTTCTTGGCGACACCGAGCTCGTGGAGGCAGCTGCCACTGCGCTTGCCGACAAGATGCCGGAAGGGGTGGAAGCGCTCGTCACGCCCGAGGTCAAGGCCGTGCCACTCGCGCACGCGCTCTCACGCATCACCGGCGTTCCGTACGTCGTCATCCGAAAGACGGAGAAGCCGTACATGGTGGGCGCCATATCGAGAACGGTCGTGAGTATCACGACGGGCAAGCCTCAGGATCTCGTGCTCGATGGAGGTGATGTGCCTCGCCTTCGGGGACGACGTGTGGCCATCGTCGATGACGTCGTATCGACGGGAGGCACGCTGCACGGCCTCGTCGATCTCCTCGCCCACGTCGGCGCGGACGTGGTGACGACGATGGTGGTATTCACCGAAGGGGATTCACGCGATGACGTCGTCTCGCTGGGTCACCTTCCGCTGTTCCCGGGAGCCTGAACGCGTCCTGGCTGTCGTATGTTCTGAGTTCTTGCAGTAAGCGGAGTAATGGAGGTCGTTCGCCGTGTCGGATGAAGTGAAGGAGCGCATACGCACGGCGTTGGACATTGCCGACGTCGTCGGCGAGGTCGTCGCGCTCAAGCCGGCTGGCAAGGACCGCCTGAAGGGGCTCTGTCCATTCCACGCGGAGAAGACACCTTCGTTTCACGTTCATGCGGGACGAGGGTTTTACTACTGTTTTGGTTGCGGGGCGAAGGGTGACCTGTTTGACTTCGCGATGCAGACAAGAAGTATCGATTTCTTCGAGGCTCTCCAGGTGCTTGGTGCGCGTGCCGGCATCGAGGTCGAGACGGTTCGCACTACAGGCAAGCAGGGCAAGCGACGCGACTTGTTGTCCGTGAATTCCCTTGCCGAGACATGGTTCAAGGCGCAGTTGCATGACGAGGTAGGACGAGAGGCAAAGGCCTATTTGCTTGAGCGAGGCCTGAGCGAGGAAAGCATCGAGACTTGGGGACTGGGTTTCGCGCCGGACAGTTGGGCCGGCCTGCTGAAGCACGCCCTGACCGAGGGAGTCCGCGATGATGACCTACTGGCAGTCGGGCTGATCACGGAGAACGAGCGGGGACGCCGCTACGATCGCTTCCGTGGCCGCATCATGTTTCCCATTCGAGATCGCCTGGGTCGCGTGGTTGGATTCTCCGGTCGTGTGCTCGGTGATGAGGTACCGAAGTACGTCAACACACCCGAGACCGAGCTGTTCGACAAAGGAGCCATCCTCTACGGTCTCGACCGCGCACGCGGCGCGATTCGTGAGCAGGGCGAGTGCATCGTGGTCGAGGGATACATGGACGTTATCGCGCTCCACCAAACCGGTTTCCTGACCGCCGTGGCTGCGCTTGGCGCGACCCTGACGGAAGCGCAGGCGCAAGCCCTCTCGAGACTTGACGTGCATCGACTGTTTCTCGCGTTCGATGCGGACGACGCAGGCCAGCGTGCAGTCCTGTCGGGCCTCGACCAGTCGGTCGGCCGGCAGTTCCTCGTGCGTGCCATACGCGTGCCCCATGGCAAAGATCCTGCAGACGTCGTACTCGCCGGTCATGTCGACGCCTTCGCGGAGGCGTTGAAGGCGGGCGTGTCCGAGGTCGAGTTCCGCTTCAGGAGTGTGATGGATCAGGCGGACGTCGGAACGCCGGAGGGCAGAAAACAGGTTCTCGAAGCCCTGGCGCCGGCCTTGCAACCACGCGGACTTCATGACGAGGTGGCTGCTGAAATGCGGCGTCTGGTCACGCATGCCCTCGACCTTGACGAGCGTCAGTTGCTGACCTGGCTCGAGGGACGCAAGGGCAAGAACCTCGACGAGACGCAGCTGCGCGGCATGCAGCGGCGGGGCGGTCCGCCCCGAGGTGCGGAAGGTGTGGAGATCGAGGTGATGTCGATCCTGCTCGCTGATCCGTCGACGTTACGCAGCCGGATACCCGGCGTCCTGGCGCAGTTGCCGAGTGAACTCGAGCCCAGCCTGCTCCGGGAGTTCGCATTGATATGTGAGGAAGAAGAGTTCGATGCGGACGCCGTCCTGGCCCGATACCGGGAACGCGATGTGGGAGAGGCGCTGTTTCTACGGGTGTTCGAGGCGGAGTCCGTGGGTCAGGACCGACGGGCACAGATTCAGCGCCACATCGACACGAGCATGTCGCGCCTGCGAGAATGGGTCCTCGAGCGTGGAACGGCCGCTCTGCGCGACCGTCTGAGTGAGCGCATCGACGAGTTGCGTGCCAAGCTCACGGCACCGGACCTCGACGAGAGCCTGCTCAAGACGTATTACGAGGAATTGGCTGCACTGCAGACTTCGCTTGCCGCACGTGAGGCAGAGCGGCGGGCGCGGGTTGGACGAAGCCACACCAATCCTAAGCGCAAGGCATCGTTCTAAAGCCGTCTGGGACGCGCAAAAATCAATTCCGATCTGTCGTGACCAGCGTTGACACTTCGCTTCAAGGACGGGTATGCTTGTGCGGCAGCGCACGAGCGGACACCCGCTTCGTTCGGTGTTCCGTATCATCCATTCACACCGCCCAGCGCCCCACACTTGGCGAACTGGGCTGAGAGGAGGGGCGTTTGGAAGCTCAGGCAGACAACCTGCTGAAACGCCTCGTAGAACAGGAGCGCACGCTCGCCGAACGCGTCGAGCAAGCGCAAACGGAATCTGCTTCGATTCTTGATGAGGCGAAACGAACTGCGGAGGCTACGCTGGCTGAAGCTTCTTCTCGTGCGCAACGGGAAGCTGACGCCATGGCCGCAAAGGCTGCTGAGGAGTCCGAAGAGGAGCGCCGCAAAGTGCTCTCTACGGCCGAGGCAGTCGCTTCTTCCATTGCTGCGGATGCAGATGCGCAACGCGAACAGGCGGTTCGTGTCGTGATGGAGCGCGTCCTTCCGTGATCGCTCGCATGGACCGCATCACCGTCGTGGGGCGCAGAAGCGCTGCTCGCGACGTCCTCCAGGCGCTCCAAAGCCTTGGCGTGGTGCAAGTCGATCCATTGGATCCTGAAGAGGGAGTCGAACTCGCACGGAACCAACTTCAGGGTGTCGACCGGGAAGAGGCGGACCGCTGGTCCAACGTCCTCTCCCGGATCGCGTCCGTTCGCACCGGCCTGGGACTCAGCTCCAGCGAGTCTGCATCGCGGGGCGAGGCTCCGACCGACTTGCTTGGCATCGAGACCTACCTCGCCGATCTCGGATCGCAAGTCGACGCAGCCGTGACGGAGCGCGCCAGTGTGCGCGAGGAGAGCGCCACCGTAGCCGAAGCGCTCCCGCTCTTCCGGCGCCTCGCGCCAACCCTTGGTGAACTTCAGCAAGGTCGTTGGTTGACCGGCGTCGCGTTTCTCTCCCCAACCGACCTCTTGGGCGACATACAAAGTGACCTCGAGGATGCACTCGACGACCGCGTAACGCTGCACAGCGAGGCGTATGGCGACCAGCGTCTCGTCGTCGCCATTGGCCTTCGCAGTGACGAGGATGCCATGAAGAGTGCGCTCTCCCTTGCCGGCATGGCGGCCATTGCCTTGCCCCCGCGCTACCGCGAACTCGACGTTGCCAAGGCTGTGCACACGATGGAAGAGCGCGCACAACAACTCCCCAAACGTGTCGCGGCGCTCGACGAGCAACTCGGCAAACTCGCCGCCCAGCACGGTGCGAAGCTTGCCGCGTTGGAGGTCATCGCCCGCAATCACCATGAACGCCTCGAGCGTCTCGGTGATCTGGCAACGGGCCGATACGCGTTTGCGTTGCGTGGCTGGGTGCCGAGTGACGAGGTGCGTAAGGTCACCGAAGGTCTCCGCAAGCAATTCTCGGATGACTTGATCGTGGATCATCGTCCCGCGGACGAGCACCATGATCACAGCGTTCCCGTCAAACTCGAGAATCCCGGCTGGATGCGCCCGTTCCAAGGTCTGCTCGCGCTCTTCGCGCCACCCAAGTACGGCAATTTCGATCCAACCTGGACCCTTGCCACGTTCTTCCCACTGTTCTTCGGCATCGTCGTGGGAGACATCGCCTATGGACTGATTTTCCTTGCGGTGGGCATTTGGTTACGACGCCGGGGCAAGAACGGCAACCTTCTCAACCTCGGACCGCTTGGAATCATCATCCCCGCTCGAAACCTTCCGGGTATCGGCAGCGTCATCAACTGGGCAGCTGCTTGGACGATCATTTGGGGCGTCGTATACGGCGAGTTCTGGGGCAACTTCCTCGAGCGGTGGCCCTATAAGCAACCCGTGTTCTACCCGGGCGAGAAGGGAATCTTCGAGATTCTGCTGTTCCGGGTAGAGGTTTTCACGCCGCTCCTGCTTCTCACGCTCGGCTTCGGGACGCTCCAGGTGCTCCTCGGTTGGGGCATCCGCGCCTACTACGGATACAAGCATCACGATCGCAAGCACATGTGGGAAGGCATCGGCATGTTTGCGGGGCTCGTCGGCGTCGTCATCTTCGCCACTGCCTACCTCAACGATGCGATCAACACCGGTGTGCTCGCCGCATCCGGAGCGCTTCTCGGCATATTCCTTCTCGGCGTCGTCCTGTCGGGCGTGCCTCTGATGCTCGTCGAACTCATCAGCAACTCGGGCAACATCCTGAGTTATCTGCGACTGTTCGCGGTTGGTCTTTCCGCTGCGCTCGTCGCGAATCTTGGGACCGATGTCGGCTTCGCGCTCAATGAAGCCATCGCCGTCCCAGTCCTCGGGGAGGCCCTAGGGGTCCTCGTGGCCGTGACGATTAACCTCTTCGCGGTCATCCTCACTCTCGTTGGCCACACCCTGCAGCCTCTACGTCTGCAGTACGTGGAATTCTTTACCAAGTTCGGCTTCTACGAAGAGAGCGGCCGACGCTACCAGCCATTCCGGCTCTATGGAGGCAAAGCATGAAGAAGTTCGGTTTGTCCACACTCGCCATTCTCGTTGTTTCGCTACTCGGTCTCGCGCTTGCGCAGGATGCGGAAACTGGCAAGACGTTCGGTGACGGCTTCATTGCCGTCGGTGCCGGTCTGAGCATTGGGCTTGCCGCCATTGGTGTCGGTCTCGCCCAGGCAGCCATCGGATCTGCTGGTGCAGGTACGCTCGCTGAGCGTCCCGAGGCCTTCGGTCAAATCCTGATCTACCTCGTGATTCCCGAGACCATCATCATCTTCGCCTTCGTCATTGCGTTCTTCCTCAACGGCCAGATCGGCTGAACGTCGTGGCGGATCTGGCTGCTCTGCTTGACAAGGAAGCGAGCGCGGAGATCGAAGCCATCCTCGCTGAGGCACGCGAGCGTGCCTCAGCGATCACGTCCGAAGCAGAGCGTGACGCTGCGGCCCTCGTGGCTACACGCGAACGCAGTGCCCAGTCGGCTCGTGAGGCTGCGCTCGTACGGGCGCGAAGTGCCGCGCAACTCGAAGCCGCTTCCATGCGTCTGAATGCCCAACAAGCGGCGATTCAGTCGGTATTCGATGGCGTCAATCGTGAAATCGATGCGCTTAGAAGCGACGCAACCCGGTACGCAAGCGTTCTCGAAGCCTTGCTCCGAGAAGCGGTTGCTGGACTCACCGGTGCACCCGATGCCGTCATCGTGCATCCTGACGAGGAAGCCATTGCGAGGCAGGCCATGGCAGCCGTTGGTATCGAGGCTGCGCTCAAGACCGATGCCTCCATTCGCGCAGGCGTTCAAATTGTCACCGGTCCGATGCGCGTGGAGAACTCGCTGCCCGCGCGTCTCGACGCGCTCCGAGATGAGCTTGCCTCGGACGTGGCGGCGGTATTGCGGTCCGAGGAGGGGTAATGTCCAGCGATTTCGGCTACGTCAACGCACGCGTTCGCGGCATGTCCTCGAATCTTCTTGGGCCGGACGTGTTCGCGGCAGCTCTCGACGCTGAGGATTTCGACGCATTCGCAGGGATGCTGTTGTCGTCGCCATATGCGGCGGCGTTTGACGCGGCACGTAGCCAAACGTCGGGCCTTCAGGCAGTCGATCGGGCCCTCGCCACATCGCTGCGTGCTTCGACCCGGAGCATGCTGGCGTTTTCGGATGGCGCACCCCGAGACCTGATCGCCGCGCTTCTCCGCCGCAACGATCTCGAAGACCTCAAGACTGTGGCCCGCTCGATTCATGCGGGTCGCACCGAAACGCCTGCGTCTGGACAGGCCGAGCGCGTGCTCGGTGGTATGGGCGAACTTCGCGCATCGACACTCGAGGCGCTTGCGGATGCTCAGGACCTTCCCTCCGCCGCGCAAGCGCTCTCGCTTGCGAAGCATCCACTTGCCCCTGCCTTCACGCGCGCTGCACGCAAGTACGCAAGTGACGGTGACCTGCTTGCCTTCGAAGTCGCGCTCGACCGGGCCGCCTTCGCTGACCTTTCCGCAAGTGCAGCTCGATCGGGCAGCGATATTTTCGTTGAGCACGTACAGCGTGAGATCGATGCCGCGAATCTTCGCACGGCGCTAAAACTCTCCGGACGAGACCAGGATGTGTCCAGCCTGTTCCTAGCCGGAGGTCGTCAGGTCAAACGCGAACTGTTCGACCAGGTGGTGGAAGCAGGTGTGAGCGGACTCGCGCGTCTCTCGGCAGGTCCCTTCGCCGACGTGGCTCGAGCCGAGGACCTCGCCGACGCGGAACGGCTCATCCGGCAAGCGCTCGATGCGGCTGCCAAGCGCGCCGCCCTGCGTGATCCGTTAGGCGTGGGTGTCGTAATCCGCTATCTCCGAGAGCGCGAGACCGAGGCGGCTAAACTCCGTCTGCTAGCCCGCGGCGCGTACTACCGCGTGCCTCGCGCCGAGATGGAGAAGGAGCTCGGCCATGCCTAAGGTCATCGTGTTCACGGATGCCGAGACGGCAACCGGCTACCGACTTGCTGGCGTAGAGGTGCGCGTGGCCGAACCGGCGGACGCCTCCACGGCACTCAATCAACTCATCGAAGAGGATGCATACGGCCTCGTCGTCGTGGATGAGGGCTTGGTGCCCGACCCCATTCACAGCACCGAGCGGGTGATGCGCGGACGTGACCTACCGGTCATTCTGCCCGTACCCAGTCTCGGCGCGGCGTTCGGCGAAGAGGACGATGCAACCACCTACATGAAGGACTTGGTGCGAAGCGCAATCGGCTTCGACATCAAGGTGGAGTAGAGGAGAAGGACATGGCCATTACAGGCAAGATTGCTCGAATCTCCGGACCGGCGGTCATCGCTGAGGGGATGATGGGTGCCCGCATGTACGACATCGTGCGGGTGGGCGACGAAAATCTCGTCGGCGAAATCATCCGACTCGACGGTGAAACGGCGTTCGTCCAGGTCTACGAAGACACGGGCGGCCTCACCGTCGGTGAACCCGTCGAATCCACCGGACTTCCGCTCGCCGTCGAGCTTGGACCCGGCATGCTCAACGGCATCTTCGATGGGATTCAGCGACCCCTCGACAAGATTCAAGAGGCCTCCGGAACGTACATCGACCGTGGTTTGACCGTGAACTCACTGTCACGCGACGTCCGCTGGGCGTTCACCCCAAGCGTCCAAGTCGGCGACGAGGTGCAAGCCGGTCAGGTGCTCGGTACGGTTCCCGAATTCACCTTCACGCACAAAATCCTCGTGCCTCCCGGCAAGGGCGGCAAGATCAAGACTGTCGCGGCCGCGGGTGAATACACCGTCGACGATCCCATCGCCGTGCTCGAGGACGGAACTGAGCTGAAGATGGCGCACCCGTGGCCCGTGCGCCAGGCGCGCCCGGTCACGCAGAAGCTTGACCCCGTTACGCCGTTCCTTACCGGCATGCGCATTCTCGACGTGCTGTTTCCGCTCACGATGGGCGGAACGGCCGCCATCCCGGGTCCCTTCGGATCAGGCAAGACGGTGACTCAGCAGTCCATCGCCAAATACGGCAACGCTGACATCGTCGTCTATGTGGGTTGCGGTGAGCGCGGAAACGAAATGACGGACGTGCTCGTCGAGTTCCCCGAGCTCGAGGATCCCCAGACCGGTAACCCGCTCATGCAGCGCACGGTGCTGATCGCCAACACCTCCAACATGCCCGTGGCCGCTCGAGAAGCCTCGATTTACACCGGCATCACCCTCGCCGAATACTTCCGCGACCAAGGTTACGGCGTATCGATCATGGCCGACTCCACGAGCCGCTGGGCAGAAGCGCTCCGCGAGATCAGCTCACGCCTCGAGGAAATGCCTGCAGAAGAGGGCTACCCGCCCTACCTCGCCTCGCGCCTCTCGGCGTTCTACGAGCGCGGTGGACGCGTCACGACCCTTAACGGCGAACAGGGAGCCGTCAGCATCATCGGCGCCGTCAGTCCCGCCGGCGGTGACTTCTCCGAGCCCGTCACGCAGGCAACACTCCGCATCACCGGGTGCTTCTGGGCACTCGATGCCTCCCTCGCGCGACGCCGTCACTTCCCGGCGATCAACTGGAACCGCTCCTACTCGCTGTTCAAGGACGGACTCGAGTCCTGGTACCGGGAGAACGTCGCGCAGGATTACCCTGAGCTCGTCGACCGCGCCGTGGACCTGCTTCAGCGCGAGGCCGACCTGCAAGAGGTCGTGCAGCTCGTCGGTCCCGATGCGCTACAGGACGCAGAGCGTCTCGTCATCGAGACCGGCCGAATTCTGCGCCAGGATTTCCTGCAGCAGAACGGTTTCGATCCCATCGACGCCTCCTGCAGCCTCGAGAAGGCCTATGGTCTGCTTCAGTTGATGCTGAAACTGTACGACAAGGCCCGCGACGCCCTGACGGCCGGAGCCACCGTCGACGACATCCTTTCGGATAGCGTGATCGAGAAGGTCAACCGCGCTCGCTACGTGTCCGAAGAAGAATTCGCCGCCTACCGCGACGCCGTCGCCAGCGAGCTCGACTCGAGCTTCGCGGTGCCCGCGTAAAGGAGCGATCGTGAGCGACAAGAACCTACTCAAGAAGGAGTACAGCGAGGTCAGCTACGTTTCCGGCCCTCTGCTGTTCCTCCAAAACGCCCCGGACCTCAGCTATAACGCCATCGTCAACATCAAGGACGCCTCGGGCCGCCTCCGCGGAGGTCAGGTCATCGAGGTCAGCAAGGAGTACACCGTCCTTCAGGTGTTCGAGGAGACCTCCGGCATCGACCTGTCCTCGACGACCGTGAGCCTCGTTGAGAACGTGGCACGTCTCGGCGTCAGCAAGGACATGATTGGTCGTCGCTTCAACGGCATCGGTGAACCCATCGACGGTCTGCCTGCCGTGGTTGCTGACAAGCGTCTTCCGATCGGTGGCGCGCCAATCAACCCGGTTGCTCGCCAGAAGCCTGAAGAGTTCATTCAGACAGGCGTCAGCACCATTGACACGCTCATTAGCCTCGTGCGTGGTCAGAAGCTCCCAATCTTCTCGGGCTCCGGCCTTCCCGCGAACGAACTCGCCGCACAGATTGCTCGTCAGGCGACCGTGGTCGGGGAAGACACCGAGTTCGCCGTCGTCTTCGCAGCCATGGGCGTTACCCAGCGAGAGCTCACGTTCTTCACGCAAGAGTTTGAACGCACGGGCGCCCTCGCGCGTTCGGTCCTGTTCCTCAACAAGGCTGATGACCCTGCTGTCGAGCGGATCCTCACGCCCCGCATGGCCCTCACGGCGGCCGAGTACCTCGCCTTCGAACACGACTACCACGTGCTCGTGATCCTCACGGACATGACCAACTACTGTGAGGCACTCCGCGAAATCGGCGGCGCGCGCGAGGAGATTCCAGGACGTCGTGGCTACCCAGGCTACATGTACACCGACTTGGCTGGCATCTACGAGCGTGCGGGCGTCGTGACCGGCAAGAAAGGGTCCGTCACACAGCTGCCGATCCTCTCCATGCCCGATGACGACGTGACGCACCCGATTCCCGACCTCACGGGCTACATCACCGAGGGTCAGATCTACCTCGCGCGTGATCTTCACAACAAGGGCGTGTACCCGCCCATCAACCCAGGCCCCTCACTTTCGCGCCTGATGAACAACGGCATTGGGGAAGGCAAGACGCGTGAAGATCACAAGAACGTCGCGGACCAGCTGCAGGCTGCCTACGCGAACG
>Ga0180432_10011380_pt1 | contig 10486 bp, 12 predicted proteins | sample SS_ome_10_FD_132414 | JGI IMG/M metagenome (GOLD analysis project Ga0180432, IMG submission 132414) | Hypersaline lake sediment archaeal communities from the Salton Sea, California, USA - SS_1_MS_2 metaG | ecosystem: Environmental > Aquatic > Non-marine Saline and Alkaline > Hypersaline >...
GAAATTGATCCTTCTCTGATAACAGACGAGTTAAGAAAACAATTTGATGATAGAGTTGAGAAAATAGCAAATCAAATTATAACAGAAAATATTGTTCATAATGTATTGAGGGGCGAATCGTGGCATTAAAATTATATTTATCACAAAGAACAAATAGACATGTAGTTAAACGACTTAATTCAAGTAATCCGTCAACATTTACGTATGATAGTGCGTCATTTGGTACATGGCAAACTTCAGGAAGTTCGACATCGCTTTTAAGTTTTCCGATGGGTGTTGCAATTGACAGTTCAGATAATGTTTATGTTTGTGATAACGCTAATTCAAGAATCATGAAATTAAATTCAAGTCTTGCATACGTTGGTGCATACGACACATCGTCCACAATTGGCAGACCTCATCAGATAACATACGATTCTGTTTCTGGTGATTTATATATTGTAGGTAAATATGCAGTCACTCAATTAAGGATTGAAAGAATTACTACTGCACTCGTAACAGTAAGACATTCTACATCATCTCTTACTTTACCGGGCGAGTTGTATGGTAATCCGATGGGTATAGTTAAAGGCTTCGCAGCTAATACATTTTTAATTGTTGGTCATAATAACGATATTGGTATTACAACAGAAACTCCACCGTTCACAACGCCTCTTACATCTCAAGCAATAACAGGTGAAGATCCAAAACGTTATTATGGTATAATAAAACATTCAACAAATGGTGATCTTTATTTGAATGATGGAACGAAAATACTTCGTGTTAATTCATCGTTTGCAAACATTGGCGATAGTAATAAAATTACTAAAGTTGCTACAACATTTTGTGAAACAACAAATGGTCAAATATTAGTTTATAATAATGATGAACAGAAGATTACAAGATTCGGTGAAAATATGAATTTTATTGCAGATACATACATTGATTCGGGCGACGTTATAGCGACAGATGCGTATGACATCGCAGGAATGGTTGAACAAGATGTTTAATTAAATTTGAAAAAATTTTTGGTAAATAATATCCTATCCATTTAATTGGGTAGGATTTTTTTTGCTTCTATTTTTGACAGGATTATTTTAATATGTTTATTATTGTTGAAGGAATGCATGACGTTGGAAAAACTACGTTTGTCAATAGTTTGCTTAAATTGAATAATTCTTTGCAAACATTTGATAAATTCGAAGGCAAACGAATAGTATCGACACCAGAGATGACAGAAAGAAATAGATATTTTGATGAGGATTTGACAAAAGTTAAAAATGATGCTATTTCAAGTTTTGCATTGGGTGCAAATTGCGCCATTTCTTGGTTTGCTGAAAGGATTTCCAGATATGATTTGAATATTGTTTTTGACAGATTACATTTATCTGAATTTGCATATAGTTTAGCAATTAGAAATCACAATTATTTAGGTGCAATTCATAAATTTAATACTATTGATGCTAGACTTGCTAAAACAAATACAAAATTGATTTATTTAACAAATAATATTAATGTAATTTCTGAAAGAGCAAAAGATAGAAACAAGAATAAACATTTTAATGACGAAACAAATGAACAATTATTATTTAATCTTGATAAAGCGTATAAATTATCTGGTTTACAAAAGATTAAATTAGAAACAAATAAACCTGCTGACGAATTAGTAGCTGATATTATGGATTGGATTTAATATGACTGTATACAAAGATATGTCGAATAATTTGACATCACAAGAGAAAATTTTACCATTTGCGAGTAGTATTGTTAATGATATGCAGCAACATTTAATAACGTTACAAATTGATCTTACAGATAATTGCGTTTGCAAATGTAAAGGTTGCAGCCATTGGCAATGGGATGATAAAAAATCATTAGATTATGATATATTGAAAAAAAATGTTCTTGATAATTTGGGTGCATTTCGAGATTTGCAATCAATTGTATTATCTGGTGGTGAGCCGTTAATGTACAGACATATTGAAGAGATTTGTAAACAAATTAATGTAAAAATAGACATCATAACATCAGGTCTTGGTCGACGAAATGATGTAAAAATAGGCATCATAACATCAGGTCTTGGTCGACGAAATGTAGATTGGAAAGTTTTATCTGAAAATTGTGAGTGGATTAGATTTTCAGTTGATGGGTTTACACGTGAAAGGTTTCACGAAACGCGAGGAGTAGATTTATTTGATAAATGGGTTGAAAATTTAGATACTTTGCTTGAACTGAATAAAAATACAGACTGCAAAACTAGATTAAATTATACAATTCATGAATACAATTATAAACATTTTCATAAAAACGTTCTCGATTTTGTTAAAGCACATAATGTTGGCATTTACTTTTGGTTATCTCGCGAGTTAATCTCAGATTTTAGATTAGGAAAACAAACCGAAGTAAAAGATTTTATTGTCGAACATATGCCGAAAGATGAATTAATCGATGACAATAATGTGTTAAAACATATTGAAGGTCGCAATACAATTGAATATGAATCGTGTTATATCCCTCGAATGTTTGCGCTAATAGCATCTGATGGTCTTGTTTTTCCGTGTTGTTATATGTATGAGCCTGTGTTTACACTTGATAATCAAGAAAGAAAATTTGCATTAGGAAATATTAATGAAAAACCGTTATCAGCTATGTATAGTGGACAAAAATTTCGTGAAATAGCTAGATTATTTCATAATTGCCAGAAAAGTTTTTCACAATGTAAATATTGTGATAGATATGATTACATAAATAAATATTTGAATGATTTTGAGAAAGCAGCATCAACAGAAAATAAATCAATATTTTTATGAAACATTCATTGGTTAAACAGCTAGTTGAATCGCTAGAACGAAAAATATTTGATTGTACAAAGTGTAAAGAATTATCTGATTTAAGAGAAACAAAGGAACATAATTGCCCTGTTCTTGGTTTCAATTATAATCATTATTTGAATGCAAAAGTTTTATCTTTGTGCGAAGCGCCGGGAGTTTACAAACCACACAAAGGTGAAATCTTTATTGATAAGTATGAGAATTTCCATAAAGCGTATGATGATAGAATTCAAAATGTAGCTAATATTGGAAAACAATTATATGCTATTTTTGGTTTGGCAGATTTACAATGGTCTGATATACAACATTTCAATGTTATTTGTTGTAGTCCACCGAATTATAGAACGCCAACTCAAGATGAAGTTGAGAATTGTTTTGATTTTTTAGTTAAGAGAATAGATTTATTACAAAATGTAAAGGTCATTGTTGCATTTGGTAATGTTGCAAAACGAGCAATTAAAAGAATTAAGCATGATAAAGTTGTAGTTAAATCGTATCATCCGTCTTACATTTGGAAACGAATGGCAAGAGAGAAAAGAAAAGTTTATGTTAATGATTTAGTTGAGCAGATCAAGCATGGAATATAATGTTATACAATTACAAAATAAAATAGCTATTTTAGTTGATGATAAAGAATTTAGTAAAGCAATGAAATTATACAAGAATATTTTTATAAGAAAATTAAAAGTGATTGATTCGAGGAAGCATGAATTTACATTTTTGAAAAAAGATGTATTACTTTTCGAAAAGAGGTTTGTCGATGACAAAGAAGAATGAAGACAATAAAGCTGGAAACAAACAAGTACAGCATACTGATAAAATTAATATTGAATTGCAGGCAAGATTTGGCGTCAAAAATGTTAATTATGTTATTGACAATGGCATTATCAAAAAAGGGTGGATGGTACAGAACGCTGACGGCCTTGATGAAGCAATGAAATTATTACGTTTACAAAAGGCACCTATTTATATTTTGGGTGAGTATGCAGGCGCTGTTATTGGTTGGGATATGGTAAGAGATGAAATTGTTGGAAGTGCATGGCAGAAAGAAAAGAAGAAAGATGAGATAAAGACAGATGATTTTAAGAAGATTAAAAAGAAATTAGATAAATGGTATAAGATGGCAAATAACAAACCAAAGGGATAGCATGAATTACGAATATGGATGCGAAAATGGTCATGTTCAAGAAGAGACGCATGGCATGAATGAGAGTCCTAAGATACTTTGCAAGAAGTGTAAGAAAAAAATGACAAGAATTATTTCAGGTGGAGTGGGAACACATTTTAAAGGTGATGGTTGGTCTACAAATTCAAAATTTAAAGACTCTATGACAAAAAAATCTGTTAAGGCTGGCAAAAAAGCAGAAGATCATAATCCGCCAGTCACTTCAATGAAAGATCTACAATAAATATCATCTCAGTACATCGAAAATATCGCTGATTACTTATTTTAGTAAACGATGAAACTTGTTCAATATATAAGTAATTAAATTGATTCTCGATAATTCTCATGGAATCTACGAGTTTGAGGTTGATTAAATAAACAGGAGAATTTATGGCAAAAAACAAAGTTTATGACGCTAGTTCAATCAAAACAATGGATGATAGGTCTCATGTACGACTGAGACCGGCAATGTATATTGGTGATACAGGCAATTATGGATTACATCATTTAGTCTATGAAGTCGTAGATAATTCAATTGATGAAATTTCAAATGGTCATGGAAATCTTATAACTTGCATCATTCATGATGATGGATTTATCACAATCAAAGATAATGGTAGAGGAATACCAACTGGAATTCACAAAGAAACTGGAAAACCAGCAGCAGAAACTATAATGACTTCACTCCGTTCGGGTGGTAAATTTGACAATGACAATTATGCTACGTCATCAGGCCTTCACGGTATTGGAGTTTCTGCAGTTAATTTCTTATCTGAAAGTTTTCATTTGACTGTTTACTACGATAAACACGTTTGGACACAATCATATAAAAAAGGTTTACCAGTTGATAAATTTGAAAAATGTGAAAAAACAAAGCAAACTGGTACAACTATCAAATTCAAACCAGACCACACGATATTTCAGACTACAGAATTCCAATATAAAATTCTTGCAGATAGGCTTAGAGAATTGGCTTATCTTAATAGTGGTGTACGAATAAAAATTATTGATGAATGCAATGATGAAGAAAATGAATTTTATTCTGAAGATGGTATCGCTGGTTTTGTATCGTATTTAACAAAGAATAAAGAAACGTTAAGTCCGATTATTCATTTGGATAACAAAATTAATGTTAAACATAAAAAATCTAAAAAAGAATACAAAGTAAATGTCGAATTTGCTTTTCAATATAATAAGTCATATTCAGACACGGTTTACAGCTTTGCAAACAATATAAATACCAGAGATGGTGGGTCGCACCTCACGGGATTTAGAAACGCGTTACTTGACTCAGTTGTAAAGTATGCTGAACGAAAGAAAATGTTTAAAGGATTATCGGTAAGGCCTTCGATGAGAGATGTACTCGAAGGTATTATCGCAGTTGTGTCTGTGAAATTACCGAATCCAGAATTAGAAGGTCAAACGAAATCGACACTTGGAAATCCAGAAATTAAGAAAATCGTTTTTGAAGAAGCGGCAAATGCTATTTCAAAATATTTTGCTGCAAATAATGAAATTGCAGAGGTAATAGCTACAAAAGTATCGCACGCATGTATTGCAAGAGAAGAAGCAAGAAAAGCAAGAGATACTGTTAGAAGAAAAAATATTCTTTCTTCACTTTCATTACCTGGGAAATTAGCAGATTGTTCTGAGAAAAATCCTGATAATTGTGAACTTTTTATTGTTGAAGGAGATTCGGCAGGAGGTTCAAGTAAACAAGGCAGGAATAGAAAATTTCAGGCAATTTTGCCGATTAAAGGAAAAATTTTAAATGTTGAAAAACACGAATTGTCAAAAATTCTTGACAATGTAGAAATAAAGTCATTGATATCTGCGATTGGCATTGACATTAAGACAAAAGATATTTCAAAATTACGATATGGAAAAATCATTATATGTTGTGATGCTGATGTTGATGGTGCACATATTGCCTCATTATTACTTACATTATTTTATAGATTTATGAGGCCATTAATTGATAACGGTCATGTCTATTTGGCACAGCCTCCTCTGTATAAGGTCAAGATTGGAAAAGAAGATTTGTATGTAATTGATGACGAGGAATTAGCTGAATTACGAGAAAATAGAAATCTTAATAATGCTATTATTACAAGGTTTAAGGGATTGGGAGAAATGAATCCCGAACAACTTGGCGAATCAACAATGAACCCGACGACAAGAAGATTGGCAAAAGTGATGATAGCTGAAGATGAAGAAGAAGAAACAAATACAGTATTTTCTACATTGATGGGAAATAATATTGAATTACGTAGGACATTTATTGAAGAACATGCATTGAATATTACAGACGAAGAACTTGACATATAGGAGAGATAATGGACGTTGTTGAACAAAATATATTTGACGTTAAGTCACGCGAGGTTTTACCAAAAATGTATTTGGCTTATGCGTTAAGTGTTATTAAGGACAGATCATTACCAGATATTAGAGATGGTTTAAAGCCAGTTGCGCGTAGAATTCTTTATAGTATGGGTGAAATGAACCTTACGTCAAATAAACCAACAAGGAAATCTGCACGTGTTGTCGGCGAAGTTATGGGTAAATTCCATCCTCATGGAGATGGAAGTATTTATTCTGCGGCAGCAAGATTAATCCAAGACTTTACAACAAGATATCCTTTACTTATTGGACAAGGGAATTTTGGTTCAGTTGAAGATAAACCAGCAGCAATGAGATATACAGAAATGAAATTAGCTGCAATTTCTGATGAAGCACTTGCAGATATTGACAAAGAAACAGTTGATTTTATGCCTAATTTTGATGGCACACTCAAAGAACCAAAAGTATTGCCAACAAAATTACCATTGTTTTTGTTAAATGGTTCTGTTGGTATCGCGGTTGGTATGGCAACATCTTCTCCACCTCATAATTTGACTGAAATTGTTAATTCATTATTGGCATATATTGAAAATGAAGATATCACAGTTGAAGAGATGATGGAACATCTCAAAGGCCCGGATTTTCCATCTGGTGCAATGATGTTTGATGATGAAAATTTACAAAAGATATATAAAACAGGTCAAGGTTCAGTAACTCTTAGAGCGAATGCTGTGATTGACGATAATGGTAAAAAGAAATCAATTATTATTACTGAATTACCCTACCAATTGGATAAATCAAAGTTGCTTACAAGAATATCTCAATTATATCAGGCCAAAGATAAATATGAAGGTATCGACGGAATTGCTGATATTAGAGACGAATCAGATAAACATGGCACAAGGTTAGTCATTGATTTACGTAAAGGTGTACAACCGAAAACAGTTCTTAATACTCTGTATCGTAGGACTGAGTTACAATCGAAGTACTCAGTATTTATGAGAGCGTTAATCAATAATGAACCAAAGATGGTAAATTTACAACTTATCTATAAGCAATTTGTGAAGCATAGAAAAGATGTAATTATAAGACGTGCAGAATATGATTTGAAAAATGCCGAAGCAAAAATGCATATTCTCGAAGGTTTCTTAATTGTATTTAGTAATCTTGATGCAATTTTAGAAGATATTAAAACATCAACATCATCAAAGATTACCTATAAGAAACTGAAGAAATACAAATTATCTGACAAACAAATTAAAGCAATATTGGAATTACGAGTACAAAGGATTGCTCAATTTGAACGCGATACAATTATTGCAGATCATCAAACACTTAAGGAAAAAATTGTAGATTTGAAATCATTGCTTGCTTCTGAAGAACTTATTTTGAATGTAATGAAGGAAGAGTTGATTGCAATAAGAGACAAATATGGTGATGAGAGACGGACAATTATTGTACCAAAGCCTGATAGTAATGATGAAACTAAATTGGAAGAAATTCAAGAGGAAGATGTTATTATTACTGTCACGAAGAATGGGCTGGTGAAGAGGACACCTATATCTGAGTACAGAGTACAAAATATCAGAGGTAAAGGATTGATTGGTACAAACGTAAAGGATGATGATTACGTGACAAATATATTCCAATTGTCAACACATGATTATACATTAGTTTTTACTAATAGAGGATTATGTTATAAAATGGGTGCACATGAAATTCCATCTTTCGGTCGAACAGCTGTTGGTCAATCAATATTGAATATTTTGAAATTGACTGAAGATGAGAGAGTTGTTGCAGTGGTACCTGTCTCTGAGTTAGGAACTAAAAGGTTTTTATTGACATCAAAGTTAGGTCAGATAAAGAAATTGAATGGTGAAAAATTAAGGAGACCGAGGAGTGATGGAACTAAATCAATGGGTCTTGCTGAAAACGATCAACTTATTGATGTTAAATTAATTGACGACGATTGTAATGTCCTATTGGTAACTAAAAAAGGTATCGCAATTAGGTTTAGCACTGATGCAATAAGAGAAACTGGTCGTGGTGCATCAGGAATAAGAGCAATAAGATTGAGTGATAATGATTATGTTGTTATGTCAAACATTATTGCAAATGATGAAGCATCATTGATAACAGTTACAAAAAATGGATATGCTAAACGAACAAAGTTAGCAAAATTCAGAGCGCAAAGACGTGGTGGTAGAGGTATAGCATGTATGAATATCAATACATTGGTTGGTGATATTGTATCTGCAAATATTATATATGATAATAATGAACAGATAATTGCTATTACATCACAAGGAATATTAATAAGGATAAAAGTTGAAAGAATAAGAGAGTTAGGACGGCACACTCAGGGAAGTCGAATTCAAAAATTGAAAACTGGAGATACTATAGCTTCAGTTGCATATTTGGGAATTATAGATGATGAAGAAAAATGAAATAAAGCAAGTTATTGTAATGCGAAAAGATTTAAACATGCGCAAAGGTAAAATGATTGCGCAAGGCGCACACGCATCAATGAAAGTATTTTTTGATAGAGCTGCAAATTTTAAACCTCAAACACCTACTGCAGCTGACAATCAGAGCGTTCAGCAATTAGAAATCGTAGAAGATTCGATAGGTAAAATAGTTTACACATTGACAATGCCATTGACACCAAAAATGTTTGAATGGTATTCAGGTATTTTTACAAAAATTTGTGTATCAGTTAATTCTGAAGAAGAGTTATTAGACATTGAGAAAAAAGCTCGTGAAAAAGGATTACCTGTTGCATTAATTCAAGATGCAGGTAAAACTGAATTTAATGAACCAACATATACATGTTGTGCAATTGGGCCGGACGATTCTAATATTATTGACGAGATAACGGGTCATCTAAAATTACTATAAGGATAACAAATGAAAAAGATTGACAAAGTAGCAAAAGATGTATTGAAAATAATTAAACGTAAAGAATATGCGAAGGCACAAAGGGCTGCAGAAAAAGGAACAAAACTTTATACGCCTGAACAATGTGAGTATTTGTTAGCATTTAAAAGTGATGTTACAAATGAAAATGGTTGTGAAATTATTGTGACAAATGAAACTACGCAAGTTGCAGCTCATAGGTTAGTTGTTAAAGAAAATGTTGACAATTTAGTATTATTGAATTTTGCGTCTGGTAAACATGCTGGCGGTGGATTTCTTAGAGGTTCAAAGGCGCAGGAAGAAGACTTGTGTAGGTGTTCTGGCTTATACAATTGTTTAGCTAATTCAGAAAATTATTATGATTATAATGTTGAGAATAAAACACCTCTTTATAGCGATCATACAATGTATTCACCTGATGTTCCGTGGTTCAGAAAAAGTAGTAAAGATAAGCCGGGAAAAATGTTTTTGTCATCTGTTATTACATCACCTGCACCAAATGCTCGCGAATATTTACGACAGAATAAAGATGGTCAAGCTGAATTAGAAGAAATTGTTAGACATAGAGCAGAAATTATTTTAGCAATTGCACATCATCATCAACATCGCAATCTTTTATTAGGTGCGTGGGGTTGTGGTGTGTTTGCGAATGATCCTGTGTTTGTAGCAAATGTATTTTATGAATTGCTTAAAGGAAGTTTTGCAAAAGTATTTGATAATGTGACGTTTGCAATTTATTGCGCGTCTGAAAGTGATGAATTAGTCTTAAAAGCATTTCAAGAAAGATTTACAATATGAATATTTTTAAATATTTAGTAAGAAAGAACAGACAAAAAAAGTATATTGTATGCGATGCGGACAAATTGAAGATTATGAGATTATATCAAGCCCTCGCTCTTTTGATTCGGACAGTTTTAAATATACACAATGTAAATGTGGAAGTCAACAGCCATTATGTTTGGGAGCAGGATGTATTGATGTAATAAGTTTGAGTTGCCCGCAAGAAGAACATGAAGCATGTGATAAAATAAGTGATATGGAATATAATTATGGAGAAATAAAAGACATCATGAATACGAGTGAGGATGAGAGCACATCATTTCCAGACCAATTTACAACGAAAGTTTCTAGCATATTCGAACGTAGTAAATAATTAAATCAGATAAAGTAAAATGCGTTGAACGAAAGCTGCTATTTTAGCAGCTTTTATTTTGTCTAGATTTATTTTGACTTTATAGAGTCAATAATTCTGTTA
>Ga0180432_10011381_pt1 | contig 10485 bp, 10 predicted proteins | sample SS_ome_10_FD_132414 | JGI IMG/M metagenome (GOLD analysis project Ga0180432, IMG submission 132414) | Hypersaline lake sediment archaeal communities from the Salton Sea, California, USA - SS_1_MS_2 metaG | ecosystem: Environmental > Aquatic > Non-marine Saline and Alkaline > Hypersaline >...
GTATGGGTTAGGCTTGTTTACAAACTTAGACACCTTTGCAAGTGCCTCAGTACCTAAACCGTTCTCGTCAACTCTGAATCCTTTTCCTACGATGTAGTCAACCTTACCGCGAATGATAGCGTTGTGCTTTGCGCTAGAGTTGAAAAGGTCTAACAGATAGTCAGGATAACGGTTCTTCCACGGTCTTTCCGTTCCGTATAGAATCCAATCCTTAGACCTATCTTCTTTGAACTCAGGCGTACTATGTGCCGCCAAAGTTATAACCCTCATGTTAGCCTTCGTATTCGACATAAGTTTGCGTTCGTTCGTATTCTGTAGGTATTGTTTCAGTACCGCTTACAATGCACATACCCGATTCTAATAACGTAAGCCCGTCAGGGTCTAAATTGCTTGCGCTTGAATTGGCATACACGTAATAATTGTATTGCCCTTTATCCATATCAACCTCCGCGTTAACGGGTGTTGGGTTTGGTGTATCTGTAATCGTAAACGCATTGTAACGCTCCTGATATGGTGAAGTATCATCAGCTACGCAATAGCTGTACGTATTATCTGCCAAGTCCTTGAACTGAAACAGATAATGCGAAGCCGTACCCTTTTCGGTAGTGGTTATCACAACCAAGTTAGCCGTATCTTGCGTGATTCTTATCAAGTCAACGCCACAAAGTATTCCAAATCAACAGCCGCACCGTTAGCCTTTGCGCTGATAGCGTCAGCCTCAACGAATGAAGTAGAAGCCGCCCCGTTGGTATTCGCCTCGATGTCATCGCATCCAAGTATAAACGACTTGCCAGCTTCCAACTTTACGAAAAACGTTTCATCAGAATCCTTACTAACGCCAAGAGTAACATAGTTAGTATCATCCTTGTTGGTTATGCGAATGTATTTTACATCGGTACGAATGAACGACCCTTGACCGTTAGCCGAACCGAAGCCGATAATGTCAGTTTCAGAAGTTCCAACGTTTATAATCCGCGAATCCACTTCGGTAACATCTGTTATAGTGAGTTGTGTCGATGAACCCCTATCCGACCCTGCTAGGGTAACTGATTCTGTAATGGTTACGATAAGGTCTGCTGCTGTTATGCTTGTTGCCATTGTTTGCGTCTTTACTGTTTAATATAAAAGGGTGCGTTTCTGTTAATTAAAAAGGGGTGCAACCGTTAAGCTACACCCCTTTAAGACAGAGAAAAAGAAGATTCTTAGTTAGTTATCGAAGCCAAGTCTGAACTCGATACTTCTACCATCGGGTCAGGTTCCATGCCATTGAAGGTCATAGTGTACCCGTTAAGGTCACCAGCGGCCGTACCGCTTGACGCCCCACCCTGTGAAAAGTCTAAACCATTTGTTACACCGATTGCCCAATAGGTCGGAGTGCTTTCGCGTGTTTCAACGATTGCCACTACTCTATTTTTTGCAAGTAGCTGCATTTCTTGACGCTTTTGAACATCCAACTTAGACAGAATGAAAGTAATGTCGGGCATGTAGTACAACGTGCCACGGTTACTCCCTGCTGTTGGGTTATCATTAAAGGAACTTTCTTCCTTGTCCAGCTCATACTTGTAGAACACTTGCGAAGCCGAAGCAAAGGAAACCGTTCCCGTGGTGTAACTTGGGTCAAGACCTAGATAATCTGACAACGTAGCGAATCGAACGGATTTGATACCGCCAATCGCCTCTTTACAGTCTAATGTAAATCCTTGTGTTAATGCACACGCCATGTTTAGGTCTTTATTTGGTTAAGGGGTTGAGCCGAAACCCAACCCCGTTAATTCAGTTTAATTAAGGTAGGATAGTTACAACCTCACTAGGGAATGCAACCTGACAACCTACTTTGAACTCAATCGCCAACTTAACTACTCGGTCATCCTGAGAATACCAAGTTTCAAAGTTTTGGAAATCGCCTTCCGCGTCAACACCTACAAAGAAGTTAGACAAACGCCCTGCGTAGAGTTTATTGGTGTTGTTCAATCCAACTACTGGAATTACTCGCAATCCTGTGCCGTGGAATACCAATCCTTGCGCTGCTGAATCAGGCTGTTTTTCGCCTCCCGTTCCGTCAACAAACGTTCCGTAAGTGATAGAGCCAGCGTTCAATCCTCGTACAAGTGCCGCGTAAGCGTCATAACCAACAAACACTCGGAAATCCTCGAAGTCTGTTAGGCCAGCTACAGCAGCCGCTTCATAAACAAGATACTGAGCCGTTACCGCTTGCGTTGGGTCTGTGAGGTCTGTAATAGAACCGCCTGAATCCGCATTAGTAGTTCCTGAACTCAATAGAGTTACGAATCCGTCCCAATGCCCGTTATTTCCAGCCCCGATACCGTCCTCACCTTTCCAAATAGCAATGTCAATATCTCTAGCAACCTTAGAGGCATATTCTTCCATGATTGATTGCCACACGTACTCAGGCGTCACATTTTCATAGTGTGCCCCTGCTTTCATTTCCTGAGCGAAATACTTAGGCTCTAGGTCTTTCGGACACCACTCTGCGTTGATTTTTACTTTACCCGGAGTTAGTGTTCTTTGCGTGAAAGTAGTGTCGCCACTCGCAGAGAATGAACAGCCATCTTCACCGAAGATGACCGTAGCTTCCAATTGAGGAAGTTTGGAAGGCCCTTTAATGTTAGGTACTACCGTTGCAAGGCTCATCATTTTAGCCCCTAACACGGTTTTTCTCATCAGTTCAAACTGATTTTCAGCCGTGTAATTCGTTAATGCTGATACGTCAAATGCCATGATTTATGTGTTTAGTTTTTTCTTAACAATTTTGAGAAATCAACCTTGTTCGGCTCTTTTGACATCCAAGCCTTAGACGGTGATTTTTTTGGTTCTTCTTTTTCCTGCTCTGTGAACGCTTGGAACATTTCGACAACTTCAACAAGCGTCTTTTTTAGTTCGCGGTTTTCTTCGGTCAAAGCAGCTACCTCTTCCTCTTTAGCGAATCGTAGCTTGTCAATCTTTTCTACAATTGATTCGTTAAGTCTTTGGATAAGTTGGTTTTGAAGTGCCTCAACGTCTAGCTTCGGAGTTTTGGCTTCGGGAGTTTCTACTTCTTCGCTCATTTCCTCCTCAACTACTTCCTCTTCGCCTTCCACTTCAACAACTTCCAAGATAATGCCGCCTTCGGTTTTGATGATTCGACCATCTTCTAGTTCGTGGTCTGCGTCAGGCGCGTCAATCAATTCACCATCTTCACCGATTACCTGAACGGTTGCGCCTACCTCAATAGCTGGTTCAATACGTACAATAGTGCCATCAACAAGTTTAACGTCCTCTAGCTGTACTTCTTCGGCTTGATCTTCTTCTAACAAAACCTCCTTGATTTTGGAAAGCTTTGTTCTGATTTTTTCGACTGAAAATTTTTCCATGTTTCTCGCTTATACTGTTTTAATATAAACGAGTGTGAAAGTGTTACACTTTTGGATATACCTACTCTATTCACGCATCCTAATAGAACGGTGTTTGGTAAGCACTTAGGGTTTATACATCCTCAATAGAGTTCAAACTACGGAAACTCTAAATCTGCCTCCCCGAACCTTCCGCCCAGCTTGGCATATAAACCGCCCTTTACTATTTCATCACCCGTAGAATGGATGCGTTATTGACCATGTTGACAGTAGGACGTCATTGCATGGATTAGGGCTTTACAATACTTTAAAAACGGTTGAGCTTTTTCATGGGTTCTCCTTCCATCTCCGGTCAACTCTTGTAACCCCGAAGTCTATATTAAGTAAATATAAAAGTAGTAATTTTTGTTAATGAAAAAAGCCCCTACATTTCTGCAAGGGCTTTAAGTGAGGAGAACCCACCGCCCGAACGGGCTAAACAAAACAACTATGAAAACAAACTACTAATACTCTGTGCAATCAGGATAATCTAAAAGTGGATTAACCGCCTCTATCAATTCCTGTGTACTTTCTACATTGTAATCTTCTATGCACCCATTCCAAACATCGCCATTATCCATAATGCAAGAAACGCACGTTGGCTCTTTTGAGCAGCTAGATAATACAACCAATAGTATGAAAACAATCCTTTTCATGCCGCTAATATAATCATTCTTCGTTAAGAATCCTGATTAGCTTCTTTATCAATTGTTCATCCAGCTCTTTTGTAGCCCTATCCGTGAACATTCCTTCGATGCTAAAACCCCTGAAAGTGCCGTCTTTAACTTGCTTCCATACCTCATCATTCTCTACTTTGAACGACCCGAACCATGAACCTTTCGGAAGTTCTGAGAATCCTTTAGGCGTTGGCTTGTTCTCGTCAATGATAAAACTCTCAATCATGTAAACACCCTCGACAACCTCGTTATGGTCAAGGTTTACGCTCGATGTTAAGCCGTTCTTAAAGAAGCGTTCGACTATCTTTTGGATTGCATCGCCTGAGAACTTTACGTAGTACTCACCATTTTCCTCATCACGCCTGTAAATAGGTAGGTTAGCAACCATGATAGCACCCGAAACAATTCGCTTCTCTTTGTCCTTTATCTTGAACTCCATACGCGGTGTTTTATTAAATGCCATCCATTCGCGCTCAATCGCTGGTGTATCTACAAAGCTGATGAACTCAACACCTGTTTCGTGTTCTTCATCAATGGTCATGTCTATTAATGGTAGCTTTTCCATATCTATTTAATATCAAATTCGTTCTTTTTGTTAACCAAATTCGGCTTGACCCTCAATCTGACCTACATCGTTCTGTGTGTTGGTCAATTGTGTTTCGACTACGAACGCCTGAATAGGTGCAAGTTCGGCTTGTTGCGTGTTGCCTAGTTCGGTCGTGTTTGTTGTAACGGGGTTAATGCTTGGGGCTGATGCCGATGCTGTTATGCTTGCTGCGTTTGGAATCTGTGGGTCTCCACCACCTGAAACATTTGCCTTTTTCAATGTGGAAACAGCCGATGCAATACCTGAAATAACAGAAGCTACACCAACGGCAATAGCGGCAATATTACCCGGGAAAGGTACACTTTGAGCCTGTGCAATAGCCCCTGAAATTGCTTTGGCGGTGTCAATTATTATCTGTGCTGTTGTTAGAATCTTTGAAGCTACCAGCCCAGCCTTCCCTTGTTGCTCTACACTTCTAGCGATATTACCCAATGCTCCAGCAATATCTCCAGCCGCTTGTATTCTTGCAGCATTTATTTTCTTCTCTGCGGCTGCTTTTTCTTTGGCCGCCTTTATGGCGTTGGCCGCGTCTTCTTCATAGAATTTTTTGTTAAGCTCATTCAAGGCTGTTGCCCTTTGCGCCTCGACCTCGAATCTATCATCACCAGCTAGTCTAGCAATTTCGGCTAAGTGGTCGTAGTGTTGCTGTAATTCTTCTATCTCACGTTCACGACCTTCTACCTGTTCAAGCCTTAATTCTTCTTGGTACGCCCTTAGTTCTTCTTGTAACGCCTTCTCGTTGGTTAATTGTTCCGAGCGTTGCCCCGTAATTCTTTCTTGAAGGTCAATCAACTCCAATTCAGCCTCGGCCTTTTGCCTTAACAGTTCGGTCGTTTCACCAGCTACGGCTATTTCAGCGTTTGCCAATTGTAGCCGCTTGTTTGCTAATTCCGTTTCCCGTTGTATCTGTTCGTCAAGTATTTCGCCAAGCCTTTCGTTAGCCGCCTGACGTTCCGCAATGGTCAAAGAAATATCATCCCGAATCTGTCTCTGAATCTCGGCCTCGTTCTGATATTGCAACATAAGTTTACCTTGCTCGACTTCTGCGAGTTCCACTTCTTTACGTAGTTGCACTAACGCATCCGCTTGCGCTATGCTTGCCCTTGTTGATTCCGCAATGTCATTGGCTAAATCTTTAAACCCGTTCAATGCTGCCGCCTGTTGTGCTTTATCTAATCCCGTTGCCACTTGAACGGTTGCGCTTGCGAAGTCTTTAGCCCCTTCGGTTACGCCATCCCAATCCAAGTCCAAAGCTGATTCAATGACAGAACCCAACGCTTTAAACTGTAATACAACGCCCTCTAATCTGTTCAATAGATTTTCTTTGATAGTAGCCCAAAGGTCTAACACCGCCTGTTTAGGGTCTTCAAACGCTGACTTCATTGCGCTGCCAATCGGTTCTAACGCATCGAATATCTTGTAAAGGATTATCTCAAAAGCCGTACTTGCCGTACTAAGAGCGTCCATTACTTTTTGGTTCTTAGATACGATGTCTCGCATGAACTCAAACACCGCCAAAGCAACACCGATAAGGCCAAGCGATTTAAGTAGCCCACCTATTGAAGTTCCTAGCTTTTTAGTGCCTTGTTCAGCAGCCTTGAAACCTGACTGCATTTGGTTTGACGTCTTCTTTGTTGCAGTGCCTAGTTCCTCAACGCTGTCGGTAGTTCTCTCAACATTGTCGTCAACCTCGGAAGTATCGACCGTTACCTTGTATGCTATCTCTTTAGCCATTACTTATCGCTTCTTATAAACCAATTAGAACCATCACAGAACAATTCAACAGAATCATATTGAGATGTCAATGAATGTGTTGCCGCACCGTCTATTGTGCCACTAACTCCAGCCGTAATATCCACGTTGCTTGCGGTCGCGTCTGTCTTTTTAACACAGACCCAAAGCCCCTCCGCAAGTGTTGGAAGCGTTATGGTTATCGGTGGTGCTGCCTTAGATGAATCCGCTAAAACAAGGTCTCTGTCTTTTGCAGTGTAGTCAACGTCTTTCGCGACCGTTTCCCATTGCTTTTTACCATCAATGATAGTAACGTTATCAGTACTCACTATCTGATTATCTGAGTTTATGATGTTTACATTCTTAGCACCGTTCAATACTTGGTTATTGTTTCCCGTTATAAACACCTTGTCCGACCCTCCGCTTATGTAGTTGTCATCGCCAATTATCTTGTAATTGTTAGCCATTTCGCTAACTCTGTTTCTGCGCCCGTTAACAGAACCCTTACCAATACTGAACAGATTAAAGTTAGACCGCGAATTTCTCCACGGATATGGTTTCTTTTCAATGTTGTCTCCGCTTATAATTACTCCACTTCTACCTAAAAGGAAAGGTTGCGGCTCTTGTTGAACTAGGTCTAAAACCTTGAATAGTTCCACTTTCGTTAGACCTTCCTTAAATGGATTGTAGTCGTTAACCTTGTTGATTCTCCAATAGCTGTTGTCAATCAATATTTGGTCGCGAAAGTCCAACTTTTCAATATCGAAGGCGTCCAAGTGGAATTCGCCCGTTAAAACCTTGGCGTCCTTATTGGTTATTTCCCTTATATGTGAACTGTGATATAGATTGAAAAGGTTAGCATTCGTGTATTGTATCGAGCCAGTATATCCGTTGGAAGTGTAGTAAAGTTCGGAAGGTATGCCGAAGTTCAAATCCAAAGACGGTGTAAGTGGATTATCTAAATGTCCAGCGTACGGGTATCGGTTTTTAATGTCGCTTGTTGTTTCAGCATTATATCTGAATGTCCAACTAGGCGCGGAAGTTAATAGCCCAGCGTAATAGAGAACACGCATGTTAATATCAACGGGTTTAGCTCCATCATCAATATCTTCATCGTAAATCTTAGGAATGATTCTATTACTGTTGCCATCGTTGACCAAAGGCGTGGCAGAAAACGCAACCTCTACTTTGTTTGTGTTTTTCAGAAAGTCGTTATCTATCTCATAGTCTCTAGTTCCATAGACCTCGCCCCTGTTATTCTCATATCTTTTATTGTAGTAATCAGAATCGTCAGAATACGTGTACAGATATTCTTTGCCAGCCAAAAGACCTAAAGGTTTTAGCTTTATCTGCTTGTCTCTTGCCAGCTTCTTTGACCAATCTCTTATAACGCCACCACTGTAATATTCATCGCGTGTTTCAATTATCAGATTGGTTTCATTCAACTGGTCAACGGTAACATATAGATTGAACATTTTAAAAACACCCAACAGAATGTCTTTCATTTTGACATCGGGTACAAAATTGTTCATGTACATTTCAGCACCTTCGAATATGGTCTGTTCGGCAACTCTGTTGGATAATCTTGAACCAGCGTCTTGAACCACCGTACTACCAAGACCAATGGCAACTTGATAAACCGTGTATGAGATAAGAATCTCAACTCTGACCGTATCTCCTATGTAAAGAAGCTGTTGTTGACTTGTCCAATTCAAAGAAGTTGTCGGCTCGTCTAAATCAAATTGAACCTCATCTATGACTGATTCAACAAGGTTACTTGTCCTTATCAGTCTTAAAGTTGCTGGAATAACACCGGGAGCGCCCAATGAAACACTAAAAGTGGAATTTACGGTAAAGTCATAATAACCTAATTCATTAGCCGTGTATTCGTCAGTCGTTGGATTCCAAAGGTTGTTAGGGTCGCTGAAATCATCGTACTCCATGTGGAACTTAGCAAACTGTAAATTTCCAACATTGATAACGGTAGGGCTTACTGTCATTATATCTTGGTCTGCCGTGGATTCAGCTATGAATTGTCGAGCCTCAATTTGCGTATCTGTCAGCGTGTATTCCTCAGCATGAAATGGAACTATCAGATTCGTAAATGGTGAGCTACTCAGAAAGTTAGATGTGTATGTGAACCCTGCATAGTCGAATATCCTGTCAAATATGTCCTTCAAAAAAACGGACGGCCTCCAGCATTCAATGTCGTATATCCTATTCCCGTTCGTTTCGTATTCAAACCTAATACCGTAGTCAATCATTGGGTAAACGTAACCCGTGGTATTTGTCCAACTATTAGCTATGTTGATTGAATTATACCCGTGGTCTAAGTCGCTAAAATCAATTAACGGATTTCCGTCAGTATCAACATCATTCAGCTTTTTATCTCCTATTTCAGAGAATACATTCTTTAACTTGCCAATGAAAACGACCTCGTAATCATACCGACCATTGTTGACCGTTATCGCTCGTAACTGTACAACGCCTTCCATGACAGCAACACCATCATGTAGAACCGTTGCTTGCGCTTTCTTATTCGGGTTGAAATTAACCTCGATATTGGTGTTAGACGGGTTGTAATCATTCGATATGTTGACATCGTATATCTGCCCGAACAGAATATCATTCCGTTTCGTGGATGGACATTTGATGGTCTTACTGAATGATGTCGAACGTTTGTTCGGGTCGCGAATATCGGAAATGGAATAGTTAAACGAAAAGTCAAGCCCCTCGTTTACGTCTAACCTACGCCCTTCGATTAATACCTCAGCCACGTTGTCGCATGTCGTTTAGTGAATAATTCAATTCAAACTCGTATTGCATCAACTTGTCATTCAGGCTTGTTTGCTTCTTAATCATCTTGGCCTTGCCTGACATTGCAATCAATTGATTATTGACCTCTTGGAATATCACGGGAGATGTAGCAAAATCTTCCATCCAAGTAGATTCAGCCTCGGTCAGGTATGGTGTGTTAACAGTTAGTTTCCTTTGCATTCCTACGTGGTAGTCAGTAACGCCCCTGCTGTAAGTTTGATAGTCGTAGAAATTACCGCCTCTAAAAGTGTGCGGATTCTGCTGATAGCTTCGTCTATCAATTTCCGTTTCTTCCATCGACTTCAAAGAAAAGTTGAACGAATCATAACCGCCCAAACGATTAAGCCAGTGCAAGCGGATAGGCTCGTACTTGGAGCATCTTTGGTTTATGTAGATGGTTTTGGTTTCATGCGTTCCCGAACCCGAAACACTCACAACATAATAAGCCGCGTTATTGAATCCCGTTGTCGGGTCGAATCCCGTCCATAGTGAAGGATTAGAGTTTTGAATGTCGTAAGTGCCAACGGCAATATAGCCGAATTTCTCAGTCATGCTTATGGGTATGAATCCCGAATCAATCAGGTTTCCACTTGCGTCATACGTGGCGATGTCCATCAAATTAATATCCTTGTCAGAAGATAAGAAGCTAAGAAATAGACTTTGGTCATCGTCAATGTACAACGTGTCAGGAGCGTTTGTCAGAAACGATTTACCACTTGCAGACGCATTGAAGTCGTAGTCCGTATAATCGAATGACAACCAATCTATCATGTTGACACCACCATTCCAAACCGTCTTAGGGTCTGAAGAAATAATGGTTACAGTTTGATATTCACCGTTAGCATCTTTGTCTTGTGATTCAATTAAAAGGCCATATCCAAAACCTAAAGTTGAACAATCAGAATAAACAGCGTTATTGGTTGACGGTATAGCTATGCAAGATTCAACCCTTGTTTGAAGTATCCTTGACGGGTCAAAGAAAGCATTATTTAGACTTCCGGTTGAACTTAGGCTTGGGAGTACCGTGAACTGACCTATCGTTGTCAATGAAAGGTCAATGATTGAAACTATGAACCTACGCGAAGGCGTTAAGAGCGTGGATTCGTAGAAACACCAAGGATTATCATTGTACGCTAATCCGTAGTCTTCGGGTTGGCTTGATATTACTATTGCCATTACTGTATGTTAAATGCTTTGTCTAATATTCCTTCAATGTCCTGTCCTAGTGCGTCCTCAATCAATTGCGGCATTTCTTTAGTGATAA
>Ga0180432_10011382_pt1 | contig 10484 bp, 4 predicted proteins | sample SS_ome_10_FD_132414 | JGI IMG/M metagenome (GOLD analysis project Ga0180432, IMG submission 132414) | Hypersaline lake sediment archaeal communities from the Salton Sea, California, USA - SS_1_MS_2 metaG | ecosystem: Environmental > Aquatic > Non-marine Saline and Alkaline > Hypersaline >...
GAAGGCTGGAGCAAGCTGGCCAAACACCTTTTCATCTGGGACTATACGACCAACTACAACGACTATCTGGGTCCGCACCCGAACCTGCGCGTTCTCGCTCCCAACGTTCGCTACTTTGTCGAGCACGGCGCGGTCGGCCTGTTTGAAGAGGGGGAAGGCGACGACTTCTGCGAGCTGAAAAACTGGCTGCTTTTGCGCGTCATGTGGGAGCCGCACCTCGACGACAAAGCGCTCATCGACGAATTCCTGCGCGGCTATTACGGCGAAGCGGTCGCCCCGCTCATCCAAGAGTATTGGGACGTCCTGATCGCGCAGGCGGAAAAGGAAAAGATCTACCTCGGCTGCTTCGGCGTGAACTCGGCGAAATGGCTCGATCTGGTCACGCTCAACCGGGTTACCGAGCTGATGAACAAGGCGGTCGCGACGGCCACAAAGGTCTATGGCCCGGAATCCGACGAGTTGCGCCGGCTGCGGAAGTCGAAAATGGGCGTCGACCACGTCTGGCTGAGCCGGTACTATCCACTTCGCTGCCAGTCGCGGGAAGAGAACCTGCCCTTCCTCGGTCCGAAAGACCCCGTCAAGGCGGCCGACGAGTTCGCGCAACTATGCAAGCAGTTCAAGACCAGGGCAGTGGCTATCGGGCAGGAAAAGAACCTCGGACGGTACCTGGAAGGCCTGAAAGCCGGATTCATGGCGCAAAAAAATCCACCGCAGATCTGCAAGGGCGTCCCGGAAGACCGCTGGGTCGTCTTCGACGCCCTGTCGTTCAACAACCACCGCGATGCGGCCACGATCGTCGACGACACGGAGGGCTGGAACGGCAAGAGCGTCCGCATGGGAACGAAGGTCGACTGGAACACCAACTACGCCCCGCCGGTCGGCGGGAAGTACCGCATTCTCGCCTCCCTGCGCTGCGAAGGCAAAACTATCAAGGGCAAACTCGGCTCTTGGGGCGTCTACGACCCGCAGGGGAAGAAATCGCTCAAAAGCATGTCTCTCGACGCCAAGGACTTTGCGACCGAAAACGGCTCGTTCGACAGGAAATTCCGCTGGATCGATCTCGGCGTGGTCGACTTCGTCCCCGGCGCCTACTTCTGGTTCGCCCACGGACACAAGCCCGAGCTGGACGCGATCTTCGTCGACCGCGTCGTGCTCATTCAAGCCCGGTACTGATCAAGACGGCCCTCCACTGCGAAAGGAGCTTTGCATGAAGGTATTTTCACTCTGCGCCGCATTTAACACGGCGTGCATCGGGTTGTTTGTATGGCTCGTATTCCCTGCCCTCTTATACGGTGCCGAATTGCAGGTCGGAACGGCGTCGGTCGATATCACGCCTAACAAGGCCGTGGCCCTGTGGGGACAGTTCGGTCTGAGGCTTTCGACCAAGCCCGACACGCCGCTGACGGCTAACGTAGTGGCGCTGGAGTCGGGCGACGCGCGGACCACCTTTGTCTCGCTGGACCTCTTACTGGTGCCGGAGGTCTTCGCTGAAGCGATCCGCGACGCGGTGACGAAAAAAAACGCCTCGATCGACGTGCAACACATCGTCCTCACCGCGACGCACACGCACACCGCCCCCGTACTCCGGCCGGGAACGCCGGGCATTCCGGTCAACGACCAGACCATGACGATCGAGGAAACCATCGCCTATCTGGCCGACAAAATCAGCGACGGAATTGTGGCCGCCTGGAAAGACGTCGCGCCGGGGAAGATGTCGTACGGGCTGGACCGCAACAGCATCGGCTTCAGTCGCCGGGTCGTTTATGCAAACGGCTCCGCAAGGATGTACGGCAACACGAACCGGCCGGACTTCGTCCATCTGGAAGGCATGGACGACGATGACGTGGGCTCTATTTTCTTCTATGATCGGCAGGACAACCTGAAGGCGATCGCCGTCAACGTGGCCTGCCCGTCGCAAGTGGTCGAGGGCCAGTCCTCGATCAACGCGGACTTCTGGCTGCCGGTTCGCGACAAGTTGAAGGCGCGCTACGGTGAGGGAATTGTCGTGCTGGGGTGGGGTGCCGCGGGCGGGGACATCTCTCCGCGTCCGCTACTGCACAAAGCGGCCAACGCGCGGATGCGCAGGCTGCGCGGCATCAACGAGATGCAGGAACTGGCCCGGCGGATCGATCTTTCCGTGAGCCAGACGTTTGACGCGGCCCAAAAAGAGAAGTATGCCGACCCGGTCCTGAAACACGTCGCCGTCACGCTGCAATTGCCGTTGAACAAGATCTCCGAGGCGCAGTACCAGCAAGCCCTGGCCGCGTATAATAAGGTAATGGCGAAGGTCAAGAAGGACCCGGCCTGTGCTCCCCGGGTCGCATTCATGGCCAGGGATTGGCATCACGGCGTGGTGAAGCGATACGAGCAATTGCAGAAGGATCCGGGCGCGACGTATCCCGTTCCGGTCCACGTCGTGCGGTTCGGCGATCTGGTGATCTGTTCCAATCCGTTCGAGCTGTACTGCGAATTCGGCATTCGCATCAAGGCCCGGTCGAAAGCCACGCAGACGTTCATCCTCCAGCTCTCCGGCTCCGGCAGCTACCTGGCGACCGCCCGGGCCCAGGCCGGTGGCTCCTATTCGGCTATCCCGCAGAGCAACGTCATCGGCCCGGAGGGCGGCCAGATGCTGGTCGACAAGACCGTGGAAATCATTGATGGACTGTGGAGGTAGCTTCCTTACTTGGCACACGGACCTTGCTCCTTTTCGCATCAATGCGACCGGCTTCATCCGAAAAGGGGATGAGATGACTATGAATCGCGCTGAACTCAGTCGAAGAGCTTCTTTACCGGAAACCGTCAGGTGGACGCGAGAGTAGATCGCCAGGGTGGGCGAGCAACAGTTGGACCGCTGACTGGCGGTGCCGCAGGAAGTTCGCCTTATCCTGCAGGCCGCACGGTCACGGCCAATGCGGCGGAAGCCGGCGACTGATTGCCCCAGGCGTCGACGGCACGCACGCGGTAGTACACCCTTCGCCCCGCTTCGAGACCGACGTCGTGGAACACGGGCACGCTCGGACTGCCCAGGAGCGTCTCCGCGTCCGCCGTGAAGTTTTCCGTATCCGAGCGGTACACATTGTAGTGCGAGACGCCTTGCGGCGCGGCCACGGGATTCCACACCAGTTTCACTCGCGGGCCCTGCTGGTTCATTAATCGGGAGGCCACCGGCTCATCCTGCGGACCGAACGGCTCGGCGCGGAGCCCCTCCGGCACCGCGGCCAGTTTCTTCGGCACTTGCCCCCGGCCGCTGGGCACGAAACAGGGATCGTTGGTGACGAGGACGTTGTCAATCGCAATTCCGACGTCGCTCGTGGCAACCTCCAGCTCGACAACGCCGGCGGAGAGCGGAACCGCACCGGTATTCAACTCGACCCACCGCCATGGACACCCTTCCACCGGAACCACGCCTGCCTCCTTGCCGTCGATCCGCACTTTGAACCGGCCGCTGCCCACATGGCCCGGCGAGGACCAGCCCGTCGTGTAGCTCTCGCGTTCCAGAACCGACATCCCGCGTACCCTTGCCAAAATGCGCGCCGGGCCCGTCTTCGGGATGGCGACCCGCATCTTCACGGAACCGCTCAGCCCTTCCTCCAGCTTCGTCTTGTAGATCAGTTCCGGATCGGTGATGGCGACCGCATAAGCGTCGCCGGCCCCGGCGGGATCGAAAAAGGGGACCATCGGCGGGGCGATTTTTCCCGCCGCCGGCCGGTAGAAATGCCGGAAGACGTCTTTTGTCTTGCCCACGTTCATCTCGGTGGAGAACATTCGGCTCTCCAGTCCGGAATGCTCCACAGACGTCAAGACGTAGAATCCTTTCGCGCCGGGCGGCAGATCGTATTGCGTGCCGGTCACCAGTTTTTCGTTCACGCGTTCGTAATTCCGCCCGCTCTCATCCGACCGGTATAGCCGGAACCCCCGTACCTCCGCGTGCCGGCGAGGCATGTCCCAGACCAGTGAGTTCTCCTCGCGGCGCAAGTTCACCGGAGGCTCGGGATAGCGGACCACCGCCACGTACACGTCGCCCCATTTCCGGTCCGGGTGGTCTCCGGTCAGCATGGACGAGAAGAACACCACCTTGGTGAAATCGGGGCTGAAGGTCGGCGCCGGGCGGAACATCGGCTTGTGATAGGCCTTCTTGTTCCAACGTGTTTTGTAGCGGATGGTGTAGTCGTGGAAATTGGCCAACGCCACGGTCCACATGGTCGTGTGTGCCAGGTCGATCATTACGATCGGAGTGGCGGGCTCGGCATGGCTCGCCACGACTGCATAATCGCTGTCCCTGCGAAATTCGTGGGGCCAGGTGACCCGGTCGAACCGGGGGAAGTCGCCGACGAAGCGAACCTCCCCCGTGTAAGGGCAATTAACGCTGACCGTAGTGCCCCCGGCGAAGCTGCTGTGCATGCCGAGCGAGCTCATGTGGACCAGCGTGCCGTCTTCGAGCAGCAGGATGCCGTTATCGCCCGACCACGGGAACCCGGCGGCGAAGTCCCACCAGTTCGCCGACGGCTGCGGCGTCATGCCCGTCTGGCTGGTGACGAACTCTTTCATCGTGGCTTTTGGATGGAACACGACTCGCAGCAATCCGCGCTTGTCACCCTCGGCGAGCGACAGTGCCCAAACCTGGTACGGGTTGGTCGGGTGGTCGGGGAAGTTGTCCCGGTTGATCTCGAAGAGAAAATACCGGTTGCCGTCACGGTCCACGGCGTCTCGCCAATTGTCGCCGGACTTGCCACCCACGCTCGACATGTTCGCATAGAGCGTGTCGTCTTTCGGGCGTGCGGAGATGCTTCGCACCGGCAGGGTCTCAAACCGTTTCCCCTCTACGTTCGAGCGGCCGATCGACCGGTTGTCATCCGAGAACCAGACCAGGGTCTGGTGGGTGATCCGCCGCATGGCCGGCCCCCGTCCGCCGTACGACGCGATCCCCGGGAAATGGACGACCCGCCACCCGGGTCGGGAAGGCAACTCGATACGCTGATCCTCGTCGGTAACCACGTTGTGCATTTGGATGCCCTCGGGACTCCGCGAAATTACGATCCAGTCCGCGGGGTCCGATCCCTTGGGCAGACGCTTCTGCTCCCAGGGAAACAACCATACGAGCCCCTTCCAGTCGTTGTTCAGGTAGCGTGCCGAACCGTTCGTCCTGAGCAGTCCCCGTGGCGGCCTGCGGAAGCCGATGTGCAGGTACTTGCCGTCATGGCTGAAATCGGGGTGACCGACGTAGGTGTGGTCGACCTGTCCCTCCTGGGTCATCAACCACAGCTCGGTCCCGATGAGCGAGTCTTCAAAGATGACCCTTCCCGGCCGGCTCCAAGCGGGAGAGTCGTTGACCAGCTTCAGCCGGTGAAGGGGGTCCACGGGCAGCGTTTGGGCCCAGTGGTCAGGCAGGACCGTGTTGCCCAGGCGAACAAGTTCCACCTTCTTAACCGAAAGCCTCGCCGGCAGCCGCGAAGCCATGCCCGTCGCGGGACGCGCCAGGTAGCGGAATCCGAGCAGAACCGCTCGCTTGGAACCGTCTTCCTTGGGCAGCACTCGGAAGGGCAATTCTACCCACCGGTGATCGTCCGACACGGGCACCGGCATTCGCGCTCTGGCCGCAACCAGGTGTATCTGAAACACGTTGGTCTTCGCCGACGCTCGCAGGAGATAGTGACCCGGCGAAAGGCTCGCCGTTTGAGTCAATCCTTCGGGCCAGAAGAGGTTCTCGATGACCAACGCCTTTTCCTTGTCGTCGACGGCGAGCGTGGCCTCAAGGGGTCTGCGTCTTCGTGCAAGTTGCCAGCCGGGGACTTTGCCGTTGATTACAGCCAGCGCGGGATTCATCAGAAACCCGACGCTGGACGCCTTGGGCGCCGGATCCGAAGAGACACCGCGATACGCGAAGCCGGAGCCGGGGCCGTTGTTCTTCACGTACGACGACACGGAATACTCGAACGCCGAACGCCCGTCTTGCTGCCGCAGGGTCATTTCGGCCACGAGGTAGAGCGATTCCTCCCGAATCACAACGAAGCAATCACCACGGCGGGTACTGCCGTCCGCCTTGAAGACGCTCAACCCGGTGCTGGCGTGATTCGGATCGCCGCCGATCATCGTGAACATGTAGTCCACGCCTTTGTGGGCTTCTTTGTCGCGTCTTCCCGTGTTCTCGTCGCCGTCGGCCCTCACGTAGAGGTGCAGTACGTTGTCACCCTTGCGCACCGGGCGCGTGAAGTCGAACTTGAAGGCGCTTCGATCCGCCGTCAAGGGCAGGTGCCAGACCGCGCGAACGGCATTGAGCTCCGGATGCTGTTTCTCCTGTTCCTCGGCTTTCTCGTTCCTGCCTATGAGAGTCCATTGGAGATCCTGCCCGGACTCCGATGGCCGGAACATCCGGAATTCCGGAGGCAGATCGTCGGCCCGCGCTGTCTGCGCTTCCTCCGCGGCCACCCCCGCGGTGCCAAGAAACAGCACGGTCAAGCAGGCTCCCAGACTCTTCCGCCAAGTGCCGTCCATCGTTTCCTCCCAGGTGCCACAGTCAAGAACAACAGGTGCAACGTCACTGCTACCAATAGCCGCCGGCGAGGTGGCCGTCAAGGGCCCGGTCTTCCGGCACTTGACGCGGGCCGTGCCCCGCGGCGCAAATGACGCGGCGTCGTTCGGCCGAATGTCACCGCAAACATGAGGCGCCACAATCATGAAACGCGTTGCCATTCTGAGCCTGCTGAGGTAGATGGAACGTCCGGCCGCCGGATACCCCGCCTGTTGCAATACCTTTCAGGTTGTGCCAGAATTCGGTCAGCGGGTGTGATTGGGGAGCGTTCCCGGGCAAACACAAGCCGCGGCTGGGCCGGGTGCACTGAGGAGATCCTCCGATGAAACGTCGCCGGATGTTGCAGTCGTTGGGGGCTGTGTTGTTGGGCGGACCGCTGACCGCTCGATGCGAAGAGGCGGAACCGAAAAGGCCGCGCAAGATCCTGTTCTTCAGCCGCAGTGCGTTGTTCGAGCATCCTGTAATCCGGCGCGAGGGCGGCCGGTTGTCGTTCGCCGAGAAGACGCTCGTGGAGATGGCCCGGCAAATCGACTGCACGGTCGACTGCACCAAGGACGGCCGGGTTTTTGATCGGGACCTGGACGCCTACGCGGCCGTCGTGTCGTACACCTGCGGGAGACCGGAGCATCTGCTGAAGCCGATCAAGGCGGACGGCCAAGATGGCAACCACCCGCTTTCTAAAGCCGGCTGGAAAAAGCTGAATGCGGCCGTGCGCGGAGGAAAGCCCTTTGTGGCAATCCACCCCGGGATCTGGCTGTTGCCCGAGGCCGTCGGGGCCGACTGCCTGGGACACGGCAGCCAGCAGGCCGCCCGCATCAAGGTGGTCTCGCCCCGGTTTCCCGGCGTGGCGAAACTGGGGCAATCGTTCTCGATGCTCGAGGAGTGGTTCTCCCTGATGCGTTTTGCCGAGGACCTGCACGTGGTCCTGGTGCAAGACTGCGCGACGATGAACAAGGACAAGCCGGTGGATCGCCGTTGCTATGACCGGCCTCCCTTCCCCTGTACCTGGGCACGCATGCACGGCAAGGGGCGCGTGTTTTACACCTCCCTGGGCCATCGTCAAGACGTGTGGTCGAGCAAGATCTTCGAGCAGATTGTGCTAGGCGGGCTGTCGTGGGCCTTGGGCCGTATCCAGGCCGACATCACCCCCAACCTCGAGCAGGTAGCGCCGCAGGCCAACGAGTTCATGAGGCAATAGGGACCGGCTGCGAAACAGCTTGCCCGTGCTCCTCACGCGGAGTGTGACGAGTACCGCATGGTATAGGCTGTGTGCCGGCCGCGCCCAAGATAATCCGAGAGGAGACCGCGAAATGACCAACGCAGCACCCGACTTGAATCCAACCGCACATCCGCCGGCGGCGCGACTGACACGACGCGACTTGTTGAAGACCGCGGCGGCGGTCGTGCCTTGCCTGGTGCCCGCGCAGGCGTTGGGCAAGGACGGCAAAGTCGCGCCCAGCGAGCGGATCTTGTTGGGCGGTATCGGGCTGGGCGGCCGCGGCCGGAGTGTACTGAAAGGGATGCTCCGTGAACCGGACGTGCAGTTCCTGGCGATCTGCGACCCCAACCGCAGCCGGCGCGAGATGGTCAAAAACATGGTCGACGCCAAGTGTGGCAACCGGGCCTGCGCCATGTCGCCCGACATCCGCGAGTTCCTGCCCGAACACGCCGACCTCGACGCCGTGGTGATCGCCACCGGCGATCGCTGGCACGCGCTGGCGTCGATCATGGCGATGCGTTCGGGCAAGGACGTCTATTGCGAGAAGCCCTCCTCAATGACCATAGCGGAGGGGCGGCTGGTGGTCGAGACGGCCCGGCGTTACCGGCGCGTGTATCAGACCGGCACGCAGGGCCTGAGCTGGCCGAATCGCGTGTTCGGTATCGAGCTGGCCCGCTCCGGCCGCCTCGGCGAACTGCACACCGCCTACACGCAAATTGCCCCCTGGCACGATGCGCTGCTGCGCCACGATTGGCTGCCCGCCGAACCCCAGCCGCCGCGGGACGAGTTGGACTGGGACGCGTGGCTTGGTCCGTGCCCCTGGCGCCCGTACAACGCGGCGTACGTCCGCGGCGCGTGGCGAGGCCACTACGATTTCCACACCAGTTGCATCGGCGAATGGGGGGCGCACACGATCATGCAGGTTCAGGCGGGGATCGACGCGCGGAACACCTCGGCCGTCGAGTACCAGTACGTCGACAACGCTTTCGGTGACGGCCTGGTGGCCCGCTACGCCAACGGCGTGAAGTTGATCCTCTCGCTCAAGCAAGAGTGCTGGGGTGGTGTGTCGGGCCAGCGGTTCGACGGCACCGAGGGCTGGATCGCCAACTCCGGGGGCGGGCACAAGCAAACGCGGGCCTCCTCGCCGGCGCTATTGAAGGAAGTCGACAAGGTGCTCGAGGCCTACACGGCCCGCACCGAGCGGCCGATGAACCACGCCCGTAACTTCTTCGACTGCGTCAAGTCGCGCCACCAAACCGTGGCCCATCCGCAGGCGATGCACGGCGCCATGACCACGGTGCACGCCGCCAACATCTGCATGTGGCTGAAGCGGAACCTGAAATACGATCCGGTCAAGGAGCAATTCGACAACCCCCAGGCGAACCGGCTTCGCTCCCGCGCCATGCGTGCGCCATGGATCGCGTAGCGACAGGGCCCAAAATGACGCCGGACTCCAAACGACGCAACGAAAGGTACTTGCACGGCAAGCACGTCCTCTGTGATAAGGGGCTGACGCGGACGATCCACAAGTCCCTGCTCATACACAAGCTAGCCCAACTTCCACACCTGGTCCGGAAAATGACTTTTTCCGGGTTTTTTTCTCCGGTGGGCAGGGCGTTGGCTGACAAACTTGGGAGTTTGGTGACGCATCGGTGGAAGCTGGGGAGAGGTGGGACGTTGCTTTGCGGTCGTCAAGAGATTGAAGAGCGTTGTAGTGAAGACCTTCGGCGTTGAGTCGCACCGATCGGCGGCTAGAATGCGGGCATGTTCATTCGACCGTGCTACCGAAAAAAGGACGGCCGACGCCATGCCTATTGGGCGTTGGTCGAATCGTACCGCACGGAGCGAGGGCCGCGACAGCGGACCGTGGCCTATCTGGGCCAACTCGACGAAGCCGGCCGGCTGGGCGTGAAGCGTGCCGCGAAAGGCAGCAAGCATTCTGCCCAACGGCAACTCCAACTCTGGGAGGGCGAAGCGCCGGCGCCGGAGTGGGGCGAGGTGGACACGGCGGCCATCCGAGTGGAAAACCAACGCGCCTTTGGTGGGCCGTGGCTGGCTCAGCAGATTCTCGGCAGGCTGCAACTGGACGACTTCTTTCAGCGCACGATTGCGAAGGGACAGGAGGATGTGTCGTGGTCGTTGATGGCCCAGGTTCTGGTGATCTGCCGGTTGTGCAATCCTTCCAGTGAGCTGCACATCGCCGAACATTATTACCGCAGCACGGCGATGAGCGAACTGCTGGGCGTGCCGGCAGAAAAGGTATACGACGAGCGGTTGTATCGCGCGTTGGACAAGTTGCTCCCCCACAAGGAAGCGTTGGAAAAGCACCTGAAAAACCGGCTCGGCGAGCTCTTCGCGTTGAAGTATGACCTGCTTTTGTACGACGTGACGAGCACCTACTTCGAGGGCGAGGCCAGGGGCAATGCGAAGGCCCAACGAGGTTACTCCCGCGACAAACGGCCCGACTGCAAACAGGTCTGCATCGGCCTGGTCGTGTCGAAGTGCGGTATGCCCATCGGGTACGAGGTTTTTGCAGGCAATCGGACCGACGTGACCACACTGAAAGAGATCGTCGAGACGATGGAACGCCGTTACGGCAAGGCCGATCGCATCTGGGTCGGCGATCGGGGCATGATGTCGAAGAAGAACGTGGAGTTCCTCAAGTCGGGCGATCGCCGCTACATCATCGGCGCTGCGAAGGCTTCCTTGAGGCAGTTTGAGCGAGAACTGCTGGCC
>Ga0180432_10011383_pt1 | contig 10484 bp, 7 predicted proteins | sample SS_ome_10_FD_132414 | JGI IMG/M metagenome (GOLD analysis project Ga0180432, IMG submission 132414) | Hypersaline lake sediment archaeal communities from the Salton Sea, California, USA - SS_1_MS_2 metaG | ecosystem: Environmental > Aquatic > Non-marine Saline and Alkaline > Hypersaline >...
ACCATGGCCCGCGTCACCTCGGGCGCCACGCTCTCGTACGAGGGGTTCGACTACACGATCGGTCAGCCTCTGAACACGCAGTCCGGTGGAACCGGCTGGGGCACCAACGCCTGGAGCGCACCGGGTACGTATGCGATCGTCTCCGGGTTGACGTTCAGCGACTACGGCGTGACAGGCGAAGCGGTGCAGATCAACTTCCCCTCCTCCAACAACTCCCAGCAGGTCGCCAACAGGCAGGTGTCCGCCACGACCAACCCCACCACGCTCTGGCGGAGCTATCTCTACCGGCCCGACAGCACGGTCAACAACAACTACAACGGCCTCCAGGTCAACGCCAGCACGACGAACGTCAACGCCGCGGTCATGCGCAGCGCCAACCGCGGGTGGAGCCACGCCCGCGGCGGCGTGGGCGTCGATAACGGTGTCACGTGGGGATCCCAGGACTTCACGGACGGCACGACGCATCTTGTGGTCTCCAAGTTCACCTGGCTGAACACGAACAGCGTGACCGGCAAGTGGTGGTCGCTTCGGCCTGCCGAATACGACGCGATCAAGGCCGGCGGGATCACCGAAACCGAACTCGACACCGCCAGCTATGACACCGCGACGGAGTCCGTCACGTTCGGCTCGGCCCTGTCGTTCGACACGAGCAAGTACGTGCAGATGCAGTTCGTCACGGGCAGCGGCACCAGCCAGAGCGTCACCTACGACGAGATTCGCCACGGCGAGCAGTTGGCGGACCTGTTTCCCGGGATGCCCGTTCCCCCGCCCGAGTCAGCGGTCGCGCAGATCGATTTCACCAACGGCGCGTCGCCCGCCGGATGGAATCAGGCAGGCGTCAACTCGACCATCACCCCTCTGGCCGATCCGACCGGCGCACCGACCGACATCAGTATGGAGACGCTGAACGCCTTCGGCTGGACGTGGAACCAGGGCCCCAACAGCGATCAGACCGCCCCCAACGGCGTCGTGTTCCCGGCGGCGGTGTCCTACCGAAACGCCGGAGACAACACGCACCATTCCGGCCGCGACAGCTTCGGCGTTATCCGGCTGTCGTCGCCCACGCAATACGACTACGAGTTGACCTTCCTGTCGGCATTCACCACAAACCCAGGCATCACGCAGTTCAACGTCGGCGGGACCTGGAACCCGACGACGATGAGTTTCGACGGCGGAACGACCGTCCAGATCAATCCGGACATAAACGACCCGTCGCCGAAGACCGGCACGATCAGTGTCCCGTCCGTACTGGTCGGCGGCGCTTACGTTGTGGACCTCCAGGTGGGCAACACGGTGGGCGGCACCACGGTGGGCGGCATGAACGGCCTGCACGTCAGGGCCAACCCGGTCCTGCCCGTCCCCGAGCCGGCGACGATGCTGGCCGCCGGCCTGGCCCTGGGCGCCCTGGGCGGATACCTCCGCCGGCGCCGACGGAACTGAATGGCGGGGCAGACCACGAACCCGGAGAACGTCTACTTCGCGTAGACGTCCAGTTCGATGGTGATCGGCTTGCTGCGCGTGATGTCAATCCGAGTGGTCCAGCCGTCGTCCACGCCGCGATTCGGCACCGTCTGAAGCGCCAGGCCGTGGAACTCGACCTCGCCCGTCGCAAGACGCTTCAGGGCCCGGGTGATATCAAGCTTGTAGTACTTCGGCTCGGCCGGCTTCGCGTATTTCGGCACGACCGTCGTGCCGACGACCTCGCCGACCTGCTTGAGGTCGTACGGTCGCATCGGCTCGAACGGCGCCTTGAGCAAGGCCGCGCCGAGCATCGTGGGCGCCTGCGGAATGGCATGGGTCACGGGCACGCACAGGCGAGCCGCGGCGATATCGCGCGCCGCCGGCAGCGTGCCGAGCTTCCCGCCCACGAGCATGACCCACGCCTCGGCGCTCTTGGGACGCGTCTTGATGAAGTGGTCCTTCCAGACGTCGTCGCGCGTCTTGCCCTGCTTGTCGCGCCAGACCACGTGGCCCAGCTCCAGCGGGATCTTCCGGGTAACGCGCGGGCGGACGACCCGTTTGGGCGGCCTGGCTATGCCCATCAGGAACGGGTTCGGCAGTGTCTTGAGCTGCTCGCCGGTGCCCACCGTCGCGGTCAGGGCGCCTTTGGGCACGAGCGCCGGGGCCCGGCCCGGACCGATGACCTCGCGCCGAAGGAACAGCATCCGCGGATACACCGGGGAGAAGCCTTTCGGCGTGGGGACGAGAATCTCGAACGTGGCCGGCAGGTCTTTCGCGGAGAAGACCTTCTGCACGATCGTCGGCGTGTCGGACCAGGCGGCCTTGTGTGCCCGGGCCAGCTCGGCGCCCTCGTCGCAGAGGGCCTCGTACCCCCCGCGGCGGCTGCCCAGGCAGTACCCGTACGTCACCACCAGCTTGTCATGGCCCAGCGCCTTGGGCTCGGCCACCGAAACACTCACCGTGTTCGTCCCGGGCGAGAGGTACGGCAGCGCGCAGCGGTTATGCTGGACGACAATCTCGATCTTCAGCATCGCCAACCGTTTCGAGAACGACAGCCGCAGGTGACAGGCGTACTTTCCGCCGACGGCCTCGTCGAAGTTGGCCAGGTCGATCGGACTGAACGTTCTGCCCCCATCGCAGGAGATCTCCGCCTTGTCGACGCCCACGGCCCGCCCGGTCGCTCGCGTCATAACGTACGGGGACTGGAGAAAGACGGTGATCGAGGCGGGCTTGGAGGAGTCAGCCGGAACGAGATGCCCGCCCCACTCGCCCCTGGACCACGTGACGTTGTCCTTGCCCGCCAGGTCCGACAGGAAGCCGTCGGTCGCCATGTCCGGAACGTAGCGCAGGACGCCGTTGGAGAAGGTCCTCGCCCCGCGCGGGTCGAGGTATCGGTAGGGTTCCAGCAGGGGCCCGACGGCCGGGCAGTTGCGGAAGTCCTTGTCCCCGCAGGTATGTCTCGGCGTGTACTTCCGCCCGCGGAACCACTGGGCCTTGTCAATGTGCTTCCACATCAGTTCGAGGCTGTAGCCGGGCGCCAGGTTCACGTGCGTGTTGTACCCGTCCTCGGCGAACGTGATGCCGGCGTGGCCGAACTTCGAGCTGGTGCCGCTCGGGCGGCCGGTCTTCACGCCGGAAATCACGCCCTCGGGTCTGTCCCCGCAGACGAAGAACGCCGGGGCGACCCAGTTGGCCCGGTCGGTGATGATCTCGAAGCGGTTGTCCTTCATGTACCAGACCCGCCGGGGCTTGTCGTAGACGAACTGTTTGCTGATCAGGGCGGGGTTGGTCTTGATATCGTCCTGGCCGGCGACGGTCCGCCCGCCGGGCGCGTTGGGCTCGGGCCGCCAGGCGTAGACCTTCAGGAACGTGTCGAAGTAATGCCATGCCCCGTCGTAGCGGCACTCGACGGTGGTGTGCCCGCGCCAGCCGACGTAGCGCCAGTCCCATCCGGCCGCCCGCCACATCGCCGCCAGGACCGTGTGCTGCCCGCCGCACAGGCTCCACCCGTAGACGTTGATCAGCTTCAGGGCCGCGATGCCGCCTTTCTCGCCGGGGTACTGGTGGTGGTACCAGAGGAACCTGCCGGCGTTGTAGATGGCGATGGCCTTCTCGTCGTTGGTCCGGCATCCCCGCGTGACCGTCTGGACCAGGCGTTTCATCGACGAGCAGTCCGGGGCCTTGTCCGCCAGCACCGTGACCTGCCTGACGAACGTCTTCGGGCAGTCGGCATCGAGGGCTTGCGCGGGCTTCTTCGGCGCCCCCGTGGCGGGCAACGCGCACAGAGAAGCCGCCAGGAGAACGGCCGGTATCCCCCCTGGCCTCAGGTGTCGTCGCATTGTCATCCTCAGTCAGGTTCCCGGGGTCAGGTGTACATCGGCATCCTATCCCGTCACGTCCCGCGAGCACAATAGCCGACTGCCATGGAGGCAGCCGTTGTCTCGGCGGCGGCCGGGGTGTAGGATGCCGGGGCCGACCGATCGTCTGCAGGAGAGCGTGACATGAGGACAAGCGTGGTGGTGGTGTGTGTGCTGGCGGCTTCAGTCCCGGGCGCCGATTCGCCGGCCAAGCCAGGCGATATCGTGCAGGCCGGCGCCAAGCTCAAGAAGCTTGCCGCCGAGTTCACGTTCACCGAGGGCCCGGCCGCGGACGCCGAGGGCAACGTCTACTTCACCGACCAGCCGAACGATCGCATCATGACATGGAGCACGGCCGGGAAGCTCTCGACGTTCCTGAAGCCCGCCGGGCGGTCCAACGGGCTGTGCTTCGACGCCAAGGGCAACCTGTGGGCCTGCGCCGACGGGAAGAACGAACTGTGGCGAATCGACCGGGCGGGCAAGGCCACCGTCGTGGTCAAGGACTACAAGGGCAAGCTGCTGAACGGTCCGAACGACGTGTGGATTCGCCCGGACGGGGGGCTGTACTTCACCGACCCGTTCTACAAGCGGCCCTACTGGACGCGGGGGCCGAGCGAACAGGACGGCCAGTGCGTCTACTACCTCTCGCCCGACCGCAAGACGCTCAAGCGCGTCGCCGACGACCTGACCCAGCCCAACGGGATCATCGGCACGCCGGACGGCAAGACGCTCTACGTGGCGGACATCCGTGCGCGCAGGACGTACGCCTACGCCATCCGCCCCGACGGCTCGCTGGCCGGAAAGAAACTCTTCTGCAAGCTCGGGTCGGACGGGATGACCATCGACCGGCGGGGCAACGTGTATCTGACCGGGCGCGGCGTGACGGTGTTCGACAAGACCGGCCGCAAGATCAAACACATCCCCGTGCCCGAGCGATGGACGGCGAACGTGTGCTTCGGCGGCACGGACCGGCGCACGCTGTTCATCACGGCCCTGAAGGGCCTGTACGCCCTGCGGATGCAGGTCAAGGGCGCCGGCAGCCAGTGAGCGGGCCCGGAAGAACCGGAGAGCACAGAGCATGGACAGACAGACACCGCCGACGGCCAACGGCCACGTGAGCCGGCGGGCCTTCCTGAAGACGACCGCCACGGCGGCCGGGGCGATGGCCCTGTCGCCGGCCGCTGCGGCCGAGCCGGACGCGGACGCCCTGCCCACGCGCGTCCTGGGACGGACGAAGCAGCGCGTGACGATCCTGGGCCTGGGCACGGCCCCGGTCGGGGAAGGGCCGGTCGACACGAAGACCGCGGCGACGATCTACGCCGCCGTGCTGGACCGCGGCGTGAACTACGTGGACACCGCCCGGGGCTACGGCAACGCCGAGGAGGCGCTCGGGCAGATCCTGCCCACACGCCGCGACAAACTCTTCCTGGTGACCAAGGTCTGGACTGACAGCGCCGCCGGGGCCGAAAAGTCCCTCACCGAATCGCTAAGGCGGCTGAAGGTCGACCACGTGGACCTCGTGCACATCCACCACATCGGGGGCAAGCGCATCGACCGGGTCCTGGCCAAGGACGGCGTGCTGAACTACCTGCTCAAGCAGAAGCAAAAGGGCACGCTGCGGTTCATCGGCCTCTCGGGCCACTGCCGCCCGCCGCGGTTCGTCCAGATGATCAAGACCGGGCAGATCGACGTGGTCATGCCCGTGCTCAACTACGCGGACGTGAACACCTACGGCTTCGAGAAGACGGTCCTGCCGGAGTGCCGCAAGCGGAACGTCGGCGTCGTGGCGATGAAGGTCTACGTCGGGATCACGGGGGGATTCAGGAACCACAAGAAGGGCTACGTCGGCTGCGCGACGCGGGCCAAGCTGCTGCCGCACGCCATGGCCTACGCGCTGGACCTCGACGGCGTCAGTTCGGCCGTTATCGGGCCCTACACGCTGGACCAGGCCGTCCAGAACGTCGCGTTTGCCAGGAAGTACAAACCGCTGACCGCCGAGCGGCGCCGGGCCCTTCTGGCCGAAGGCAAGACGCTGGCGGCGAAGATCGGGCCGCGATACGGGCCTGTGACGTAAGGTCCGACCGCACCCGGCCGGGAGGTCACCCATGGCTCAACTCACCCGCCGAAGCGTCTTGAGCCGCACCCTGGCGACGGCCGGCGGGGCCGCCGCCGGCGCGTCGCTGTCGGCGAGGGCCTTCTCGGCCGTGGCCGGGGCCAACGACGACGTCCGCGTGGCCCTGGTCGGGCTGGGCCATCGCGGGCCCCAACTGGTCGACTGGTTCCGCAAAGTGCCCGGCGTCCGCATCACGGCCCTGTGCGACTGCGACAGCCGGTGTTTCGCCAAGCCGCTCCAGAAGCTCGCCGGTGCGAAGGAAAGGCCCCGCACGGAGAGCGACTTCCGCCGAGTGCTGGACCGCAAGGACATCGACGCGGTGGCCATCGCCACGCCGAACCACTGGCACGCGTTGATGGCGGTCTGGGCCTGCCAGGCGGGCAAGGACGTCTACGTCGAGAAGCCCGTCTCGCACACCGTCTGGGAGGGCCGCCAAATCGTCGCCGCCGCTCGCAAGACCAAGCGGATCGTCCAAGGCGGCACGCAGAACCGCTCGTGCACGGGTCTGCGGGAGGCGCTGGCGTGGCTGCGGAGAGGCCCCCTGGGCAAGCTCACGCTCGTGCGATGCTTCGATTTCCCGCGGCGCGTGGGCATCGGCAAGGTCACCGGCCCGCAGCCCGTGCCGGCGAGCGTCGACTACAACCTCTTCCAGGGCCCGGCCCCGCTGGTGCCGCTCAGGCGAAAACGCCTCCACTACGACTGGCACTGGTTCTGGGACACCGGGGACGGAGACTGCGGCAACCGCGGCGTCCACACGTTCGACCACGTCCGATGGTTCATGGGCGAGATCGCCCGGAAGATCCCACGGAACGTGATCTCGATAGGCGGCCGCTGCGGCTGGGACGACGACGGGCAGACGCCCAACACGCAGGTCACGCTGTTCGACTGCAAGCCCGTGCCCATCCTCTGGGAGTTGCAGACGCTGCCCAAGCGCCTCCGGGCCGATCACCTCAACCGCGTCAAGGGCCTTTGGGGCAGTATGATCTTCGAGTACGAAGGCGGGTATTTCGCCGGCGGTCGCGGCGGGGGCAGGGCCTTCGACAAGGACGGAAAGCTCATCAAGACGTTCCGCGGGGACAGCGGCGTGACGCACGCGGCCAACTTCATCGCCGCCGTCAGGACCCGAAAGCCCGCCGACCTCCGCGCCGAAATCCGCGAAACGCACGTCTCCAGCGCGATGTGCCACGTGGCGAACGTCTCGGTCCGCCTGGGCCACCGGCGATCGCCCGATGAGATCCGCAAGGCCGTCGCCGGCAGCGCACTGCTGGCCGAGAGCTTCGAGAGGCTTCTCAGGCACCTGTCGGCCAACGGCGTCGAGGCGGGCACGGCGCCGCTGCGACTCGGGCCGAGGCTGACCGTCGACTCCGAGACCGAGCGTTTCACCGGCGAGGTGAGCCGCTGGGCCAACACGTACCACAGCCGAATCTACCGACCCCCCTTCGTCATGCCCGAGAAGGTCTGAGGACACCCATGATCACAGACAGCACAACGCGTCGCGCCCTGCTGGCCGCTTGCGGTGTGGCGGCTTCCGTGACCGCCGCCCGGGCCCCGGGCGCCGAAGCCGCCGCAGAGGCCAAGCCCGCACCGGCCCCCCGCGCCGCCAGGATGCCCCTCGGGCTGCCGACCTACATGTTCAAAAACTACACCCTCGACCAGACCATCGCCATGGCCCGGCGCATCGCGGTGCAGCACATCTGCCTGCGAAGCAACCTGCTGCCGCTGACGGCCACCGACGACCAGATCGCCGCGGCGATAGCCAAGGTCGAGGCCGCCGGGCTGTTCATCTACGGCGGCGGCGTGATCTACATGCGAACCGCAGCGCAGGTCAACCGCGCGTTCGCGTATTCCCGGGCGGCCGGGTTCAAGCTCATCTCGATCAGCATCGCCCCGGCGCTGCTGGGGCTGCTGGAGCGCAAGGTCAAGCAGTCCGGCCTCCGCGCGGCGATTCACAACCACGGCCCGGAAGACCGCCACTGGCCCACGCCGCAGGCCATCTACGCCAAGGTCAGCCGCCTGGACAAGCGGATAGGCATCTGCCACGACACCGGTCACACGGCCCGCGCCGGGGTGGACCCCGTCGAGGCCACCCGCAAGACCGCCGACCGCATCTTCGACGTGCACCTCAAGGACGTCGACGCCGCCACCGGCAAGGGCCGCAGCACCGAACTGGGTCGCGGCGTGGTCGACGTGGCGGGCATCCTCCGCGTGCTGCGCCAGATCAACTACCGCGACGTGATCGGCATCGAGTACGAGAAGCACATGAAGGACCTGCTGCCCGGCCTGGCCGAGTCCACAGGCTACGCCCGCGGCGCCCTGGCGGCGATGGGGTAGCCGCTCCGATCACACCAGTTGGCGGCAGTGCGACAGGGGACAGATGCACGTTGTCCCCACTCCCCACCCAGAATGGGGGATATTGCCCAGCTTCGGTGGTATCGGCCGTGCGAGAGTCCCCCCCTTCCGCGACAACGTTGCTGCGCGCAAGACACCACTGATTGGGAAGTTACGGCCCTCCCGGTCGCGTTACGCGCCGCGTCCGCTGGTTGATTGGCACGCCGCATGCAGCGTGTCAGGCGAAAGGAACCGAGCCATGAACACGATGCCGACAGATCGACGGACGGCCGTGGCGCGGTTCGACGCCGTTGAGGCCGACCTGCATAGACCTTTTGAGATGGACGCGTCCCAAGGCGCCGCCGGGCACTGCAAGATCATGGCCGTGCGTGTGGCCAATCCGGAGGGACAGGGCACCGGCGGGCCTTTGGGCGCGATCATGGGCGCCCTTGTCGGCATCCTTGGCGGGTGAGGAGGAGATACCGACAGAGCCCGATCGAGGACATCAGAGGAAGGACACACGGCGCGCTCCCCGTCGCCGGCTGCGTTGGCCGAAAAGGCGGGGAGCGTTCCGCATTCTCATTGACGATCTGCGATGGACGATCTACGATTAGCCTTGGCACAGGGCGCAGCAAGAAGCCCTTTTTTCCGACCGAAGGAGACCACATGATGAGACCTTCCCTGACACGACGAGACGTGCTGAAGCTGGCCGGCGCCGCTGCGGCGGTGCCGACGATCGTTCCGGCGAAAGTGCTGGGCAAGGCCGCGCCGTCGACGCGGCTGCGGGTGGGCGTGATCGGCACGGGGGGCAAGGCCTGGGGCGGGGCGCACAACCTGCACGGCGCCGGCCAGTGCGACATCGTGGCCCTGGCCGACCCGAACACGCCCAACATGAAGCGCTACGCCACCAAGTTCAAGGTCGCGGCCAACCGCTGCTTCAGCGACTTCCGGAAACTGCTCGAACTGAAGGACGTCGACGCCGTCCTGGTCGCCACGCCCGACCACTGGCACGTGCTGTGCTCCAAGGCCGCCGCCGAGGCCGGAAAGCACGTCTACTGCGAAAAGCCCCTCAGCAACACCATCGCCGAGGGCCGCGCACTGGTCAATGCCATCAACACCGCCGGCGTCGTCTTCCAGCACGGCACGCAGCTCCGCTCGAGCATCGGCTCCCGGCGGGTCTGCGGGCTGGTCCGAAACGGGTACATCGGCAAGGTCACCAAGGTGACCATCGGCTCCCCGCCCGGCCACGCCACGGGAAACCACCCGGCAAAACCCGTGCCCGCCGGAATGGACTGGGACATATGGGTCGGGCCCACGCCAAAAATCGACTACCGCCCGATCATCCCCGGCGGCATACCCCGCAGGGGACTGCGAGGGTGGTACTTCGTCGACCAGTTCTCGCTGGCCGGGTGGGTCGCCGGGTACGGCGTGCACGATATCGACCTGGCCCACTGGGGCCTCGGGCTCGAAGACACCGGTCCGGTCACCATCGAGGGGCGAGGAACCTTCCCCAAGGCCGGACTGTTCAACACCGTGCTGGACTACGAGTTGACCTTCACCTACGCCGACGGCCGCCAGATTATCATGACCGACACGTCGAAGAACCGTCACGGCGTGACCTTCCACGCCGAAACCGGCAAGGAGTGGCTTTTCTGCCGAGGCAGGATGGCCGCCAGCAAGCGCGATATGCTGCGGACCAAGCTCAAGGCCTCCGATACCCAACTGTACGTATCCAACCAGCACGAGAAGAACTTCGCCGACTGTATCCGCAAGGGCGACCGCAAGACCATCACGCCCATCGAGGTCGCCCACCGGTCCTGCAGCGTTTGCCTGCTCGGCGGCATCTGCCTGAAGCTCGGCCGCAAACTCCAGTGGGACCCCAAGACCGAGCGCTTCGTCAACGACGATGCCGCCAACAAGATGCTCGCCTATCCGATGCGCAAGCCGTGGAGCCTGTGAAGAGGATTGTCGATTTGCGATTGACGATGGGATGACAGCCGGTCGATCCAATGCGATATCCCCAGTTCCGCGCACCCGGGGCGTGGCCCCTTCAGTGGCCCTGGGGGACCGGAGGCCCGCTGGGCCTGACACAGCAGCACGTCGCGCACAGGTCCACATCGTCCTCCCCGTTGTCCTCGTCCCTCGTCCTCGTCCGTCGATCTGTTTCCACCAGAGACGTCGGATGGGTCTCGGCGGGGAAGGTTCCCCTGGCCCACCCGGGCGGC
>Ga0180432_10011384_pt1 | contig 10483 bp, 12 predicted proteins | sample SS_ome_10_FD_132414 | JGI IMG/M metagenome (GOLD analysis project Ga0180432, IMG submission 132414) | Hypersaline lake sediment archaeal communities from the Salton Sea, California, USA - SS_1_MS_2 metaG | ecosystem: Environmental > Aquatic > Non-marine Saline and Alkaline > Hypersaline >...
CATTGAGTAATGCTAGCCCATTCATTTTTGAATGGAGTAATAGCAGACATCGCAAAGAAATCTGCTTTTTGTTTTTTAAGTATTCGATTATTTTTATCCACCCAAAATAATTCCACAATTAAATTAACTTTATGAATTGCGGAAAATATCACTATAAAAGAACCAGGACCATTGGAATAGATCCGAAGTCCTTGAGGCTGTTCTTCATTAATGAAAAGTCTTTGAATTAACAAATACTGACGATTTGTTCCAGGTGGCAAAGGACTTTCATTTATTGTTAGCTTATACGTAATGATTTTTGTAGGGGTTAAGATTTCCATTGAATTTTTGTCTTAGGTTGATTGCGCAGTTCACAATTAACATCACATGTCCATTGTGCTAAATTCCTAGATGCCTTTAATTCATCCTCAGAATGTCGATAATCCATCTTTTTATGACGCCTCACCATGGCTTGACATAATTTCAAATCTGCAGCAATTTGCGGAGGAATTAGCAATGGCTGTTTTTTTATCCTCCGCCAAGAACCTACTACATTTTCATACCGTTCCTGGATAGCTAATCCTAATTGAACCGTATCCCTACTGCTAGGTCGCAATATTCCCGACATTAGTTCTCCTTTATATTTCTAGTTTGTAAATTTCCTTTAGATTTCTCTTCAAATTCCAATGGATCAAACCCAAGTATTCGTACTACATCTTCTGGGGTTTTCTCGAGCAACTCATCATCAGGATCTTTATCATCTGGCTTATCTCGCCACTTGACAAGTTCTTTCTTTACCTTACCGAAATGAACACCAGCATTCTGTCCTACTATTATTGCCATATCATGTTCCTCGGTACAAATTTTAATTCGAAAAAGAAATTGCGTTCCGCAAACCTAGCACCAGCCGGGCCATCTGTCCATGGGCCCCAATGGCCAGTTCTAACCGCTTGTTTCCTAGCCTCAGTAACTGTATATGATTTAGATTCTTTAGGATCTATATTCCCAATTTTATAGTACAATGATTTAGGCAATGATTGTTTTGAAGATGCGTCATAAACCATAGGAAGGGACATTCCTTGTCCTACATCTAATGTTCCTTCCACCCAAGCATGTCCAAATTTTTCACCGACATGTTCCCCACCTGTTAAGGTAGGATAACCTTGAACTAATCTTTTATTCTTCCAATCTCTAATAACTGGAACATTATCCATTAAAGCCTTAGCAGATTCCTTATAACATTCTCCACCACCTGACCCACCAGGAGACCCATCACTTGGACCAGAAGTGAACCTGCCATCTGGACCATGGTAAGGATTGTCCTTAGTTTGTAAATTTCCTTCTGATTTCTCTTCGTCAATGTATAATGGTTCCCAATCTCCTGGTAATTCTACTGCATTTGTTGGTAAATCCGCGAACAAACATAAATACTTAACAACTGATTTTACCTTTATTCCGGATACTTGGGCAGCCTTTTTGAATCCCAAAGCATCTTTCGGATTGGTAATTGCCATGCTGCCATATTTTCTTGCTGCGAACATGCCCCCGGCATGAAGCGCTTTATGCTCTTGTTTTCCTGACGGTATTCCTTGATTCGTTAATATAGTATGTTCAATTTCATGTCTTATTATAGTGGCACCAAATCCAGCACCCTCTTCTTCTAAAGTGCTTTGATTTACATATAATTTAGTTCCTTTTGATTTGCCATAAAGTTTGCCCAAATTCTTCACATTAACACTTGCCCCATAAATTTGATTTGCTAAATACCGACCATCCCCAATTATATGCGCAACTGCTCTTTCAGTGACTTCTCTCAAATGATCTGGACATACTACCTTTACATTGGCAATTTCAATTAATTTTTTATTATTCTCAAGATCCAATCCTTTTGATTCTTTATAAACTTTAGCAACTTCCTTATACTTTTCAACATTTATTTTTGAAGCCCTACCACGTCCTCGCCCACCCCCGGTGCCACCACCAGTATCTGGTGCTAGATGAACTCCACCACCTGGGCCAGAAGTGAACCTGCCATCAGGGCCATGGTACGGATTGTACTTTTGTCCTTCTTTCTTCATTGCTAATGCTAAAGCGAAAGGATATTCTTTAGTAATATCCATATCAACTGAATCTAATCTTATTGTTCTTCCACCCGCTTTTTTACTGCTTCCCAAAATAACCATAGTGACATCATTTTCAAATGAAACTTTTTGAACTTTCCATTTTCCCGATACAAGAAATTCCTTCTCTTCCATTATTCCCATTCCACGACCATCGATATCTAAACCTTCTGCCCCTTTTGGTAATACTAAAACGACTTTCTTTGAAGCCCTCATTGCAAACTTATGAGCTACATCCTTTGATTTCGAAAATGATCCTAATGCAATATCAATTGTATCACCAATTTTAATATCCCGAGGCACCCAATCCCCTCTATAAAGGGGTTTTTCATAACTATCTTCTCCTCGCTTAGTTGCTCTTAATAATGTATTAGCATTACCCACATCTTTCAAAGGATGGTATGAAATTACACCTGACCGTTGATTTAGCCAACCATCTTCTTCTTTCCATGCATTCTCTAATTGCTTCCCATCGGATATTCGCCGGGCTTGTTTCGTTATTATCATTCCATAATCTTCACCCGAAACACGCCGACGAATAGCCCCCTTCAATGCCTTTTCTGCTGATCCTGGATCTAAAGGTTTATATTTATCACTTAACCAGCCGGCACCGTAACCAGATTCAAACCGCCTGCAATCATTGTCAATTTGCCTAGCTAAATCTTTCGGTGAGAATCCATCTTTTTCGAAATACAACTCTCCTATTTTATCACCCAACATATTAGCCCAAACTGGTGCCAATGCATCACGTGGCATTCCCATAAGATGTCCTGTTTCCACATTCCGTCCCCAATCCGTGGATTCCATACGTTTTCCAATACTAGCTATCTCTTCAATTCGGGCCACTCTTTCTGGATCTTGTTTTTTGAACCATTCCCAAGCTTCTTTTCCTTCTAATCTTTTAGAAGGGGCATCACCATCCTGCCAATCTTTACCGGCAGAAGACACACCACCTGAGCCACCAGTACCACCACCAGTATCTGGTGCTAGATGAACTCCACCACCTGGGCCAGAAGTGAACCTGCCATCAGGACCATGGTACGGATTGTACTTAAGATCCAGAGATTTCTTTTTCCCTTCTCCGAACTTAATTCCCTTCCTCCACCATGCAAATACATTAGGATTTATATACGATTGTAATGCAACTGTAGGGGTATTGCCAAGTTCTTCCGCAACTTTTGTGGCGACTGCTTTGACCGCTTTCTTATACTCCTTCTCCGTCTTAGGCTTTTTAACCCCTTTCATTGCGGCAATAGCCGAAGTAGTTCCTTTTGCCGTTCTAAAGTCTTTTGTCTTAAATCCCCCACCGTCCTTGCTCTTAGCATAAGTCAACAACTGCCCTGAAGTCGTGTCGAATAATTGACCATCATCTCCTGCCTTCTTCTTCCTCCGAATTAAATCCTTAGCAGTTCTATTATCTGTTACCAGCACATCCCTTTCGACACCCTTCTTACCAGTGAATTTTAATCGGACTTCTCCACTTTCATTTACATGGACATGACTGCCTTTCAAAGTAGAAGCACCATACGCCTGCTTCTTTGCACCAGTGTCTGCCGCACTTCCCGGTCGCATTCCAGTCGTTTGGATTAACCTGAGACATGCCGCCTGTTCCCTATTTTTCCCCTTGATATCTGATTCAATTTCCTTTCGTATTTCTTTTTGTTTCCCCCGTAACTCATTCACCCTAGCAAATTTCTTCTCTGCTGCTGCGACCCAATGTGCTTCGCTATATAAAGATTGTGGACGTCCTTTAGCATCTTTCCCAGTTACTATGACATCTGACTTTGGATTGGTAGAGACTTGAACATTAGACCATGCGGGAGGAATACGAGGAATATGTTCAGGAATAGGATTACCATCTGATAATTTCCATTTCTTAGACTCTTCATCATATTTTGCATTAGCCATGTCTCCACTGCCACCACCACCCATTCCCACACCAGTATCTGGAGCCATCATAGCGCCACCACCTGGGCCAGTAGTAAACCTGCCATCTGGACCATGGTACGGATTGAACTTAGTTTCTAATTCATCTCGAAACTTTAATAAGGATTGATTATATTCTTCTACCCTTCGATTATAATCATCAATCAAAGCATTAGCAGCATCATCTTGCATCCCGAATTCGGTGACAATGGTGCATTGACAATTGCACCGTTCAGATGGGGGCAAACTAATATGTCCTGGCCAAGGAATCCTATAACCAGAAAGCTCCCACATGCCGTCTTTATCGGCGGGTACACCGTCGAGATTTGCGTGGGTGTCCCTAGTGGTCGAGCCCAATACACTGAGCCATACAGTCTTAATTACGGCTCTTAAATCCGTTGAATCTAATACATGTTCTATGCTAGACTTTCTGGCTCCATTCAAAGCATGACCAGATTCCGTCCTGGCAATGTTTCTTGCTCGAACAAGAGCATAATCTGTAATCCCACCTTGAAAGTTCGTTGCCATCTCGTACGCCATCTGGCGGATAGACTTTCCTTCAATGATTCCTTTCTCAAGATACTTATTTACATCACTAGTGAATGCTGATTGAATATCATCCCAATAATCTTGATAAAAAGTATCAGCCAAATGACTAGCAATTTCGTCTTTCATCCAATCCGGAAACTCAGTCAATAGTCCTATCGGTAAACCAGATCGTTCCATTAGGTCTTGTAATTCAAGCCAACTTCCTGGATTTTCATTCAACCATTGCGTTGCTGTTGTCGGCATTACATTTCCTCAAATTGGTATATTTGAAGACCACTTTCCTCATAAGTCTTCCCAAGATATCTATACTCAGTTCCATGAGCTTGTACTATTTCCCATTCTGCCTCATCCCCATAATTTCCTGCTATAACACCTGTCTTTGCTTTTATCTCCATGACAGCTTTTTGTTTTTCCTTACTATAACCAACGGCTACATCCTTATTAAGAGAAGTGCTTACAAATCCTTTTGCTTTGACAATATCCCCTTCATTAACTATTTTTTCCAATCTAGAAATTCTCATTCCCCGATATATAATTTCCTCAGAATTTAATTTATTTTGACATGCTTTATTGAGAATTCCTGCCCCTTCTTCTAATTCGGCAATGGTCCCTCCATCTCTTAACGATTCATTCCAAGTTTCATAAAATTCTCCAGTGTATTCTTCCAAAGCATCCCACTGTTCCATAGTGAGATTTTGTGCATCTTCCAATTTAGCATACACATCATCTACATCGTCTGTACTGCGATTCCGTGCCTCATTTCTTTTATTATCATTAGCTCCACCATCGGAACCACCACTACCACCTGACCCACCACCAGTATCTGGTGCTAGATGAACTCCACCACCTGGGCCAGAAGTGAACCTGCCATCTGGACCATGGTACGGATTGTACTTGAGATCCAGAGATTTCTCAGAACGAAGACCCAATTCAAGTAACTGGGCTTTGGCGGCCTCCAGCATGGACAGTGCCATTATGGGGATTAAAACATCCTGAATTTCTTCCTTAACATTCATGTCCCCACTATCAGCAATTTGCTTAGCTAAATCCTCTGCATCTTTTCTAGGAACTTTAGCCTTCTTCGAATCTATTTCTAAAAGACGAGATTGTACCGATTTAACTTGCTTTTCGAAAATCGGCACAAGTGCTTCTTCGATATTTTTTTCCAGTTTCTCAACTTGCTTTATATAGATTCGCTTGCTAACCGAACGACGTATATTTCGCTTAAGAATTTGCGCTCGCAATTTCGTGGCCTCCGCCACAAGCGCAGTAATTTCATTTCGAATCTTTCTTTTTCTTATCTTCTTCGTCGTCTTTTTTAGGTTTGACAATTGTAAACTGGTCGGCAGGATCGTCTTCATAGAATCGTTCCCCACGAACTTCGTCTTTTTTAGGTTTCTTGTCATCAGCCATGATTTTCTCCCTACGCAATTAGTTCTACATCATTTAGAATTGCCTTTGCCACCCTGGTAGCAATATCCATGGGTACACTTCGAATTTCGTCTGCCGCCTTCTTTAATTCCTCTTCTACTTTCTTAGGATCTTCTTCCTTAGGTGGAGCAGCCGGCTTTGGACCACCAGGCTTGACCATGGTCTCTTCTTCCTGTCCTGGTACCACAGGGGGTGCGACTGGTTCTGGGGGTGGTTCATATTCTTCCCCTGCCACAGCAACTGCCAAATCATCCGGCAATCCTAATCCCTTTAATATATTTTCCACCTGTTCTCGAGTAATTGCCCCCGCACTTTTCTTCTCGAGCAAAGCAGTAATAGGGCTAAGAAGTCCTTTTTGAATTACAGCTTCATTAGAATCTTCGTCTGGAGGCAGCCCCAATTTTGCACGGAATTCATTCTGGGACACATCTCCAGTCTGACGACCTGCCTTATAATTACTCCATTCTAATTGATCGTCAACTGCTTTACAAGGATCTAACCAAATAACTAAATCGTCTTCCCCCTCTTGCTGACGACCAAAATTGGTAAGAACATTACTAAGTGCTTCCAAGTAAGTATTAACCCTAGAACAGAAACGCTTCTCAATATTGGCAACTTGAGCATAACCACCTACCCCGACAGGTTCGCCCAATATATAGGGGTGTACACAGAAAGCACTAAGAATAGAAGTCTTAGTAGATTTCTCCGACTTCTCCCACCCCATTTCATTGCTCGCCATGGAAAGACGTTCAATTTTCTCAATTAATCCATCTATGATAGCAGGATTTCCATAATTAGCAACCCCACCCATAAGCTTCCCTACAGCACTATATATCTGTCGCCGTTGACTTGCCGACAATCTGGGACGGGTTCCCCTTGGTACGTCGGGGTGGGGATCTGTCCCAATGGTTACAATAGCACCTGGAAAAATGCCATTCTCGAAGAATTGTTGACGAGATGTCCAAATATGGTCATCCGCCCTAATAGCAGGCATTTGACTAGCGGCAGGGGACATGGCTGTCAACGGGTCTGCCGGATTCGGGAGGTAGGCGAAACCAACTTGAGCAGCCTTTAGTGTCTTGCCTTCTGTCTCAGGCCGCTTAGGATTTTGAACCTTGAATTCAGCAAAAGGCCCTTTCTCATGAAGGGGGGTAATCCAAGAACTAGGAAGAGAATATAATTCAAGTTTCCCTTCTTTATCTTCATCCTGAACGACAAATCCCCATCCTGTTAAGCATAAACTAGCAATGAACGAATAAGTGAACTGCCATTTATTCTGTATGCTATTAGGATTCTCTAATGCTTGCTGCAAAGCATGTGCATCCAATACCTCAATATCACCATTAATAGCCTTTTGTCTAAGATTATTAGGAAAGGCATTAGCATAAATAGCCTTCGTTCCACGCAACTTCTTGGGTTCGGGCTTTTTATCTTCATTAGCCGTATTCTGCAACCTGCCAACTAAAATAGACTGCTTAGCTCCTTCCGATGCAATAGCATTCACCGCCGAATATACTATTCCACGAAATAATGAATATCGTTCCCGATACCTAGTATTATTATTCCAACTTGTCAAACTGCTGAAACCATCTCCAGCAGCAAGCATACTATTGAACCCACCTTTCCTTGCTAATCCATTAACACTTTTACGAACAGAATCCGCCAATTCCCAAGATTGTTTTAACGATTTTTGTAGGGCGTTCATTTTTCACTTTCATCCGTCCCCATGGCGACTTGTCTTCCCACCTGAACTGCTGTTTCAGCACGCCAGCGTTCCAAGTTATGTTGACAAGTCGCCGTTAGATTAGGAACTAATACGTCCGCCAAAATCTGGTTTTCATTGCGGAATCCTCCCAAGACCGTCTCGCATTTTTTGTTGAGTTCAGAAATTTCCTCAACTTTGCGCAATGTTTCATTTTTCTCAGTTTCGAATTCCTTAGCAATTTGAACCAGTTTCGCCTGACTGTTTTCAAGATCATTTAGGAGTCTTCTCGCCTCCCTCTTCCATTCTACGCCCATTTTGCGGGCGTAAGATAATTTCGTTGTATTTTTCAGGAATATTAGTATCCTGAATATCTTCTTGATCTTCTTCCACATCTTTGTTCTCCTTAGCAAATAAATCTACCTTAGGCAATAAATCTGGTTTCTTATCTCCCATCTCTTCACGCATTCTTTGCTGCTCAGATTGCAAATCATTTAACAACTGAGTCAAAGCGGCAATATAATCACCAGTAGGAAACTCATAAGTCGTGCGCAAAGCCATGCGAATTCGACCATCCTCAATAACCCAAAGCACCCCCATCCATGAATTAGCATTCTCTAAATGCTCATTCATTTCCTTTTGAAAATAATCTATGGCTTCCTTCTTTTTCTCATGCTTTACAGTAGTGTTCTTCATTTTTCATTCCAAGTTAAGTGTCCCGGGTTTCATAGTTAATCCATTAGAATCACAATAATCTTTGAGTTCCTGTCTCAAAGTCTCTGCCTTCTTTGTCCCCCCATGGTCATTAGTAACATCATTATAATCAGTTCCACATTCTACTCCCAATTCCACTAACGCTTGACCAGCTTCTGGATAGACAATTATAGCAGAAGCCTGAAAATACACCAGGGCTTTCACATCGTCCTTATCCATAAAATTGGAAGATATGGAAGCCCATACGGTGGCTTCGAAAATTTCATTATTTCGGACGTTATCAATAAATTCTTGAACCGTCTGGCAGACAATTTTCATTGTCTTCCTCCATGAGCCATTCCCATTATATCGAGAGCAGTGAGATCCCTGGGCGGATTATTCGGAGAAAATCCACTTACACGGAGCTCTCCCCCTGCTTGTCCTTTTGCTTTGAAAAAGACATCCACCCTATTTTTCATTCCATCAATTGTTTTTTCAAAGACTGCTTGTTGATTCTTTTTATCTCGATTATAATTTGCTGCTTGTTTCCATCCCGCATCTTTTAGCTTAAATTTCAAACTTTTGAAATTATGTTCTGCTTTGAATTCTTGTTCAAAAGTATGAGTAGCATCAACAGAATTATCACCCCGCTTAATTTTCGTTTTGCAATATTTCGGGGGACGCAAACCATCTGCTATTCCTTCCCCTGTCATTTTAGAAATAGCAGAAACAGGATAACCATCGATTGCATCAATTTCTCCACTATCCTTTAATTTATAACATTCTACCACAGCCTCTAAATTTTGCTTTCCAATAGCTGTTGAATTTGGACTGCCACCTGAGCCACCACTACCACCTTGACTCCCTGTTCCACCACTTGCATTGCCACCTGTATCGGGTGCCAATTTCGGTCCTCCCCCACCTGAACCACCACCAGTCGTAAACCTGCCATCGGGGCCATGATTAGGATTGTACTTCAGACACATTTCGTAAAGTGTCTTACTGACATTTACCACATGACTAAGTATTACTGATTTCGTTTTCTTTTTCATAATTATCCACCTTCTGCAGAATTAGAATTGACCATGACTTTCCAAACCACGCCCAATCCTACACTACAATCTGGAACAGGTCGAGAAACAACATCGTACTCGACACTATCAATTATCAATACGTGTCTTTCATCCAATTCAGGATCGGAAGTGAAATATACCTTATTATCTATAGCTATTCCCTGCTTCATAGCATGCTCTTGTTCCCGATCTCCAGCGGGCTGACGCCAACATGCCCGATTTGAAAAGACAGTAGTTAATACTTCTTTCCCACCACCCATAGAACCTTGTGTTCTAGTACGGATTTTAGCCGTGCAAGTATGAGGAAGATTATCAAGAATTCCCATTTTCCTTGTCTTTTCTTTCTTTCTCAGCCAATTGTTCAGCCAGACCGTCCACTTGTTCATTAATCTTAGCCGTATCTCCAAGTGCAAAAATATTATCTTTTTTCACAACAATTGGCTTTTCAAAAATGTCTTCTAGCATGTTCTTCATTTTAGTAACCCTTGCTCAATGAAATACTTATAGCATTTCGGAAACTTTCTTGCAGCCCGCATTCTACCACCTGGGCCTTGACCAGACATACACCGTCCAAATTCAGCCCACCCCTCTATTTCATTAGTTTTAGCATAATCACTTAATCCACCTTTTTCTCGAATTTCCTCTTTCCATGCACTCTTCCATTCCTCTGAACCACTGTATTTTTGTTCTTTCTTATCTAATGCATGATAAATTTCATGTGCCATTACTCCACGCTTAGACCGGAAAGCCTTCGCGTTATTCGCTTCTACCTGTTCTTTAGGAATATCATGATCTTCAGCCATTTTCGTTGATATTCTGGGAGGATGTCCACCTGACAATATCATATAAGTTCCATCGGTATATTCCAAATAAGAACCTACTAATGCATCATCCGCTGGTTCTTTTATTAAATGCTCATACAATTCTTGGACATGCTGTTTACGACTTAACACTACTAATTTATCCATGCCCTCGAGCCTATCCAAAGCCTTATTATTAAAAGTACTAAG
>Ga0180432_10011385_pt1 | contig 10482 bp, 8 predicted proteins | sample SS_ome_10_FD_132414 | JGI IMG/M metagenome (GOLD analysis project Ga0180432, IMG submission 132414) | Hypersaline lake sediment archaeal communities from the Salton Sea, California, USA - SS_1_MS_2 metaG | ecosystem: Environmental > Aquatic > Non-marine Saline and Alkaline > Hypersaline >...
CCTCTTTGCGGTGGACGCTGATGCTTTTCGGTGCGGTGATGCCCAACCGCACCTTGTCACCCCGAATATCGACGACCACCACCTCGATGTCGTCGCCGATCATGATGACCTGGTCGCGCTGTCGGGACAGGACCAGCATACCAGCCTCCGCCGCCTGCCGACCCGAGAACGCCCCCCGGCTGAGGCCGGACCACCTACCCGGTCGCGACCTCGCTCGGTCGATCGGCGCGGAATACCTCTCGAGCCGCCAAACGATCTACACGGCAAGGCGTTGGGCCTGACCGCCGGTGTCATGGTGATCCGTCACCCCGGCCCGCTGGCACCGCTGGGCCCCGGGTCCAACGCCCCCGAATGTCTTCCTCCAATAGTTTAATCGGCACCGCCTGCTAACACAATCCAGTACGAGTCGGTTTCGGTCTCGAGGCTTGTTTGCTATATACGCACCCCTTCCGATGAGTATCTACTGCAATTGCAGGTCCGTCTCGCAGGCCCCATGGGGTCCGGGCGCACCGGCCGCGACGGAATCGGCCTAGCGCCTCGAATCTGTCCTCTCGCCTCGGTTGCTTATGGGATATGGGATACGTGCTGTCCCAACCGACACGGCAGGCGCTCGGGGGACCGAAGCCCGGAATCACAAGGAATGACGCTTGAAGCCCGGGACGCGCGGATGTAATATGCTGGTGCTTGCGAACGATCTTGTCTCCGCGAGCAGCTGGGGTACTGGTGTGGGGAATCGATCAGGCTTGGTCCGCCACCGCAACGTGGCGGGCGCTATGTTGCCCTGGTTGCCTCTTCTGGTTTGCGCCCCCGGGTCTGGGGGCGCGGAAGCACATCATGGCTATGCGACATCACATCAAGGTATTGGTCGTTGACGACGACGAGAGTGTCTGCCGTACCGTCCGGCTGATCCTGGAGAGCAACAACTACCAGGTGGACGCTTACGTGGGCACGGACGAAGCCTTGGCAGCCGCCAAGTCCACCGCGTTCGACATCGCGTTGGTCGATATCAAGATGCAGACGATGAACGGCGTGGAGTTCGTGCAGCGCCTCGGCGCGATCGACCGCCGAGTGAGCCCAATCGTGATGACGGCCTATCCCGACGTGGAGACGGCCGCGGCGGCGATGCGAGGCGGGAGTTGCGACTACATCACCAAGCCGTTTCGCCAGGAGCAACTGCTCGAGGCCGTCGAGCGGGTGGCACGAGAGAAGGGGCTGATCTACACCTCCGAAGGCGACCTGAACCAACTGGTCGGTCAGCGGATCCGTCAAGAGCGCCTCAGCCAGAACCTGACACTCCGCCAGCTCAGTCAACGAACCAACCTGACGACCAGCCAGCTCTCACAGGTCGAGCTGGGCAAGAACGCCGCTTCCCTGTGGTCGTTGGCCAAGATCAGCAACGCCATGGGCATGCAATTGTCCGAGATGCTCCGCGGCGTCTAGTTCGTGGGTCTGGTCGACGAGGTGTCTCTCCGAATCCGGCTGCGGGCCAGCAATTCCTCCAACTGGCGGATCTTCTCCTCGAGGCGGTTGATCTGCGCGTCGCGTTCGGCCAGAACTTGATCGGCAGACTCCTTGGCCTGGGCGAGCGCCCGGGTGCGGTCGGCCTGAAGCGCTTTGACCCGTTCCTCGCTGGTCTGGCTGGTCCGGTCGGCCGCGGCGATCTTGTCCTGGAGCTGGCGGTTCTCTTCCCGCAGCGCCGCGAGCCTCTGGTTGAGCTGTGCTATTTGCTTGCGGAGCTGCAGTTCCTGGGCCGCCTGCCGGGAGATCTCGGCTTCTCGATCCGCAAGCTGCTGATTCAGGCTGTCCACCTTGCCGGTCTGGAGCTCGACGGCCCGGCAGACTCGATCGTAGTCCCTCTTCATCACACAGCCGCTCAGCAACACCAAACCTATGGCCGTCCATCGTCGCGGGTTCATACGATCAACTCCCCGTTCGAGCCCTGGTGCCAGCGGTCGGATCACCGGCGGGGTCCGGACCGCTTACGCCACGCTCGATAGGTTTGTTCAACGCGATCCGCCTTGACCGGCTTTGCCCAGACCGCCACGCCGTAGCGTAGGACGACGCGTTGCCCGGCCTTGAGCACGAACGGGTTGCCCTCCAATCCGATCGTCGCGGACAGATAGGCAAATGCACGGTCCATGGCGAACCACTTGGCCGGATGCCGCGGGTTGCCCGGGTCGTCCAACATGGCCAACGTGATCGGCTTGGACGGGGCCACATTCCCCGTGATCGCGCACCAGCGCGATTCGCTTCCGTCGACGCGCTTGACCTGCGTCTCACCGTCGGCGGTGACGAACCGGCTCCCCTTGTCCATCGGCACCGGGAACCGCGCGCCGAGACCGAAGTACTTCCGCCCGGTGATCGTCACGTCGCGTTTCGGGTCCGCGCCGGCGAACTCGCTCTCCCACGTGATCAGGCGGTCGGCGGGTCCGGCGTCCGCGTAGATGAGGATCTTGCGGCGCTCGCGGAGCAGCACCTTCTTCCCGTCGGGCCCGATCCAGTCGAGGTCTTCGGCGATGCACGCGAGCCCGTCCTTGGGTCCCGTCTCGGGCTTTCGGAACCGCCGGTGGACTTGTCGGCCGACCTGGCCGGCCTCGCCCCAGAACTCCACGCCGTCGACGTTCCAAGCGAACATCAGCCCGTGGTGATGCTTGTGGTCGTGCGGCGAATCCCGGAGCAGGTTGCGCCCGTCCGGCAGGCGAAGCTCGGCCACGTAGGGCTTGAACGGCTCGGCCCCGTAGCGATACCGCACCACCAGCTTGCCACCGAGTCGGACCGTCAGGTACGTCCCGTCGTCGGCGAGGCCCAATCGCCCTGGGCCGTTGTCCGCGTTGCTGGCGGCCTGGCCGAACGCCACCGTCGGCGTGCAGCCGATTCCCATCACGACGCCGACGAGCCACCGAAGAAACGCCTTGCCCTGGTCCATCATTGTGGTCCTCCGCTTGCCTGTGGCGAACAGGTCCGCCCGGCGGACCCTACCGTCTCACAGTCGTGGTCCTGTTCAATACTGCGCAGCACGTAGCGGACCCATTGGAGGCACAGGCCCCTGGCCGGCGCGGTGGGTCCGGCCTGGGCTCGGCTCCGGCTGGCCATGATCTCGCCCACGCGTTCAGGCTGCCAGTGCCCGCGCCCGACCTCGATCAACGTGCCCACCATGTTGCGAACCTGGTTGTACAAGAATCCCCGTCCGAACACGTCGAACCGGATTTCGTCATAGTGCCGATAGACCTGGATGCTCTGGACGGTGCGGACGGTGTCCTCGTGGGGCCGGCCCTTCGAGGCCATCGCCGAGAAATCCAGCCGGCCGATCATGTGGCGGGCCGCCTGCCGCATCCGCTCGATCTCCAACGGCTGCCAGAAATGATACGTGTGGCGCTGCACATGTCGTTGGACGGGCCGGCCGGAGGCGTTGTACACCCGGTAGCGATACACCTTGCCCCGAGCCGACCGGATCGCGTTGAATGTCATCGGCACCTCGACGGCGTTGATCAGACTGACGTCTTTGGGGAGATGCGAGCCGATCGCGCGGTGCAACCCGTCGATGGGGATGCCGGCCGTCGTCACGAAGTTGGCCACCTGCCCGGACGCATGAACGCCCGCGTCCGTCCTACCGCTGCCGATCACCTCCACCTGGTGTCTCAGGACTCGCCGGGCGGCCTGCTCGATCATGCCCTGGACCGTCCGGGTCTCCGGCTGGCGCTGCCAGCCATGAAAACGGGTCCCGTCGTAGGCGATCACCAGCTTGACGTTGCGTTCCATAAGGACGTGAATTCTACTTCAACAAGAGGATGAGGTTAACCAGAAGGCTGACCACCAGCAGGGCCGCGAGCACGCCGATGATGGTCCAGCTCGGCTCGATGCCGAACGCGGCCGGTCCTTGCGTCTCGATCGGCGGGGGCTGCTGGGGCCGGTCTTCCTGATCGGCCAGGCCGCGGAGCAGGTCGGCGTCGTAGCGTCGGCGCGCTTGCAGGGGCGGCTCACCCCGCGCGACCGCCTCCAGGTCCATCAGCAAATCCTTGATGCTCGTGTAGCGCTCCTCGGGCTTTTTCTGCATCATCACTTCGATGATCTCGCCGATGCCCGAGGACAGACGCGTGTTGACGTGGTCAGGCGGCGTCAGCGGTTGTTTCAGATGCTTGTGCATGACGGCCGACGGCGTCGGCCCGTCGAACGGGTATCGGCCCGTTACGATGTGGTAGAACGTCGCGCCGAGCGAATAGACATCGGCCCGGAAATCGATGTTCACCTCGCCGCGGACCTGCTCGGGGCTGATGTAGTAGGGTGTTCCGAAGGCCCGGCCGGCCTCGGCCTTGGCCGCCACCATGTCCGTCGTCTCGCGGGCCAGACCCATGTCCGCCAGCTTGGCGACACGGTCCTTCGTGATCATGATGTTCTTCGGCTTGACGTCGCGGTGCACCAGGCCTCGCTCCGCGGCGTGGTCCAGCGCGCGGGCAATCTGGCTGATGATGTCGATGGCCTCTCCCTCGCTGAACACCTTGCCCTTGGCGATCTCGTCGTACAACGTATGCCCGTCCACGAACTCCATGACGAAGTAGTGGCACCCGCCCGCCTCGCTGACGTCGATGGCCTGAACGATGTTGTTGTGGTTCAGGCGCGCGGCCGCCTGGCCTTCCTTGTAGAACCGTTCGACGAATTCGGCGTTCTCGCTCAGACGCCTCGGCAAGACCTTGATCGCCACCATCCGGTCCAGGCTCAATTGCTTGGCCTTGTACACCGTCGCCATCGCGCCCGCGCCGATCCGCTCGAGGATCTGAAAGCCGGGGATTTGCTGGGCGGGTCGCGTCGCCGAGTCCTCCGCGGACTCCAACCGCTTGACCTGAGCGGCCGTCAACACGCCCTGCTCGACCATCACGCTGGCCAGCGACACCTTCTTGCCCCGGTCGACCAGGTCCCGCTGGCGGACCAGGCACTTGCGCACCTCCTCCTCCGAAGCCAGCTTGTGATCGATCGCGTACCGCGCGAAATACGTATCTTCCGTGACCTTAACCATAGGGTCCTACCCGACGTTCCTACGTCGTCCCAACGCTTACCCGGACAGACGGGTCCCAAAGTGACGTGCCGTACCCACCAGACTGTAGGTGCATTCTGGGACCATATCAACCCCTCACACTACATTTCCACGACATCCCTCAAGGCACTAGCCGCCTCCGCAGGGCGGTCCGGTAACATCGACATCGCTCGATCGATACCCGCCTTCTGACGTCGCGTCCAGACCGCCGGCGTCTGATCCGACCAGCCGGCAAACCCCAGCGCCTCGCAGAGGGCCTGGCCCAATCGGTCCTCGCCCTCCCCGGTCGTCGCGCTGAGGCGTACCTCACCGACCCAACCGGCATCGGACGACGGCGCCCCGCCCAGCCGGTCCGGCAGATCGCACTTGTTCAACACCAGCAGCGTCCGATCGGGCGGTATCCTCTTGGCCACGGCCGCCATTGCGTACCGGCCCATGGGCCCGATCGGTTCGGACCGATCGAGGACCACCAACACCAGATCCGCCGATGCGATCCTCCCCAACCCGCGTTCGATGGCCGCCCGCTCGATCGGGTCGTCGCTCCATCGCAGACCGGCCGTGTCGATCAGGACGATGGGCACGCCCTCGACGGCGGCGGGTTCGGCCACCCAGTCGCGCGTCGTGCCCGGCTGTTCGGTCACGAGGCTTCGCGATTGTCCGAACAGACGGTTCGCCAGCGTGCTCTTGCCCGCGTTGGGCGCCCCGGCGATGGCGATGCCCGCCCCCTCGACCAACCGACGCGCGGGTTCGTAACAATCCGACAGGCGCTTCAGCTCCTCGACGACCGACCCTACGTCCGAAGCGCCCGGGGACGCCAACCGGTCGATGCAATCTCGCAGCAGCGCCGGCAGGATCGTCTGCTGGTTCGCCAGCCACATCGCCGCACGATGGGTCTGGGCCTGGATCAGCGACGACCACACCTCCGGCTCGATCGCGCTGTTCGCGGGCCAACCGAGCGCCCCGATCTCGTGCGGGTCCGTCAGGCAGGCGCCCTGCCGGACCAGCAGCATCAACACCCGTTGAACCACACGCACACCACCGTGGGGATTGATCTCCACCAGGTCGCTCGGCGATCCGCCGCGACGGCCGCTCTGCGGTCGAGCGGTCACCACGACGTCGTCGATCACGCGGCCGTTGTCGACGATCCGGCCGTAGACGACCCGCCCGGGCTCGATTCGCCCGTCTCGCGGTCCGCGACCGCCCGGCTCGAAGACCTGCTCGACGATCCGCAGCGCGTTCGGGCCCACCATGCGGACCACGGCGATGCCGGCCGCGCCGATCGGCGTCATGGCAGCAACCAGGGTGCTGGCTCCCGGGCTCGGCGGTTCCGCGTCAGTCATCTTGGCAGCTACGCGCGCGGTGATACGCCAGCGCGATCCCACGAAGTGTCAGGTCCCCAACGACATGGTCGATGAATTCGGCGTGCCGGGCGATCATCTCGGCCGCGCCCCCGGTTGCCACCAGCGGCAGCCACCTGCCCACCTCGGTGGCGTAGCGCTCGACGATCTCGCGCAGCGCGCCGACCGCCCCGTAGAACACGCCGTTGCTGATCGCCTCGCGCGTGTCGCGCCCCCACGGATGGGTGGGCTCGACGATGTCCACGAGCGGCAGGGCGGCCGTGTGTTCCTCCAGCGCCATCGCCGACAATTTCAGGCCCGGCAGGATCGCCCCGCCCATGAAGACCCCGTCATCGCTGACCAGGTCGATCTTAATGGCCGTCCCGAAATCCGCCACCACGCACGCCTGATTCAGCTCGGCGTAGGCGGCCGCAGCCGCACAGACGCGGTCCACACCGACCGCCTCCGGATTCTCGACCGCCACGGGCATCGGCAGGTCAATCTGGTCGCGAATGACGAGCAACTCCTGGCCGGTCACATCGCCCACGGTCATGTCGACCCGCTCGAGCACCTCGGGGGCCACGGACCCGGCGACGGCCACCCGTTGCTGGGCCTCCTCGAGTCGGCCCCAAACCCGTTCGACCGCCTTGGCGAGGCCGTCCAGTTCGGTTGAGGCCACCATCGCCGTCTCGATTGCCCGACCGCCGCGGACGGCACCCAGATTGACGCGGCTGTTACCGACATCGATGGCCAACACCTCGGCCGCATCCGGCTCCGCATCCTCGCTGGCTGATTCGCTAATCACATCGCGGATCATACCACAACCCGCCCCGCACTGGCGACGGGACGCCGGACGACGCGGCGATTCAGTCTTTACGGACGGCAAGCGCCTCAAACGGCTCCCGCGCGACCCGACGGGCCAACGCCTCAACCTGATCGCGACCCGACAGATCGCTGACGGCCGCCAAAAACGACTCGCGCAACCGGTAGCGGACCCTCCGTCCGGTGTGGGTGTGGGTGGCCCGGATCTCGAATTCGTCGGCCAGCTCGATGTGGATCGTGTCCTTGCCCATCGTGGCCCCAGTGGAGAACTGCAGGCCGTCGATGATGCAGCGGGGGGGCGGTTTGGCGATCGGACCCGCCACCTCGATCCGGACGTCGAAGTATCCCTTGCAGTCGAGATCGGCCAGGACGGCCTGGCCCAAACGCAGCCCGACCACCGCCCACGGGCCCAGGTGACCATGCATCCGCACGGCCTCGAGCAGCCACTTCGGATCGGACGGCTGGGGCTGGAATTCCGGCTGCGGTTCGCGGATCGGCACGTCACTCATCGGTCAGACCACCCCCTTTCGGGTGTCGCCAGCGGCGGCGCTACATCGTTGGCCGCCCGCTCAGACGGGCATCTCAGCCCCAACCTGGTCATCGTAGGACGGGACGGCCGCGGGCGTTTCCTCGACGGGCTCTGACGGGGCGATCCGCAGGCGCGGCACGCGACGGGGCGGGCCCGCGACGACCACGTGATCTTCGCCCAGCAGCGCCGTCACGTCGCGCACCAGCGCGTCATCCGGCTTGACCCCTGCCGGCTGATTGCTTCGGACCAACACCTGCATCCCCGTCGGCGTGGTCAACTGCACGTACAACGGCGTTCGCCCGGCGTGTCTTGTGCAGACGTCTTTGATCTGCTGCAGCATCCGCTCCTCTGCGCCGACGCAATGCAGCTTGACGATGACCCATTGCGCCAGCCGCTCCGATGCCTGGTCGATCGGGACCACCTCGCTGACGCGCAGATTGGGCTCCTCACGGCGGCGGTCGACCTGGCCTCGGAAAAACGCGACCCGGTCCGCCGCGATCATCGGCCGGTACCGCTCCAGGTCTTCGGGGAATAGCACCGCCTCGACGCTGCCTTTCAGGTCCTCGAGCGTGACGATGCCCATCTTCGAACCGGGCCGCCGCCCCCCCCTCGTGATGACCGTTCGGATCTTGGTGATCATCCCGCCCAGGATCACCTCGACCCCGTCGGCGAACTCCGGCCGGCGCAGATCGACCGTGTCCGCCGTGGCGTACCGATCGAGCAGCCCGGCGTGCTGCGTCAGCGGATGGCTCGTGACGTAGAACCCCAACGCCTCCTTCTCATGCGCCAGCATCTCCGACTCGGACCACTCGCTCGTGCCGATGCTCACGTCGGCCTTCCGGCCGTCGGCCGCCTCGAACGAATCGAACATGCTTAGCTGTCCGTCCCGGCGATCGCGCTGCGCCTCACCGCCGACCTGAATGGCCGCGTCCAACACCTCCATCAATGCCTTCCGAACCGCGCCCGTCTCGTCGAAAGCACCCGCCTTGATCAGCGCCTCAATCGTCGAACGGTTCACCTTCTGATGATCGGCGCGTTCGCAGAAATCGAAGAGGTCGCGGAACGCCCCGCCCTCGGCGCGGGCGTCCAGGACGGCCTGGACCGCGCCCTCGCCGACCCCCTTGATCCCCGCCAGCCCGAACCGGATGTACGCACCCCCCTTCTTCCCCTCGCCGTCTCCCGACCCGTCCGGGCCGGCACGCTCGGCCGGACCCTCGTAGACCACCGTGAACGCCGCCTCACACTGGTTGATGTCCGGCGGACGGATCGCGATCCCCATCCGGCGGCATTCGTCGATGTACAGCCCCCGGTCCTCGGGCTTGGCGGCCGGAATTTCATACGTCAGCAACGCCGCCATGAACTCCACCGGCCAGTAGACCTTCATGTACGCCGTCTGAAACGCCACCAACGCGTAGCCCGTCGAGTGCGCCTTGTTGAACGCGTAGCCGCCGAAACGCAGGATCTCGTCGAAGATCTGCTCGGCCGTCTGCTGGTCCAGGCCGTTCGACACCGCCCCTTCGATGAAGGGCTGCCGCTCGGCCTGGATCATCTTGGTCTTCTTCTTGCTGATCGCCTTGGCCAGACGGAACGCACGCTTCAGGTCGATGCTCCCCAGCCGATTAACCAGCCGCGAGACCTGCTCCTGGTACACCATGATCCCGTAGGTCTCTTCCAGCACCTCGGTCATGGCCGGGTGCGGCGTGCGCCACCGCTCGCCGTGCTTGCGGGCGATGTACGCGTCAATGTTGACCATCGGACCGGGACGGTACAGCGCGTTGGCGGCGATCAGATCCTCGATGCGGTTGGGCTTCATCTTCATCAGCACGTCGCGCATCCCGCCGGACTCGAACTGGAACACGCCCTTCGTCTCGCCCCGGGCGAACAGGCCGTAGACCTTCTGGTCCGTCAGGTCGATCTTCTCCAGATCGATGGGGTCGGTCGTGCGTCGTTTGGCCAGTTCCCGCGCCCGCTCGAGAATCGTCAGCGTCCGCAGCCCCAGGAAGTCCATCTTCAGTAGCCCAACCGCCATGACCCCATCCCCGTCGAATTGTGTGATCGGGTGCTCACTGTCGGCGGGCTTGTACAGCGGCAGGAAATCGGTCAGGGGCTGATCGGCCACCACCACGCCCGCGGCGTGCACCGACGCGTGCCGGGCCATGCCCTCCAGCCGCTGGGCGATGTCGATCACCTTCCTGTACTGCTCGTTCTCCTTATATAGGGTCTTCAGCTCCGGCTCCTGTTTCAGGGCCTTGGCGATCGTCATCTTGAGCTGCTCGGGCACCAGCTTGGCCAGCCGGTCGGCATCGGCCAGCGGCACGCCCATCACCCGGCAGACATCACGAATCGCCGCTTTGGCCTTGAGTGTCCCGAACGTGATGATCTGCGCCACGTGACCGTACTTCTGCCGCACGTACTCGATGATCTGGGCCCGGCCGTTCTGACAGATGTCCATGTCGATGTCGGGCATCTCGTCGCGGTCCGGGTCCATGAACCGCTCGAAATACAACCCGTACCGGATCGGGTCTGGCGCGCTGAGACCCAGGCAGTACCCGATGACCGCACTGCACCCGCTGCCCCGTGCCCCGCACGGGATGCCGCGCGATCGCGCCCACTCCACGAAGTCCCAGTTGATCAGGATATAGCTGCTGAACCCCTTCGAGCTGATCACCTCCAGCTCGTAGTCGATCCGCTCGCGGAGTTCGGGTGTGATCTCGCCGTATCGCCGCGCCGCCCCTTCGTAGACCAGCTCGCGGAGGTACTCGTCG
>Ga0180432_10011386_pt1 | contig 10481 bp, 5 predicted proteins | sample SS_ome_10_FD_132414 | JGI IMG/M metagenome (GOLD analysis project Ga0180432, IMG submission 132414) | Hypersaline lake sediment archaeal communities from the Salton Sea, California, USA - SS_1_MS_2 metaG | ecosystem: Environmental > Aquatic > Non-marine Saline and Alkaline > Hypersaline >...
AACAACGGCGTGGCCGGTCACCACGGCAGCCTGTCCGCATTCCGCAAGATCGTGGACAGCCACGGCTACAATCCGGACCATCCCATGCTGCCCCGCCATCTTCGCGCCGCGGGCATGAAGACGGTGACATTCAGCACCTTTCACGAACGGCACAGCGCGTGGTGGTTCTGTGACGGGTGGGAGGAAATCCATACGTTCTCGCGCAAGCGCGGCAATGAGACGGCCGACGAGGGGTCCGCGCCGTGCCTGGACTGGCTCCGCCGCTTCGGCAAGGAGGACAACTGGTTCCTGCATCTCCACTTCTGGGACGCGCACTGCAACTACCGCGTGCCCGACGAGTGGCTGGAGAAATTCCGGGGCGAGCCCGGCCCGGACTGGCCCGACCAGGCCGAGATCGACCGGCAGTACGAGGAGATGTACGGGCCGCAGACCGCCCGTCATCTCTTTCATCACCAGGGGCAAAGAGTGCCGAATATGCCCGGCGAGGTCCGCACGACCGAGGACCTCAAGTGGCTGGTGGACGGCTATGACGGCTCGATCGCCTACGCCGACCATCATTTCGGGCTCGTCCTCTCCGAACTGGAACGCCTGGGTGTGCTGGACGATACGGCGATTGTCATCAGCGCCGACCATGGCGACTCGTTCGGCGAGCACGGTCAGTACAAGGATCACGGCATCGCCAACGACGCGGTCCACAACGTCCCGATGGTCGTGCGCTGGCCCGGCGCGGCGGGCCGCGGCCGGAGCGAGGCCCTGATCTACAATCTCGACCTGGCGCCGACGCTTTGCGAGTTGCTGGGATTTGAAACGCCGCCGCGCTGGGACGGCCAATCCTTTGCATCGGCCGTGCGGGGCGAGCCGTTCGACGGACGGCCCTACCTCGTGATGGATCACGGGATCTATACCTTGTCCCGGACCGTCCGTACGCCCGACTGGGCGCTGATGCGGATGCTGCACCCCGGAACCTATCCGTATACCGAGGAAGCGTACCTCTACGACATGACGCGGGATCCGCACCAGACCACGAACCTGGCCAGGGAACGCCCGGAAAAGGTTGCGGAGCTGGATCATCTCCTCTGCGAATGGCGCCAGGAGCAGATCACGCACGGCGGAGGGCCCGATCCCCTCGAGGCGGCCGTCCGGCTGGGGCCGTTCCACTACCACAACCCGCAGGCGCGCCTCGACTGGCTGCGGGCCGAGGGCCGGGAGGACCAGGCCCGGGCGCTGGAGGGCCGACTGGACCGCTACCATCCGAAGGACTGGATGTTCATTCCCCGGCCGTGGCGGTGAGCCGCCCGGAAACGCCGTTTTTCGATATGACCGAGTCCATAGGGTCACCCGATCAGCAGCGCGCCCGGCGCCGTCAGATCTTCCGTCTGCATCGCAAGTTGCTGCGCCGGATCTACGACGAGAACGACACGCGCCGGGATCCTTCGGACGATCCGACCGGCGATCCGCGCGTCGCAGCCTGGCACTGCCTGGCCGCCTTTGCGGGCGACGAGCGCGATGTGAGGCTGGCCAACCGCCTCCTGCGCCGGATGGAACTGGCGCCGGACTACGATTTCCTGACGACCGCCCTGTGTAACATCAACGCCCGGCATCGGGACCGGTTCGAACCCGACGTGTGCGAAAAGGTTGACGCCTGCCTGGCGCGAATCGGTCCCTCGCAGATGGCGTCGCCCGGTTTCGTGGGAATGAACGACAACTTCGGGGCCATGGCCGTACTCTCGCTGGCGCTGGCCGGCGAGTGGACCGGCCGGCCGGAACGGGTGCGGAACGCGTGCGACAAGATGCGGGTCCTGATCGCGCGCCTGGATCGGGACGGCACCTACGCCGAATTCAACAGTCCGACGTATACGCCCATCACGCTGGCCTGCATGGCGGACATCGTCAACTACGCGCGCACGCCCGAGCTGCGGGAGCTCGCGCTGCGGATCGAGCAGCAGATCTGGTACGACGTGTGTGCCCGGTTCCACCCGGGCATCGGTCAGATGGGCGGCCCGTACAGCCGGGCCTATACGGCGGGCTCGTGCGGCCACATCTACCTGGTCCGTTTCCTGATGTACGTGGTGTTCGGACCGGAGATCTGCGGGCTCGATCCAACGGAATACGCCTACGGGCAGAATGAAGCCCAGGTCATTCATCACAATAATGTAGAATTCGTAGCCTCGGGCGGCTCGTGGATCGCGTCGGCCGAGTATCACCCGCCCGAAGCGTGCGGCCGGGTTATGACCGATCGGTCCGACCCATCGGAGGTCCGGGCCACGGCATCCTGCGCGTTTGTCTGGCAGCCGGACGAGTGGCGCGTGGACCCGCTCGACGGGTCCCGTGAGCGCATTCGTTGCTTTGAGACCTATCGCTACGCGCCCGTTCTGCTGACCACGTATCACGCGCGGGACTGGTCACTGGGCACGTCCTCGGGCGCGCATACGTGCGGCAGCGGGAGCCAGCACGACGCGTTTCTGTTGGCCTACGGCCGTCGGAGGTCCGGCCCCGGCGAGTCCATCACCCTTGACGACGGCCGCACGGCATGGGCGCGGTACGTGTTCAACGGCGCGCAACCGGGCTCGGCGTTGCCCTCCGACCTGCTGCCCGACCAGGGCCGCAAATGCTGCGTACAACAGAACGGGACCGCGGTGGTCCTGTACCGGCCGGGTATCGAGGTCGTACGGGATATCACGTCCATGCGGGTCGTGATCGTGATGTCGCTGCATCGCAACGAACCGGACGAGATCTACCTGGGCGCGGACCGGCTCGAGAACCTCGAAGGCGCAAGCGAAATCCCGCAGCCCGTGTTCATCCGGGACGGGGTCATGGGCATCGCGTTCCGCCCGCTGGCGTTGACGGACTACGGCCGGCCGGCGGCCGTGACCGTACGCCGCGTGGAGCGGTTTCTGACGATCAGTTTCTTCAACTACGAGGGTCCGGCGAGGAGCCTGAACTTTCCGTACCAGGCGCCGCTCTTTACGAGGAACGGGTTCGTGGTCGAAGCCGCCACGCTCGACGAAACCGGCGGGTTCGAGGCGTTCCGGGCAGCGGTAACGGCCGGAGAAATCGAAGATCGGATCGAGGGCGGTCTGCGCAAGGTCGCGTACCGCCGCGGGAGCGTGGACCTGCGGATCCACTACGACCCGACCGATGAAGGCTCGATTCCGCCCGCGTGGATCGGCGGTAAGCCGAGAGAGGTCCCGCGCTTCGTGGCCACCGGACTGGACGCCTTGCCGTGGCCGATCCGAGCCGGCTGTTGATTCTTTCACGTGGAAAAAGAGGGGGGAGTCTCATGATCCGCATAGCTGAAACGACGCTGACGGTGGGATCGACGGCAGAGGAGCGCGAAACGCTGGCGCGAAAGCACGACGCCCACGTGACGTGGTTCAACGACGAGCTCGAGGCCGGGCAGGTTACGGTGCCGGCCTTCTGGATCGACGAGCAGCCGGTCACGAATGAGCAGTACGCGGCATTTCTGGCGGCCACCGGACGGGGAGCGCCGCCGGGCTGGCAGGAGTGGGGTGCCGCGCCGCGAGCGAAGCATCCCGTCGTGTACGTGAACGGCGAGGACGCCGCGGCCTACGCCGAATGGGCGGGGAAGCGTCTGCCGACGGCCGAAGAGTGGGAAGCCGCCATGCAGGGGGCTTCGTGCCGGCCGGCACGGCTTCCCGGTGACGCGACATTTGCGCCGCGCACGTTGCCGGTTACGGAGGAACGCGGCAGGAAGAGCGTGCACGGTGTGGGCGGATTCGGGCAGGTCAGCGAGTGGACGGCCGCGTTGATCCCCGACGAGCATGCCCCCACGCGCCTGCTGAAGGGCCCGGCGTGGGTTCACGAGCGCGCGGACAGCTACCGGGTCCAGAACGCCTACTGGGTGCCCTCGAATTGGAGCCAGACCTTTACCGGCTTCCGGTGCGCGGCCGATTCCGAGCCCGCTGCGGCGCCGGCCGTGGCCGCGCTGCCGGAACCACCGCCGCCCGGGCCGGACGAGCCGGCTCCCGAGCGGGGCGCCTTCCTGAGCGGATCGCATTGGCGCGGCATCGTAGTGAATTTCACCCAGCCGGCTGGCCGGTTCACCGTCCTGTGCCCCGAGGTACTGGTCGTAGACGAAGAAGTCTCGGTTCAGTGGTACACGGATTCGGAGGTGACCTGGTTTTCGGGGAACGGTCCCGGCGTCCACCGCAGGGCGAGCTGGTCCGTGACGGGCGAGAAGGGCGGGATGCAGACCGTGCTGACCGGCCGGGGCGACGCCGTGGACCTGGACTACCTGTTCCCCAACAGGCCGGACAAGCCGCGTACCTTCCGCGCGTCCGCTTGCGTGAATCTGCAGGTGGACTTTAATCTCTTTGACCTCGAGATGGTTCGGTCCTACTGGTGGTTCGGTGACGGTGAGTGGCGGCTTGTGCGCAGGATGGCCCGGCACGCGAAGCACGGCGTGCGCTGGATTACCGGCACGGAGGGCTGCCCGGAGCGGCCGCCCGTCGTGGTAGCGGCGACGGTCGCGCGCGACGGCCGGTCCGTCTTCGGGTATGCGCGGGCGGATCTGGGCGAGAAGTACGGGATCTGCAACAACTGCTGCTTCACGTGTTGGCACATTGATCCGACGTTCCGGGTAGAAGCCGGTGAAATCGGGCTGACCCGGGCTCGGCTCTACTGCCTGGCCGGCGGGCTGAAGGAGCTGGAAGCGCGCGTGCGGAAGGATTTCGGGTTATAGGGATAAGGAGATTCACCATGAGTATAACCTGTCGCGAACTTCTGGGCCGCACCACGCTGACGAAGCGGATGGTGGACATGTTCCTGGATCCGAAGGTCAAGAACTGGGCGGTATTCGATCCGGAACTGGGATACCTGCTTCAGGACTACGTGGCCCGTGACGGAACGGCCCACTGCTACACCATCAACCACTACGTGCCGCAGGCCGAACGGAGAATGATCCACTACGCCGGCCGGCCGTGCCGCATCAATACCTACGGCGACAGCTTCACGCAGTGCCACCAGGTCAGCGACGGGGAGACGTGGCAGGAATACCTGGCCGCGCACCTCGGCGAACCGGTCCGCAACTTCGGAATCGGCGGGTACGGCGTGTACCAGGCCTATCGGCGGATGCTGCGCGAGGAACAGACGGACAAGGCCGCCGAGTACGTGATCCTCAACATGTGGTGCGATGATCATCTCCGCAGCATCTATCCGTGGCGGTGGATCCATTGCGGCGCCTTTCGCGAGCACCTGGTGGACAACACGGAACCGTACATGTTCCACGCGAACCCCTGGGTTCACCTGCGTTTCGACCCGGATACCGGCCGGTTCCGGGAGTCCGAGAATTCGCATCCGACGCCCGAGTCGCTCTACAAGCTGTGCGACGAAGACTATGTGTACGAGACGTTCAAGGACTGCTTCGACGTGCAGGCGCGCCTGGCCGCCGAGGAGGGTGCGGACGTGAACGTGCCCCTGCTGCAAGGCTACGCGGACGCGCTCGGCGTGGCGGTTGACTTCAGCACGCCCGAGTCAACCGTGCGCGCGGGATGGGAGCTGCTGCGGGTCTGCTCGCTGCGGTCCAGCATGTACGTGGCGGATCAGGCCAACTCCTATGCAGCCGCCCACGGCAAGAAGCTGATGATTCACCTGAGTTACGGCGACGGTGACGTGCAGACCGCCTGCCGGGGCGGTGAGCGCTTTGACCGGATGCTGGTGGACTACCTGCAGGAGAACGGCTTTCTGTTCGTGGATACGCTGGAGAAGCATGCGGAGGAGTTCCGGCGGCTCGAGTGCCGGTGTGCACCCGAGACCTACACGCAGCTCTACTACATTGGCCACTATGCCCCGCGCGGGAATCACTTCTATGCCTTTGCCGTCAAGGACGCGGTGGCGAAGTGGCTGGTTCCGCCCCCGCCGGCTTACCGCGAAAGCGGCCCATCCCTGCAGGAACTGGCGGCCACGCTGGCGTAGCCCTCAAGCAAACGCGTCTTGCTGCAAGAATCCTCTGTCTGTGGATCGAGGGGCCTAATGAACTGCCTGTTCGAGCGCGTGTAGCCACGGCCCTGTGGGCCGTTTCGACGCCGCACAGCGGCGTGGCTACACCAGCAGACAGAAGAACACTCTTTCTAAGCCTCCCGGGTCCGGCGTTACGGGGTCAATATGCCGCGACTTCTTGCTCGCTGACAAACCGTGTCACATCACGCCAGCGGGTCTTCTCCTGCCGGTACTGCGGCCGCCGGAAAATGGGGCAGATCCTGCCCGGCGGGTCAATGTCCACGATTTCGTTGCCGCGCACGACAAGGGCGTAGTCCTTGCTCATGATCGTGCGCTTCTCGCGCCGCTCCTGGATGGGGCAATCCAGGCTCACCTCGTCGCCGCGGCGGGCAGGCACGACCAGGTACCGTCCCTCCCATGACGGCGTGGCCGGTTTGCCGTTGATCGTGCAGCGGCAAGCGCTCCGCTGGGCCCATTCCGGGATGCGCAGGGCCAGCTCGGCGTCCTGCTTGAGTTTGACGTCCACCCGCCCCTGGTAGGGGATGTGGCTGGCGACATCGGCCCAGCGGGACCCACGGTTCATAAGCAGGTGCACGGAGAACCGACGCTGTGCGGGGGCGTAGGACACCATGTCGCGCCACACGCGGTAGAAGTGCATGCCCATGTTGCCGACGCAGCAGGTCATGATGCTGCGCGCGCCGGCCGTCGTGCCCGTACCCTGCCAGTCGTTCGCCAGCAGCCAGCCGCCCCAGGTGCCGCGGCAGCGCTCGGGCACATGCTCCGTGACCTTGGTATGGATCACGGCCTCCGCCCGCGGATAGGGATCCTGTTCGAGCGGCACGCCGCTGCCGGCGGCATGGTCGTACGCCCAGTCCGTCTGCAGCAGTTGCGCCTCGGTCACGATGTTCCGCATCCACCGGTCCACGTCTTCCCATCGGTCGGACAGGCCGGCCGTGCTCTGGCGCAGCGCCAGGTATACCATCTCGGCTACCTCGCAGATCTCTGCTGTTGTGCCGTAGGCGTCGGGGCCGATCTTCTTGTCGGCATCCACGTTTTCCGGGAAGAACCCCATGAGCGTGTCGCCGTGGTCGCGGCCGTACTCGTAGCCGGCAACCGCGAGATCGATCATCTCCCGGTCGCCCTTTGCGATCCCCGCGTCCAACATGAGCATGCGGATGTGGGTATTGCAGTGAAAGTGGACAGGGTCGGTGGCCAGTCCTTCGAATGTGCGTGTGCCGTGGCTGCCGCGGAATTCGCCGTTGGGCCCTACGAACCCGCTACGACGCGACGCGTGCAGCCGCGCGAGCTTGTAGGCGAGGTCGAGGGCGCCTTCGGAACCGGTCATGCGGTAATAGTCCATCAATCCGTTCCCGACCCAGGCCGTAGCATGGCTAATGGAGGGGGGCGGCACGGGGACTTCTGTCTTACCTTCGCCGGGCGCATAGATGGTCTTGTCGAAATAGGCGTGGTCGCCCTTGTCTATGGCAAGGCTGCGCAGGGCGGCGAGCAGTCTCTCCGCGAGCTGCAGCCAGCGCGGGTCGCCCGTCGCCGCATGGTAGGTCGCCGCGACGGACAGGAGCCGCCCCTGGAAGAGGAGCGGCATCATGTGATCGGCTGTCCCTGTGTCGAACATGTCGCCCTCGCAGCCGAAGTGGCGGCCCCAAGGCCGGCCGATCAGGGGGATGTACAGCAGGCCGTTCGGGGCCTGCATCTGGCACAGGGTCGTCATGCGGTGTTGTTCGACGTCCATCCCTTCGTCGGACCCGCAGGCTTGGCGGAGCAGGAGCGAAGGGGAGAAGAACTTGAATTCGCACCAGTCGTTGGCGTCGTGGTACATGGTGGGCGGTTGCCAGCCGAACCCGGCGACCCAGTAGAGCTCGCCGTTGGCGTCCGGATCGGTCATGGCCGTCATGCCGTGCACGGCGTGACGGGCCTGCTCGGCCAGGTCGATCGTGTCCGGGACCCTGGCCGGGTAGGTCTCGCCCCGCACCTCGGGCAGGCCGATGTTCGGCTGTTCGGGGTTGACGTACCGGATCTGCGCGTTCCTTTTGACCTTGTGCATGGAATGCCTCCGTGGTTTCCTATCGAACCCCGAATTGGAGCGCCAAGATAGTGGCAGGCAGCACCGGCGTCAAATTTGGAGTGCGCGGGCCCGACCGCGCTTTGACTGGAGTTGCGCACCGTGAGCGAAACGTCAGCGAGCCGGCCGAACATTGTCTTTATCTTCTGCGACGACCTGGGATACGGCGATCTGGGGTCCTACGGCTCGACCGCCAACCGCACGCCCCGCCTGGACCGCATGGCGCAGGAAGGACTGCGCCTGACCGACTTCTATGTCAGCGCCGCAATCTGCACGCCTTCCCGCGCTTCGCTCATGACCGGCTGCTACTCACAACGGGTGGGTCTGCCGCGCGGCGATCACTGCGGCGTGCTCCTGCCCGGCGACTCCATGGGTCTGAACCCGGACGAGATCACGGTGGCGGAGATCCTGAAAGGGCAGGGCTACGCTACGAAGATGATCGGCAAGTGGCACCTGGGCGATCAGCCTGAGTTCCTGCCGACCCGGCATGGATTCGATCACTATTTCGGTCTGCCCTACAGCAACGATATGACCCCCGATCACCCCTACCGGGAACGGATTTTCTTTCCGCCGCTTCCCCTGCTTCGCGAGGAGAAGATCGTGGAGGTCAACCCCGATCAGTCCACGCTGACCGCTCGCTACACGGATGAAGCGGTGGCCTTCATTCGCGAGCGCCGCGACGGACCGTTCTTCCTCTACTTCCCGCACATGTACGTGCATCAGCCACTCTATCCGCCGGACGGGTTCCGCCGGCGATCGAGCAGCGACTACGCAGCGGAGGTCGAATGCCTGGACTGGAGCACGGGCCGTATCCTCGACACGCTGCAGGAGCTGGGGATCGCCGAGAACACGCTGGTCGTCTTCACGTCGGATAACGGAGCGTTGTGCCGGGACGGCGGGAGTAATGCGCCGCTGCGGGGGAGCAAGGGCACGACGTGGGAGGGGGGCCTGCGGGAGCCGTGCCTCGTCTGGTGGCCCGGAACCGTGCCGGCCGGTTCCGTCTCCGCCGAAGTGTGCACGGTAATGGACTTTCTGCCCACGCTGGCGGGCCTGGCCGGCGCGAGGGCTCCGGACGACCGGATCATTGACGGCAAGGACATTACGCCCATCCTGCGTCGGGAAGAGGGAGCGGCGAGCCCGCACGAAGCTTTCTGTTATTATAACGGGTATCGGCTGGAGGCGGTCCGGGCCGACCGGTGGAAGCTGCACGTTCAGCAGAACATGCTGGTGGACCTGGCCGCGGACGTCGGCGAGACGACCGACGTGCTCGCAGACCACCCCGACGTCGCGGAACGGCTACAGACGCTGGCCGAGGCCTGCCGGGACGACTTGGGCGACGGCGAGCCGAACGTGTGGGGCCCGGACCATCCGGCCCCGCGGCAGACACGGCCGGGCCGCACCCGCCCCTGCGGGACGGTTAACGATCCCGTCGCCCTGACGGCACGCTGATTTCCAGGAATCGAACGCCGCGCAGCGGCGTGGCTACAACGGTAGTGCGTGTAGCCACGGCCCTATGGGCCGTTCTTGGCGCCGCACCGGAAGCCGGCATCAGCTCGCCTGTTTTGAGCCCAGGACCTTCTCGGTCTCCTCGAGCTGCCGGACGATCTCGATCTTCTGCGGGCACTTCGGCTCGCACTCGCCGCACTGGATACAGATGCCGCCGCCTTCGGTCTTGGCCTCGCGCTCGCGGATTCCGGCGTAGGTCTCGCGGGCTTGCTCCTTCATCCCATAGACCTTGAACGCGTTCATGGCGCTGAAACGCGCGGGGATGTCCACGCCCTGCTTGCACGGCATGCAGTAGCCGCAACCCGTGCAGTAGAGGTCCGCCAGCTTTCGCGTCTTCGCCAGCAACGCGTCAAGCGCGCGGTATTCGTCCTGCGACAGCGGTCCGGCCTGGGCCGCCGCGATGTTTTCGTCCACCATCTGCGGGTTGCGCATGCCGGACAGGGCCACGCTCACCCCGGGATTCGAGAGCACAAAACGGATCGCCAATCCCGCGGCGCTCGACGTATCGAGGCGGCTCTCGCGCTGCAGAAAGGCCGGCAGCTCGGCCAGTCTTCCGCCGCCGACCGTGCCCATGATGACCACGGCCACTCCCTTTTCGTGGGCATGGGCGATGCCCGGCTCGTTCTTGCGGTCGAGGTAGTTGTACTGGCACGTGACCATCTCGAACAGGCCCAGGTCGATGAGCTTAATCAGGCTCTCGGGTTCGTCGTGAAAGGAGAAGGCGATATGCCGCACCATGCCCTCGTCCCGGGCGCGGGTCATGTCCTTGATCCAGTCGGTCTGCCTGTCAATGTCGTGGAAGTTTTGCCAACCGATCCCGTGGAAACAGTAGAAGTCCAGGTAGTCCGTCTCGAGCTTGCGAAGCTGGTGCTCCAGCATCCGGCGCAGGTCGCCTGGCCGGGACATGCGTGTCTGGCTCGCCTTGGTGGTGAGTATG
>Ga0180432_10011388_pt1 | contig 10480 bp, 6 predicted proteins | sample SS_ome_10_FD_132414 | JGI IMG/M metagenome (GOLD analysis project Ga0180432, IMG submission 132414) | Hypersaline lake sediment archaeal communities from the Salton Sea, California, USA - SS_1_MS_2 metaG | ecosystem: Environmental > Aquatic > Non-marine Saline and Alkaline > Hypersaline >...
GACCTCCCCCGCCATCATCGCCCGGTGGCGCTGATTCCCATCGGCCGGCCGGGCGCCATCACCCGCAACCCCGGCCGCCGCGCCCTCCACGAGGTCTACTCGGAGATCGATTGAGAAGATGCTTTGGGGACTGCTCATTATCTTGTTGTTGTTTCAGGCGCAGCCGGGTGCCGCCCAGGTCGTGCAGGTGGTGGCGACCAGTCCGGAGGCCAGAAAGGCCCGCGGCGGCATTCACCGGGCGAAGCTCGGAGAAACCGTCACCCTGTACGCGGTGGTGGACGGCGAAGTCGTGCGGCCCGAAACTCATCCCGACATCCAGCTGCGCTGGTTCAAGGTGGAGCCCAAGGGCGACTCCTACAACAACACCGCGGGGGGTTTCCATTGGGATCTCATCGAGTACCAGGAGCACCCCATGAGCCCCTGGGGCCAAAAGTGGCAGATGCCCGCAGATTCCCACCCGGTGGGTTATCCCGACACCCACGACGGGCTGGGCACCATGGCCTTCAAGGTGTCGGTGAAGATCGGCGGCAAGATCGTCTCCTCTGCGGGGAAAGAAAGCATCTTCCGCGGCGGTTTGAGCGACAAGGTAGTCCGGGTGGCCTTCCGCCGCGCCGACACCTTTCCGGGCCACCTCACCGAGCTGTTCAACACCCCCTACATCTGGGGCAGCGCCGGGCACCCGCCCGAAAAGCACCAGGCCGAGCGCCTGATCGGCTCGGACTGCGCCGACTTCATGGTCTACGGCGCGCGGCGCGCGGGCAAGAACGTCCCCTACCGCGGCAGCTGGCATATTCCCGAATCGGCCGACACGCTGTTTAGATCCGAAAAGACCGACTCACAAGGCCGCTACCTGCAAAAAAACGGAAAGACCATACCGATCGGCAAGGTCGGCGTCCGCCTGGGCGACCTGCTGCTGTTCCCCGGCCACGTAGGCGCGCTTGTAAAAGATCGCCAGCCGGAAGGCGTCCTCGACATCAACGACATCATGATCCATACTTTCTGGGCTCCGCCCACCGAGGAACCCATTTCAAAGACGGCTTACGCCGACTCGGCGGTTCGGGTGCTTCGCTGGAAATAACCCACGGGAGGATTTCATGAAAAAGGCTACTCTGGCACTTACTGCAATCCTGGCCATCTGCCTGATCGCTCCGGCCCACGCCGCCGACATCGAGGGCACCTACAAGGCGTCGGGCGCCAACCCCGGCGGCAAGGGCCAGTACAAGGGCAACGTCATTATTTCCAAGTCCGGGGAGACCTACAAGGTGGTCTGGAGCGTGGGGACCGCCTACATCGGAACCGGCATCAAGGTGGGCGATGTCCTGTCGGTGGCCTACACCGACGAAGGCAAGAAATGGTTCGGGATCGTGGCCTACAAGATCAAGTCCGGCGGCAAGGTGCTCGAGGGTCTGTGGAGCGGGCACAACGGCAGGAAGCTGGGCAAGGAAACCCTGACTAAGAAGTAGTTCCGGTAATCATCCAGTGGGCCGGGGGAAAGTCGAATCTCTGGACATCCGAAATCCCCGCCGCCTGCATCCAGCCTCTTATCTGCGGCTCTGAGTGGGTGTCGCCGAAGCTGCGCATGTTGATGGCGAACAGGCAGCCCATCACGTTCCCGCGCTTGTGATCATCGATTGCGAAATCCACCACCGCCACTCTGCCTCCGCGGGCACACGCTTCGGCCGCCCGGGCGATCAGCGCGGCGGCCTTGTCCGGGCTTTCGATGTGCAGGATATTGGCCAAGAGCACCAGGTCGTAGCCTGAACCGAAATCGGTATCGTGGTAGTCCCCGCCGATGAACTCGATCCGGTCTTTGTCCTCGAGACTTTTTCTGCCCAACTCGACCACCTCGGGGATGTCCAGGACAGTGACATGGACGTCGTCGCCGGTGCGCAGGAAAAACCGGGCGTAGCCGCCCATGCCGCCGCCTACGTCCAGGACCTTCTTGATTCCGGAAAAACCGTCCAGGGCCTTGATCACCTGGGGGGCCATTAAAGTGGCCGAGGCGCGCATGCCCTGACCGAACTTCAGCAACCTATCGCCGCTGCGCTTCTTCCTCACCGAGGTCCCCGTGCGCACCCATTCCTCCAGGGTGGCCCCCCAGCGGTCGTAGAGCTCACGGGCGTGATCGATAAAGGCGCTCAGGTCGAACTCTCCGGGCAGCAGGTGAAGTCGCAGCTCTTCCACCACCCGGTAGCGGTCTCCCGCCGCCTCCACCACTCCCAGCGAGCACAGCGCCCGTACGATCTTGCCGGTGGCCAACTCGTCCAGGCCCCGGTCGCGGGCCACCTCCTCCGCGGTGGCCGCCGACTGCGCCAGGCGGGTGAGAATCCCGGTGCGGGAGGCCACGGTCAAAACGCGGGTCTTACCGAAGTCCCAGAGGCGCTCGTACAGCTCGGCGGCGTTCATGCGGTTGCCTCCGAAAGGAGCCGATAATGGATCTGCGGCGGCTTGCGCTCGACCAGCCCCTCGGCCGCCCCGGCAATCTGCAGCAGCTTGTGCTCCTCGAAGGAGCGGCCCATGGCCTGGAAGCCGATGGGCAGCCCCGAGGAGTCGTAGCCGGCCGGAAATGTTATCGCCGGGTAGCCGGTTATGTTGGCCGGGCGGGCGTAGCGCATGATCTTGTCGATCAGGGTCAGGTTGGACTCGTCGGTCTTCAGGGCCTTCTTGGTAATCAGCGGGGCGGTGCAGCCGGTTGTGGGAGTGACGATGGCGTCCACCTTCTGCATCACCGCGCCGAACTGTGCGCACAGCTGCATGCGGTGGCGCTGGGCGTGAACGTAGTCGGTGGCCTTCATCCGCCGGGCCAGGCTCAGGTTCAGCCGGGTGACGGTGGAATACTCCCGGCGGTGGTGCCCGAAGTGCTGCAGGTGGGCCGCGGCCATCTCCGAGACGATTATCACCGTGTGCACCGTCCGCAGCAGGGACAGATCCGGAAGCTCGATTTCCAGGACGGTAGCGCCCGCACTCTTCAGCCCCTCGAGCATATTCCGGCAGGCATCCACTACTTCAGGATCGGCATCTTCAAACCATGGCGTGCATATCCCCAGCCTGATCCCGGACAAAACCTGTTGGCCGAAGCCAGTCAACTCCGGCGCCGGCTGTCCCAATGTGTTCGGATCCTTGGCATCCGGCCCCGCCATGAGGGCGTAGGCCAATGCCACGTCGCGCACGCTGGCTCCGATGGGGCCCAGGTGGGCCACGCTCCAGCACAGCGGGGCGGCCCCGTGCTCGCTCATCCGCCCGAAGGTGGGCTTGAGACCCACCACCCCGCAGAACGAAGCGGGCACGCGGATCGACCCGCCGCCGTCGGCCCCCACCGAAACCGGGCACAACCCGGCCGCCACCGCTGCGGCGGGACCGCTGGAGGATCCGCCGGTTTCACGCAGGGAATCGTAGGGATTGCGCGCCGCACCGTGGATGGGATTCAACCCGGTGGGCAGGATTCCGATCTCGTGCATGTTGGCCTTGCCCACCAGTAAGGCTCCCGCTCGGCGTAGCCGGGAGACCACCTCGGCGTCCTCGGTGACTGGTTCCCGGCCCAAAAAAGCGGTGCCTACCGTGGTGGGATAGCCGCGCTGATCCATCTCGTCCTTGACCGCCACCGGCACTCCGTCCAGGGGCGAAAGCGGTTTTTTCTGCCGGTAGCGTTCGGCGGACTCCTTGGCCTGGCGAAGCACGTCTGCGGACGTCTGGGCGATGAAGATCCTCAGCGGCGGCTCCAGTTCGTCGGAATCCTTGGTGTACTTCAAGACCATCTGGGCCACTTCCTCGGGATTGGCACTGCCGGCGAGGTAGGCGTCGGTAAAGTTTCCGGCGGACTCGAACGCGAATCCCGGCCCCGCCTTTGGTCCGGAAATCTGATTGACCAGTGATCCGGGATCGTATTCGGCGGCCGGACCGTCGGCGGGTCGGAGAGGACGAAAAGGTATGGCCCCGGAGGCTTCCACCCGCCGGAAGGCGGGTATGCCCAGGTTCTTCAACAACAAGTTGGAGAGCGCCCCGCCCAGGGGCGGATGCCCCACCATCGCCGTCAACATCCGAATAGTAACTCCCGACGCCTTGGGGGCTTTCCAGGGCTTGAGATCGTATTTCATCGGAATCTCCTTTTTCTCGCTACATTGAACAGTTGGACGCGCCGGAAGGCATTATACGACATTGACTTCGCCCTGCGAATAACCTAGTTTATGGGGTCTGAAAACGTAGTTTGGAGGTATGAAAAATGACGACATTCCGAAGCACAATAGCACTCCTGTTGGCGCTGGTTCTGGCAGGCGGATGCGGCGGGCGGGGCGGCGGCACCGACGGAGGCGATGGAGACGCTGGCAACGGCGGCGACGGCGATTCGTCGATCACCATCTATGACATACAGGATCCCACCTCGGCCAAGCACCCCGGCCACAACGGCATCGTCTACATTAAGGGAGTGGTGGTCACCACTCCGATGGTGCTGGGCGAGCAGGATTCGGTCCAGCCGGACAGCTTCTACGTGGCCGAGACGGTCGGCGGGCAGTACTCGGGGATCTGGGTGATCGGCAAGGACGCCACCGGCCTGGCCCCCTTTGTTCGCGGCGACCTGCTGGATATCCGCGGTACCTACAAGGAAGATGAAAGCCCGCCGTCGTTCGGCAACGGCATGATCGTGGCGACCCAGCTCACCCGGGTGGGCAGCGGGACTGTGCCGGCACCGGATATCGTGAACGTGGCGGATATAAACACCGACGGGGCCCTGGCCGAGGCCTACGAGGGCTGCCTGGTTCAGGTGCAGGACGCCACCGTGTCCAACCCCGACGCGGGGCACGGCGACTTCCTGGTCAAGCAGGCCGTCGGAGCCGAGGAACTGCTGGTCTCCCCCAAGTTCGACGACAACTACAGCTACGATCCCGCGGCCGACGACGCCTTCTCGGAGATCACCGGAGTCTTGGAGTATTCCTACTCCGAGTTCCGGCTCCAGCCGCGTTCCTGCAACGATCTGCTCGACGACCAGAGCCAGCCGGTCTGCGAGCCCTGCCCCGACGCCGGCACTCCGGTGACCATCGAGCAGATCCAGAACCCGGCGGCCGCCGGATACGTGCCCACCGGCTGCCCGGTCAAGGTGACCGGAGTTGTGGTCACCACCCCGGTTTTCATCACCTCCAACCAGGACAGCTTCTATGTCCAGGATCCCGCCGGAGGCCCCTGGAGCGGGGTGTTCGTCTTCGCCAAGGACCTGGACGCCTCGGCCCTGGGCCCGGGCAGCCAGGTGGACATAGAAGGCGCAACCGACGAGTACTACGACAAGACCGAGATCGTGGCCACGGCCATCACTCCCACCGGCTCCGAGACGGTGCCCGATCCGGCGGTGGTAACGCCCGCGGATATAAACACCGCCGGCGCTTTGGCCGAGAGTTACGAGAGCGTGCTGGTCAAGGTGGAGAACGTGGCGGTCTCGCAGGCGGTGGTCACCGGCGACGACGATTTCGATCACGGCGACTTCGCCGTGGTCACCCTGACGGCCCCAACCACCGAGTTGATCGTCGGCTGGGCCTTCGAGCATTCCTACGCCTGCCCGCCGAACAAGATGCCGGACATCTGCACTCAGGACAACCGCGCGGCCGGCGACGGCTTCGACTTCATCCAGGGCGTCCTGGACTACTCCTACTCCGAGTTCCGCCTGCAGCCGCGCATGGATGCGGACATGAGCCAGAAGACCCCCGACCCCAACGACACCGACGGGGACGGCCAGGCCAACGCCAACGACAACTGTCCCGAAGACTTCAACCCGCTTCAGGAGGACGGCGACAGCGACGGCGACGGCGACATCTGCGACAACTGCCCGGAGGATTCAAACTCCGACCAGGCGGACGGCGACAACGACACAGTGGGCAACGTGTGCGACAACTGCCCGACCGACTCCAACCCCGGGCAGGAGGATATGGACAGCGACGGCGAGGGCGACGCCTGCGACGCGGACATCGACGGCGACGGGATCAACCAGGGCGATGGTTCCAACCCCTGCACCGGCGGCGCCACCGCCGGCTGCCAGGACAACTGCCCCACCACCCCCAACCCCAACCAGGAGGATGCCGACTCCGACGGCATCGGAGATGTCTGCGAGGCCTCCAATCACCTGCTGCTGACCGAGGTGTCCGTGGGTCCCAGCGGCAACGAGTTCATCGAGATTCACAACCCCTCCAGCCAGGCGGTGGATCTCTCCGACTACTACCTGTGGGACGCCACCCACCACGACTCCGACACCGAGTACTGGCTGATCGCCGACCTGGCGGCCGACCAGACCGCCATCAACCAATACGACTTTTTGGTGCGCTTCCCCGACGGCAGCTCGATCGGCCCCGGCCAGTACCTCACCATCAGCGTCTCGGCCACCGCCGACTTCGCCACCAACTTCGGCAAGAACCCTGATTTCGCCGTCCTGGGCGACGGCTCCGGCGGCACCCAGAACATGCGGGAGGCCTACTCGGGCTCGGTGGGCGGCGGCCCCACCATCACCGACTCTGGAGAGATAATGGTCCTCTTCTACTGGGACGGAGACGACTTGGTGAAGGACGTCGACTACCTGGTTTGGGGCGACAAGGACGAGGCCTGCGATAAGAGCGGAGTGACCGTGGGCAGCTCGACCTTCCAGAACGACACCGCGGTGGGCGACCAGGAGGTACCGCCGGGAGACGGCAAGTCCTACCAGCGCGTGGATCTTACCGAAGGAAACGAAACCGAGACGGGCGGTAATGGGATCTCCGGAAATGACGAAACCAGCGAAGACGTCAGCCAGACCTGGAAGACGGACACGCCGACGCCGGGCGCGGCTACTTTGTAACTGTGCCATCGGCATAGGCCTGCTAGGCCTTCTCGCCTGCACTATCGAAACCGAGCAGCCGGTCATCGCGGGCCGGACGCTGCGCCTGACCATTCTGCGCACTTCCGACGTGCACAGCCGCATCTTCCCCTACACTCTGAAACCCAACTCCCACGACGTCGGCGACGGCCTCTACGAGGAAACCGCCCCCTACGGCGGCCTGGAACGCATCGCCGCCCTGATCCAGCGCGAGCGCCGGCGCGCCCAGCGGGTTGTCTACCTGGATTCCGGCGACATCTTCCAGGGCGCGCCCATCTACAACTACGGCGACGGCGAGCCCGAGTTCCGCTGGCTGTCGACCATCATGGCCGACGCCATGGTGGTGGGCAACCACGAGTTCGACAAGGGCGCCGAGAACCTGGCCGAAAAGGCCGGGCACTGGATAACCTTTCCCTTTTTGGCCGCAAACTACGTCTTCGACGACTGGACCCAAGACACCTCCAGCCACCTGGGCGCCTCGGTGGAGCCTTACACCATCCTCAACGTCGAGGGCCTCCGGCTGGGCATCATCGGCATGGGCGACATCGGCTCGATGTATTCGATCACCCGGGGCGGCAACTCCCTGGGCATCACCCCCATCGAAGCCAACGAGACCGTCCGCGCCTGGGTTGAATTCCTGAGTCCGGTGGTGGATCTCGTGGTGGTGCTCAGCCATCTGGGCCTCTCCGAGGACCAGGAGCTGCCCGCCGGCCACGAGATCTACCTGACCGCCGACAAGGACGTGGATCACTACCTGGACCGCAAGCTGGATCCCTGGACCCGGCTGCAGTGCCCCGAGTGCCAGGAAGGCGTGGTCAAGTACTGGGTGCCGGGCGTGCGCGGCATCGACATCATCCTGGGCGGCCACCTGCACATCCTCACCCACCCGCCCATGGTGCTGACCGATCCGGCCGGCCGCAAGGTGATCCTTGAGCACCCCGGAGCCTTCGCCAAGTTCCTCACCCGCCTGGACCTGGCGGTGGCGGTGCCCCACGACAACTACCGCTGCGTCCAGGGCACTTGCGAGCCCCGCGACAGCCACTTCAACCCGGGCGTTGCCTGCGACAGCGACGCCGACTGCCGGCTGGCGCCCTTCGGCGCCGAGATTGTCGCCCATCAGCACAAGCTGTTTCCCATCGACACCCTCTGGTGCGCCGAGCCGCGGATCGATCCCTACGCCTACGAGTGGGGCGACGACGCGGGTTTTCCGCGCGACGCCGAGACCATCGCGTCCTATTGCAGCCAGAAAGGCCATTTCCCCTCCCGGAACCTCCTGGAGGGCTACCGGGTCGGCATGGAACTTGATCCGGAGTTCGACCTGACCCAGATATTCGGGTACGCTCCGGTGGCCGTAAACCGCAAGGACACCGCCACCGGCGGGGACTCGCCGCTGGGCAACATGACCGCCCTGGCCATGATGATCAGAAAGCGCGTCGAGGCGGAGTTCTGCGTGACCAACACCCTGGGGATCCGCGACAACCTCTACCCCGGCGCCATCAACATGGAGACCATCTTCAACGTCTTCCCCTTCGAGAACACCATCACGGTCATGTACCTCAGCGGCCGGGAGATGCAGGAGCTGTTCGACTTCATCACCGAGCGCAGCTACGGACGGGGCTGCCAGAGCCAGGCGCAGATCTCCGGCGGCTCCTTCGTGATGAACTGCGGGCAGGTCAAGCGCAACGACGCCCACTACCCCTGCCAGTCGGCCCAGGACTGCTGCCAGTACCGACCGGAGATCTGCGAGCCGGGCCACGCCGGCTCGGCCAACTGGGAGTGCAACCAGGGCGCCTGCTACAGCCACCCGGGTGAGGACATTTTGATCGGCGGCCGCCCGCTGGATCCCAACGCCTCCTACAAGATCGCCACCAACGACTACATAGCCAACGGCGGATCGGGCTTCAACGTGCTCAAGCGCAACACCACCAAGCTGGACACCGGCATCGCCATGCGCGACGCCCTGACCGAGTACCTCACCCGCTTCCCCACCTGCCACGACCTGCTCCAGGCCGATCCCAACCAGGTCAACCCCATCGCCCTGTCCTTCTGCCTGACATATCAGGAAGAAATGGACCAGGTTCACATTCCGGTGGCCGGCAACTGCACCTGCGGCGATGTATTCACCCAGAACACCAACAAGTGCGGTGCCATCAACCCGCCCATGGTGAAGTTCTGCGAGAACCCCATGGACTATCCGGTGATCGTCGGCGAGTCCGACAACCGCATCCTCCGGAAGGTGAACTGATGCGCCGGATCATCATCATCACCACCCTCGCAGCGCTGTTGCTGGCCGGTCTGGCCTTCGGCCCCTGCGTCGATAAGCGTCAACTGGAAAACTCTATAGCCGGCTTCACCGTGACTATCACCGGCATAGCCAACGCCGGGGGGGGCGACGGCACCGGCGAAAATCCCTACGACTACCCTCCGGGCGAGATCACCATATCGTTTAGCGCCGAGGCCTATGACCAATTGGGCAACCCGGTACCGGATTTCAACGGCACCGTGGGGGTGAAGGTCACCCCGGGCGAGCTGGTCTACCCGGAAACCAAGGTCGTGTTCAACAACGGCCAGGCCCAAGCCAGCGTGCAAGTACGCAAGGTGTTCGGCCGGGTGGCCCTGTGGCTGGAGGACGTCCACCGCGATCTGGGAGAGGTCGCCCGCCGCAAGGTCGATCCAGCGGTGCCCTGCTCAATCAACGCGGAATGCCCCGAGGCGGCGGTATGCAGCGAGGGGTCCTGCTGGTACGAAATCCAGCTGGAAACCCTGACCGGGACCTGGGCAACCGGGGTTTCCTCTCTGGTGCACTTCGACATTCCCACCCTGCGCCAGATCCAGTGGGACCCGTGGATAACCTCCAACGACACCACCTCGCTGGACCGCCACTTCGTGGAGATCGACTGCCAGGCGGACAATTCCGCCGGCCCCTGGGAGGACGGCCACGGACAACTGGTGGTGACCGGCGTGTTCAACGAGGGCTTCTTCGTCACCGACCTGGCCGACGTGGGCCAGGGCTACAACCACCTGTACGTCTACACCTATTCCTACCCGGAGGACACCGAGGTGGGCGAGCGGCTGGACCGGCTGGCGGGCACCACCCAGGACTTCTCCGGCTGCACCCAGATCAGCTTTCCCAACTGGCTGCAGGCCACCGACGAGCACCACGATCCCGGGCCCTTCCGGGTCACCGATCTGGACGGGGTGATCCCCCCGACACCGGTGACCACCGCCATGTGCGCCGACGGCGGCGGTTCCAACACGCACCTGTGCGGTCACAGCAAGCAGAACTGGCAGCTCGAGGCGCTGGAGTCCTCCCGGGTGCGGCTGGAGAACCTTAAAGCGCCGGACGTGTTCGTCAACTGCGACCTGGACGGCAATCAGGATGTGGTTCCCGACTGGGTGGACGCCGGCCACCCCGAGGCGCAGTGCTCGATAGCCTGCCTGAAGCACGACGGCGCCGAGGAGATCGTGGTCAAGGAGTTCGCGGCCTCGCAGACGGCATACTCGGACATAGTGGTCCAGGAAAACGTGGTGTGCCCCTGGGAAGCCGACATCGTGGGCATCCAGCCCAACTGCACCCGCATCCGCATCCCCCCCGGGCACATATGCTCGGAGCTCTCGGTCATGCACCAGTTCGGCCAGTGGGTGGTGGCC